>Ga0105854_1000874_pt1 | contig 12840 bp, 14 predicted proteins | sample OrgsoiDNA_201058_FD_89679 | JGI IMG/M metagenome (GOLD analysis project Ga0105854, IMG submission 89679) | Permafrost soil microbial communities from the Arctic, to analyse light accelerated degradation of dissolved organic matter (DOM) -... | ecosystem: Environmental > Terrestrial > Soil >... | reverse complement strand
CGCAGCTGCCGATCTCGCGCGCGATCGAAGGGCGCCGGCGCATGCGCGCGCTGGCGCTCATGCCCGCCCTCTGGATTGTCGCGTGGCTGCTGCTCGACGCCGGCGCATACTGGCTGCATGCGACGGCAGCGTTCGTCGTGATGACGGTCGCGCTCGGGATCTTCGGGATCGGCGAGTGCTTCCACGGCCCGGCACACCAGGCGCTCGTGGCCGAGATCGCGCCCGGGCACCTGCGCGGTCGCTACTTCGCGGTGCACTCGCTCTCGTGGGGGCTCGCCGGCACCGTGGGGCCCGCCGCGGGCGGCTTCCTGCTGGCCGCGGCTCCGTTCGCGCTCTGGCCGGCCGCCTCGCTCGTCTGCCTCGTCGCGATGATCGGTGCGCTCGCGCTCGAGCGGCGCGTGCCGGAGCGCTACCGGCGCATCCCGCGTCCTGACGCGGCGCTGCCTGTTCCTGCAGTCGCGCCGCGAGGTTGAGGCGGGAAACGGGGGTAGAATGGCGAACATGCCGGTGATGTCCGTGATTGAGGATCCGTTCAGTACCGATGCCGAGCCTGCCTCGCATCCGGCGCACCCGCGCACGCGACCTGGTCGCCGCCCCGTCGGCGCCGCAGGCACCGCCCGCTGAGCTCAGCGCAGCCGGCCTCACCTGGATCCACCTCGACGCGCCGTCGCTGACGCACGCGCAGGAGCTCGCGGCCCGATTCGGCTGGCATCCGCTCGACGTCGAGGACGTCATGTCGAAGCGCCAACGTCCCAAGATCGACGACTACGCCGACGAGGGCTACCTGTTCGGCGTGCTCCACTTCCCGATCTACGACCGCGCGAGCCGCCGGCTGAACGCCGCGGAGCTCGACATCTTCGTCGGCCCGAACTACCTCATCACACTGCCGAGCGTCGAGCTCCTTCCCGTGTCGCGGCTCTTCCGCCGTTGCGAGGAGGACGAGCAGTTCCGCGAGCAGCTTCTCTCCAAGGGCTCGGGCCGCCTCCTTTATGAGGTACTGGACGACCTGTTCGACTACTGCTTTCCGATCCTCGACAAGATCGGGCACAAGCTCGACTCGCTCGAGGACGACGTGTTCGAAGGACGCTCCGAGGAGGTCGTCCGCGACATCTCGAACGTCAAGCAGGAGATCATCAGCTACCGCAAGATCATCAAGCCGGAACGCTCGACGTTGCGCGTGCTCGAGCGTCATGTCGAGCGGTTCCTGCCCGAGGAGCTCGACCTCTATTTCGACGACATCGTCGATGCCGCCGAGCGCATCTGGGACATCCTCGACAACTACAAAGAAGTCGTCGAGGCGCTCGAGGACACGAACGAGTCGGTGATCTCACACCGCCAAAACGACGTGCTGCGCGTGCTGACCGTCTTCTCCGTCGTCCTGCTGCCGCTGACGCTGATCACCGGCTTCTTCGGGATGAACGTGCAGTTCCCGGGCTTCGCGAGCGTGTGGGCGTTCTGGGTGATCTTCGCCGGAATGGTCACTTCGCTCGTCGGGCTGCTCGCGTTCTTCCGCTACAAGCGCTGGCTGTAGCGGGCGGACGGTCGCCCGCCGCCCGCTGAGTCGAGCTACTCGACGCGGAGGGTGAAGGTCTTCGAACCCCCTCGGGAATCGGGAGCCACGGACTTCCCGGCGGCGTCCCCACAGCGTAATACGGCGGCGCCGTTGCCTCGAGGCAGCGTCGCGTCGCCGCAGTAGGCTCGCAGGATGCCGAAGCCGCTATGGGCGCCCTGGCGCCTCGAGTATGTCCAGCATGCCGACGAACTCGACCACTGCATCTTCTGCGAGCCCGAGCCGGAGCTCCTCGTGCACGACGGCGCGCTCGCCCTCGTCGTTTTGAACAAGTTCCCGTACTCGTCCGGGCACCTGCTCGTCGCCCCGAAGCGTCATCTGGGCGACTTCGGCGCCCTGTCCGACGAAGAAGCGCTTGCGGTGCACCGGCTCGGCGCGCGCGGCGTCGAGGCGCTGCGTGTGGAGTACGCGCCGCAGGGCCACAACCTCGGCTGGAACCTCGGCCGCGTCGCAGGCGCCGGCATCGAGGATCACGTGCTTCTGCACATCGTGCCTCGGTGGAACGGCGACACGAGCTTCATGCCTGTGCTCGGCGACGTGAAGGTGCTGCCGGAAGCGCTCGAGCGAACAGCCGAGCGCCTGCGCCCGCACTTCCTCTAGCTGTCCCGGACCTCCTCGGCCCACTTGCGGTGGTGCGTCATGGCCCACTCCTCGTCGACCCAGCCGCGCGTGATCCCACTCAGTGCGTGCCGGGTCTTTGGGTAGAGCAGAGACAGGTACAGGTGCCCCATGAACAGGATGAACGAGACGTACATCAGCCAGTCGTGCACGAGGAGCGCGTTCGGGAGCCTGAAGCGCGTGTCGCGCTCGCCGTACCAGAGGAAGAAGCCCGTCAGCGCGAAGAGCAGCGCGAACGCAGCGGTCACGATCGCGTTCAGCTTCTGACCTGCGTTCAGCCTTCCCTGCGGCGGGTGGCGGCGCCGCAGCCACGCCCGATCGTCGGCGTCGAAGCGGTCGATCTCCCGCGCCGTACGCCGTAGGGCGCCTCGATCACCGAACAGAAAGATCAGAACGAGCGCCACCGCCCAGCCGACGGCGGTCCAGATGTGGATCCCCTTGAGGAGCGGGCGGCGGCTGACGAGCTCGGAAAGGCTCGGCAGGTAGAGGCAGAGCCCGGTCACGAGCAGCAGCACGAAGGCGGTCGCGTGCACCCAGTGCACCGCACGCTCCGTCCGGCCGAACCGGGGCAGCCGTCTCGACTCAGGCGTGGTAGCCATTCGACCGCCCCACCCACGCGTTCTGGTCGTAACCGAGCCCCTCCCAGTAGCCGCTCGGCTGGTGGTCGACGAGCTCCATGCGGGTCAGCCACTTGACGCCCTTGTAGCCGTACATCTCGGGGATCACGACTCGCGCGGGCGCGCCGTGCGGGCGCGAGAGCGCCTTCCCGTCCAGCTCGTAGCCGAGCATCACGTCGGGTAGAAGCGCCTGCTCGAGCGTGAGGGAGTCCTGGTACGGGTTCTCCATCGAGACGAAGCGGATCGCCTTCGCGCTCGCCTTCGGTCGCGCGAGCGCGAGCAGGTCCGCGAAGCGGACACCCGCCCAGCGCACTTTGGGCACCGACCAGCCGGTGACACAGTGGAAGTCGGTTACCTGCTCCGCGCGTGGGAGATTGCGCAACTGCTCGTACGTGAGGCTGACGGGCCGCTCGACGAGGCCGGTGATCTCGAGGCGCCAGATGCGCTCGTCGAAGAGCGGCATCGAGCCCGACACGGTGTAGATCCGCCAACCGCCGATCGGCAGCAGATCACCGAGGAGCTGCGAGAACTGCGACGTCACCGGCGCGAAAATGCCGGCCGCCGGTCCCGCCCACGCGAGCGCCGAGACGCCGCCCGCGATGAGGCCGAGGAACGCTCGCCGGCCGTAGCGGCGCGGCTCGTCTGGAGAATCGGTCACTGTGGCTCCAGACCCACGGTATCGGCTCACGTTACGCCGCCCGTATGCTCGGGCGATGATCTCGACCGCCGATCTCCTCGACGAGCACGGCGATCGTGCTGCCGTGTGCGACACCGTGTTTCGCCAGTTCGGTGGCAAGCACGCGTTCTCGGGCGAGATCGCGACCGTGCGCTGCTACGAGGACAACGTGCTCGTGAGGCAGCGGGTCAGCGAGCCCGGCAACGGGCGCGTGCTGGTGGTTGACGGCGGTGGCTCGCTGCGCTGCGCGCTCGTCGGCGGCAACATCGCCGGCCTTGCCCTCGCAAACGGGTGGACCGGGCTCGTGATCAACTCCTGCGTCCGCGACTCGGCCGCGCTCGGGCAGCTCCCACTCGGCGTGAGCGCGCTCGGCACGCACCCGCGCGCAAGCGGGAAGGCGGGCACCGGAGAGCTCGACGTACCGGTCAGCTTCGGCAGCGTCACCTTCCGCCCCGGTGCGCACGTGGCGAGCGACGGCGACGGGATCGTCGTCATCGACTAGCAAAACTGCTTCGGCGGGCACGCGCGCTCCGAGTAGGAGCAGAACACGCAGCAGTCGCCGGGCAGCGGGCGGAGCGTGACGCCGCAGCCCTTGCAGTCGTAGAAGAACACGCACGCGTTCGTCGGCATGGTCTCGAGCGCAGTCGCCCCGCACTCCGGGCACGTGATCGTCGCCTCGACCATAACCATCTGGCCAGTATGCAAGTCCTCGCTCGGGGCGCATCATTTCCTCATCAGCCCAGCGCGCGCCGAGTGCAAGCTCGGCTACGGCGCCGACAGGGGAAACGAAGCTGGCCCGCCCAGTGGCGGCCGGGCGGGCAGCTTCGCAATCAGAGCTCGTTCTCGCGATCATCTTCGGCGCCGCCGACGACTGAGATGGGCGGATATCGTCCTCAGCAGTGATCGTTCATTCGCGGCTCGAAAGCGCTCACCTCGCGGGCAATCTGTTGGGGGATCCGAGCGAACGAGATCTTTCCCGTTGAGAATCGTCGACCTGTCCGCGCCGATCACGCCGAGCGCACCGGATGCACCGGAGCTGATGCGAACCTCGATTGCGTACTACGACCATGCGGACGGCGCGCGGGAGATCGAGTCGATGTTCGGTGTTCCCTCCCGGCTACTGCGGGACGGCGAGGGCTGGACGCGCGAGCAACTGACGATCGGCACACACAATTCGACGCACATCGACGCGCCGTACCACTACAACTCCGTGGTGGCCGGAGCGCGGGCACAGACGATCGACGAGCTCCCACTCGAGTGGTTCTTCGGCGCCGGCGTCGTCGTTGACTTCCGCCACAAGGGGGATGGCGATGCAGTGGCGGTCGTCGAGCTCGAAGAGGCGCTGGCCGCCTCAGGGCACACCCTGCGCGAGCGAGACATCGTGCTCGTCCGCACCGGTCGAGACTCGTTCTACGGCCTGACTGATTACATGTTCCGGGGCCCCGGCGTGACGGCCGAGGCGACGCACTGGCTCTATGACCACGGAGTCCGCGTCATGGGCATCGACGCATGGGGTTGGGACAGGCCGCTGAACATGCAGGCTGCCGATGCGCTCGAGCACGACGCCACCGGCATCTTCTGGGCCGCACACCAGGCGGACCTACCGTACTGCCAGATCGAGCGGTTGTACGGACTCGACGCGTTGCCGCCGTCCGGCTTTCGCGTTGCGTGCTTCCCGCTCAGGCTGACGGGCGCAAGTGCCGCGCCGGCGCGAGTCGTGGCCATCCTCGACGAGGAGCCGTCCGGCCAGGCGTCCTGATTCCTCTGGACCGACCTGCCGCAACGGGCGCACACGGTAAGGCTTCGGCCCGGGCCTCGAGTGCTCCCATGGGCCAGTGTTGCTTGATGCATTCTGGGGGAATGCACAGGTAGTGCGGCGGCTGCTCAGCCTTCTGTGGATCCTTGGCCTCGTCGGGACGGCGCCGACGGCGGTACCTGCGCAAGAACGTGGCGCGGTCTTCCATGACAGCCACCCGGTCTTCTCACCCGACGGGCGCACTATCGCGTTCGATCGATCCAGCGACACATCGCAGTCGATCATGTTGGTCGATAGCGACGGCCGACACCTACGGACGCTCGTCGCCAACCAGTTCGCCCAATACATCTCATGGTCACCCGACAGCGGCTCATTCGCGTACTCGGGTGTTGGCATCTGGCGCATTGACCTCGCGAACCCGACGCCACGACTGCTGACCGAACAGAACCCGGACATCTGGCAGCCCGCCTGGTCGCCAGACGGCACGTCGATCGCCTACTCGCAATTCGAGCGGTGCTTCCGCTGCACCGGAATCTGGGTAATGAAGGCCGACGGGACACAACGACACGAGATCGTCGAGCAGGGACGCCACCCGAGCTGGTCACCCAACGGATCTCTGCTTGCAGTAACGACCTCGGAGACCGGGAACCTCATCGTCCGCCTCGACGGCTCGCTCGCCGCCAGGGGATTCGCCGACTACGTGAGCTGGTCACCGCGAGGCACGTACCTCGCCTACACCGGGGTCGGGCTGCATCTAAGGAACATCAGAACCGGACGCGACCGGAAGCTCAATCGTTACCTGGGCGAGAAGCCAGCCTGGTCCCCGGACGGGAAGGTAATCGCGGGCGGGTTCCGCACGAGGGTGGCATTCCTTCGCGTTCGAGACGGCAAACTTCTGAAAGTTCTCCCCGGCTCCACAACGAATCCCGGTGCACCCTCGTGGTCCCCGCAGGGCCGACTGGCATTCGTCCATAGCGGCTCATGCGGGATCGACGTCAGCACCGAGAACGGCACTGGGATACGCCGGACGACCCGCAGCTGTTGACGCTGGTCTGGGCAAGTGTTCGCGAAGGCACCCGAATGAGAGCTAGAGGGAGACGAGAGCTAGAGGAAGCCTGAAGGGTTCGCCGGCACTCGGTCCGCCAATGACGCCGGACGCGATGCCTCGAGCGGTGTGACTTCGGGGCGAGCGGGTATGCACGCGAGGCGGGATGGTTGGGTTCCTTTGGGGTGACGCTCCGACGCTGTCGCTCTTCGCGGCGGAGTTCCTTGTGCCGCTTGCTCTTGCCTCGCTGCTCGCCCGGCCCATTCGCTTACCTGTCCTGACGTCTGTCGGCGTGACCGCGTTCGTGGTCGTCTGTTACCTCGTGTATGGCTCGAACCGAGGCGGCGAGCTTGGTGTCGGAATGCATGAGGCGGTCTTAGTGGCCGTCTTTACCGCGCTGCACTTCTTTCCGCTCTGGATCGGAGGCTCCGCGGTCGGTTGGGCGGTGGGTCGACGGCGATCGGGTCGGAATGCCACAGGCACGTCATAGAGACGCCCCGCTATGGCCCGCGCCAGCGTGCAGTCACTCGAGCCCTATAAAGGCAAGGACGCTCTACGCTGGGGACGTGCCCGAACCGCCTGACGAACTTATCCCTCCGGACGATCCTCGTTTCGAGGGAACGCAGTTCATCAGCTCGGACGCGGCTCAGGCGTACAACCTCGGGCAGTCCGACTACTTGAGAGGGGCGAGTTGATGCTGGCCGCTCGCGGCGCGAGAAAACGAAAAGCCCGAAAGCCCCTCCTGAGCGGGGCTTTCTTTGAAGCGGGCGATGGGACTCGAACCCACGACCCTCAGCTTGGGAAGCTGATGCTCTACCAACTGAGCTACACCCGCGTTCAACCTCGATTCTACCGGGCGCGACGTTCTCGTCCTCGGCATCTGGACGGGCGAACCACACCGACGGACGGCGCCGTCAGCGCTACGCGACGGTGATCTCCGGCGCCAGATACACGTCCTGAATCGCGTTCAGAAGCGCAACACCTTCGACGGTGGGCCGCTGGAACGCCTTGCGGCCGCTGATCAGGCCGACGCCACCGGCGCGTTTGTTGATCACCGCGGTGCGCACGGCCTCGGCGAGATCGCTCGCGCCAGAGGATGCACCGCCGCTGTTGATCAAGGGCGCCCGTCCCATGTAGCAATTCGCCACCTGATAACGGGCGAGATCGATCGGATGGTCGGTCGTCAGCTCCGTGTAGACCTTCGCATTTGTCATTCCGTATTTCACGCCGTCCGTCGAAAGCGCCCCGTATCCGTTGTTCGTCTCGGGGAGCTTCTGCTTGATGATGTCCGCCTCGATCGTGACGCCGAGATGGTTGGCTTGACCGGTCAAGTCCGCCGCCACGCCGTAGTCGACACCGTCCTTCTTGAAGGCCGAGTTCCGGAGGTAACACCAGAGGACCGTGAACATTCCCAACCGGTGAGCCTTCTCGAACGCCTGGCTCACTTCGACCAGCTGCCGTCCGCTCTCCTCGCTCCCGAAGTAGATCGTCGCGCCCACGCCCGCCGCGCCCATCTCCCACGCGCGCCGGGCATCCCCGAACATCGTCTGGTCGTACCGGTTCGGATACGTCAGTAGCTCGTTGTGATTGAGCTTCACGATGAACGGGATCTTGTGCGCCCAGCGGCGTGAGACTGCCCCGAGGACGCCGATGGTCGAAGCGACCGCGTTGCAGCCACCCTCATACGCCAGCTCGACGATCTTCTCGGGATCGAAATAGGCGGGATTGGGCGCGAAGCTCGCGCCGGCGCTGTGCTCGATGCCCTGGTCGACCGGCAGGATGCTCAGGTACCCCGTGCCACCGAGACGGCCGTGGTCGAAGATCGACTGCAGGTTCCGCAGAACCTGGTTCGGCCGGTCGTTCAACGACACGACGCGGTCGACGAAATCCGGACCGGGCAAATGCAGCAGACTGCGGTCGATCGTGCGGCACTCGTGACGGAAAAGCGACTCGGCCTCGTCGCCGAGCAGCTCCTCGATGTGTCCTACTCCCTGATCTGTGGCGACAGCCATGGCGCGTGGTCCCTCCTGTGCAGCAGTGACGATGCGAATTGTAGGTGCGGCGAGCGGGGGTGCGATCCCGGGACGGCGGCTCAGTATTCGCGGCCGGTGAAATGTGCGAGCTTGCTGAGTTGGTGGCGGGCCTCGATCCGTCTGACGGTGCCGGATCGTGAGCGCATCACGATCGAATCGGTGATCGCGCCGTCGTTCACGTAACGCACGCCGCGAAGCAGCGCGCCCGTCGTGACACCGGTCGCAGCGACGAAAACATCGTCGCCCGTGACGAGGTCGTCGGTCAGGAGCACGCGATCGAGATCGTAGCCTTGGTCGATGAGCGCCTTTCGCTCCTCGGGCGTGCGCGGCCAGAGCTTCCCCTGGATGCCGCCGCCCACGCACTTCAACGCGGCGGCGGAGATCACGCCCTCGGGTGTGCCACCGATGCCGTAGAGCAGGTCGATGCCCGTTTCGGGGCGTGCCGCGGCAATTGCGGGAGCGACGTCGCCGTCGCGAATCAGGTTGACGCGCGCGCCGGCCTGGCGCAGCTCACCGATCAACTCGTCGTGGCGGTCGCGCTCGAGCACGACAACGCGGATGTCGGTCGGCCGGCGGCCTTTCGCCTTCGCGACCGCGTTGACGTTCTCGGTCGGGGTCGCGTTGATGTCGATCACCTGGACGGCGTCCGCGCCGGCCGCGATCTTCTCCATGTAGACGGCCGCGCCCGGAAAGAACATCGAGCCTCGCTCGGCGACGGCGATCACCGCGATCGCGTTCGGCTGGCCGAGCGCCGTCAGGCGTGTGCCCTCGAGCGGATCGACGGCGACGTCGACCTCGGGGCCGCTGCCCTCACCGACACGCTCGCCGTTGTAGAGCATCGGAGCAGCGTCCTTCTCCCCTTCGCCGATCACGACGACCCCGGCCATGACGACTGTGTCGAGCATCGCCCGCATGGCGTCGACCGCACCCCGGTCGGCCGCGATCTTGTCGCCGCGACCGATCCAGCGCCCAGCTCCCATGGCAGCCGCCTCGGTGACCCGGACGAGCTCGAGGGCGAGGTTCCGGTCGGGGCGAGGGATGCTCATCGACCGGTGATCCTAGAGTGGACGGGTGCGCCTCGACTGGGAGATCGCAAGACGCGGCTGGCGCCGCTATGCCGCCTACCCGTGGGCGACCGTCGCCGGAGTGTTCACGAACACCATCTTTGGCTTCCTCCAGGCCTACATCCTGCTCGCGGTCTTTCGCCACCGGGGGGATGTCGGCGGCTACGACGCCCGCGACACCGTCACCTACGTATGGCTCGCTCAGGCGCTGATCATGACCGTCTACATCTTCGGCTGGTACGAGTTCGCGCTGCGGATCAGGGACGGTTCGATCGCAACCGACCTCGTGCGGCCGCTCGACCCGCAGCGCTACTGGCTCGCCTACGACCTCGGGCGCGCGCCCTACCACCTGCTCTTCCGCGGCGTGCCGCCGTTCATCGTCGGCGCGCTCGTCTTCGACCTGCGTTACCCCTCTCCGCTCGCGGCCGTCGCATTCCTCGTCAGTGTGACGCTCGCGGTCGTGGTCAGCCTCGGCTTTCGCTTCCTCTACAACTCCGCGGCGTTTTGGCTGCTCGACTACCGCGGCATCGCGACGGTGTCGGTCTGCATCGTCGTCTTCTTCTCCGGAATGACGCTGCCGTTGACGTTCTTCCCCGGCTGGCTGCGGACGATCGCGAACGTGCTGCCGTTCGCGTCGATTCTCCAGTCACCGGTCGACATCTGGCTCGGGAAGCGCCACGGACTCGAGCTTGCCGGCACGCTCGCGCTCCAGGTCTTCTGGGCGGTCGTGCTGCTCGGGCTCGGTCGGCTTGCGCTCCGGTCCGGATCTCGCAAGCTGGTCGTGCAGGGTGGTTGAGCCTGTCTTCCTCTGGCGCCGGCTCGTCGGCGCCCAGATCCGGTCGCAGCTCCAGTACCGAGCCTCGTTCGTCCTCGACGTGACGGGCGCGTTTCTCATCTCGTTCATCGACTTCGTGGCGGTGCTCGTGATCTTCCACAACGTGCCCCAGCTCGGCACCTGGAACGTCCACGAGGTGGCGCTCCTCTACGCGGTCTCGTCGATCTCGTTCGCGCTCACCGACCTCGCGATCGGGCATCTCGACCAGTTTCCGCAGAAGGTGCGCGACGGCAACTTCGACATCCTGCTCGTGCGCCCGCGCGGCACGCTCTACCAGGTGATCTGCTCCGACTTCGCCCTGCGACGCCTCGGCAAGGCGGCCCAGGGCGGGCTCGTCCTCGTCTATGCGCTCGCCTCGCTGCACGTCGACTGGACGGTCGGCCGCGCCGCGCTCCTCGTCGTTGCGGTCCCCGCCGGCACGGTCATCTTCGCTTCGGTCTGGGTCGTCGGCGCCTGCCTCGCGTTCTGGACGACCGACGGCGGCGAGTTCACGAATGCGTTCACCTACGGCGGCACCTTCCTGGCCCAGTACCCGATCGACATCTACTCCGCGTGGCTGCGGCGCTTCCTCGCCTACGTCGTGGCGCTCGCGTTCGTCTGCTACTTCCCGTCGCTCTACGTGCTCGGGAAGCCGGACCCGCTCGGGCTGCCTCGATTGCTCGACTTCGCGTCGCCTCTCGTCGCGCTCGCCGCCGCCCTGGCGGCCGGGATGATCTGGCGCGGCGCGGTGCGCCACTACCGGAGCGCGGGCGGATGATCGAGGTCGAGGGCCTCAGCAAGCAGTTTGTCGTCCGGCGCGGCCGTTTCCGGCGCGAGCGGCACATCGTCGAAGCGGTGCGCGACATCTCGTTCCGTGTCGAGCGCGGCGAGCTGCTCGGCTACCTCGGTCCGAACGGCGCGGGCAAGTCGACGACGATCAAGATGCTCACCGGCATCCTGGTGCCGTCGGCGGGTCGCGTGCAGGTGGCGGGCCTCGACCCGTCGCGGCGGCGGATCGAGCTCGCACGAAAGATCGGCGCGATGTTCGGCCAGCGCATTCAGCTCTGGTGGGACCTACCGCTGATCGACTCGTTCGAGCTTCTGCGGCACATCTACAGGGTCCCGGCCGACCGCTACCGCGCGAGCCTGGCGCGGTTCCGCGAGGTGCTCGAGCTCGACCCGTTCCTCTCGACGCCGGTGCGGCAACTCTCGCTCGGACAGCGCATCCGCGGCGAGCTGACCGCGGCGATGCTGCATGAGCCCGAGCTTCTCTTCCTCGACGAGCCGACGATCGGTCTCGACGTCGTCGCGAAGCAGCGCGTGCGCGACTTCCTCGTGGAGATCAACCGCGAGAACGGCGTCACGGTGCTCCTGACGACGCACGACCTCGGCGACATCGAGCGCCTCTGCAGCCGCCTGCTCGTGATCGACCACGGCAAGCTGATCTGGGACGGGGGCATCGCCGAGCTGAAGGAGCGCTATGGGCCCGAACGGATGCTGATCGTCGACCTCGAGGAGCCGGCGCCGCCGTTGCAGGTCGAGGGTGCACGGGTCGAGAAGGTCGACGGGCCGCGCCAGTGGCTCCGCTTTCAGGGGCCAGCCGCCGAGCTGACGGCGCGCGTCGCGGCCACGGCACGGCTCGTCGACCTCCAGATCACGGAGCCGGACATCGAGGAGATCGTCCGGCGGATCTATCAGAGCTCTTAGGGGACCCTGGCTCGAACTACATCCGGTCGGGAGCTTCGACGCCGACGAGGTCGAGGCAGCGGGCAATCACCTGCTGCGACGCTCGGCAGAGGCCGAGGCGGAACGCCTGTGCGGGATCGCCGAGCACGCGGCACTTGTTGTAGAAGCGGTGGTAGTCGTCGGCGAGCCTGATCGCGTACGACGGCAGCAGCTGCGGGCCGCGGCGCTCGGCGGCCTCGCGCACCGTCGGTGGGAAGTCCGTCAAGCGCTTGATCAGATCCTTCTCCTCGGGCGCGAGCGGCCCCGGCGGTGCGCCGCCGACCTCGGCTCCCTCGGCGTTCCGCATGATCGCTGCGATCCGCGCGTGCGCGTACTGCACGTAGTAGACCGGGTTCTTTGCGGACTTCTCGGCGGCTAGATCGAGGTCGATCTCGATCGTCTGGTCGGGGCCGCGGTTGACGAGGTACCAACGGGCGGCGTCGACCCCGATCTCGTCGATCACATCGTCGAGGAACACGACGTTCCCGGCGCGCTTCGACGCCTTCGAGGCTTCCCCGCCCTTGATCAGATGGACGAACTGGTACAGCAGCACCTCGACGCGCTCGGCGTCGTAGCCGAGCATGCGCGCGATCGCGGCGTACCAGTTCGCTGTGGCGTGATGGTCGGCGCCGAGCACGTACATCGCGCGGTCGTAGCCGCGCTCGAGCTTGTCGACGAGATACACGACGTCCGCTGCGCGGTAGGTCGGCGTGCCGCCCTTGTCGGCGGAACGGATGAGCACCCAGTCCTGCTCGTCGCCGTAGGCCGAGGAGCGTGCCCAGACTGCGCCGTCGCGCTCGTAGGTGTCGAGCCGCGGCAGGAACTCGGGCAGGCGCGCCTCGAGCTCACTCTGCAACGCCCAGCTGTCGAAGTGGAGGCGGAAGCGCGTCATCGTCTGCTCGATCGACGCGAGCATGCGCGG
>Ga0105854_1000873_pt1 | contig 12849 bp, 10 predicted proteins | sample OrgsoiDNA_201058_FD_89679 | JGI IMG/M metagenome (GOLD analysis project Ga0105854, IMG submission 89679) | Permafrost soil microbial communities from the Arctic, to analyse light accelerated degradation of dissolved organic matter (DOM) -... | ecosystem: Environmental > Terrestrial > Soil >... | reverse complement strand
ATTCGATATCGATTTTGATATGAGATCCTGCTACTATTTATGGCATGGACACGCCCAACCCGAACTGGTTTTTAAAGGCCCGCCTGAAAACGCGGCAACTCTTGCTGCTCATCGCGCTCGATGAGCAACGCAATATCCACCGCGCCGCCGAAGAGCTGAACATGACGCAGCCAGCCGCGTCCAAGCAGCTGAAAGACCTGGAAGACATGCTCGACGTCGAGCTGTTCGACCGTTTGCCACGCGGCATGCGGCCGACCATTTATGGCGAAACCATGATCCGCCATGCGCGCATGGCACTGACCAGTTTGTCACTGGCGCATGAAGATATCGTGGCGCTGAAAGCGGGCCTGTCCGGGCAGGTTGATATCGGCATCATCATGGCGCCCAGCATGTCGCTGATGCCGCGTGCGATTTCCCGCGTCAAGGAAAACGCGCCCCTGCTGCGCATAGGCGTGCAGATGGAAACGAGCAACATCCTGCTGGAACGCTTGCGGCGCGGCAGCCTGGACTTCATGGTCGGCCGCATCCTCGAAGAACAGCCCGATACGGACCTGCAATACGAAGAACTGGCCGCAGAACCGGTGTGCGCAGTGGCGCGGGTCGGCCATCCGCTGGCCAGCGCGCACGGCCTGGACTTGCAGGCGATCGCCGGCGCCGCGTGGATCCTGCCGCCGCCAGGCAGCGTGCTGCGCCACCGCTGCGAAATGATGTTCCGTGGCGCCGGCTTGCCGCCGCCCGTCAACGTGGTCGACACCACCGCCCTGCTGCTGACCACCGCCCTCTTGCAGCACACCGACAGCCTGCACGTGATGCCGGTCGAAGTGGCGCGCTATTACGTGTCGCTCAATATCCTCAGCATCCTGCCGATCGAACTACCCTGCCGCATGGATGCCTTTGGCATCATCACGCGGCGCAGCCATTTGCTGTCGCCAGGTGCGACGGTGATGCTCGATGCAATCCGCGTGGCTGCCAGGAAATCTATTGATCCATTAGCTCCAGCCTGCATCCACGATAAACTCCTGGGCAGTACACATAACGCTATCGTCCGCCGCCAGGAACAGCACCATGGCGGCGATATGGTCTGGCATCAGTTTGCCCGGCAGGCACTGGTTCCTGGCGATCTCGATTTCAGCCGCCTCGTCTACCCACAGGTCAAGCTGGCGTTGCGTCATGACCCAGCCCGGCGTGACCGTATTGACGCGGATATTGTGCTGGCCCAGGTCACGCGCCAGGCCGCGCGTCAAGCCGACCACCGCCGCCTTCGACGCCGCATACGCGGGATAACCTCCACCCTTGATATGCCATGAAATCGAACTGAGGTTGATGATGGCGCCGCCGCCCTTGCGCTTCATCCCGGCCAGCACCGACTGGCAAGTGAAAAACATGGGTCGCTGGTTGATCGCCACGCGCTCATTCCAGTAATCGACGGTGACGTCTTCCAACTGGTGGCGCTGATCATTGGCGGCATTGTTGACCAGCACATCGAAGTCGCCCAGTTCCTGCGCCAGTTCCGCCATCACGCGCTGCAGATCGGCGATATCGGTGATATCGCAATGGCGAAATAGCGGCGCCGGCAAGCCAGCCGCCTGCAGGCGTTCACACAGGGCGATGCTGGCTTCCCTGGCGATATCGACAAACGCCACGCGCGCACCCTGCGCGGCAAAATTGGCGACCAGGGCTTCTCCTATGCCACTGCCGCCACCGGTGATGAATACATTTTTTCCTCGCAAACTGGTGTAGCTGCTGATATTGGCCATGCGTGTCTCCTGTTTTTGTTCAGTATGCCATCGTCGTGGCATCCGCCTGCTGCATGCACTTATAGGGTAATCACCGCAGTGCTGGTGTCCGCCTGCACTGCCAGCGTATTGCGCAAGGCCGGGCCAAACACGGGCGCCTCGATTTCATAGGTGTCACCGGCCGCCACTACGACGCCATCGGCAAAACTCAGGGTCGCGGTGCCGAAGAAATGGATGTGCACATCGCCGGGCCGGCGAAATAGCGGGTATTTGAAATGGTGGTATTCCAGGTTGGCGATGGTGTGCGACATATTCTGTTCGCCGCTGAGGAAAGGTTTTTCCCAGCGCAGCGTACCTTGCCTGTCATAGATGCGCGAAGTGCCAGCCACGTGATCGGGCAACTCACCGACCAGCAGCGCCGGCCCCAGGCCGCAGGCGCGCAGTTTGGAATGGGCCAGGTAAAGATAGTTCTGGCGCTCGGTAATATGGTCGGAAAACTCATTGCCGATGGCGTAGCCGGCCCGGTAAGGCTGGCCATCGTCGCCGATCACATACAGGCCGGCGATTTCCGGCTCTTCGCCGCCATCGAGCGAAAATGCAGGCATCACCAGAGGCTGGCCGCTGGCCTTGACGATGCTGCCATCGCCCTTGTAAAACCATTCCGGCTGCACGCCGCGCTGGCCGGCAGGTGGCTTGCCACCTTCCACACCCATGCGGAACATCTGCATGCTGTCGCTCAGCGCAGCGGCATCGCCGCCGATTTTCTGATGCATGGCATCGCGCGTATCGGCACTGCCCAGATGCGTCAGGCCGGTGCCGGTGACATGGCAATGGGCGTCATCAAAATGATCCAGCGGCGTCAATAAACTGCCAGCAGCAGCGATGTCTTCAAAACGGTAGCTTGTCTGGCCCAGCGAGGCGCTTGCCAGTTGTGCCAGGCCCGTCTTCGCCGCAATGGCGGCACGGGCCAGTGCATAAGTGCTGGCGTAACCGTCGATGACGCGGATCTGTTCCTGTTCCAGCATGCCCACGCGGCGCTGGCCTTGCGGGTCTATGAATTGAACGAGCAGCATGGTCTTGGTCCTATCAGTAACAATTAATGCGAATGCTTGGGTACGGCAGCGCCGCGCTGGCCGACTAGGAAGTCGAAATCGCAGCCTTGATCGGCTTGCAGCACGCGCTCGATATACAGTTGCTGGTAGCCGTTCTTGAATGGCATGGCCGGTGGTGCCGGCCGCAGCGCCATGCGGCTGGCCAGTTCTTCGTCCGTGATGTCGAGGTTCAGGATACCGCCATGGCAATCGAGGCTGATGTAGTCGCCGTCGCGCACGATGGCCAGCGGGCCGCCGGCCGCCGCTTCCGGCGCCACATGCAAAACCACCGTGCCGTAGGCAGTGCCGCTCATGCGCGCGTCTGAAATACGCACCATATCCTTGACACCCTGCGCCAGCAGCTTGGGCGGCAGCCCCATATTGCCCACCTCCGCCATGCCGGGATAGCCCTTGGGGCCGCAATTTTTCAGTACCAGCACCGAGCTGGCATCGACGTCGAGATCAGGGTCATTGATACGCTGCTTGTAATGGTCGAAATCTTCGAACACCACTGCCCGGCCCCGGTGCTGCATCAGTTCCGGCGATGCGGCCGACGGTTTCAGCACGGCGCCGCGCGGCGCCAGGTTGCCACGCAAGATGCAGATACCACCATCGGCAATCAAGGGATGCTCCAGCTTGCGGATAACTTCATCGTTATACACAGGCGCATCGAGACAGTTGTCCCACAGTGTCTTGCCATTGACGGTTAGTGCATCCTTGTGCGGCACCAGGCCGCCTTCGCCAAGACGGCGTATCACGCCCGGCAGGCCGCCCGCATAATAAAATTCTTCCATCAGGAAGCGGCCCGAAGGCAGCAGGTCGACGATGGTCGGCGTGCCCTTGCCGATAGTGGTCCAGTCTTCGAGTTCCAGCGGCACGCCGATGCGCCCGGCTATCGCTTTCAGATGGATCACAGCATTAGTTGAACCGCCGATGGCGGCGTTGACGCGGATCGCATTTTCAAACGCTGCGCGGGTCAGCACTTTCGACAGGCGCAAGTCTTCCCACACCATTTCCACGATGCGTATGCCCGACATATGGGCCAGGATGTAGCGCCGCGAATCGACTGCCGGAATCGCCGCATTGTGCGGCAGCGAGGTGCCCAGCGCTTCGGCCATGCAGGCCATGGTCGATGCCGTACCCATGGTGTTGCAGGTGCCGGCCGAGCGCGACATGCCCGATTCGGCTGCCATGAACTGGTGCATGGTGATGGAACCTGCCTTCACGGCTTCGTGCAATTGCCACACGGCCGTGCCGGAGCCGATGTCCTTGCCATCGAGCTTGCCGTTCAACATAGGCCCGCCAGAAACCACGATGGTGGGGATGTCGCAGCTGGCAGCGCCCATCAGCAGCGCCGGCGTGGTCTTGTCGCAGCCCACCAGCAGCACCACCGCATCCATGGGGTTGCCGCGTATCGATTCCTCCACATCCATGGAAGCCAGGTTACGGGTCAGCATCGCAGTCGGCCGCAGATTCGATTCGCCGTTGGAAAACACGGGAAACTCGACCGGGAAACCGCCTGCCTCCAGTATGCCCCTCTTGACGTGTTCGGCCAGCTTGCGAAAGTGCGCATTACATGGCGTCAGTTCGGACCAGGTATTGCAAATACCGATGATGGGTTTGCCCTGGAATTCATGGTCGGGGATGCCCTGGTTTTTCATCCAGCTGCGGTACATGAAACCGTTCTTGTCCTGCGTGCCAAACCACTGTGCCGAGCGCAGCTCGACTTTTTTCTTTTCAGACATGCTGATGCTTCCTCTGCTGTTTTTTGCTGTTCGATGCTGCTGCGCTGTCACAAGCCAGGCAATGGCCAGAATATAAAGTGTCTATTGATATCTTTCTAATCAATTTTTATTGGTATTCGATATTCAATACGATATCAATATGCCGTCTTTTTGACCTGAAAGTGCCCATGAGGGTTACGCTGGGGTAGTTATGGCCGTGATCGCCCGGCTGATACCTGTTTCGATATCTGATAACGTTTAAAAGTCATTAGAAAGATATCTGTGGACAATTTAGTATCAGCCATCGCGTGGCCCGACGACAGTGTGGAGCCGTCCCGCAGAGGACGCGACTGACAGCAGCATCCAAACCAACAATCAGAGAAGGTGGAGACCTGAAATGAAAACAACCATGAAAATGCTGATCGGCAGCCTGGTATTGGCCGGCATGGCAATCGCGCCGCTGGCCAGCGCCGCCGACAAGGGCGCGATCGGTATTTCAATGCCGACCAAATCGTCGATGCGCTGGATCGCAGATGGCGACAATATGGTCAAGGTATTCAAGGAACGCGGCTACAAGACCGACCTGCAATTCGCCGACGACGATATTCCCAACCAGCTGGCGCAAGTGGAAAACATGATCACCAAGGGCGCCAAGGTGCTGGTGATCGCGGCGATCGATGGCACCACCCTCTCTGACGTACTGAAAAAAGCGGCCGACAAGGGCATCAAGGTGATTTCCTATGACCGCCTGATACGCGGCACGGCGAACATCGATTATTACGCCACCTTCGACAACTTCCAGGTTGGCGTGCTGCAGGCAGGCTACATCGAAAGCGCGCTGCATCTGAAGGAAGGCAAGGGCCCGTTCAATATTGAATTGTTTGGCGGTTCGGCCGACGACAACAATGCCCACTTCTTTTACAACGGCGCCATGTCGGTCTTGAAACCGTATATCGACAAGGGCAAGCTGGTGGTGCGCTCAAAGCAGATGGGCATGGACAAAGTCGCCACCCTGCGCTGGGATGGCGCAGTGGCGCAGGCGCGCATGGATAATCTGCTCAGCGCCTATTACGGCAACGCCCGCGTCGATGCCGTGCTGTCGCCGTACGACGGCTTGAGCATCGGTATTCTGTCGTCGCTGAAAGGCGTCGGCTACGGCACGCCGCAACAGCCCTTCCCTGTCGTCACCGGCCAGGATGCGGAAATCCCTTCGGTCAAATCGATCATCCGGGGCGAACAGGCTTCCACCGTGTTCAAGGACACGCGCGAGCTGGCGAAAGTCACAGCCAATATGGTCGACGCCATGTTGAGCGGTAAAACACCGACCGTCAACGACACCAAGACCTATAACAATGGCGTCAAGGTCGTGCCTTCCTATCTGCTGAAACCGGTCATCGTCGACAAGGCGAACTGGAAGCAGGTATTAGTTACGGGCAGCGGCTATTACACCGAAGCGCAAGTCAAATAAAAGACATCTCGCCAAACCTACTGCGCGACGCGATTTTCCGACCTCCGATGCTCACTGTGCATCCGCACAGCTGCGCTTCTCGGTCAGAAACTCGGGCCGCTCGCTACGGTTTTGCGAGACGTCATGAAAGGTGCAGCAAGGTGTGGCGTCATCCCTGATGCCCCACCTTGCCAGAGAGGTTTATATGACGAACACTATCCTGGAAATGCGCGGGATACGAAAGACGTTTCCGGGCGTGGTTGCGCTCGACAACGTCAATCTGCAGGTACGCAGCGGCGAAATCCACGCCATCGTTGGCGAAAATGGCGCTGGCAAATCCACCTTGATGAAAGTGCTGAGCGGCGTGTATGGCCACGGCAGCTATAGTGGCGACATCGATTACCAGGGCCAGACCCGGCAATTTCGCGGCATCAAGGATAGCGAAGAAATCGGCATCATCATCATTCATCAGGAGCTGGCCCTGGTGCCGCTGCTATCGATCGCGGAAAATATTTTTCTCGGTAACGAGCCAGCCAGAAATGGCGTCATCGACTGGGAATACGCGCAAGCGAAGACCCGTGAATTGCTGCATAAGGTAGGCTTGAAAGAGTCGCCCGATACCCTGGTCAACAAACTGGGCGTCGGCAAGCAGCAATTGATTGAAATCGCCAAAGCGCTGTGCAAGGACGTCAAGCTCCTGATCCTCGACGAACCTACCGCCAGCCTGAATGAAAGCGATAGCGATGCGCTACTGACCCTGTTACTGGGCTTGAAGCAGCAAGGCATCGCCTCCATCCTGATTTCACACAAACTGAATGAAATTTCGCGCGTCGCCGATGCGATTACGGTGCTGCGCGACGGCAATACGGTCGACAGTTTTGATTGCCGCGCGGGGCCGGTCAGCGAAGACCGCATCATCGAAAAAATGGTCGGGCGTGAAATGGCCGACCGTTATCCACCGCGCACCCCAGCCATCGGCGATACCATCTTCGAGGTGCGCGACTGGCGCGTATTCCACCCGGAGCATGCCGACCGCGCCATCATCAAGGGCATCAATCTGCATGCAAAAAAAGGCGAAGTGATCGGCATCGCCGGCTTGATGGGTTCCGGCCGCACCGAGCTGGCGATGAGCATTTTCGGCCGTTCTTACGGCCAGCGCATCAGCGGCACGGTATTGAAAAACGGCGTGGAAATCGATGTCAGTTCGATCGGCAAGGCGATTACTCACGGCCTGGCCTACGTCACGGAAGACCGCAAGGGACTGGGCTTGATCCTGGAAGAAGACATCAAGAAAAACACCAGCCTGGCTAACCTGGGCGCGGTGTCGCACCATCTGGTGATCGATGAGGCACGCGAATTTGGCGTGGCCGAGGAATTTCGCCGCAAGCTGAAAATCCGCTGCTCCAGCATCCTGCAAAAAGTCGTCAATCTGTCCGGCGGCAACCAGCAAAAAGTGGTGCTGGCCAAATGGCTGTTTTCGCGGCCCGACATCTTGATACTCGACGAGCCTAGCCGCGGCATCGATGTGGGTGCCAAGTATGAAATCTACAGCATCATTAATGAACTGGCCGCCGAAGGTAAATGCATCGTCATGATTTCATCGGAAATGCCGGAGTTGCTGGGCATGTGCGACCGGATTTATGTCATGAATGAAGGCAGGTTCGCCGCTGAACTGAGCGCGGCCGAAGCGACGCAGGAAAAAATCATGCGCGCCATCGTCACACACGGAGACAATAGTAATGGACACTAACATCACCAGCGCGCCGATCACGCCTGCTCCCGAAACAGCAACGCCCGCGCGCAGCTATACCGGCTTCTTGAAAAACAATATGCGCGACTACGGCATGCTGCTGTCGCTGATCGTCATCATGGGCTTTTTCGAGTACATGACCGAGGGCACCCTGATGCAGCCGCTGAACCTGACCAACCTGGTACTGCAAAACAGCTATATCGTCATCATGGCGCTGGGCATGCTGATGGTGATCGTGGCTGGCCATATCGATTTATCGGTAGGCTCGGTGGTCGGCTTTGTCGGCGCGCTGGCGGCCGTACTGATTGTCAATTACGAGATGAATTTTGTCGCCGCCAGCGTGATCTGCCTGCTTGCCGGCGCCATCATCGGCGGCGCGCAAGGGTATTTCGTGGCTTTCTTCCGCATCCCCTCCTTCATCGTCACCCTGGCTGGCATGCTGGTGTTCAAGGGCTTGACGCTGGCACTGCTGGCGGGTCAGTCGGTCGGCCCTTTCCCACCCGGCTTCCAGATGCTCAGTTCCGGCTTTTTGCCTGACCCTTTCGGTGGCCAAAACCTGCGCGGCCTGTCGCTGCTGCTGGGCGTGGCCGCTGCCGCAGCCCTGATCTTTACTTCGCTGCGCAGCCGCGCCAAGCAGCTCAGGCACGGCATGGAAAACGAACCGCGCGCTTTTTTCCTACTCAAGAATGGCGTGTTCGCCGCCGTGATGGTGTACTTCAGTTATTTGCTGGCTTCCTACCGGGGTTTTCCGAACGTGCTGGCGGTGATGTCGGTGCTGATCGTCGCCTACACCTTTGTTACCAACCGCACCGTGCTGGGACGGCGCGTGTACGCCGTCGGCGGCAATGAAAAAGCGGCACGCCTGTCTGGCATCAAGACTGAACGGGTCAGCTTCTACACCTTCGTCAATATGGGCATGCTGGCCGCGCTGGCTGGCCTGATCTTCGCTGCCCGCCTGAACACCGCCACGCCCAAGGCCGGTACCGGTTTTGAACTGGACGTGATCGCCGCCTGCTTTATCGGCGGCGCATCGGCGTCGGGTGGCGTCGGCAAGGTGATGGGGGCCGTGATCGGCGCCTTCATCATGGGCGTGATGAATAACGGCATGTCCATCATGGGCATCGGCATCGATTACCAGCAAGTGATCAAGGGTCTGGTCTTGCTGGCGGCCGTGTTTATCGATGTGATCAACAAAAATAAATAAAAACCTACTGCGCGTCGGTATAGGCGGTCTGCGATGCTCACCGCCTCGGCGGCCCCGTACCTAGTACGGTTGCGCTTCTCGACCACCTCTACCTTCCGCTCGCTACGGTTTTTTAGGCATTGCAAGTGAATGCCGCGCCAAAGCGCACTTCAGGCAAACCGCGCACACCAGGCTGGCGTGCGCGGAACAGGCCACCAGCCAGTGGTTCGATTGCCAGTTGAGCCGGCTTGAGGTTTTCCTGCGCCGTGGTGATAAATAATTCATCGTACTGCGGCCCGCCCAGGCTCACGCAGCTGGGCTGCGATACGGGCAGGCTGACGCTACGCTCGATGCTGCCGTCAGGCGCGTAGCGCACCACGCGGCTGGCGCCCCACTGTGCACTCCACAACTGATCATGTGCATCGATGGTGGCGCCATCGGCCGCGCCAGGGCCGGCGTCGAGTACGGCAAACACACGCACCTGGCGGGCGTCACCGCCCAGGTAATCGTCCCAGCGGTAAATCGCCTTTTTCAGCGAATCGCAAAAATACATGGCCGTGCCATCGACGCTGAAGCAGATGCTGTTTGAAATGGCAACGGGCGGCAGCGGCAGGCGCTCCAGGCTCAGGTCCAGATTCAAGCGGTAAAAGCTGCCGATGGCTTCGCGGCTGGAGCGTTCATCCAGGGTACCGAATACAAAGCGTCCCTGGCGGTCACAGCGACCATCGTTGACGCGGGTCATGGGTAGGCCAGCCTCCACCGCGTGCAAGGGTGTCACGAGCCCGTTATGCAGCTGGAACCATGCCAGTTGCGTGGCCAGTCCCAGCAACAGTACGTCATCGTTGTCCGTCAAGCTAAAACAGGCCAGCCGTTCCGGCATATCCCAGTGCTGGCGCTCACCCGTGGCCAGTACCAGCGCATGCAGCTGGCGGCCTTCGATATTGGTCCAGAAAACGCGGCCACTGCGTTCGCACCAGCGCACGCCCTCGCCCAGGATATTGCGTGCATCGACCAGCAATTCGGCTTGTATTTCCATCATGTCTCCTGATTGATTTTTTCGCTGATGCCCAAGGCATCGATATCGGCCACGCCCAGGCGGTAGACCAGCGTTTGCCGTACGGTATGGCCAGGCAGCAAGTCCAGTGCCGCCGGCGCCAGGAAAAAGCGGCTGGCATCGGTCTGCACATGCAGTTGCCGTCCGCAGCTGAAAAAGCGTAGCACCCTGCCAGATGCCGGCTCGACTATTTTTACAACTTCGCGCAGTTCGCCAATCCTGGCCAGGCAAAATACATGATCAAGACCTGCGGCGCAGCTGGTGCCGGGCCATGCCAGCCGTGCGGCGATGGGAGCAGGCTGGCGAAAATCAAAAGCGGTGCCCGCCACGTCGAGCGGCATAGTTCCAGCAGCTTTGCAGGGAAAGTAACGGTCGGCGGCCAGGCTCAGTATATGGTCACCCACACTGGTCTCGTGGCCGCGCAGGTTGAACGCGGGTACAGGCAAGGTGATGCGCGCACGGTTCAGGGCTGTCGCCTCGTAATCGATATGCAGGCAGCCTTCGTCATCGAGACGGTAACGCAAGCGCTCGGCCACGCCATCGCGCTGCAGGCGCAGTAACAAACTGGTATCGGATACTACATCGCATAAGCAGTCCATCGGCAAGCTTGCCCGCATGGGAACGGCCAGCACATCGGCCATGCGGCCATAGCGGTCAGGCGCCCACCAGGACAGCAAGCTGGCATCGCGTGCGCTGATGGTCACGCGCATGCCGCGCCCATTGCGCAGCGTGTGGACTAGATCCACCTCTGCCTGCATCATGCAACCGGCCCAGGGGTCGTCGCCAGCCGGCTGCGCTGCTGGAATTCGCGCGGCGTACAACCGAGTTCGCGCTTGAACACGGCATGCATATACTGCACCGTGGTAAAGCCGCAGCGCACGGCCACCTCCGCCACCTGGCCCGGTTCGCGCACCAGCAGGGTTTTGGCTGCATCGAGCTTGAAGTGCAGGATTTCATCATGCACGCTGCGCCCCAGCTCATGGCGGAAATGCGCTTCCAGCGAAGAGCGCGATACACCCACGTAGTCGGCCACCTGCTCCGTCTTGATGCCCTGGCAGGCGTACTGGCGGATGAAATGGCGCGCCTGCATCACCTGCGGATGCTGGAACGGTTGATGGCGGGTAGAGGCCAGCACGTTCAAACCTGCCGGCGGCACCAGGATGCGGGTGCCGGGCAGGCGCATGCCATTGAGCATCTGGTGCAGCAAATGGGCAGCGGTGCGGCCCATTTCCTCTGTACCCTGGATTACGGAACTGAGTGGAATGCGCGTCAGCATGCGCGCCAGCGGGTCATTGTCGATACCGATCAGTGCCACCTGTTCCGGCACGGCGATCCCCGCATGCATGCACGCCTGCAGCAACTGGCGCGCACGCGCATCGCTGACCGCGATGATACCAACCGGTTTTTCCAGGCTATTGAGCCAGGCGATTTGCTGTTCCACCGCTTCATCCCATGAGGGAGCGCTGGTGGCCAGGCCACGATAGACATCGGCGCGCATATGGTCGCGCTCCATCAGGGCGCAAAAAGCCGTTTCACGCTCTTGTGCCCAGCGGTTGATAGCAGCCTCGGGCAGGCTGAAACAGGCGAAGCGCGTCAACCCCGCTTCCACCAGGTGGTCGTAAGCCAGTTTGACGATCTTGAAGTTATCGGTGGCCACGTAGGGTATGCCGGCCGGATAATCTTCATCGCGCGCATACGAGCCGCCCACCGCCACCACGGGAACATGGCTGTGCGCCAGGGCAGCGCACACGGCTGGATCGTCGAAATCAGCGATGATGCCGTCGCCCTGCCAGCGTTCAATGCCGGGCAGGCGGCAGCGAAAATCCTCTTCCAGGAACAAGTCCCACGACACGCGCGTGGTGTTCAGATAAGCGGCAATGCCCGCGATGATATCGCGGTCATAAATCTTATTCCCGTTAAACAGCAGCGCAATCCGATGCGCAGTCGGCATCTTCATGGTGTCTCCTCCGTGCCAGTTTTTTTCAGGGCTATCGGCGTGCAGAACGTGTACTTACGTCTACCCATACTGCCAGGGTGAGGATACTGCCTTTTACGATCATCTGCCAGTAAGTATCCACGTCCAGCATGGACATGCCATTATCGAGGCTGGCCATCACCAGCGCGCCGATCAGCGCGCCATACACGGTGCCCGAACCGCCCCGCATCGAGGTGCCGCCGATGAAGCAGGCAGCGATGGCGTCCAACTCGCTGAAGGTACCGGCCGACGGCGAACCGGCCGCCAGGCGGCCCGTGTTGATCAGGCCCGCCAGTGCGCACATCAGGCCCATGATGCCGAAGATCCATAGCTTGACGGCCTTGACGTTGATGCCCGACAGGCGCGTCGCCTCCATATTACTGCCCACGGCGTAGATGCGGCGGCCAAACACAGTCTGGCTAGTGATGTAGCTGAATAGGCCCAGCAGCGCCAACAAGAGCAGCACGGGCAGGGGGATGCCTTCATAATCATTCAAAGTCTGCACGAAGGCATACAGCACGGCGCCAATGACGATCACGCGCAAACCATCCACCCATGCTGCCGTCTGCTGCAAGCCATGCTGGGCGCGGCTGGCGCGCTGCCGCCACGTCAGGAACGCAGCCAGCAAGAACAGGACGATGCCGAGTGCTATGCCGGGCAAGGCGGGCAGATAACCCTGGCCCAAGTAGACCAGCGGATCAGAGACGGGCGCAATCGTGATGCCGCCCGTGATGCCCAGCAAAATGCCGCGATACGCCAGCATGCCGCCCAGCCCGACGATAAAGGACGGTATACCACGATACGCTGTCAGGTAGCCATTCAACAGGCCGATCACCAGGCCGCAGCCCAGCACCGCCGCCAGGTTCAGCGCCAGCGGCCAGTGCTGCGT
>Ga0105854_1000869_pt1 | contig 12870 bp, 11 predicted proteins | sample OrgsoiDNA_201058_FD_89679 | JGI IMG/M metagenome (GOLD analysis project Ga0105854, IMG submission 89679) | Permafrost soil microbial communities from the Arctic, to analyse light accelerated degradation of dissolved organic matter (DOM) -... | ecosystem: Environmental > Terrestrial > Soil >... | reverse complement strand
TCGCGCATGGTGCGAAGGCGCGTAAGGCGGAGACAGTCGCGGCTATCTGACCCGTAACGCTCATTACAATTCAATTCATATCCTGGGGCATCCCGGCTTAGCGGCCGCGATACCCTTTTTCTTTTGCTTCACTGCTCGTCTGCTCGTTGCGATTTATATCATCATCCGGCTTGCGAGCGATTATTAGGATCAAGGCTATTTTAATTTTATAAGTCCTCAGCCTATTTTCTGTTTTATCGAGGTCGCATCTCGATTTATCTCGCACGGTTAAATTTCGCCCCTTATAAACGCAATGTTTTAAGAGTGCACCCAGTTCATTTAAGACTCATCCGATCCGCACGCAGTCACTGCGCACTGACAATAGGATCACTCAATAGCACCGCGAAGCACCTTCGGCAGCACCGCCCAACCGGGCCTTATTAATTCGCTGCATCCCGCTCCCGCAGTTTTTCAACGTGTTCACTGACGACATTCATGTCGTTTTTATCTTTCGCCAGATTACCTGAATCCCGATTCAGATCATTTCTCTATTGATAAGCGTGTTGTGAAAGTCGTCATTGACCCATTAATTCAATCAATCGTTCCACTTAAAGTGATCACAATGACTTTCAAACATACAGAACGAACGAGCAAGCGCGAAGTGCATAGCGCCAGCGACGCTCTGGTGACGAGGTCGATCGCGTTCTCGCTCAACGAAATCAGCGTGCGTCGCCGGTTCGATCGGAGGCAATCATGCTGACCTTCAACGGACTGCTAAACCGTCTGCTGGATGTCGCGCTGATCCTCGGCGGCGCCGCGCTCGGCTGGTATATCCGCACCGGCGGCCTCGCTCCTGCGGCGTCGGCCACAACAGTCGCTGCATCGACCGTAGCGTTCTCAGCGGCAATCTCGCTCGCATTGTTTGCCGCTGCCGGCGCATATCAGACACGGCCCGCGCGATCGCTGGCCACCCTTGTCGGACAGATCCTGTTCGCCTGGCTCGCCACCCAGATCTGCACGGTGCTCGTGATGTTCTCGATCCACCGCGTCGAACTCATATCGCGTCTATGGTTCGGATACTGGACCGTTGCCACCGCGGTTGCATTGATGATGTCACGGCTGATTGCGACCATCGTCCTGGGCCGAACCCGCTATGCCCGTTCGAATCTCCGCCGCGTTGCAATAGCCGGAACGGACGAGCAATGCGCTGCCCTGATTCGCAAGATGGAAGCGACGCCTGAATCCGGTTTCCGCGCAGTCATGACATTCGACTTTCACGCAACAGGCGATATGTCGGACGCGGCCGTTCCACGCTATGCATCAACGCAAGCGTTCGCGCAGCGCATCCGCTCGGAAAACGTTCGTGAGCTCTGGCTTGCGCTGCCTTTGTCGGAACAGCCGCAGATGGCTGCGCTAGTCGATGAGTTCAGGAATGACCTGATCAACATCCGCTTCTTCCCCGATGTGCGCAGCCTCGCCTTGTTTGATGGCGGTCTCGTCGATCTGATCGGTGTTCCCGCTATCAATCTGGTTGCATCGCCGCTGTCGCCGTTGGCGCTCGCCAAGAAGGACATCTTCGATCGCGCATTTGCCGCACTCGCTCTCCTCGCCCTCACGCCTTTGATGCTCGTGATCGCCACCGCGGTAAAGCTCTCTTCGCGCGGGCCGGTGCTGTTCACGCAACGTCGCAAAGGCGCTGACGGACAGGTCTTCCGGATTTTCAAGTTCCGTTCGATGACCGTGCACGCGTCTGACGAGGGAGTGCTCAAACAGGCAATGCGTAACGATCCCCGCGTGACTCGGGTAGGTGCTGTTCTCCGTCGCACGAGTCTTGATGAACTGCCGCAATTCTTAAACGTGTTGATGGGCGATATGTCAGTGGTCGGTCCAAGACCGCATGCGATCGAACATGACGCGCTGTATCAAACGGTCGTCGATGACTACATCCATCGCTATCGCATCAAGCCTGGCATTACCGGCTGGGCACAGGTCAACGGCTTCCGCGGCGAAACAGACCGCATCGAAAAAATGCAGGGCCGTGTGGACCATGACTTGTACTACCTGCGCAACTGGTCCTTCGCACTCGACATGCGCATCGTGATCGCGACTGTCATGAAGGGGCTCAAGCACAGCAATGCTTACTGACGCCCGCCAAGGGAATTGTATTCAAGCGCTGGCGCCTCTGAAAAGCAGGGATCGCGAGCCACATCAAAATCAATCAAGGAAGGCCCTGATGAAATCATCGATTACCAAAACCCGCACAAGCTTGTGCCGTCTGGTTGCTTTCGGCGCCGCCAGCGCTGTGCTGTCCGGTTGCGCCATTGCGCCCGGCATGAACATTAACCGGAACGATCTTGAGAATCCCGTCACGACCGGCGGACAAACGCAGCAGCAGGTGTCTCAAGAGCCGCAAATCCCGGTCAACGAAATCAACGTCGATTTGCTCACGCGAATGCGCGAAGTCGAACGGGCCACGTCATCGTCCGACGCATCGCTATTCACCAAGCCCGCGCCGTACGTACTCGGTCCGGGCGACGTTCTGAATATCACGGTTTGGGACCACCCTGAGCTTGCCGCTGCGCAAGCCGGAACATCGCAAACGGCGACACGCGCGGCCGATCCGGTAGCGGGATTCGTTATCGACCAGAAGGGCGATCTGATGTTTCCGTACGCAGGCCGGGTTCACGTGGCCGGACTCAGTGCCGAGGATGCTCAAGCCATCTTGGCGAAGGCGCTTACCAAGTCGTTCGTCGAGCCGCAAGTCACGCTGCGCGTCGCTTCTTATCGCGCGGCCCAAGTCTATGTCGACGGCGAAATTCATACGCCGGGTCTTCAGCCGATCAACGACATTCCAATGGGACTGTATGAGGCGATCAGCCGGGCCGGCGGCTTCAGCCCGAGCGCAGATCAAAGCAGGATGGTACTGGTGCGCGAAGGCGTTTCGCATTCGATCAATTTGTCCCAGTTGCTCGAGCGCGGTCAGAACCCGTCGAACATCGTGCTCCGCAACGGCGACGTCCTGCGCGTTCCGGCCCGCGATGAAAACGGCGTCTTCGTCATGGGCGAAGTGAACAAACCGTCGACTGCCGTGCCAATGCGAAACGGCAAGCTCACGCTCGCCGATGCGCTTGCGCAAGCTGGCAGCGTCACCGCGAACTCATCGGACCCGGGTCAGGTGTATGTGATCCGCGGCGCGACCAATGGCCAGTCGTGGCTCTTCCATCTCGATGCGAAATCACCTGTGTCAATGGTCCTCGCCAACCAGTTCGAGCTGCAGCCACACGACGTGGTCTACGTGGATAGCAGCAACCTCGTGCGCTTGAGCCGCATTCTCAGCCTGCTGATGCCGGCGATCAACGCCGGCCTCACGGCGGCAGTGGTAGCGAAATGATGACCGCAGCTAATCTCACCCAAGCGTCGATCGCATGAAAACCATCCTGGTGTTATGCATCGGCAATATTTGTCGGAGCCCGATGGCCGAAGCGCTGTTGTCAGGCGCGTTGCCCGGCATGACGGTTCGTTCCGCCGGCCTCGACGCCGTGATGGGCGCGCCCGCCGACCCGACCTCGGTCGCCTTGATGGCCGAAGCCGGCCTGGACATCTCGGCACACCGGGGACAGCAGGTCAACTCTGCGCTGGTGACCCATGCGGACCTGATCCTGGTGATGGACGGGCGGCAGAAACAAGAGATGCATCGACGTTATCCGACCTCGGCCGGAAAGGTGTTCTGTCTCGGAGAACACGAGGGGGCCGACATCCCCGATCCCTATCGCCAGGCTCGCGCGTCCTTCGAACACGCGCTCCATCTGATCGAGCTGGGCGTGAACAATTGGGTGCCCCCGATTCGGGCGCTACAAGAACCAAATATAGAGTAATCCTGATGAAAAACGAAACCACAAAAACGACGACTGCGTTGTCACCTGTCGAGGAGCTCGACCTCGTTCGCTATCTCGATGTCCTTCTTGCCAACCGCCGTGTGATCGGCGTGGTCACCGCGATTACGCTTGCCATCGGCGCTGCTTACGCGGTGATCGCGCCGCCGGTGTATGAAGCAGATATGCTGATCCAGGTTGAAGACAACGGCATGAACGCGAGCAGTCTGTTGGGCGACGCGTCGTCTCTGTTCGACGTCAAGACGCAAGCCGCAGCGGAACTTGAAATATTGCCATCGCGCATGGTGGTCGGGAAAGCAGTGGATACGCTGCAACTCTATATCGATGCGAAGCCAAAGTATTTTCCGCTCATCGGCTCATGGATCGCCAGCCGTAACAAGCACATCTCCAATCCGGGCCTTTTCGGCATGGGTGGCTACGCGTGGGGCGCGGAGTCGCTGCAACTCGCGACCTTCGATGTCCCCAAGTCGATTGAAGGCGAAAAAATCACGCTGACCGTGCTGAGTGACGGTGGTTTCCAACTCGACAATTCTGATCTCTTGCAACCGATCCGGGGGCGCGTTGGTGTTCCTTTACAGGTTACCCAAGACGTCGGCACGTTCCGTCTGCTCGTCACTGAACTTCACGCGAAGGCCGGAGCGGAATTCATTCTCGTGCGCAACTCGCAACCCAAGACGGTGTCGAGCCTGCAGCAGGATCTGAATATCACGGCGAAAGGAAAGCAAAGCGGCATCATCAGCGCCACGCTCCGTGGGACCGATCCATCGCTGACGGCCTCCATCCTGAACCAGATTGGGCAGGATTACGTGACGCAGAACGTCCAACGCAGGTCAGCGGAAGCACAAAGCTCCCTCTCCTACCTCGAAGGTGAGATGCCGCGCCTCAAGGCCAAGCTGAGTGCCTCCGAGGATAGCTACAACGCGCTCCGCAATAAAAGCGGCACCTTCAATCTGAGCCAGGAAGGCACCGCGTATCTCCAGGAAAGCGTCGCATCCGAGACCTCGTTACTTGCGCTGAAACAACAGCAAGCTGAGTTGTTGACACGCTTTGCGCCTGGTCATCCTGCAGTGCGCGCACTTGACAAGCAGATTGCCGCCGTGAGCGCAAAGAGCAGCAGCGTAACGACCCGCATGAAGACATTGCCCGACATTGAACAGAATTCGTTGCGGCTCATGCGCGATCTTCAGGTCGATAGCGATAACTACGTCAACGTCGTGAATAACGTCGAGCGCCTGAAGCTGGTAAAGGCTGGCAAGGTCGGGACGGTCCGTCAGATCGACTTCGCCAACGTCCCCGAAGAACCGGTCAAACCGCGCAAAGCGATGGTTCTCACGCTAGCGGCGATCATCGGTCTGATGCTCGGTGTCGCCACCGCGTTTGTCCGCGACGGGCTCTTTGGTGGCCTGACGAATGCACACGAAATCGAGCAACACACAGGTATGAAAGTGTATGGCACGGTGCCGTTCTCTCCTGCGCAGGCCACGCACGCCAAGGCTATTGACGCGCGTCTGCCGGGCTCACATCTGCTGGCGGTATCCGGGCCAAACGACGCACCCATTGAAAGCCTGCGCAGTTTCCGCACCGCGTTGCAGTTCGGGATGCTCGGAGCCGCGAATAATCGCGTGGTAATCACCGGGCCCACGGCATCCATTGGCAAGTCTTTCGTATCCGCTAACCTCGCCGCCGTACTCGCGGCCGCCGGCAAGCGCGTCCTGCTGGTCGATGCGGACTTGCGCAAGGGCTACCTGAATCAGTTCTTCGGCAAGCAACGCTCATCGGGCCTGTCCGATCTGCTGATAGACACCGCGACCATTGACGACGTGGTTCATCGCGATGTAGCGGCCGGACTCGACTTCATCAGCACCGGCGCCTTGCCGCCGAACTCCGCCGATCTTGTGCAGAACGACCGCATGGCGCGTGTGCTGGACCAGTTGAGCGATCGATATGACCTGGTGATCGTCGATACGCCGCCAGTCCTCGCTGTCTCGGACACCGCCAATATTGCCGCCCATTGTGCGACGGTATTCCTGGTCGGCCGTTTCAAGCACACGACTATCGGCGAGCTGCTTGAAACGACGAAGCAACTCGAGCAGGCGAACGTAGTTGTAAAGGGCGTGATCTTCAATGGCCTCGACTCCAAGGGTTTGCGTTACGGCTCCAAGTACGGTCAATACCGCTATGTGGCGTACGAGTACGACACGCCGGGCAAGGGCAAGAAGGGGTCGGGAAAATGACCGCCAGCCCATTACAAGGCCGCGAGCGAACCTCCATACCAATGCTTCTGCTCGCAGCAGGCGGCATCCTGATTGCAGTCACCGCGCTTTTTCTCGGCAAGATCACCAGCGTGACCGCGATGCTGGCGGCCATTCTGGCTGTGAGCATTCTCGCGATCCGTCCGCGCAATGAATTGCTGCGTTTGTTCAAGCTCTTCCTGCTTGCGACCTTCTGTGTTCTTCCCGCCTGGCAACTCGCCGCAGGCGACGAGATCTACCTCAATCTGCTCCCGCAAGACAGTACAGCGGTCATGCTGTGGTTCTTGCTCAGCATTGCCGGGGTCTGGCTTTTAAAGTTTTCGCTGGACGTCGCACAGCGCAGTCTGGTGCAGCGCGAGCACATCGCCCACGGGCGGACGGGCGTCACGGGACTCGTGTATTTTTTCGCGCTGGCTTCCGTTGCGGCCATCTTGTTCATCTATGTGAAGCTCGGGGGTTACGCAAATATTGTCGAGCTCTACGACGAAAGACTTCAGAACTCGGTCACCGACTACGATCCGCTCGGCGGCCTCGGCATTGTCCAGGCCCTCGCAAACACGGCACCGCTGTGGATCTTCGTGTGTCTGACGCTGCGCCCGCGCTGCAGCAAGCTGATGACAGCATGTGCATTCGCACAGTTGGGCGTACTAGGCTGGTTGTCTTCAGGTGTATTCGGCAATCGGCAAGGCATCATCTTCGTCTACCTTTTTGCTGCGTTGCTTTACCACTTCCTGATCGCGCCCGTTAGCCGTCGTGCGGCGAAAACCTCGGCCATTCTGCTGGCGGTGGTCGGCTTGCTACTGATGCCGCTTAAGTTCGGCATCGACTATTCGGATCTGGGTGACCTGACAGAACGCTTCGCAGATCAGCGCGCGCTCGAACTCAGCATGGGTCCCGTCAGCTTCTTCCTGTTTCGCGATCTCTCGCGCTTCGACGTACAGGCGCAAACAATCGAAACAGTGATGAAGACCTCCTACGATTTGCCCATGGGACGAAGCTTCGCCGGAGCCGCCGCGTCGATCGTACCGAAAGCGATATGGGATGACCGTCCCGCCACTTTCGCTCAGGAGAAGAGCGACATTGTGAGCGACGTCCAGTCGTCCGGTGGCGACGAAACCACGCTTTTGTTCGGTATGCCGGGAGAATTTCTTGCGAACTTCGGCCTGATCGGCTACGTGCTCGCCTTTGGATTTCCTGCATTGTTGTTAGTCGCCGTCAACGCGTTAAGCGGCTCACGCCACCGCAAATGGCTGCCGCTGAAAATCGTCCTGATGCCGTTGCCATTCCTCTTCTTTCTATTTGACTCCAACGTCATCGCTTACTACGTCGTGCGCTGGATCGTCTTGTTCGCGCTGCCGATGGCCTTCGTATTGAGGTTCTCCGACCGAGGCAACGAGACCGTTTCCCCAGGTGGGCGCATGTCATGAAAATCGTTCATGTAGTTGAAACGTGGACCGGCGGCATTGCAACTTATGTGCAAGCGTTGGCAATCAAGCAACGTGACCTTGGCCACGACTTAGTACTGCTGTGCGATATCGGCAAGGTGGATGGTGGCGTGCATATAGAAGGCGTCGAGGTGATCCACTATCGATCGAGTCGCAACCCGGCGAAATTCGGGGCGATCTCGCGAAATCTGCAGCGCTGTATAGCATCGTTGTACGCCGATGTTGTTCACTGCCACAGTTCGTTTCCGGGCATGTATGTGCGGATGCGAAACCATCCAGGCGTCAGAATCATCTATACGCCACATGCGTGGTCGTTCCTCAAGACGGACGTGACGACACCTGCCAAGTGGGGGTATGGTCTCGTCGAACGCGTGCTCGCGCAACGCTGTGACCAGATCCTCTGCATGTCGTTTGACGAACTTCGCGCTGCGCGCAGGTATCGGATTCCGGCTGAGAAGATCGAGTTTATCTATACCGGAATCGCCTCCGACGATCGTGTCTATGCTGCGAAACAAAGAGATGAAACCAATCCGATCAAAGTTGGATATTTCGGACGCCTTGATTATCAAAAAGGCTTTGATGTGGTTCTTGAGGCGTTGCCGCTGCTCAATGCAAGTCTTGAGCTTCATGCGTTCGGCGCAGCCGTGCGCGGGGGAATCAACACAGGAATCAACGCTGGCGACAACACCCGCATCACGTATCACGGCTGGCTCAACGCCGCCGGGATCCGCGGCGCGATGCAGGAGATGGACGTGGTCGTGGTGCCCTCGCGCTGGGAGGGGCTCGCGCTCGTCCCTATTGAGGCCATGCGGGCGGGCAAGGTCATTGTTGTATCCGGAGAAAGCTCGCTGCCTGAGCAGGTCATCCATGGTTACAACGGCGTCATCCTCCGCGAACTGAGTGGCCATTGCCTTGCGGACAACCTCAACCGACTAACACTGGACGAATGTCGGCGCATGGGCGCCAACGCGCGTCACGTGTTCGAAAGTACGTTTCAGATTGATCGTTTTCTCAACACCATGATGAGTTGCTATGAACGCCCCTGACTACTATCTGCTGCACGCCTATAGCTCACACAACAGCGGTGATGGACTACTGGTCAAACTGAGCCTGAAGGCTATCCGCGCCGCAGGCGTGACCCGGACGATCACCGTAGTGTGTCTGGACAAGGCTTCATTCGCAGGTTATCTGAACGATCCGAATATCAAGCTGATATCTCTGGGCGAGTTTCTGCGGTGCAGGATTCGCAACGCGTTCTCACGCCGTCGGGTTGTCTACTTTGGCGTGGGCGGCGGCTACCTGCGCGCATCGAGCAAGTCGGAAGGCTGGAAGTCATTCATTGCGCACTGCAGCCAGATCCTCATGTCCAGCATTGGCGGTCAAAGCCATCGAATCTATTTCCCTCAGAGCGTGGGACCGTTCGACACCGGGCCCGGAAAAATGCTGGCTTCGCTCGTGCGCCGCCATGTCGAACGCATTTTCCTGCGCGACGACAAGAGCGTGCTCGAACTGGCGCACCCCGCTGCGACCCGAACCGGCGATCTCGTTGTCCTGGAAATTGCCAGGGAAGCGATGGCGGGTACGTTGAGACGCCCCGCCGCTGTCAAGCCGCAGGTCTACCTGGTCTTTCGCGACCTGCAAGGTAAGCCATATCGCGACGCCTATCTGCAACGCATCCGTGCACTCATGGCGCTACTCCCTGATGCAAGGCTAGCCGTGCAGGCTCGCGGCCGCGGCAACAGCGACGACGTTTTCTACCGCGAGCATCTGGGCATGAGCAACGCGGTGCTGCTCAAGGACGTGCTGGCTGAAGGCAATGCCATAGTCGTTTCGGTGCGGTTGCACGGCAGCCTGGAGAGCGTTCTGGCCGGCGTGCCGAGCGTGCATCTGGCGTATGAGCGTAAGGGCCGTGCCGCGTTTTCCGACCTCGGGCTGGACGAGTTCGCGTTCCATGCCAGCGACTTCGATCCGCAAGCGGTGGCTGATGCAGTGCGATCCATCATGCTCGACGAGGAACAATATTGGATGCGGGTCGAGCGTAGTGCACAGCACAGCCATCAACTTTTTGTGGAGGCTATCAAACATGAACTGCAAGCGTTCGATCACGCTGATCATGGACGGTAACTTCCGCCGCGTAGGGAGTGAGATTGTCAGCCCGCATATGGCCTATGCACGTTTTGGTGCGCGTTTCGCGGAGTGTTTCGACAACGTCGTCATCGTCGCGCGTTCGTTTCCTGCCGCTGCAGCGATTGGCGAAAGCGTCGAGGGCGACGGGGTTTCATTCGTGGACCTGGGCGCTAACCGCGGCGCGTGGGGCCTGGTCAAAAGCTTGCCGCGTTTGCTGCTTCGGCTCTACCGGCAGATCTCAGTGGCATCGATTGTGCTGATCCGGTTCCCCGGCAATATCGCGTCCCTGGCCTTGCTGTTGTGCCTGCTCAGCGGCAAGCGCTTCTCGGTCGAAGTGGTTGCCGATCCGGCCGATTATTTCAGCGCATCGGCGTCGAAACATCCATTGCGTTCAATTGCAGGATTCGTTCATCGCTGGACCACGCGCTTTGCCGCGCGGCGTGCACTCACGGTTCGCTATGTCACGCGCGACTACCTTCAACGCCGCTATCCCGGACTGCGCGCGGACAGGACGTACGGTTTCAGCGACGTCTATCTCCAGGACGCATTGTTCCAGACATCCAGTTTTCGCACCGCCGCGCCCGATGGACACCTGCGGCTCATCAACACCGCAATGATGCACAACTACAGCAAAGGGCATCTGATCCTGCTCGCGGCAATGGCGGAACTACGTAGGCGAGCCGTCGATTTTCATCTGACCTTGATCGGCGATGGCGCCCTGCGCAGTGAGTTCGAAGCGCAGGCGGCAAGGCTAGGGCTCGCCGATAACGTGCATTTTTTGGGACTCGTCGATGCCGACAGCGTAGCCGCTCATGTCGCACGGCATGATCTGTTCGTGCTGCCCTCCTATCAGGAAGGCATGCCGCGTGCCATGCTGGAAGCGATGGCTACTGGCACGCCGGTCATAGCATCGAACGTGGGAGGCATTGCTGAAGTGCTGGGCGAGACAAGCATGGTGCCTCCGGGCGACGTCATCGCGCTGGCAACGCGCATCGAAACGCTGGCCCACGACCGGACGCTCCTTGCCGTTCGCGCCGACGCGGATCGCCAGGCAGCGCGTCCCTTCGGATACTCCGCGCTGCAACAGCGTTATCGCGCGTATTGCGCGGCACTTGCGCAGGCCCATCCCCATGCGTAAGGATCTGGTCTACGTCACGCTAGGCTCGGCACTGCCTGCCATCAGCAACTTCGTCGCGGTCGTATTCGCGCTGAGGTATATCGACGCCGCTTGGCTCGGCCGCTCATACGCGCTGCTGGCGTTGTTCTTTGTATCGATAGACGTATTCAACTTTGGATCGGCACGACTTTATAGCGTCGCGAAAATTCGCGAGCGCTTTCCGAGCTTGCTATTCCTGGATACGCTCAGTGCGACCGGTTCCACGCTGTTTTTCACGGCGGCGGCTATCGTGTTGTCGCGCTCCGGCAGTATCGCAATGCCGCATCTCTTGCCCGTGCTTGTTATCGCCCCTGTGGGATACGCAATGTCCCATTTTGCCCTCGGCTATCTGCGTCTGAATGGCGGAAATGGTGCGATATGCGCCGTCTCTACGGTGTCTGCGCTGAGTCGTTGCGCGGTGGTCTGGCTTGTCGCGGCACATGCGTCTTGGTCACCGTACCTTCCTGACCTGCTGTTGCTGGTTGAAGGCTCGTACGGAGCAATGTTGCTAGGCACTTACCTCGTGTTGCGCCGGCCCGGTAAAGTCAGTCAGGACCGAGCTTCCAGACTGGCGGCATTCCCGCAACTGGCTAAACTCGGGGGTAAGGAGCTGGTCAGCAGCTGGTATTCGAACGCCATCTTCTCGGGAGCGAAACACGCTGACGTGATCATCGCGTCGATGCTTCTCGGGCCCGCCGGCGCGGCGCTGTATCGCGGTGCGAAAAGCGTACATAACGTCGCGTTCAATCTGGGGCAAGCGCTAGCGCTCGTCGTCCATTCGCGAATGCGGGCATGGTTTTCAGCATCGACGAAACGCCTGTCTGTTTCATTGGGTTTCACGCTCGGCGCGGCGACGTTTGCCTTGCTTGCGGTAGCGACCCTCTGCGCCTACAAAATGAGGTTATTCCCCACAGCGAGCCTCGGAGCACCCTCGATTCAATATCTGTTTCTCTTGCTGATCTTCACGGGTGCCGCGCTTATGTTCGCTTGCCGGATCACCTCTCTCATGGTGTTCTCAATCAGCAAACGATCATTCCTCATCCTCTCGACCATGGAGGTCGCCGGCTCTCTCTCGCTACTTTGTGCATTGTGTGTGGTCTTTGGAGTGGTGGGTGCCGCGCTATCCGTCGCGGTGTCGTGTGGGTGTGTGCTGGCTTCGTCACTGATGGTCGTGAAGCAATCATTCAGCATTCGTGCCCTACGCTGAATCACCCCTCAAGCCGGGCACGCGCAGCCATCGCTACGCGTGCAATCGTCTCAGTGCTTAACCGCTGCGCCACCTTGTGAACATATTCATGATGGCGCGGCTCGAGCGGCGCACCGAGATACTGTGCATGCAGATAGCGGATCAACGCAATTCGCCGATGCCCGAGCGCCAGGCTGCGATCGAGCAACGCGAGCGCCGCATCAGGATCATGCTGCTCGCACGCAAGCTGCGAAAGTCCGGCGGTTTGAACGCGCGTCGACGTCATAGCCGTTTTAGCGCGGGGACGTCGTCTGCGTCGCCTGCAATCCGGCCGACGCTCGCCATGCATCGAAATCCGCACGATGCCAGTCGAGCTCGACGCCCACGCGTCGCGTGCCATCGCGAATCTTCGGCTTATACAGCAGCAACGTCAGCGCATCGAGCGCGGGCCATTGGGTGAACGACAGCGTCGCTATTTCCACCGCCAGCGTTTCGAGCAAACGCGTATGCGGCTTGCTCTCCAGATAGCCCGACACTCCCTCGCACCAAGCCTCGTAATCGATCAGCTCGTGCACGTTCTCCTCGGCCGGCACGCCTCGATAATGCAGGCTCGCATCAATGGCAACGGGCTGCGGCGCCAGATGCTCCTGAGCATACAAACCAATGCGCGTAGGCACCACGAGCTCATCGACAACAATGCGCCACCCGCGGCCGCCCGGGCTTAATGTTTCGAATGGTTCGTACGGTTTCACGACATCAGCGGCTCGGCCGCATCAAGCATCATCTTCACGAAGTAGTCCGCAAAGCTGCGGCGGACCACGAGGTCGAAGCT
>Ga0105854_1000864_pt1 | contig 12893 bp, 13 predicted proteins | sample OrgsoiDNA_201058_FD_89679 | JGI IMG/M metagenome (GOLD analysis project Ga0105854, IMG submission 89679) | Permafrost soil microbial communities from the Arctic, to analyse light accelerated degradation of dissolved organic matter (DOM) -... | ecosystem: Environmental > Terrestrial > Soil >... | reverse complement strand
GGGCTACGGAGTCCTGTACCCGATGCTCGCCGGGTTCCCGCTCTCACTCGGCGACCTGACGCAGGGCTATGCGTGGCTGAAGCCGTTCCAGGCACTCGTCATGTCGCTTGCCGCCGTGCCGGTCTTCTTCTACGGCCGCCGGCTGATGCCGCCGGGCTACGCACTCGTCGCAGCGGCACTGACACTCGCCTCGCCTCTGCTCCTCTACTCGGGCTTCGTCATGACGGAGGTGCTCTTCTACCCGCTCGCGGCGCTGACACTGCTCGCAAGCGCGCGCGCCGTCGAGACCGCGAGCGTCAAGCACCAGTTGGTCGCGCTCGCTCTGGTCGGTGCGGCGGTGGCGACCCGGGCCCAGGCCGTCGTCTTCGTCGTCGTGCTCGCCGCGGCGGCGCTGCTCGACTCCGTGCTGGCACGAGACCGCTCGCGGCTGCGGTCGTTCTGGCCGACGTGGGTGGCGCTCCTCGTCGGCGCCGTCGCGGCCGCTGCGACGCCGGGGGTCCTCGGCTCGTACGCAGTGACCGTGAGCGGCGGCTACCCGCTCGTCGACTCGCTCCGCCTGGCCTACGACCACCTGACATATCTGGTGCTCGCGACCGCGGTGCTGCCGTTCGCGGCGCTGGCGATGCTGCTGGTCGACGCGCTTCGCGGTCGTGAGCGCGACCCCGCGGCGCGTGCGTTTCTCTCCGTCACCGTCTGCGCGGTGCTCGCGGTGTGCATTCAGGTCGGTTTCTTCGCGGCGCGGTTCGCACCTCATCTGCTCGGGCGCGACCTGGCGTCGCTGCCGCCTCTTCTCTTCCTCGCATTCGCGCTCTGGCTCTCACGCGGCCTCCCCCGCCCGCGCCGCGTGGTCGTGCCTGCGTGCTTCGCCGTCCTCGCGCTGCTCGCACTCGCCCCGTGGAACACCCTCGTCGTCGCAATCGCACTGCCGGACTCGTTCGACACAGCACTCGCGTACCGGCTTAGTAACTCGGTAGACGCAGCGAGCCTCGTCACAGTGGCAAGCCTCGGGCTCCTGCTCGTGTTCGCGGTCATCCCGCGCCGGGCCGCCCTCGTTCTCCCTGCGCTCCTGATCGCTCTGCTCGTGGCCACGTCCGTCTCGGCCTCGAGGTTGGTCGTGGCGCGGGCAGGCGTCGACCAGCAGAACCTTCTCGGCTCCCCGCGCGACTGGGTCGACCGCGCCGCCACGAGCGGCGTCACCTACCTCTACGACGGCGAGCCGGAATGGAACAGCGTCTGGCTACAGCGCTTCTGGAACAACCGGATCGTCCACGTGCTCAGCCTTCCCCCTGCGCGCGTGCCCGGGCCGATGCCCCAACGGGTAGCGGGCCCAACACCGGACGGTCACCTGGCGATCCAGGATCGCTACCTCGTGGCGAGCGACCGGTTCTCGTTCTTCGGGACGCCCGTCGCCCACCATGCCCGCGGGCCGGATCTCCAGGCCCTCACCCTCTGGCGCCTCACGGGACGTCCGACACTCTCGATGTTCACCACCGGCATCCTGCCGAACGGCGACATGGCCGGCCAAGGCACGATCCACGTCTATCGCTGCGCCGGTGGAACGCTCGACCTGACGCTACTGCCGAAGGCGACCGACGTGGTCACCATCTCGCTCGACGACGCGCAGGTACTCAGGCGCCGAATCGCCGGAATGCCCTCGTGGCACACGTCGATCCGCGTGCCCACCTCACACGCGAACGCCTGCCAGTTCACGATCCTCGGCGGGGCGCTGCTCGGCTCGACGGTGCGCACCTTCGAGCGACCCTAGACCGTCAGTCGGGGCCGACGCGCACGAGCATCTTCCCCGTGTTGTCGCCGCGGAAGAGGCCGGCGAACGCGGCAGGGACGTTCTCGATCCCATCGAGGATCGTCTCGCGGTAGGCGATCTTGCCGTCGGCGACCCACGGTCCCACCTCGGCGGCGAAGTCACGGAAGCGATCCGAGTGGTCGCTGATGATGAAACCCTCGATGCGGAGCCGCTTGCTGACGACGAACCCGAAGTTGCGCGGTCCGGGGGATGGAGCCTGGTCGTTGTAGCGGGAGATCGCGCCGCATGCGATGACGCGACCGAATGGGCGCAGGGCGCTGAGCGCCGCCTCCAACTGGTCGCCGCCGACGTTGTCAAAGTACACGTCGATGCCGTCGGCGAGCGCCTCTTTCGCGGGCGTCTCTTTGTAGTTGAACGCCTCGACCCCGAGCGAGCGAAGCCACTCCACCTTCTCGTCGGAGCCCGCGCTGCCGATCACGCGCAGGCCCTTGAGCTTCGCGATCTGCACGGCTGTGCTACCCACGGCACCGGCCGCGCCCGAGACGTAGAGCGTCTCGCCGTCCTGCACGCGGCCGACCTCGACGAGCCCGTACCACGCCGTCAGGCCCGTCATGCCGAGCACCCCGAGCGCGGTCGAAGGAGGAGCGAGCGACGGGTCGAGCTTGCGCAGTCGGTCGCCGGGGACGATGCCGCGCTCCCGCCAGCCGAGCATCGAGTTGACCCAGTCTCCCTCGGCGAAGCCGTCGTGGTTCGACGCGACGACACGGCCGACGGCGCCACCGTCGATCGGGGCGCCGACCTCGAAGGGTGCGACATACGTCTTGATGCCCGTCATGCGGCCGCGCATGTACGGGTCGACAGACACGAAGATGTTGCGCACGAGCACCTCGCCGTCGCCCGGCTCCGCGTCCGGGGCGTCGCGCAACTCGAAGTCCGACTCCTGCGGCTCGCCTTTCGGATACGCGGTGAGGACGATCTCGCGCGTCACGACGTCACCGGCAGATCGGGGATCAGCCCCTCGCCCGAGAGCAGCTCCTTTGCCTCTTCGAGTGACAGGTCCTCGGGCGGGATGATCGCGTCGGACGGAGAGAGGTCGTCGTCGGCGAGTTTCTCGCCGTCCGCGCGCACTGTGTCGGCGAGCGCCTGAAGCCCCGACCAGAGGGCGCGCTCGTCAGATGACTCGACCGCGCGGGCGACCTCGGCGTCAAGCTCGTTCAACCGGGCGAGCAGCGTGTCGTCGACCCGGTACTGGCCCTCTCCCATCAACCGGACGATCACTTCGCGGACTCCTCGCCGCCGGCTGGGATCTCCTTCGGCGGCTCGGCGGAGCCACTGCCGATCTCGGCCTTCAGCTTCGCGAGCTCGTCATCGACCTGCGTGCCCTGTGAGATCTGCGCGAGCTGCTTGTCGATGTCGTCGCCGCCGCCCGTGAAGTCCTCGAGCGCGCCCGAGGCGGTCAGCTCGTCGATCGCGCTCGCGCGCGCCTGCATCTGGTCGGTCTTGTCCTTGGCGCGCTGGATCGCGAGGCCGACGTCGGCCATCTGCTCGCCGATACCGGTCGCCGCCTCGCCGATCCGCACCTGCGCCTCGGCCGCCGAGTACTGCGCCTTGATCACTTCCTTCTGCGTGCGGAACGCCTCGACCTTCGTCTGGAGCGTCTTCTGCCCTTCGACGAGCTTCGCCTGCTGGGCCTCGAGCTGCTGGCCCTGCTGCATGATCCCGTCGAGCTGTGCCTGCACGGCGGTCTTGCGGGTGAGCGCCTCGCGGGCGAGGTCTTCCTTGCCGGCCCCGAGTGCCGCGCGTGCCTGGCCGTCGAGCTTTTCGACCTGCTGCTGCATGCTCGTGTATTGGAGCTCGAGCCGCTTCTTTGCGGTCGTCACATCCGCAACACCTCGCTTCACGTTCTGGAGCTGGCGCAGCTGCTCCTCGTAGGAGTAGTCGAGGGTCTCGTTCGGGTTCTCCGAGCGGTCCAGGAATTTCGAGAACTTCGCTTTGATGATCAGGGTCGCGCGTCCCATCAGGCCGGGCATGTTCGAACTCCTCAGGTCGGGTTGTCCGACTAGCCTAACGACGGCGCCGACGCGATCGTCGGCGGCTTCCGCGTAGAGAGGAACCCATGGAGATCACCGATCCGCGCATCGAGGAGTACATCGAGCGCCTCACCTCCCCGCACGATCTGCTGCTGGCCGAGCTCTCCGCGGAAACGGCGGCCGCGCTCGGCTCGACGGGGATGCTCACGGGCCCGGTCGCGGGGCGGTTCCTCGAACTGCTCGTCTGGTTCGGGCGCCCGCAGCGGGTGCTGGAGATCGGCACGTTCAGCGGGCACTCGGCGCTGTCGATGGCAGCGGCGCTGCCCGAGGGCGGACGCATCGACGCGTGCGAGATCGACCCGGAGCGCGCGGCGTTCGCCCAGCGCTTCTTCGACCGCTCGCCGCACGGATCGAAGATCACGCTTCACCTCGGACCGGCGATCGAGACGATCGACCGCCTCGAGGGCTCGTTCGATCTCGTCTTCATCGACGCAGACAAGGACGGTTATGTCGGCTACTACGACGCGGTCGTGCCCCGCCTGTCGGAGCGCGGCCTGATCGTCGCCGACAACACCCTCTCGAGCGGCCGCGTCGTCACGGGCGAAGGCCCGCTCGTCCGCTTCAACGAGCACGTGGCAGCCGATCCGCGAACGGTGCAGGTGATCTTGAGCGTCCGCGACGGCCTGACCCTGATCCGCAAAGCGTAGGGCCGACCCTGGCCCCTTCGGCCACGGCCAGGGGACTGTCCCCGGGGCATGCCCGGCACGTCCGTGGCCCCTTCGGACACGGCCAGGGGACTGTCCCCGGGGCATGTCCGAAAGGGACGGTAAGTTGGCGCGATGCGTCTCATCGTCGCCCGCTGCGAGGTCGCCTACTCCGGTCGCCTGAACGCGTTCCTGCCCGAGTCGACGCGCCTCCTGATGCTGAAGGACGACGGCTCTGTGCTCGTACACGCAGACGCAGGCGGTTACAAACCGCTCAATTGGATGACCCCACCCACCGTCTTCGAGGACGGGGGCGACACCCTCGTCGTGCGCAAGCGCGCCGGCCGCAGTGAGGACCGGCTCGAGATCAAGTTGATCGAGGTGCTCTCCGACGTCACGCACGACATGGGCGAGGCAGCCGGGCTCGAGAAGGACGGCGTCGAGCGCGACCTGCAGCTACTGCTCGCGGACGACCCGACGCACATCGAGGAGGGCCTGCGCCTCGTCAAGCGGGAGTGGCCGACAGACGTCGGCCCCGTCGACCTGATGTGCCGCGACGAGAACGACCGCTGGGTGGCGGTCGAGATCAAGCGCGTCGGGACGATCGACGCAGTCGAGCAGCTCACCCGCTACCTCGACCGCATCCGCGTCGACCCGTCGCGCGCGACCTGCCGCGGCATTCTCGTTGCGCGGTCGATCAAACCGCAGGCAGTCGCGCTCGCCGAGAGCCGCGGCATCGCCTGCGTCGAGGTCGACCTTGCAGTCCTGCGCGGCGAGCGCGAGCCGGATCTGACGCTCTTCGCGCTTTAGAGGAACCACTCTCACTGCTCGTAGAACGACACCAGCCGCGCGCTCTCCGCTTCGACCTCGCGGCGTGCCTGCAGCGGGAGCGGCGCGAAGGGATCGAGAACGAGCTTCTTCTTCTCGATCCGCCACGCGCCTGCAACCAAGCCGTCGACCGTGAACGTGTTCTTCGTCGTCGCGTTCTTCTTGTTGATCACGGTGTCGCGGTAGGCGTCCGGAAGGATCCGCGACCGGTCGCGGTGGGCGAGGATGATCGAGTCGAACGCCGGCAGGAAGCGCACAGGAGCCGGCGCATCGGCGGCCGCGAGTGGCGCGCGCGCGACGTCGTAGAGCGTGACGCCCTGCTCGTCCTCGAACGTGCGTAGGCCCTCGAGCGCCGGATCGATCTGGCGGAACTTGAAGAACGTGAACTGCGCGACGTCGTCACGCGACGCCGGCCCGTAGGCGGCGAGGTACCGAAGAACAACGCGTGCCGAGCTCACCTGCGCGTCGGGCAGAGGCTCGCGCCAGAGCACGTAGGGCGACGCCTTCGTGTGCGGCCACGGTCCGACGGGTGCCGTGCGCACGAACGGCAGCGCGCGATAGGCGAACGAAACTGTCCACGGGTCATCGGTACCGAGCACTTGGTGGCCGAGGGCGGTGAGCTCCCGGTTCGTGAGCGGCTCGTCCGGAATCGCCGCGCGCAGCGCCTCGATGTCGACGCCGAGCCCGGCAGTGCGCCCGCGCTGGGCATCGATGAATGCGGAGATGAGATACGGGAACTCGTCGCCGCTCAGCACGTGCAGGGTCGACCGCAGCGAACCCGTCTTGATGATCGTCCCGTCGGTGAGGGCATTCGTCAGACGCTCCTTCCGGAACCCTTCGACGCGTGACCACAATGCGACATACGGCGACGGGGCGTACTGCGCCTGAAGCGCAACCAGCCGCTCGACCGCCTTCACGACAGGGATCCGCTTGCGCTCGAGGAGCAGCTGCCGCGCGAGCAGTGTGCGGTTCAGCTCGCCCGGTGAAAGTACCCTCACAGAGGGACGGCGGCCTTCAGCAAGTCGCAGGGTGGATCGGCGAAGAGCTCGGAGAGACCCTCGAGGCCCACCCGGTGTGTGACGAGCCGCTCCCATGGATACGCGCCGCTCGCGAGAAAGACGAGGGCTGCGCGCACGGCCGCGGGGGTGTGGTGGAACGAGCCGCGGAGCGTCAGCTCCTCGTAGTGCAGGCGGAACGCGTCGACCGCGGGCCGAGCGTCGCGCGGCAGGCCGCCGAACATGACGACGGTGCCCACAGGGCGCACGAGGGCTACAGCGTCGGCCCATGCCTGCTCTGTGCCGCCCGCTTCGATCACCACGTCGGCACCGCTGCCGTCGCCCGGCTCCGCGCCGAACAGCTCGACGAGCGAGCGCCGCTGCTCGCGGCCGCCGACGACGACGGGCCACCCTCCCGCGTCGGCCACACACGCCGCGAGCATCAGCCCGATCGGGCCGGCGCCGAGGATCGCCACGTGATCGCCGGCGACGATGCCGGCGCGCTCGACTCCACGCAGGCAGCACGCGAGCGGCTCGACCATCGCCGCGACCTCGGGAGCGACGCCGCGCGGAACCGGGTGGAGGTTGACCGCTGCGATCCGCTCGGGCACGACGATCCACTCGGCGTATGCGCCGGCGAGGAAGACCAAGTCGCGGCACTGCTCGCCGCGCGCACAGCCGTCGCAGGCGCCACAGGGCGCCGAGTTCGCCGCGACCACGCGGCTGCCGTCGACGATGCCGCAGAACTCGTGACCGAACGGAGCCGGCGACTCGCGTGCGAGGAGCGGATGCCCGCGTTGGAACGTCTTCTGGTCGGTGCCGTCGGTGAGCGCGACCTCGATCTGCACGAGCACGTCGCCCGGTCCGGGCTCGGGCCGCGGCACGTCCTCAACGCGCAGGTCGCCGGGCGCGTACAGCAGCGCCGCTTTCACGGCGTGAAGACCACTTTGAGCGCGTCGCCGCGACGGTAGAGCTCGACGCCCTCGACGAATCGCTCGAGCGGCAGCGTCGTCACCGGCGGGAGCACGAGCGACGGCAGCACGTCGATCGCCCTGCGGAAGTAGGCGGGCGTCGCGGAGCGCGAGCCGACGACCTTCAGCTCGTTGCGGTAGACCGCCTCGAGCGACGTCGGCACAGCGCCCTCCGGCGCGGCGAACACGAGCAGCGTGCCTCCCGGCCCGAGCCGGGCCAGCGCATCGTTCACCCCGGCGGGCGCTGTCAGGACAGCCGCCGCGACGGGGCCATCGTCGTCCTCGGCGCCGAGGCCGAGCGCCCCCACCAGACGGTCGGCGCGCGGGTCGATTGCCACCACCGAGTCGCCGCGCAGGATCAGCACCTGGATCCAGAGCCGGCCGATCGCGCCGCAGCCGACGACGAGCACCCGGCCGCGCGGCACGAGCTCGGCCGCGCGCAGCACGCAGGCAAGCGGCTCGACCCAGACGCCGTCGAGCTCGCCGAGCGAGTCTGGCAGCGGCACGCAGTGTGTCGCACGCAACGCCTCGGCGAAGCCGCCTGGTGAGATGCGCAGCTCGCCGAACTCTCCGCAGGTCGACTGGTGCCCCGAGAGGCACCGCTCGCAAACGCCGCACGGCACACGGTGCATGACCGTGACGCGCGCGCCGTTCTCGAGCTCACCTGCGACCTCGTGCCCGAGCACCGTCCCGGCCGCGGCGCGGCCGAGCTTCTCGACGTCGGAGCCGCAGAGCCCGCAGGCGCGCACACGTACGAGCAGGCCGGCGCCCGAGGGCTCCGGCAGATCGGCGAGCTTCGGGAGCCCGTCCGCGTCGAGGACGACCGCGCGCACCGCCCTATCGTAAGGACGGCGCGCGCGGGCGACTCGGTTAGTGCAGGTTGACGCGGAACGAGACGAGCCGGCGAGCCGAGATGCCGCCGAGCGTGCTCTCGCCCGACTTCCGGGCACGGACGAACATCGCCAGGATTTGCTGCCTCGGCGACGCCGGGAAGCCCGACTCGACGTGCATCGTCAGCGTCGCCCAGCCGTCCGACCCGGTCGGCGTCTCGGCCGGGATCGAGAACTGCTGGAACGGGACGGCCGTCGCGTACACGAGCGCGCCGGCGACCGAGCGGCCGCCACAGGCGGAAACGTGGAAGCGGACCGTGACGTCGACCATCGACCGCGTGATCACGGATGGCGTCGCCTGCTGGCCGTCGAGCAGCAGGCGGGCCGGCGAGGAGACGCCTGCGACGTCGGCCGGGCCGGTGCCGGCAGGACAGCCGGTGGCCGGTGGCACCGGGGCCGTGGTCGTGCCGCCGGGAGCCGCGATGACTGCAGACGCATTCGACTCGGCGACGCTGGAGCCGACGGCGTTGGTCGCGGTCACGCTGATGCGCAGCCTGGAGCCGACGTCGGCGCTGTGGAGCACCTTCGCCTGCGAGGTTTCACCAGTGATGTTCGCGCAGGCGGCGCCGAGGGCGTTGCATCGCGTCCACTGCCACTTGTACGTGATCGGCACGTCGCCGCTCCACACATTGTGGTGCGCGGTGAACGTCGAGCCCTGCTGCGCCTTGCCGGTGATCGTCAGCAGTGACGTGTTGACCGGCGGGTTGCCGGCGGCTCCCGCGAGACCGGCGACGACGAGAGTCGTCACCGCACCGGCGGCGGATAGTGAGATCGTTTGCCTGAGTTTCATATTCCCCCTTGTTTTCCGAGTGACCTTTCGTTTCTTCCCACCCAGGGAAGCAACGAGTTAGGGACGTGTCAGGTTTCGGTAAAAATGGGGCACAGGTACAATTTCCCGCACACTCGGGGCTATAGCTCAGCTGGGAGAGCGCCTGGATCGCACCCAGGAGGTCGGCGGTTCGAGCCCGCCTAGCTCCATCGGAAAACCCTCGCTTAGGCGGGGGTTTTTTGTTGCGCCGATGTTGCCGGCGCAGGCGACTCTACCGTCGGTCTACCAAGCTTGCGAGCTGCGGAACCGGTAGCCCAGCTACTGGAATCACTGGCGATTTGAACAAAAACATGGGAGTTTTCCCCGGTGGGCGGAAAAGGCTCAGGGCGGAAAAGGGCAGTCAATGTTCGGACGACGGATGACATTCCGTCAATTCTAGTTTCTGATCTGCGGCGCGCCAAGCCGACGTTCGAGAACCCATGCGAAGGGTTCTTCCGCGCCAAAGGTGTGCAGGTGTACTTCGTTGTCGTTCCCGTCGTCGGGAAAGACAACAGCTTTGCGATTACGGTGACCGGGTCCAGCTTTGGGCTTACGGTGACCGGATTCGGCCGGTCTCAGTTCGAGACGGAAACGCTGCTCGAGGTGAAGTCGTTGTATGGCGGAGAGCGCTTGCAGCCCTTCTTCACCTGTCCGGAGTGCGTTGCGCTTCGGCGGGAGTTGTACCTCGATGGGTCGTCTGTGCGGTGTAAGGGTTGCGCAGGGCTGCGGAGTCCCAGCCAGGTTGTCGGGAAGCGAGGGCGGGAGCGTCTGCGCGCGGACAAGATTCGCGGTCGGCTCGTGCCGCCGCCAATTCCGGGCATGCCCTGTCAGCGGCCGACCGGAATGTCGAAGAGCGCCTATGTCCGCGATCTCAAGAAACTCGAGGCGCTCGACGCCGCCGGGGACGCGAAAATGATCGCGGACCTCGACCAGTTTTCCGCGGAGTCTGAGGCGAAGCTTGCCCGTCTCGGGCGGGCCAACGGGTTGGGCCCACCCGAGGACGCCTGGTAGCCGCCGCCGGCGGCCCTAACTGTCCCGCAGCAACCACCCAGCTAGCGGGGATCCGTCGGTGAGCGGCGCGTCGGCATCGGCGAGGAGCACCTCGTGAACCCGATCCCAGAGAATCGGCCGTCCAGGTCTTCGTCGTCGAGGTCGGGGCGGCGAAGTTCGGGGACGGTTACGCGCTGGCGATGACGGCGGAGCTGAAGATCGAGTTGCTCCGCTGGCAGCGGGCGCAGCGGCTGCAGGCACTGGGCAACGAAGCGGTCGCGAAGGCGCTCGCTCGTCCCGACGCACACGTGCTGCTGACCGACGAGGGCAAGGCGGTCAAGGAGTCGACGATCGCGAAGCAGATCAAGTTCCGTGCCCGGCGCGCCGGGGTCGCCCTGCATGACGACCCGACGCTCTGTTCCCCACCACGAATCTCAAGGTCTTCGTAGTGGAATGTCGCTGTTGACCCCACGTTGACCCAAACTGGCGCGACGCCGCGCGAGATCGGCTTAATTCGCCTTCGCGTTCGTCTCACATTTCGGGGGATCGAGTGCGAGTTGGTGAACGTCAGCGGTTACCCAGCTAAGACATAGACAGAACGGAGCGTCGGTGTGCTCGGCCGCGAACAGTGCGTTGGCTTTCTCTAAAACGTTTCAATCTCTGATATACGAATACCTTCTCCTCCGACGTATGGCGGGGTCGTGGGCAACGGCCCCGCCCCATCAAAGGCGTTTCCAATGACTAAGACTGTTGATGTTTCGCGGTGACGGCGAGGGATTCGACTGCGGATTCGAGTTCGCGCCGACCGCGTTCGTCGAGGCGGTCGGCTAATACGGGACGGTGCGCGGTCTCGGTCTATTTCTTGCTGCCGGGCTGGCGAAAGTATCCTGACCCTCCGATCGAGCAGCGTCGGCCCTTCCGTCACCTCGATCGATCTGACATGCGCAGACCCGATCCCACCACACCGTGACGGAACGGCGTAGAGAGCCACCGAAGCCCCCAAGGTCGCGCGCGCCCGGGCACCGTTCAGCGCAGGGCAGGGTGACGATCAAGGACGTCGCCGAGCGGGCCGGCGTGTCGCTCGGCACGGCATCCAACGCGCTGAACCGGCCCGAGGTGCTGGCGCCCGAGACGCTCGCCCGCGTCCTCGAGGCCATCGACAGCCTCGGCTTCGTTCGGAGCTCCGCAGCCCATCAAATGCGCGGCGGGTCGAGCCGCGCGTTCGGGGCGGTCATCCTCGACGCGTCCAACCCGTTCTCGACCGAGACGATCCGCGGACTGGAGGACGTGGTGAACGAGCAGGGATGCGCAGTCATGGTCTGCTCGAGTGACGGCTCGCCCGAACGGGAATCGCGCTACCTGCGACTGCTCGAAGAGCAGCGCGTGCAGGGCCTCGTCATCACCCCCACCGCCCGCAGCCTGCGCTACCTCGAGACCTTGCGGGACCGCGGCACGCTCGTCGTGCTCCTCGATCGACGCAGCAAGGACGGCGAGTTCTGCTCGGTGTCCGTCGATCACGTTCGTGGAGGCGAGCTGGCGGGCCGGCATCTCTTCGAGCTCGGGCACCGGCGCATCGCGTCGATCAACGGGCCGCTCCATCTGTCCCAGTGCACGGAGTGGCGACGCGGGCTCCGACGCGCAGCGAGAGCGGCGGGACTGGACGCAAGCGAGAGCATCGTCGAGTACACGATCGACCCGATCACCGCCTTCGACCAGGCCGAGTCGGCGGTCGACAGCTTCCTGGCACTTCCCGAGGGGCCGACCGGAGTCGTGTGCATCGACGACCGCGTTGCGTTCACGGTGCTACGAACCCTGGCCGACCGCCGGGTCCGCGTGCCTCGTGACGTCAGCGTGGTCGGGTACGACGACGTCGAGTTCGCGTCGATGTTCTCACCGACGCTGACGTCGATCCGCGCGCCCAAGTACGAGCTCGGCCGGGCTGCCGCACAGCTGCTGATCGACGAGACCGTCGATCCGCGACACCGCCACGGGAACGTCCGCTTCGAGCCCGAGCTCATTCCACGCCAGTCGACGACGGCCCGCGCGAAGCTGAAGCGCTACAGCCCTCGCGGTGACTGACGGGAACTCTGCGATCCTCGACAGCCACTGCCATGCCTGGCGGACGTGGCCGTACGCGCAGACGCCGGACGCGGAGAGCCGTGCGACCGTCGAGCTGCTCCTCTACGAGATGGACGCGCATTCGATCGAGCAGGCCCTGGTCGTCTGCGCGGCGATCGACGGAAACCCGGACAACGTGGAGTACGTGGCAGCGGCGCGCGACCGCAGTCCAGAGCGGATCCTTCTCGTCGCCGACCTCGACTGCACGTGGAGCGACTCGTATCACCGGCCGGGGAGCGCCGAGCGGCTCTGCGCCCTCGACGACGAGTACGGACTCACGGGCTTCGCGCACTACACCGCGGACGCCAACGACGGCTGGCTCGTGGGCGACGAGGCGGACGCCGTCTTCGCCGTCGCCGCCGAGCGCGGCCTCGTCGTCAGCCTCGGCGCAAGCCCTGCGTGGCAGGAGGATCTGCGGGCGATCGCGCACCGTCATCCGACCGTCCCGGTGCTCTGCCAGACCCTCGGCGGCGTGCCGGCCGCCGACGGCATCGACTCGCCGGCCCTGCGCGCGTGTTCCTGCGAGATCGTCACGTGCGAGGTGAGATACGCGCGGTAGGCCGCGAGATCCGGATTCGGCGACGACAGTTCCGCTCGCAGGTCATCCTGGAGCAGGTCGTCGGCGAAGACGTACCCACGCTCCCCGGCCAGCAGCCGGGTGAGCGCGCCGTGGTGCACGACTCGGCATCCGGGCAGGCGCTAAGTTCGGCGCCGGTGCCCGCCGTGATCCAGGACGCAGCTCGCTCCCAGCTGCATATCGCCGCGGACGCAGAAAACCGCACGTTTGCTCTCGT
>Ga0105854_1000862_pt1 | contig 12905 bp, 10 predicted proteins | sample OrgsoiDNA_201058_FD_89679 | JGI IMG/M metagenome (GOLD analysis project Ga0105854, IMG submission 89679) | Permafrost soil microbial communities from the Arctic, to analyse light accelerated degradation of dissolved organic matter (DOM) -... | ecosystem: Environmental > Terrestrial > Soil >... | reverse complement strand
ATGGCGAGTCCGGAAAATAGATTTGTGAGATTTTACAGGGAAGACGAAAATCTTGGAGGCATTATAGGACGATCTTGTTGTATTTTCCCTGAGCATCCTATAGTCTGGATCGATATGCTTCCCGACCAGCCTTTTTACTGCTCCTTACATTTGCGTCATCTTTTGTATCGGGGCGTCACACAGTTGTCAATTCACTACCCACCATGAGCCTGTGCACCCTGTGCGGCGCCACTTTTCATTGCGGCCAGACTGACCCCGCAAGCGCTGGCGCATGCTGGTGCATGGCTTTGCCCCCAGCTGTTCCCGTGCCGGGCAGCACGACCATCGGCTGCTGGTGCCCGGCTTGCCTGCAAGCGCATATCGCGGCCCAGACTGCGCCTATCATCCCGCCAACGTCTGTCAAATAAGCGCTTGCGCTGTTAATTTTTTTGCAAAATTGCTTGCAAAGCGTAGCAGAATCCGGTCAGACTTCGTTTTTTAAGCGTTTCTGATAGGAAATAATCATGCGTTTCAGGGATATCCGGATCGGCGTGCGCATCAATGCCGGCTACGCCATCCTGATCGTGCTGATGCTGGTCGTCATCGTGCTCGCCGGCAGCCGCATCTATGCGATACGGGCCGAGAGCGACGCTATCCTGCAGCGCGACTGGGTCGCCGCCAAGGCCACCAGCAAGATCCATGCGCTGGCGCGCGAGGCGGCCACGCGCATCGTCAGCCTGCCCATCCAGCCCAGCGAGGAGCTGCGGCTTGAAAACCAGGCGCGCCTGGAAACCATCAAGCGCACCATCGACCGCCAGGTGCGTATCATCGAAGGCCTCGATACGCTGCCGGAAGAACAGCGTTTGCTGGAGCAGGTGCACAGCGCGCGCGCCGAGTATTACGCCTCCTTGCAGCAGGTGTTTGCGCTGCTCGGCCAGGGCCAGCGCGCGGCCGCCGAGCAGACCATGAAGACGGTCACCCTGCCCGTGCTGGAACAGGTGCTGCTGTATGTGGGCCAGCTCGATCTCTTGCTGCAGCAGCAGATCCGCGACAGCGCGGCCAGGATACGCGGCGATATCGATACGTCCTTGCTGCTGATGGGTGGCATCGGCCTGGCGGCCCTGCTGGTGGGGCTGGTGTTTGCCTGGTCGGCCCGCTCCATCACGCGCCCCCTGGGGCAGGCGGTGGCGATCGCCACGCGCGTGGCCAATGGCGACTTCAGCACCCATATCGAAGTCGTGTCGCGCGATGAAACGGGCGAATTGATGCAGGCGCTGAAAAACATGAGCACCAGCCTGGCGGTGGAGCAGGACTTGCGCCACGCAGTGGAGGTGGCCGAAGACGCTACCAAGATGAAGTCCGATTTCCTGGCCAATATGTCGCATGAAATCCGCACGCCGATGAATGGCATCATCGGCATGACGCATCTGGCGCTGCAGACGGAGCTGACGCCGACCCAGCGCAATTACCTGGAAAAGGTCGAATCGGCGTCGAAGAACCTGTTGTCCATCATCGACGACATCCTCGATTTTTCCAAGATCGAGGCCGGCAAGATGAGTTTTGAAAGAGTCGATTTTTACCTGGAAGACGTGCTGGCGCAGATCGCCGACCTGTCCGTGATGCGGGCCCAGGACAAGGGGCTGGAACTGCTGTTCGATATCGCCGCCGACGTGCCCAATGCGCTGCAGGGCGACCCGCTGCGCCTGGGCCAGGTGCTGATCAACCTCACCAACAACGCCATCAAGTTCACGGAGAAGGGCGAGATCGTCGTGCGCATCCGCCTGCAGCAGCGCGATGACCATGCGGCCGTCTTGCGCGTCGATGTGCGCGACACAGGCATCGGCCTGACGCCTGCGCAGCGCAGCAAGCTGTTCCAGGCTTTTACACAGGCCGATACGTCCACCACGCGCCACCATGGCGGCACCGGCCTGGGACTGACCATCAGCAAGCGCCTGGTGGAGATGATGGAAGGCGAGATCAACCTGGAAAGCGAGGCCGGCGTCGGCAGCACCTTTTACTTTACGGCCCGCTTCGGCCTGGCCGCCGTGCGCCGCGACAGCCTGCCGGTGCCGCCATCGTTCAAGGGCTTGCGCGTGCTGGTGGCCGATGACAACCCGAGCGCGCGCGCCATCTTTATCGGCATGCTGACGGCGCTTGGCTTTGAGGCGCAGGCTGTCTCTGGCGGCGTGCTGGCGATCGGCGCCGTGGCGCAGGCGCGCGCCGAAGGGCGGCCGTATGGCCTGGTGCTGATGGACTGGAAAATGCCGGGCATGCATGGTCTCGAGGCGCTGGCCGGCATCCGCGCCGATGCGGCCGGCGGCGATGCGCCCCCGGCCTGCATCATGGTCACCGCCTATCACCGCGAAGCGCTGCTGGAGGCGGCACACCAGCGCGGCTTGCCGCTCGATGGCGTGTTGAACAAGCCGGTCAGCCCATCGACCTTGCTCGACCAGATGGTGCAAGTGTTTGGCGGCGGCGCGGGACAGAGCCGCAAGACGCAGCGCCAGAGCAGCTACAAGGATAATGCGCGCTCCTTGCGCGGCGCCTGGCTGCTGCTGGTGGAAGACAATGAAGTGAACCAGGAAGTGGCGCAGCAAATCCTCAGCGACGCCGGCATCCGCGTCGATATCGCCGGCAATGGCGCCATCGCACTGGCGAAAATCGCGGAAAACGCCTATGACGGCGTGTTGATGGATTGCCAGATGCCGGTGATAGACGGTTACCAGGCCACGCGCAAGCTGCGCCAGGATGCGCGCTATTCCAGCCTGCCTGTGATTGCCATGACGGCCAACGCCATGGTGGGCGACAAGGAGAAATGCCTGGACGCCGGCATGAACGATTTCATCGCCAAGCCTATCGACGTGGCGCAGCTGTTCGGCACCCTGGCACGCTGGATCGCCCCGGCCAGGCCGCAGGAATTGGCCGTGGTGGCGGCGGCGCCGGAAGCGGTCTTGCCGGCGATTGCCGGTCTGAAGCTGGAAGACGCCTTGCGCCGCATGGGCGGCAATGCGGGATTGATGCGAAAATTGCTGGACCGCTTTGTCGAAACCCAGTTCGACGCCATGCAACGCATAGGCGCGGCCATCGCGCACGGCCAGCGCGAGACGGCGATACGCGAAGCCCACACGCTCAAGGGCCTGGCCGGCAATATCGGCGCCGCCAGCCTGGCCGATAGCGCCGCGCGCGTGGAACATTTGCTGAGCCTGGACTCGCACGACGGCTTGCCGCAGGCGCTGGCCGCCTGCTCCCAGACGCTGGATGCGCTGGTGACGCGGATCGCCCAGGCCATGCAGCTATCCGCCGCGCCCAGGGATACTGGCGGTGGTACGGCGCAGGTAGATCTTGCGATTCTGGAAGCGGACTTGCGCGAGCTGTCGCAACTGCTGCAGCAGGACGATGCGCAAGCCGTCAAGCACCTTGAAGGTATCGCACCGGTGCTGGTGGCGGCCGGCCAAGCCGAATATGCGCGCCGCCTGAAGCGCATGCTGGGTTTATACGATTTTGAAGGCGCGCTGGTGCAGCTCAATGAAGTGGCCGCAGCGCTGAAGTTGACACTGGGCTGACACTATAAGGATGACTATGAAGAATAAAGGACGGGCATGACAGCCTTGAACAGCAAGCATGGCAAGCCGACCATCCTGGTGGTCGATGACACACCCGATAATATCGACCTGCTGCGCGCGGTGCTGGAAAACGACTACCGCACCAAGATCGCCGTCAATGGCGAGCGCGCCTTGAAGATCGCCGCCGGCGCCGACCAGCCAGACCTGATCCTGCTCGATATCATGATGCCGGGCATGAGCGGTTACGATGTATGCCGCGCGCTGAAGGCTGATCCCGCCACCGTGGATATCCCCGTGATTTTTGTCACTGCCATGAGCGAAGTGGCCGACGAGCAGCTGGGCCTGTCGCTGGGCGCCGTCGATTACATCACCAAGCCGATTTCGGCGCCCATCGTGCTGGCGCGTATCAAGACGCAGCTGGCCATGAAGCGCATGCAGGATTTTTTGCGCGACCAGAATCACTACCTGGAAACTGAAGTGGAGCGCCGCGTGCAAGAGATCAAGGCGCTGCAGGACGTGACCATCCACGCCATGGCGTCGCTGGCCGAGACGCGCGACAGCGAGACGGGCAACCATATCCGCCGCACCTCGCACTACCTGAAGGCGCTGGCGGAAAAGGTGCGCGAGCTGCCCCGCTTCCGCGATTTCCTGACCGACAAGACGATAGCACTGCTGTTCAAGACAGCGCCGCTGCACGACATCGGCAAGGTGGGCATCCCCGACCATATCCTGCTCAAGCCGGGCCGCTTCGAGCCGCACGAGATGGCGATCATGAAGACCCATACCACCCTGGGCTACAAGGCTATCCTGTCGGCCGAACAGGAACTGGGCATTGAAGTCGATTTCCTCAAGCTGGCCAAGGAGATCGCCTACAGCCACCATGAAAAATGGGATGGCAGCGGTTATCCGCAAGGGCTGGCCGGTGAAGATATTCCCATCGCGGCGCGCCTGATGGCGCTGGCCGACGTCTACGACGCCCTGATCAGCCGGCGCGTCTACAAGACGGGCATGGACCATGCGCACGCCGTGCACATCATCGTCGAGGGACGCGGCACGCATTTCGATGCCGAGATCGTCGACGCCTTCTTGCAGATCCAGGACCAGTTCATCGCGATTTCGAACCGCTATGCGGATGGCGTGTCCGAGATCGCCGCCAAGCAGAAGCAGCTGGCGCCGTTTGCCGCAGAAATCAGCTGACGGTTTTAAAGAAGCGCATCATCTCGCGGCTGGCGTCGGGGCCCTTGGCGTCCGTGTAGCTGCCACTGTTGCTGCCGCCTGACCAGGCGTGGCCGGCGCCATGGATCACCCAGTATTCGCCCAGCGGCGAGCCGTCGGCCTGGCTGTGCGTGGTGCGCGTGTAGCGGTGGCCATTCGGTACGCTGCCACCGGTGGACGCCGCTGTTGCCGACTGGCCGCCTGACTGGCTGCGCACGCCCTGGGCGATCAGTTCATCGCCGTTGCGCAGGTTGACGGTGGTGTCCCGGTCGCCATGGAAAACAATGATGGGCACGCCGCCAGCCGGCGATTTGCGTTTCGGATCCGGCATGGCGCCGCCCTTCATGGCCGCAAGCGCCGACGGCAAGTCTTGCGCCGAGGCGAACGGCAAGCCTGAATGCACGCCCACGGCGGCAAATACTTCCGGATATAGCGCGCCGACGATGACGGCCATGGCGCCGCCCGCCGACAGGCCGGCGACGAACACTTCGCGTTCATTGACCGGGTAGTCATCGATGATCTGCTGCGCAATGCCTGCAATGATCGACGGTTCGCCCTGGCCGCGCTGCTGGTCTATCGCATTGAACCAGTTCCAGCAGCGCGAACTGTTGGCGCCCTGGGTCTGCGCCGGGTAGGCCACGAAACACTGTTTTTCTTCGGCCAGCGCATTCATTTGCGTACCGGCCGCGAAATCGTCGGGGTTCTGCGTGCAGCCGTGCAGCATCACCACCAGCGGCATGGCCTGGCCGTGATAGCTGCTGGGGATGTACAGTTTGTAGCTGCGCGTGCCCGCATGGTTGCGGTAGCTGCCATCGATAAATTGCGCACCGGCCGGCAGCGGCGCCTGCGTTGTGGCGGGCGCACCAAAGCCGGGCGGCTGGAAGTTCGGCATCTCAAAGCTGGGCATATCAAAGTGATGCTGGCCCAGGCGCGCCATAAAATCCTGGGCCATGGTGTGCGCAGCCGATTGTGGTGTTCCCGGTGCGGCTTCCGGCTTTGCTTCTGGCTGCGCTGCGCCTGCCGGCGGTGGATTGATATCGTGCATGGTGCGCGCCTGTGGCGTGTCAGGCGTTTGCGGCGCGGCGGCGCCTGGCGCCAGGCCGGCCGCAGCCAGTGCGCGCTGGATGGTTTCAGTCACAGCGGCGGGCGTGTTTGCCATCCCGCTGCCAGTCGCGCCACCCATCAGATTACGGCTTGCCGCGCGCATTTGCGCCAGCATGTCTTGAGCTAGTTTCATGTCCATCCTTTAATCGTGCCGCGTAGAAGATGGACGATACGCCACCATCCTGCGTTAGTGAATTCGCCCTGCCAGGGCGGCTTTAACGACGGCGCTAGCCTGTAGCGCGCCTAGTACGAAGATCGATTCAATCGTGGCCAGCGCCAGTTCTACCGAGACGTCGCTGGCGATGCTGGCCATTCCCAGCACCTGTATCTGCAAACGCTGGCCTGCCGCCTGGATCGCTTCCAGGTCGGCGCGCGAATAATGCTGCATGCCCAGCACCAGGCTGCGGCGGGCCACGGTCTGTTTGACCACGTCCGCATGAATGACCAGCTGGTTGCGGATCGCCGTGCGTATCAAGTCCGTGCGGTTGGAATAAAACCCTTCCTGCACCAGCAGATCAATCTGCCCCAGGTCGATCATACCCAGGTTGATGGTGATTTTTTCTGATTCCGCAACTTTGGTCTTGCTGTCCTGCTTAGGTTCTGGCTTGCTCATAGTGCTCCATATACTCCATGTGGCATCCATTCGCCATCTGTATGGATGGTATTATAGTAGTGAAATAAATCAAGTCAAGTCGGATTCTGCCTTTTGATGGCCTGGCGCCTGCTCCTACAGCGCCTGTGCAAACCATTTCGCGGCATAATGGCTGCTTACCTTTCACGATGTTTTTTTGATGATGGCAGATACCGTATCCGTGCTTCCCACCGCTTTGCCATCCCCCGTGCCATCGCCGTGCGTCAGTCTGTGCAAGATGAACCGCGACAGCGGCCTGTGCGAAGGCTGTTTGCGCACGCTCGATGAAATCATCGCCTGGGGCAAGGCCGACGATGATTTCAAGCGTAGCGTCTGGGCCCAGCTGCCCCAGCGCGACGCCATGGTCGATTTCGACTGAGGACACGATGCCGCCCGCGCTTTTACCGGACTCCATACAGGTATTCGAGCGAGGCTGGCTATCGTCGAATAACATCTTGCTGCACGGGCGCGACGATGCGGCCCTGATCGACAGCGGCTACGTGACGCATGCACCGCAAACCCTGGCCCTGCTGCGCCACAGCCTGGGCGGCCGCCCACTCGACCGCCTGTTCAACACCCATCTGCATTCCGACCATTGCGGCGGCAACGCGCTGCTGCAAGCCCATTATGGCTGCCATACATCGATTCCCGTATCGGAAGCGGACAAGGTGCGCGCCTGGGACGTGGACGCCCTCAGCTTCAAGGCCACGGGCCAGCAGTGCGATCGCTTTGGTTTTGACGCTACTGTCTCGCCTGGCGACACATTGATGTTGGCCGATATGGCATGGCAGGCGCTGGGTGCACCTGGCCACGACCCGCATTCCCTGATTTTTTACTGCGCCCGGGAAGGCGTGATCATTTCCGCCGACGCCTTGTGGGAAAACGGCTTCGGCGTGATCTTCCCCGAGCTCGATGGCGGCTCCGGTTTTGCCGAAGCGCGCGCCACGCTGGACCTGATCGCCAGCCTGGACGTGTCGGTGGTGATCCCTGGCCATGGGCGCGTTTTTAGCGATGTGGGCGGCGCGCTGGAGCGCGCCTATTCGCGGCTGGACTATCTGTCTTCTGACCCGGTGCGCAATGCGCAGAACGCCGTCAAGGTACTGTTGAAATTCCTGCTGCTGGAACGCCAGCGCATCGCGCTCGCCGACGTGCCGGCCCTGCTGCAGGGCATGCCCCTGTTCGGCGAGGCCAACCGGCGCTTCCTGCACCAGGAAACGCTGGCGCTGGCTGACTGGGCCGTATCGCAACTGATCAAGGCCAATGCCGCCTGTATCGAGGGTGAGTACTTGCTTAATGAACTTTAAATCGGATAGTAATTAAATTCAGCACGATCGTACTTTTTTTAAACTATAATCGTTGCTCTAGTGTTTAATGCTTTCATCCGATTAACTTTTAAGCGAGTCTGTTATGGCACTGCCTGTAGCGTTGCAAAACCTGTCTCTTCCCGTTATCGGTTCGCCGCTCTTCATCGCCAGCGGACCGGCGCTCGTCGCGGCCCAATGCAAGGCCGGTATTGTCGGTTCTTTCCCGGCCCTCAATGCGCGTCCCGCCGAATTGCTCGACACCTGGCTGACCGACCTGCAAGCCGAACTGGCCGCCTTCCAGGCGGCTAATCCCGATAAAAAAGTTGGGCCGATTGCTGTCAACCAGATCGTGCACCAGTCGAACGACCGCCTGGCGCATGACGTGGAAGTCTGCGTCAAGCACCAGGTACCCATCATCATTTCGTCCTTGCGCGCACCACCGAAGGAAATGCTGGACGCCATCCACAGCTATGGCGGCATCGTGCTGCATGACGTGGTCTCTATCCGCCATGCGCAAAAAGCGCTGGAAGCGGGCGTCGATGGCTTGATCCTGGTGGCCAGCGGCGCCGGCGGCCATGCGGGTACCCTGTCGCCATTCGCGCTGGTCGGTGAAGTGCGCAAATTCTTTGACGGCCCGCTGGCGCTGTCAGGCTCGATTGCCACCGGCGACGCCGTGCTGGCTGCGCAAGCCATGGGCGCCGACTTTGCCTACATCGGCTCGCGCTGGCTGGCGACCAAGGAATCGAACGTCAGCGACAGCTACCGCGATGCGATTGTCGAATCCGCAGCGGCAGATATCGTCTACACGAATCTGTTTACCGGCGTACACGGTAACTACCTGAAAAAATCGATCGTCGCGGCGGGACTCGATCCAGATGCGCTGCCTGAAGCAGACAAGAGCTCGATGAACTTTGGTTCGGGCAGCGCCAAGGCCTGGCGCGATATCTGGGGTGCTGGCCAGGGCGTGGGCTTGATGGACGACGTGCCGACGGTGGCCGAGATGGTGACGCGCCTGAAGGCGGAATATGATGCGGCGCGCGCACGGCTGAAGCTTTAACAGTGGTGGTGCCGGATGAGCGGCGTGCCGCCGCTCATCCGGAAAACACGATTACTCCTGCTTCAAATCCTCGGGCTTGATTCCCCACAGGCCAGGCAGGTTGCGCCAGTAGCCGTAGGCGTCCATGCCGAAGCCGACCACGAAGCGGTTCGGGATTACCAGGCCGACGATATCGGCTTGCACGGGTTTTTTCTTGCCAATGGCCTTGTCGGCAAACACGGCCAGAATCACTTCGGCGGCGCCCATGTCCAGCAGGCGCTGTTTGACGTGCGCCAGGGTTTCGCCTTCGTCGAGGATATCGTCGAGCACGATCACGGTGCGGCCTGCCACGTTCGAGCGGGGAATGACTTTCCACACCACTTCGCCACCCTTGTCATCGTCGCCGTAGCGGCTCACATGAATGTAGTCGAATTCGAGCGGAAAGCTTAGCTGCGGCAGCAGATTGCCCGTAAAGACGACGGCGCCGCCCATCACGCCCAGCACCAGCGGGAACTCTTTCGAGTCTGCGGCGTTGAAGCGCGTATTGAGCACGTCGGCCATGCGCGTGATGGACGCTTGCACGGCGTCCTGGTCGAACAGCAGTTCCGCGTTCTTGATCAGGTCACGGGCACGGTTGTGGTGAAATTCTTGCATGGACTCTTGCATGGCGATGAATAAGGCTGATGATTAATGCCGATATTATCCTGCAAATCGGCCCATGCGTGCTAGCGGCAGCCGTATAGCTCAACCGTAGCTCAGCTGTAGTCGCGTATATCATCGATCACCTTGCCATCCTGCGCCAGGCTGCCCACCGCCACCAGCTTGACGTCGCCGCGCAATTTGGTCAGCTCGCGGATAGCAGCGACAATGGCGTCTACCCCGCTATCGTCTTGCGGGTTTTCGACTTCGCAATGCAAAGTCATTTCATCGTTGGCCATGCGCCCCGATACCACCAGCCGCGCTTTTCTGATCTGTGGATGGCGGCGCGCGATTTCATGTACCTGCGACGGGTGCACGAACATGGCGCGCACCTTGGTGGTCTGGTCGGCACGCCCCATCCAGCCCTTGATACGCGTATTCGTGCGTCCGCACGGCGAGTCAGGAACACCCAGCAGCACGGCCGACAGGTCACCGGTGGCGAAACGGATCAATGGATAATCGGCATTGAAGACGGTGACCACCACTTCGCCCACTTCGCCGGGTGCGACGGGTATGCCGCTGCCCGGGTGGACGATTTCCAGCAGCACGTTTTCATCGATCACCATGCCAGGATTGAGCTTGCCAGCGCTGGCCGTTTCGTAGGCGATGCTGCCGATATCGGCCGAGGCGTAAGTCTGGAACACGTGCGGCACGCCATTGGCCGCAAACCAGCTGCGCAGTGACTCGGGCAGCGCTTCCGCACCCATCACGGCTTTCGTCACGCTGCTGATGTCGGCGCCCATCTCGCGCGCCTTTTCGATGATCAGTTTTAAAAATGACGGCGTGCCGATGTACGTGTCCGGCTTCAGGTTCACCATTGCCTGTACCTGCATTTCCGTCTGGCCTATGCCGGCCGGTATCACTGTGCAACCGATGCGCGCGGCGCCCCCTTCGACCATGAAGGCAGCCGGCGTGAAGTGGTAGGAAAAACAGTTTTGCAGCAAGCCGCCGGCGCGCACGCCAGCCGCATACATGGGCCGCGCAAAGCGCCACCAGTCCGCTCCCCGTCCTTCCGGATCGAAGATGGGGCCGGGCGAGACGAATACGCGCGACAGGCTATTTTTGGGCGTCGTGTTCAAGCCGCCGAATGGCAGTATGGTTTGCTGCAACTGCTTCAGCTCAGACTTGCGCGTGACGGGCAATTGCGCCAGCGCTGCGCGGCTGGTGATCTCGCTTGCATTGACGCCATCGAGGATGCGGGCCCAGCCCGGCGCCGCCTGTGCGCGCTGTATCAGCTGCGGTAAACCGGCCATCAATTCGCGTTCACGCGCGTCAGGCGCGCGTGCTTCCAGGCTATCGAGCATGTCAAACATTACAGCTTCTCCAATGTGATCACAATCATTTGTCAGCGTTTAGAAATCAGGCCAGCCAGCGCTTGCGGCGACGATAAAACTTCATGTCGCGAAAGCTCTTGCGTCCTGCGCTGGAGACGCCCAGGTAGAATTCCTTGACGTCTTCATTGCTGGCCAGCTCCTGTGCCTGGCCTTCCATCACGACCCGTCCGTTTTCCAGGATGTAGCCAAAGTCTGCGTAGCGCAGCGCCACGTTGGTGTTCTGTTCGGCCAGTAAAAACGAGACGTTTTCCTTGTGGTTCAAGTCCTTGACGATGCCGAATATCTCTTCGACGATTTGCGGCGCGATGCCCATCGATGGCTCGTCCAATAAAATCATCGATGGCCTGGCCATCAGCGCACGGCCAATCGCACACATCTGCTGTTCGCCGCCCGAGGTATAGCCAGCCTGGCTGCTGCGCCGTGTTTTCAGGCGTGGAAAGTAGTGGTAGACCTTGTCCAGCGCCTCTTTCAAATCGCCACGCGACAGGCTGCGCGTGTAGGCGCCCGTCAGCAGGTTTTCTTCTATCGTCAGATGGCCGAAGCAATGGCGTCCTTCCATCACTTGCGACAGGCCCCGCTTCACCAGCTCGTTCGGCGTCAGCTGGTCCACGCGCTCGCCCTTGAACTGGACTTCGCCTTTGGTGACGTCGCCCCGCTCGCCGCGCAGCAGGGTGGAGATGGTTTTCAGGGTGGTCGATTTACCTGCGCCGTTCGCGCCCAAGAGGGCGACGATCTTGCCCTGCGGGACTTGCAGCGATACGCCTTTCAAGACCAGGATCACATGGTCGTAAATGACTTCGACATTGTTGACCGACAGGTAGGGCGGCGGGGTCTCTACCTGGGTGGCGCTTGTGCTCGTCGTGTGGATCATGGCTGGCCTTACTTCAGGCACGCAGGCGTGATTTTTTTCTCGGCCGCGTATTTGTTCGATGATTCTTCGACCAGTTTGCGCACCAGCGCCTTGTCGCCGACGATCCATTGCGGCGTGATGGCGGTCCATTTCTTGCCATCCCATTGCTGCACCTTTACGGCGCCCGAACCTTCATGGTCTTCGCAACTGGTTTTCACGGTGGGGAACATGCCCAGCGCGCCGACGGCCTTCTGGCGTGCATCGTCCACGTTCAGGTTTTCCAGGCCCCAGCGCAGTTGTTCGCCGGTGATGGGTTTGCCCTTGCCGAATTTTTCCTGCGCCGTGCGTATCGCTTCCACCCACAGGATGCCGGCCGTCACGCCGCGCATGTGGTACACGGAACCGATGCGCGACTGGTCGGCCAGGTTGCCCTTGCCATTGGCGTAGAGTTTTTTGCGGATCTCGTCCAGCACGGGGTAGTTGCCGGGCGTATTGAAACTCATCGCCGTGTAGCCCTTGGCAGCATCGCCTGACGGGATGGTGTCTTCCTCGGAACCGGCCCACCATACGCCGAGGATTTTGTCGCGCGGGAAGCCGTTGCGTTGCGCCGTCTTGATGGCGACCGAATTCATGACGCCCCAGCCCCACAGGATCACGTGATCCGGTTTGGCCTGGCGGATTTGCAGCCATTGCGATTGCTGTTCGCTGCCGGGCGGGGCGACGGGAATTTTTACCAGCTCAAAGCCATACTGTTTCGATAGCGCTTCCAGCACGGGCAGCGGTTCCTTGCCGAAGGCTGAATCGTGGTACAGATGGACGATCTTCTTGCCCTTCAATTTGTCCATGCCGCCATCCTTGTCGCCCAGGTATTTGATCATGGCGGCGGCCTGGCTCCAGTAGCTGGAGATCAGCGGATAGACATAGGGGAATACCTTGCCATTGGCCGCGTCCGAGCGGCCATAACCGATCATGGTCATGGGGATCTTGTCTTGCGCGACCCGGTCCAGGATGCCATAGGCGACGCCCGTGGACAGGGTTTCCACCAGGGTGGCGCCGCCCTGTTTGGTTTTCAAACGCTCATAACATTCCACGCCGCGCGAAGGGTTGTATTCGGTTTCGCATTCTTCCCAGCTGATCTTGACGCCGTTGACGCCGCCAGCCTGGTTGACCAGGTTGAAGTAATCGATGAT
>Ga0105854_1000860_pt1 | contig 12920 bp, 10 predicted proteins | sample OrgsoiDNA_201058_FD_89679 | JGI IMG/M metagenome (GOLD analysis project Ga0105854, IMG submission 89679) | Permafrost soil microbial communities from the Arctic, to analyse light accelerated degradation of dissolved organic matter (DOM) -... | ecosystem: Environmental > Terrestrial > Soil >... | reverse complement strand
CGCACCAGTCCGCCGGCAATCAGCAGCGGCGCTTCGAGTTCGCGCTGAATCTGGCTGACCTGAGTCTGCGCCAGGGACGTCAGGCGTTGCTCGATGACTTGTTCGAACTGCGCCTGGGTCCGCTCCTGGACCATGTCTTGCGTCCGGGCACCGGAAAACAGCGCGTACAGCACCAGGGCGGCAACAACGCTGAGGACGATAGCGCCGGCAAGGGCCGCCACGGAAAACTGGATCGACTTGAATTTCATGGGGGCTCCGCACGCAAGAGGACGTCTGCGTTGGGGTATCGGCAGAGGGATCGGGGACCATGAGCGGGTGATGGCGAAATGACTGTTTTGGAGCGCTGGATGTCGCATATGGGCATTGCGGGCGTGGCGTGTGAGGGATGTGAATTTTTTCCTACAAAGAGCAGCCTCTTTTCGGAAAGTGCGTGCTACGCGTCTTTTGTATCTGGCGCCGATACAATTCACGTCCTAGGATATGCGGCATGTTTTCAGGGAGCTTTTGGATGAACAAGTCATTGGTTGTAAGTGCACTGAGCGCGGCATTGCTGCTGGCGGGTTGTCAGTCGGTCAACACCACCAGCGGCGGAGCCGTAGGCGTTGAGCGCAAGCAGTACATGTTCAGCATGCTGTCCTCGGATGAGGTCAACCAGATGTATGCCCAGTCCTATCAGAAGACAGTAGGGGAGGCGACGAGCAAGGGCGAACTGGACAAAACCAGTACCGACGCCAAGCGTATCCAGGCCATTGCCGATCGGCTGATTGCCCAGGCGCCGAACTTCCGTCCGGATTCGGCCCAGTGGAAGTGGGAAGTCAACCTGATCAAGAGCGATGAACTCAACGCCAACTGCGGTCCTGGCGGCAAGATCATTTTCTACACCGGGCTGATCGACAGCCTGAAACTCACCGACGATGAAATCGCCGCAGTCATGGGTCATGAAATCGCCCACGCCTTGCGCGAGCATGGTCGTGAAGCAATGTCCAAGGCCTATGGCATCGAAATGGCCAAGCAGGGCGCTGGTGCCTTGTTCGGTCTGGGGCAGGACAGCCTGGCCCTGGCCGACACCGTGGCCAACTACGGTATGACGTTGCCCAACAGCCGCGCCAACGAAAACGAAGCCGACCTGATCGGTCTGGAACTGGCGGCTCGCGCCGGCTACAACCCGAATGCCGCAATCACCTTGTGGAACAAGATGAGCAAGGCTTCCGAAGGTTCGTCGCCGGAATTCATGAGCACTCACCCGGCGTCGACCAGTCGGATTGCTTCGCTGCAGGCAGCGATTCCGAAGGTGATGCCGTTGTACGAGAAAGCTGCGAAGTCCTGATATTCATGGGGCGAGGCTGCTGACGCCTTCGCGAGCAAGCCCGCTCCCACATTGGATCACCAGTGCTCACAAATATTGTGGCCACCGAGATTCCCCTGTGGGAGCGGGCTTGCTCGCGAAGAACGATAACGCGGTCTACCGACCTACGCCGTCAAACCCACCCACTGCTCTGCATCGCCTTGTACACCGCGACAATCGCCAGCACAAAGAACGCCGCTGCCGCCAGGCGACGAATCAAGGTCAATGGCAGTTTGTCCGCCGCAAAGTTACCGGCCAATACCACTGGCACGTTGGCGATCAACATACCGGCGGTGGTGCCGATGATCACCAGCCACAGGTCCGGGTATTGCGCGGCGAGCATCACGGTGGCGACCTGGGTTTTGTCGCCCATTTCGGCGAGGAAGAACGCGATCAGCGTGGTCAGGAACGGCCCGAACTTGCGGGCGGTGCTGGCTTCGTCGTCATCCATCTTGTCCGGTACCAGGGTCCACAATGCCGTTGCGGTAAAGCTCGCGGCGAGGATCCAGTGCAGCGTCGCATTCGTGAAGAAGCTACCAAACCAGGCACCTACCGCACCGGCTGCCGCGTGGTTGGCCAGCGTCGCGGCGACGATACCGGCGATGATTGGCCAGGGTTTGCGAAAGCGCGCGGCGAGAATGAGCGCGAGCAGTTGCGTCTTGTCGCCGATTTCGGCCAAGGCAACGATTGCGGTAGGAACGAGAAGAGAATCCAGCATCAGGGTTTTCCTAAGGGGCGGGTCGACACGGCTATGACACGTACAGCCTTCCCGCCCCGGGTAAGGTGTTCGTGTCATAGGTCTTGTCAAACCCTGGCGATCCGTCTGTGCGGACGCTTGGGTCGCATACGCCATGGTCTGTTGACCAAGTATGTTGACGTATGCCGGACGAGCATGGCGCTCGTGGGAGACTACTCCCCTAGGACGGAGCGGATTCTGCCTAGGCAAATCCGATTGGGCAAGCCTCTTTTTTAAAAGAAGTTTCAGCCGCGTTTGGCCCGGTAGATCCGGAAACCCTGTCCTTCAGCCTTGATCGCACACACGCCGAGGTGCTCTTCGATCAGCGGTTGATACTTCAGGAAGCTGTTCGCAACCAGGCGCAGTTCGCCACCGTTTTTCAGATGTTTGGCTGCTTTTCGCAGCAAGTTCTCGGTCGCGAAATAATCTGTGTGCACCCCGACATGGAACGGTGGGTTACTCAAAATCGCACTCAAACCCATCGGCGCGGCATCGATGCCATCACCGGTAATCACCTCGGCTTCCAGACCGTTGGCGGCCAATGTCAGACGACTGCTGGCGGCGGCAAACGCATCCACGTCGAGCAACGTGACCTGATTGTGTGGATAACGACGCTTGACCGCCGCGCCCAACACGCCGGCACCGCAACCGAAGTCCAGCAAGTGGCCGCTCGGCAATTTGTCCAGATGCTCCAGCAACAGCGCGCTGCCGCGATCCAGGCGACCGTGGCTGAAGACGCCCGGCAGGCTGATGACTTTCAGCGGCCCTTCGGCCAATGGCAGTTCGTATTCCTGGGCCAGGCTTTCCAGCGACTTGGCTTCTGGCGCGTTGGCGACGGTGACCTGCCACAGTTGGCAATGCCGTGCGCTGTCGAGCTTGCGCGGTTTGCCGAACGGGTTCAGTTGCTTGGCCGCGCCTTCGATACCGCTGCGTTTTTCGCCGACCAGGTACAACTCGCGCCCGGCCAGACGTGAGGCGAGGGCGTTGAGGATGTAGTCGGTCAAATCCTTGGACTTGGGCAGAAACACCACGGCGGTTTCGAATTCGCGCTCTGGCGCATTCACGCCAAACTGGCTGCGATCGGCGAAGCGTGCGTCCAGTGTCGCTTGATCGCCGGCATGCCAGCACCAGCCGTGGGCGTCGGGCAGGCGGCCCAGCAAGTCGTCGGCGGGCAAACCGGCCAACAACACCGAACCCTGGAACAACTCGGCCTGACGAAGCAGTACTTCACTGCGCGGATCCATACTCTGCTCCTTGAAAAAAAGTGCGGCAGTTTATCAACTGACGACCCGCAGCGCTGTACCGCTGAAGAACGCCTGAGCGTTTTCGGTCAATTGCCCAACGATCCGCTGCCGCGCTTCGCGACTGCCCCAGGCGTTGTGCGGGGTGACGATCAGTCGAGGGATGTCGTGGGCCAGCAGCGGATTGCCAGCGGTCGGTGGTTCGACGCTCAGCACATCGGTGGCGGCGCCGCCCAAATGACCGTTGCGCAACGCATCGGCCAGTGCCTGTTCGTCGATCAAGCCACCGCGGGCGGTGTTGACCACGAAGGCACCGGGTTTCATCGAGGCCAGCTCACGGGCGCCGATGAAGTGGCGGGTGTGTTCGTTGAGCGGGCAGTGCAGAGTCAGCGCGTCGATTTGCGGCAGCAGTTCATTCAGCGGCAAGCGATCCGGGCGGGCAGGGCGACCTGGAATCTGCCCCAGCACTACGCGCATGCCGAAGGCTTCGGCCAGCCGTGCGACGGCGCCCCCCAGTTCACCGTGGCCGAGCAGGCCGAGGGTTTTGCCTTCCAGTTCGACGATCGGGTAATCCAGCAGGCAGAACTGTTTCGCTTGCTGCCAGCGACCTTCGCCGACGGCTTTCTGGTAGTCCGCCAGGCGTGTCGCCAAATTGAGCAACAGCATGATCGTGTGCTGGGCCACCGACGGCGTGCCGTAACCCTGGCAGTTGCAAACGGTGATCCCGTGGGCGCGGGCGGCGGCCAGATCGACGTTGTTGGTGCCGGTGGCGGTGATCAGGATCAGCTTTAATTCAGGGTTGGCGGCCATGGCGGCGGCATCGATCAGGATCTTGTTGCTGATGGCGACGGTGGCGCCCTTGAGGCGCTCGATCACTTGGTCCGGTGTGGTTTGGGCGAACAACTGCAAATCGCTGAAGCACTCGCGCAAGGGGCTCAGGTCGAGGTCGCCCAGATCCAGGGACGGGTGGTCGAGGAAAACGGCGCGGCGAGAGTTCGTCATCAACTGTACCTTTTGTGCAATGAACTGAAGGCGTAATCTGCCGAGCCTACCAGATGAAACAAATGGTTACGCACTGGCTGAAAGTCACTCGGTTGAGACTTTGAAGTACGGCGCAGTCCTGTGGCGAGGGGGCTTGCCCCCGTTGGGGCGCGAAGCGGCCCCTTTCAACAGCAACCCGGCTTCATCAGGTGTACCGAGTGCACCGATTTACGGCTGCTTCGCAGCCGAACGGGGGCAAGCCCCCTCGCCACAGGTTTTATGCAAGCCATAGAAATTGAGTTTGCTTCAGTTTATTTATTGACCACGTCGCCCTAGAGGAGCCCCCATGTACTGGACAGAGTTTTTGACCGTTGCCCTGATTCACCTGCTGGCCGTCGCCAGCCCCGGCCCGGACTTTGCCGTGGTGGTGCGTGAGAGCGTGACCCACGGTCGACGTGCCGGGACCTGGACCGCGCTGGGTGTGGGGTCGGCGATTTTCCTCCACGTTGGCTATTCGCTGCTGGGCATCGGCCTGATCGTGTCCCAGTCGATCGTGCTGTTCAACGCCTTGAAATGGGCCGCCGCCGCGTACCTGCTGTACATCGGTTTCAAGGCCCTGCGGGCACAACCGGCCAAACCCGTGGCGGACGATTTGCACAAGGAAGTCGGCGAGCGCACTGCTCGCGGCGCCTTCACCTCAGGCTTCGTGACCAATGGCCTGAACCCGAAAGCCACGCTGTTTTTCCTGTCGCTGTTCACCGTGGTGATCAACCCGCACACGCCGCTGGCCGTGCAGGCTGGTTACGGGGTTTATCTCGCGGTGGCGACGGCGTTCTGGTTTTGCCTGGTGGCAATGCTGTTCAGCCAGCAGCGCGTACGCGCCAGTTTCGCCCGCATGGGCCATTGGTTCGACCGGACCATGGGCGCGGTGCTGATCGCCATCGGCGTGAAACTCGCGTTCACCGAGATGCATTGATAGCACCCTGAAAAGAACGACCCTGATCCTTGTAGGAGCTGCCGAAGGCTGCGATCTTTTGATCTTAACGGTACTGAAACGCCGAAGATCAAAAGATCGCAGCCTTCGGCAGCTCCTACACGGGATTGAGTTCGCTCAATTTGTTCAACGCACTCAGGTATTCCCGAGGGTTCTCCCCGAGCAAGCGGCGGAACATCGCGCTGAACGCCCGGGCGCTGCCGTAGCCCAGATCCTGCGCCACGTTCTGCACGCTTTCACCGACGAGCAGGCGCGGCAGGGCTTCCATCAGGCGCAGTTGCTGGCGCCAGGCATTGAAATTCATCTTCAGTTGTTGCTGGAACAGCCGCGCCAGGGTTCGTGAACTGGCGCCGACCTGCTGGGCCCAGTCTTCCAGCGTGTTGGGGTGGTCCGGTGTGCGCAGCAGTGCCAGGCAGATGCCTTGCAGGCGCCGGTCCTCGGGCATAGGGATATGAAGGGGAAGGTTTTCCAGGCCGGCGATTTCTTCCAGCATCAACTTCTGGATCAACGGATTTTCCGCGTGTTGCGGGCCTTGCACTGCCCGCAGGATCAACTCGCGCAGCAACGGCGTAACGGCCAGCACGCAGCATTGTTGTAGGCTCGGCGGCGACAGTTCCGGAGCAATGAACAGCGAGCGCATACGCACCTCACCGGACATGAAAATCTCATGGGCCACCATGGGTGGAATCCACACCGCCCGGGTCGGCGGAATCACCCAGGCGCCCTGCGCCGTGACCACCCGCATGGTCCCGCAAACGGCATAGAGCAACTGTGCTTCGCGATGTTGATGTAGCTCTTGGTGAGCGCCATCCATGTAATCGCGCGGATAGGCGCTGACCGGGCCGTGCTGGAAGTGGCTGATTAACACGTCGGTTCCGATGACTTTGTTGTCAGGAATACGCTTTTTCGCCAACTTAGCATAAGCCGCTCACTACAACGTAAAGCGTGCCGCGATGAACCAATCCAGAAACGTCATCCGCTACATCAACGCAGCCCATGTGATCGACCACATGTTCATGCTGATCTTTCCCGCCGCCATTCTTGGCATGACCCAAGCCTTCGCCCTGGATTACGCCGCGCTGATCGGCCTGTCCTTGGGCGGCTTCATTGCCTTCGGCGCCTGTTCGCTACCGGCCGGTTGGCTGGGTGATCACTGGAGCCGGCGGAAGATGATGCAGGTGTTTTTCTTCGGAATTGGCGCCTCGGCAATCTTTACCGGGTTGAGCACCAGCGCACCCATGTTGGTACTGGGCCTGACGCTGATCGGGATCTTCGCCGCGATTTATCATCCGGTGGGCACTGCGATGCTGGTGGCCTATGCACAGAACCGTGGCCGGGAAATCGGCATCAACGGTATGTGGGGCAACCTTGGCGTGGCGTTTTCGGCGCTGATCACCGGGTTGCTGGTGGCGCAGTTCGGCTGGCGTTCGGCGTTCATTCTGCCGGGCGTGGTGGCGATTGTTCTGGGCATCGGTTTTGCCTTGCAGGTGCGTGAAGAGCCGATTCCCAAGCGTCCCCATACGCCGCTCAAAGGCGCGGCCGGCCAGCGGATTTCCATGGTCATGGTGTTCGGTGTGCTGGCCCTGGCCACGGCGACCGGCGGCGTGGTGTTCAACGCCACGACCATGACCTACCCGAAACTGTTTCAAGAGCGCCTGCACGATCTGTTTGCTTCGCCGCAAATCCTGGGCGTTGTGGTCAGCCTGGCGTATGCCTTCGGCGCCGTGGCGCAGTTGAGCATCGGCCGGGTCCTGCATCGTTTCAGTCTGAAATGGCCGTTCCTTGTGTTGACGTTGTGCCAGGCGCCGCTGCTGTTCGGATTGGCCTACGTGGATGGCTGGGCCGTGATTGCACTGGGCGCGGCGTTCATGTTCGTGGTGTTTGGCCAGGTCACGGTGAATGACGCGATGGTCGCCAACTTCGTCGCGCCGCAGTGGCAATCCCGGGTTTTTGCGCTGCGTTACTGTTTATCGTTCGGTGCCAGTGCTACTGCGATTCCGCTAATTTCGTTCGTCGAACCACGCCAGGGATTTGTAGGGCTTTACCTGATATTGGCGGGTTTTGCGGCGTTGACCTTCGTCGCTGCACTGGTTTTCCCACGGACGCCGTCTGAGGCTGCTGTAGGGCAAACGGCGTAACCGGTGACGAAATCCTGCAAATGCTGGCGCAAAGCTAGCATTTGTACAGCTGTGCAAATCATTCCTTAGACTGATTTGGCTGCGGTATAACGGCTCTAGAGTAATGATCTTTAATAGCCAACACCGTGTAGTCAGAAAAGGGATTCTTATGTTGCAGACTCGCGTTATTCCGCCAGCCGAAGGCGCTTACCAGTATCCGTTGCTGATTAAACGACTGCTGATGTCCGGCGCTCGTTACGAGAAAACCCGCGAGATCGTGTACCGCGACCAATTGCGCTACAGCTACCCGACGTTGATCGAGCGGGTCGCACGGTTGGCCAACGTGTTGACGGCGGCCGGGGTCAAGGCCGGGGATACCGTGGCGGTGATGGACTGGGACAGCCATCGCTACCTGGAATGTATGTTCGCCATCCCGATGATTGGCGCGGTTATTCACACGATCAACGTGCGGCTGTCACCGGAACAGATCCTCTACACCATGAACCACGCCGAGGACCGCTTCGTGCTGGTCAACAGCGAGTTCGTGGGGTTGTATCAAGCCATCGCCGGGCACCTGACCACGGTTGAGAAAACCCTGCTGTTGACCGACCTGCCAGAGAAAACCGCCGATTTGCCGAACCTTGTCGGTGAATACGAGCAACTGCTGGCCGCCTCGAGCACGCAGTACGACTTCCAGGATTTCGACGAAAACTCCGTCGCGACCACCTTCTACACCACCGGCACTACCGGCAATCCGAAAGGCGTGTACTTCACCCATCGGCAACTGGTGCTGCACACCATGGGCGTGTCGACGATCATGGGTTCCATCGACAGCGTGCGGCTGTTGGGTACCAACGACGTCTATATGCCGATTACGCCGATGTTCCATGTGCACGCCTGGGGCTTGCCGTATGTGGCGACGATGCTCGGGCTCAAGCAGGTTTATCCCGGCCGCTACGACCCGGAATACCTGGTGGAGCTGTGGCGCAAAGAGAAGGTCAGCTTTTCCCACTGCGTGCCGACCATCCTGCAAATGGTCCTCAACGCCAAGGCTGCGCAGAACGTCGATTTCGGCGGCTGGAAAATCGTCATTGGCGGCAGTGCGCTGAACCGCACGTTGTACGAGTCTGCCAAGGCCAAGGGTATTCAATTGACCGCCGCTTACGGCATGTCGGAAACCGGGCCGTTGGTCTCGTGCGCTCACCTCAACGACGAGTTGATGGCCGGCACCGAAGACGAGCGCACCACCTATCGAATCAAGGCCGGCGTGCCGGGTCCCTTGGTGGACGCGGCGATCATCGACAGCGATGGCAACTTCCTGCCCGCCGATGGCGAGACCCAGGGCGAACTGGTGCTGCGTGCGCCGTGGCTCACCGAAGGTTATTTCAACGAGCCCCAGAAGGGCGCCGAGCTCTGGGCCGGCGGCTGGTTGCACACCGGCGACGTGGCGACGCTGGACAGCATGGGCGTGATCGACATCCGTGACCGGATCAAGGACGTGATCAAGACCGGCGGCGAGTGGATCTCGTCCCTGGACCTCGAAGATCTGATCAGCCGTCACGCAGCGGTACGTGAAGTAGCAGTGGTGGGCATTGCCGATCCGCAGTGGGGCGAGCGCCCGTTTGCCTTGCTGGTGATCCGCGAGGGCCATGTGATCGGGGCCAGGGAACTCAAGGAACACCTCAAGCCGTTCGTTGAGTTGGGGCACCTGAGCAAGTGGGCGATCCCGAGCCAGATTGCCCTTGTTACTGAAATTCCCAAGACCAGTGTCGGCAAGCTCGACAAGAAGCGTATCCGCCTCGACATCACCGAATGGCAGGCCAACAACAGCACCTTCCTCTCGACGCTTTAAGCGTTATCTGAGCTCCACTGGCGTGCCCGAAAAGGCACGCCAGCCCCACCAAGCAAGCGCTTGGCTTGTTAAATCCAAATTTTCAGCCATCCTTGCCGTGCCGACATGTGTCGGACTGGCGAAAGGACTGTTCCAGAGTGGCCGGCAGCTGCAAATCACACTTTAGAGGGATCAAGCCGGACTACCTGCTGGCTATAGTCCGCTCAAGGATTTTTAAGAACGGAGCAAACGCACAAACGGGGCGATGCACATTTGGATTGACGTCGGGATCTCTTGGCTCCCGGTCACCCACAACGTTTTTAAAAGTACTCACTGCCATAACAATAATGCACATGGAGTAGCGTCGATGACATCAGTAAACCAGTTCTGGCGCCGGGCGAAATTGCCGCTGGCGGTCAGTCTTGCTTCTACGCTCGCCGGGCCCGCATTCGGCGTCAGTTTCAATATCGGTGAAATCGAAGGTCAGTTCGACTCGTCGCTCTCCCTGGGCATGAGTGTTTCGACCCAGCAGCCGAACAAGGACCTTATTGGTGTCAACAACGGTGGCAAGGGCTTGTCCCAAACCTCCGATGACGGTCACGCGAACTTCAAGAGCGGGCAAGCCTTCTCGAAGATCTTCAAAGGCATCCATGACCTTGAATTGAAATACGGCGATACCGGCGTGTTCGTGCGGGGCAAATACTGGTACGACTTCGCGCTGCAAAACCAGGACCTGGAATTCAAGAACGTCAGCAACGATCACCGGGATGAAGCGGCCAAGTCATCGGGCGGCCAGATCCTCGACGCCTTCATTTACCACAACTACTCCATTGCCGATGAGCCGGGTTCGGTGCGTCTGGGCAAGCAGGTTGTGAACTGGGGTGAAAGTACTTTCATTGGCGGCGGTATCAACTCGATCAACCCGATCGACGTGTCCGCGTTCCGTCGTCCAGGTGCCGAGATCAAGGAAGGCCTGATCCCGGTCAACATGTTCTACGTGTCCCAGAGCCTTACCGAAAACCTGTCGGCCGAGGGCTTCTATCAGCTTGACTGGCAAAAGACCGTCACCGATAACTGCGGCACGTTTTTCTCTCAGCCCGACATCGTGACCACCGGTTGCGATGACAACCTGCGGGTACTGAACAAGAGTTCGACGATTCCAGGCGTGGCGCTCGGTCCATTGGCCGCTGCCAATGTCGACGTCAACGACGAAGGCGTTCTGGTGCGCCGCGCCCCTAACCGCAACGCGCGGGACAGTGGGCAGTTTGGTGTTGCCGCCAAGTACATGTTCGATCCGCTGGCCACCGAATTCGGTGCCTACTTCATGAACTACCACAGCCGTGCGCCGATCTTCAGCGCCACGGGTGCGCCACAGTCGGTCTATAACGGCGTCAAGGCACTGCCAGGCCCGTTCCAGGCACTGGGGCCTTTGGTGGTTGCGGGTAACTCGGAATACTTCATCGAGTACCCAGAAGACATTCGTCTGTATGGTTTGAGCTTCTCCACCACCCTGCCTACCGGTACGGCGTGGAGCGGTGAGATCAGCTACCGGCCGAATGCGCCGGTGCAGTTGAACTCCACCGACATTCTGTTCGCCGGTGTGCGTCCGTTGGGCGGTGCGCTGACCAATGCGTCGATTCTCAGCGGCGTCCCCGGTCAGGATCTGCACGGCTATAACCGCAAGGAAATCACCCAGTTCCAGACGACGTTCACGCATTTCTTCGATCAGGTCATGGGCGCCAACCGTCTGACCCTGGTCGGTGAAGTCGGCGTGACCCACGTCGGCGGTCTGGAAAGCAAGTCCGATGCCCGTTATGGCCGCGATCCGGTCTTCGGTCCGGGTGAACTGCCGTCTACCGGTGGCCTCAACACTTGCTCGCAGATCCTCAACGCCTCCACCATCGCAGGTGCCGGTGCGGGTGCATCGACCAGCAACCAAAGCAGCAATTGCAACAACGATGGTTTTACCACGGCTACTTCGTGGGGCTATCGCGGTCGCGCCATCTGGGATTACAGCGACGTGTTTGCCGGCGTGAACCTGAAGCCGAACGTGGCCTGGTCCCATGACGTCAAGGGTTACTCACCAGGCCCAGGCGGCAACTTCGAAGAAGGTCGCAAGGCAATCAGCCTTGGGCTCGATGCCGAATACCAGAACACCTACACAGCGAGTCTGAACTACACCAACTTCTTTGGTGGCGACTACAGCACGGTGGATGATCGCGACTTCGTTGCCCTCAGCGTCGGCGTGAACTTCTAAGCACAGTTTTTTCAGGACGAACACACATATGAAAATAACAAAGAGTCTGTTCCACGCCGGTGTTCTGGGGCTTTCGCTGCTGGCCAGCGCGGTCATGGCGGCGGTTCCTGCTGCCGAAGCCGACAAGCTGGGCAAAAGCCTGACGCCGATGGGGGCCGAGATGGCGGGTAACGCCGACGGTTCGATCCCGGCCTGGAAACCGCTGCCGAAAAATGCCGGCACGGTCGACAGCAAAGGCTTCCTGTCCGACCCTTACGCCAGCGAAAAACCGCTGTTCACCATCACCGCACAAAACGTTGACCAATATAAGGACAAGCTTGCACCGGGCCAGTACGCGATGTTCAAGCGCTACCCGGACACGTTCAAAATGCCGGTCTATCCGTCCCATCGCGGCGCCACCGTGCCGGATGACGTGTTTGCCGCCATCAAAAAGAACGCCACGACCACCAACCTGGTCGCCGGTGGCAACGGTCTGGAAAACTTCGAAACCGCCGTACCGTTCCCGATCCCGAAAAGCGGTCTGGAAGTCATCTGGAACCACATCACCCGCTATCGTGGTGGCAGCGTGACCCGCCTCGTGACCCAGGCGACGCCACAGACCAATGGCTCGTTCAGCCTGGTGTATTTCCAGGATCAGTTCGTGTTCCGCGACAAGATGAAGGACTACGACCCGAAAAATCCGGGCAACGTCCTGTTCTACTTCAAGCAGAAAGTGACCGCGCCGGCCCGTCTGGCAGGTACCGTGCTGCTGGTGCATGAGACCCTTGACCAAGTGAAAGAACCTCGCAAGGCCTGGGTTTACGCCACTGGCCAGCGCCGTGTGCGTCAGGCACCGCAAGTGTCCTATGACGGCCCGGGCACTGCCGTGGATGGCCTGCGCACCTCCGACAACCTGGACATGTACAACGGGGCTCCGGATCGTTATGACTGGGCGCTCGAGGGCAAGAAGGAGATGTACATTGCCTCCGACAGCTACAAGATCGATTCGCCGACTCTCAAGTACACCGACATCATCAAGGCCGGCCATATCAACCAGGACCTGACGCGTTACGAGCTGCGCCGGGTCTGGCATGTGGTGGCGACCTTGAAGCCAGGTCAGCGTCATATCTATGCCAAACGTGACTTCTTCATCGACGAAGACACCTGGCAGGCAGCGGTCATCGACCATTACGACGGTCGTGGTCAGCTGTGGCGCGTGGCCGAAGCCCATGCCGAGGATTACTACGACAAGCAAGTGCCGTGGTATGCGCTGGAAGTCCTGTACGACCTGCAATCGGGCCGCTACCTGGCACTGGGCATGAAGAACGAAGAGAAACAGGCGTATGACTTCGGCTTCTCTGCCAGCAAAAGTGAATTCCAGCCGGGCAACCTGGGTCAGGATGGTATTCGCTAAGCAGTAATCAGAGGCCGCATCCTCG
>Ga0105854_1000858_pt1 | contig 12921 bp, 10 predicted proteins | sample OrgsoiDNA_201058_FD_89679 | JGI IMG/M metagenome (GOLD analysis project Ga0105854, IMG submission 89679) | Permafrost soil microbial communities from the Arctic, to analyse light accelerated degradation of dissolved organic matter (DOM) -... | ecosystem: Environmental > Terrestrial > Soil >... | reverse complement strand
GTAGGGCTGCGAAACCCTATCGCCGACTGCTGTCAGCGACGGGGCGAACTATAAGCGGCGATTTTGGTGGCTGCAACCGGGGTGTAGGACCGTAGTGCAGTCATTGTGGCGAGGGGGCTTGCCCCCGTTCGGCGGCGCAGCCGGCGTAAACCGGGCGTTGTGGTGTGGCTGTAGGAATGCGGTGGCAGATGGATGGGGCTGCTTCGCAGCCCGGCGGGAGCAAGCTCCCTCGCCACGATGGGTGGTTTCCTACAGGATTTGCGGAAGGCTTGAGAGTGATGGGGGCTGCTGCGCAGCCCAACGGGGGCGAGCCCCCTCGCCACAGCAAGCCCCTCGCCACAATGATCGGCGCCAATGACTTACTTGTCGTGATCAATATCCAGCTTGCTGAATGTCACTTTCCCGCCTTCGCTGGTGTACCCGGTGTTGTCCTGCACATAGACCCCAGCCTTGAAGTACAGCGGCTTGTCGCGCCATGTCGCGCTGATGTCGGTGTCCCACTGATAACCCGCGGCGCTGATGCCCAACTGACCGCCAGGGCTCAGGTGAATGAGGTAGTTAAACTCCTGATCCAGCTTCACGCCGCTAGCGATGGTGATGACCCGACCCTCGCCGTCATCAGGGTGCATGCGCACTTTGGCGACGATGTTGCCGGTCTGTGTGCTGGTCTTGAACTGGTACTCAAGCTTGATCAAGGGTTTCTGGCTTTCATAGGCGTGGATCTGGCCAATGACGATCTTGCCGGAACTCGGCACCTGATTGACCACAAGGGTGGCACGCAGCGAATTATCGGCTTCCGGGTAGAGCCAGTTACGCAGGGTGCCGTTGCTGTAGGTTTCGCGAAGTTCGGTGCGGGGGTATTTTGCGTTTTCGGTTTTGGAGCCTGTGACCGGTGACCAGAAAAACAGGGTGCCGGTATTGGAATGGAAGTATTGGTCCTTGAAACCGTCCACCAGTTTGGCTGTTTCAACGGTGTACGGCGGATTGCCGACAGGAACACTAAGGTTCCATGTTGCGAGATCGATCATAGACAAAGTTTCCACAAATTCATGCTGCACACCCGTGCCAATAGCTCTAGTACGGGGCTTGGAGGGGTGCCTTTATAAGCGTAGTCGGTAACTTTGTTAATGCCCATTTGGCAGATGATTGGCGTCAATATCCTGTCAAAACGCCATCTTTCCCGGTTTCAGGGGGCTGTAGAGCCGACCGTTAGTCGGCTTATGGACGCTTTGGTTAAATGATGGCGCGATGACACCTACTGCTTTTGCGCATCCGGGTCTAGAGTGAAGGCTCAGTATTTGTCCGGTTTTCACGAGAAACCGGCCTGTCGCCCCGAACAAGAGAAGCAGCATGGAATGCGCGCAACCCACGCCAGGTGAAGGCAGCTCTGTCCTTTTGATTGTTGATGATTACCCTGAAAACCTGATCAGCATGCGCGCCTTGTTGCAGCGCCAGGACTGGCAGGTCATGACCGCCGCCTCGGGCTTCGAGGCACTCAGTTTGCTCCTTGAACACGAAGTCGACCTGGTGCTGCTGGATGTGCAGATGCCGGGCATGGACGGCTTTGAAGTCGCGCGGTTGATGCGTGGCAGTCAGCGTACCCGTCTTACGCCAATTATTTTTCTCACCGCCAACGAACAGTCCCAGGACGCCGTGATCAAGGGTTATGCCAGTGGTGCGGTGGATTACCTGTTCAAACCCTTCGACCCGCAAATCCTCAAGCCCAAGGTCCAGGCGTTGCTTGAGCATCAGCGCAACCGTCGGGCGTTGCAGCGCTTGAGCCATGATCTGGAAGTGGCTCGTGCCTTTAACGCCTCGGTGCTGGACAACGCCGCCGAAGGCATTCTGGTGGTGGGCGAGGACGGCCTCATTCGCTTTGCCAACCCGGCGATGTCGCGGCTGCTCAATGCCACGGTCAAGGATTTGCAGGGCCGGGAGTTTCTGGATTTTCTGCAAAAGCCGCATATTCCGATCTGGTCCGATTCCGACCTGTATATCGGCTACAAACGCGGTGAAACCCTGCGCCTGCACGACGCGCTGCTGCGCACGGCGCCGGGCCAACAAGTACCGGTGGCGTTGTCCTGTGCGCCATTGCCCTCCGAGCAGCACGCGATGGTGGTAACGGTGCTGGACATGTCGGTGGTGCGGCACCTGCATCAGCAACTGGAGTTCCAGGCCGTCACCGATCCGCTGACCGGGCTGCTCAATCGGCGGGGCTTTTACCAGACCGTGGAAAACCTGCTGCTGCGCGGCGAACGTTCCGATAGCGCCTGGGTGTTGCTGTACCTCGACCTTGACGGTTTCAAACGGGTCAATGATTCCCTTGGTCACGATGCCGGTGATCGGGTGTTGCGCTGGGTGTCCGAGCAGTTGAAGTCTTGCCTGCGGCCCTTCGATATTCTGGCGCGCATGGGCGGCGATGAGTTCACGGCGCTGCTGGATCTGGAGTTCCCCGAACAAGCGGCGAAGATTGCCGAGAAGCTGATCGAGCGAGTGTCGATCTGTCAGCAGATCGAAGGGTTGGACATCGCCCTCGGCGCCAGCATCGGCATTGCCACGTACCCGGATTGCGGTTCGAATCTCGACGGTCTGTTGCGGGCGTCCGACATCGCGATGTACGAAGCCAAACGCGCCGGGCGTCAGCAATATCGCTTCTACGATCACGAAATGAACGGCCGGGCGCGCTCGCGTTTGATGCTTGAAGAAAGCGTGCGCACGGCCATTGAAAACCGTGATTTCAACTTGGTATATCAACCGCAAGTGGCAATCAATGGTGGACAGATTCGCGGCTTCGAGGCGTTGCTGCGCTGGCAGCATCCGAGTGTCGGCGATGTTCCACCGGGGTTGTTTTTGCCATTACTGGAAGAGGCGCGGTTGATCAGTCGACTGGGCAGCTGGATCTATCACCGCAGCGCCAAGCAGCGCAAAGCCTGGGAAACCTTGTTTGCCGAGGATCTGGTGGTAGGGGTGAGTTTGAGCAGTACGCAGTTCGGTATGCCTAACCTGGTCACAGAGTTACGCCAAGTGCTGGAGCGCCATGGCTTGCAGCCGCGCCAGATGGAGGTTGAGGTCACCGAGGAGGCGTTGACGATCAACCCGGATGAAACCCGCAAGCAGCTGCGTTTACTGCACAACCTCGGCGTGAGGGTAGCGCTGGACGACTTCGGCTCGGGGCCATGTTCGCTCTCCCATCTACGGGATCTGGAACTGGACACCCTCAAGCTCGACCGCCATCTGATTGCCCGGTTGCCAGAGTCGTCACGGGACGCGTCGCTGGTGCGCACGGTTATCGATCTGTGCAAGGAGTACGGTCTGCTGGTGATCGCCGAAGGGGTGGAAACGGTTGCGCAATATGAGTGGCTGCAGGCCAATGGCTGCGAGTACGTGCAGGGATTCCTGGTGGCGCGGCCGCTGACGGCCGAAGACGCGGGTGAGTTTGTGCAGCCCTTCGACTGGAGCGCGCTACCCAGCTGAATTCGCTACACTGGCGACCTTTTCGTGATTCGTGTTGCCTGCCCAATGACCGCGTTGAAATACCTCCAGGCCTACCCCGCAGCGTTGCAGGACCAGGTGCGCCAGCTGATCGCTGAAGGTCGGCTGAGCGACTACCTGAGCCAGCGTTACCCGCAGAAACACGGCGTGCAAAGCGACAAGGCGTTGTACACCTATGCCCTGGACCTGAAGCAGGAATACCTGCGTAACGCCCCGGCCATCGACAAGGTGTTATTCGATAACCGCCTGGACCTGACCCATCGCGCCCTCGGCCTGCACACCACGATTTCCCGGGTGCAGGGCGGCAAGCTCAAGGCCAAGAAAGAGATTCGCGTTGCTTCGCTGTTCAAGGAAGCGCCGTCGGAGTTTTTGAAAATGATCGTGGTGCATGAACTCGCGCATTTCAAAGAGTCGGATCACAACAAGGCGTTCTACAAGCTGTGCGAACACATGTTGCCGGGGTATCACCAGGTCGAGTTTGATTTGCGGGTTTATCTGACTTGGCGGGATATGCAATAAAAGATCAAGATCAGGAGTATATGGATGGATGTCAGCAAGACCAAAAGCAGCTTCTACCGCCGGCTATACGTGGCGTACCTGATCGACAGCGGATTGGCCAGCAGTGTCCCGGCATTGACCGAAGTGACCGGCATGCCTCGGCGCACAGCCCAGGACACCATCGCGGCGCTGGCGGATCTGGATATTGTGTGTGAGTTCGAGCAGGAAGACGGCGCGCGTAACCATGCGGGGCGTTATCGGATTCGTGAGTGGGGAGCGATTGATCGGGGTTGGATTGAGCGCAATTTGCGGCAGATTAAAGCGGTGTTGGAATATCCCTGAGATTTCGTGGCGCCTGTTCTGACGCCTTCGCGGGCAAGCCTCGCTCCTACGGTATGTGCGCAAATCATGCGAGCAACCGAAATTCTGTAGGAGCGAGCGGTGCGGCGATCCGACTTGCCCGCGAAGAGGCCCTCAGGAACGACGCATCCCGATGTGCGGAATGCCATCCTCGACATACTCCTCTCCCGCCACCACAAACCCGTACCGCCCGTAATACCCCTGCAAATGCGCCTGGGCCGAGAGATAGATCGGCACCTCAGGCCAGCGCTTTTCAGCCTGCTTTAATGCCTGGTCCATCATTTCATGCCCCAGCCCCTGGCCACGACTTTCTGGCGCGGTCACCACCCGACCGATCACCACATCGCCACCCTGCAGCTCCGGGTCGAGCAAACGCAGATACGCCACCAGCCGTTCGCCATCCCACCCCATCAAATGGCAGGTGTCGCCTTCCAGATCCTGGCCATCGACATCCTGGTAGACACACTGCTGCTCGACGACGAATACCTCGGCACGCAGTTTCAAAAGGGCATACAGCTGTTCTTTACCCAGATCGCTGTGATGTTTGCAGACCCACTCAATTGTCATCTTCACATTCCTTGAACAACGTCCCTCAGATACTAAGCGCCCTGACGAAAGATGTCTTGATGGCAGAGCAATCTGTGACAAAGGCCAAAATGCCATCATTCATTTCGTGCGGTGTTGTCTTCTTTGTGTAATCTGCAAGTAAGCGCTGTGCAGTGGCTTCAATGAGCTAAGGTTTAGTACCGGCAAGTCGGTAACGAAGTCTTGGAGTTTTGGCTGAAAAACACGTCGGGCAGCCCGCCCGCTAAGGATTTTCTAGCATGCCGCGATTGCATCGAGCTTTTGCTTTGATTGGATTGCTGTTGCTGACTCAGTACGCGGCAGCGGAAAAGCTGCGTCTGGTGGCCGATGCCTGGCCGCCCTTTACCGATGCCACGCTGGTCAATGGTGGGTTGGCCACGGACATCGTCAGTACCGCGCTGGCCCGGGCCGGCTATGCCAGCGATTTCGAGCAGGTGCCCTGGGCGCGAGCCTTGCTGGGGGTGGGCGAGGGTCGTTACGACGTGCTGGTCAACGCCTGGTACAACGATGATCGCACCAAGCTTGGGCAATTCTCCGATGAGTACCTGCTCAACCGCGTGCGCTTCATCAAGCGCAAAGACGCGCCGATCGAATACAACAACCTTCAGCAACTGCACACCTACCCGATCGCGGTGGTGCGGGGTTACGCCTACTCATCGGAATTCGATGAGGATGCAGCGTTGCAGAAAGTCCCTGTACATAACTTCGCCATGGCCGTGCGCATGCTCGCGGCCGACCGGGTCAAGCTGACCCTGGAAGATGAGTACGTCGCCCGCTACTACCTGGCGCGTGAATCGGCCAAGGTGCGTAACTCGGTCGAATTTTTACCCAAGCCGCTGAGCGAAAACAGCCTGCATATTCTGGTCAGCCTGAAGAACCCGGAGCATGAGCAAATTGTGGCGGGTTTTGATCGGGAGATTGCGGCGATGAAGGCGGATGGGAGTTATGAGCGGTTGATGAAGCAGCATGGGATGTGAGGGGGCAGCGGCAAGCTTCAAGCTTCAGGCTGCAAATTGATTGGCGGTGTGGCTGCTGGCCTCATCGCGAGCAAGCTCGTTCCCACACTGGTCTGCGCCACGACAAAGATCTCTTGTGGGAGTGAGCTTGCTCGCGATGGCGTCAGTCCAGTCACCGCAAGGCTTAACCCTCGCTCGTATCCTTGATCAAATGCGCCGCCAACGTGCGCAACGGCCCCAACTGCCGGCAGATCAACGCCAACTGCGTTTGCACCAAGCGCTGACCTTCATCAATCTCATCCGGCATCTGCTCCAGCGTATTAGCCAGCGCTTCTTCCTCATCGCTATGAATCGCAATCGGCAGTTTGCTCGCCAGCCCTTGGGCGATCTCATCGATGCTCGCTGCCAGGCTCACCCCGGCGCCGTCGATCAACTGCTCACGGACATCCGGCGGCAGTTGGGTCTCGCGGTGCGCGCCTAGGCCTGACAAGTAGCTCAGCAACGTGTGGGACAACACCAGAAAACGGAAACCGACATCCGCTTCCTTCCGGAAATGCCCCGGCTCCATGAGCATGTTCGCCAGCGTGGTCGACAGCGCTGCGTCGGCGTTGTGCGCGTTGCGTCGGGCCAGGCGATAGGCCAAGTCATCGCTTTTACCGGCGGCGTATTGCTGCATGATCTGGCGCAGGTAAATGCTGTTGCAGGTCAGGGTGTTGGCCAGCACTTTATTCAGGCGTCGGCCCTGCCAGTCCGGCAGGAACAGGAACACCGCCAGCCCGGCGATCAGGCTGCCGAGCAAGGTATCGAACAGTCGCGGCAGGAACAGCCCGTAACCGTCGCCCACCTGGTTGAAGCAGAACAGCACCATCAAGGTGATCGCTGCGGTCGCCAGGGTGTAGCGGGTGGTGCGGTTGATAAAGAACACCACCCCGGCAGCGATGGCGAAGCACGACTGGATCAACGGGCTCGGGAACAGGTCGAACAACGCCCAGGCCAGGGTCAGGCCGATGGCGGTGCCGATGATCCGCTGGCCGAGTTTGCGGCGGGTTGCGCCGTAGTTCGGCTGACAGACAAACAGCGTGGTGAGGATGATCCAGTAACCTTGGGATGGGTGGATCAAATGCACCATGCCATAGCCGATGCTCAAGGCCAGGGGCAAGCGCAGGGCGTGGCGGAACAGCAACGAGGTCGGCGTCAGCTGTGTGCGCAAACGAATCCACACATCCTTGAGGTTGCGCGGCGAACGGTCGAGCAGGCTGCTGTCGGTGGCGTCGGCGAGGGCGTCGGGGTTGCTGGCGTCACTGAGCAAACGGTCGAGGGTGCCGAGGTTGGCGGCGAGTGCGCGCAATGAGCGCAGCAAACCGCGCCAGGCCGGGTTGCTCTGGATGCGCAGGTGCTCGAGGGAGGCGTGCAGGTCGCTCAGGGCTTCGGCGAAACTGGCGTCATAAACAAAGGGCTGACGCATCTGGATCGATTCGGCCAGCGCCCGGCAGGCTTTGCCTTGCTGGCGCAGCAGACGCTGGCAGCGGAACATCACGTCGCTGTGGAAGAACGCGTCGGCCAGGGCGTTGTAAGGGTAGTGCGAAGAACTGGCGCGCTCGTGGATGTCTTGAGCAAGGAAGTACAGCTTGAGGTAACGGCTGACTTTCGAGCCCGGCCGACCGTTGCCGACCCGGTGCAGGATGATTTCCTTGGCGACGTTCAGCGCAGCGACCACTCGACCGTTTTGCTGCGCCAGTTCCAGGCGTCGTGCTTCCACGTCCATCTGCCGGATCGGTTCGAACAGCGACGATTTAAGTTTCAGGTAAAAACCCAATTCCCGGAACAACCGCGCCAGGCTCTGCTGCACCGGTTGGTTGGAAAACATCGCCTGCCACAACACCGAGAGCAAACCGTACCAGGCTGCGCCGGCCACCAACAGCACCGGCTCGTGCCAGAAATCAGTCACTGCGCCGCCGCGCTGATCCACACCGATCATGGTGTAGACCGACAGAATCAGCGTCGCCGAGGCAATTGCGCCATAGCGTTCGCCGAGGGCGCCGAGCATGGTCAGGCCGAAGGCGGCAAGCGCCAGGGCGATGATAAATATGATGGGGTAGGGGAAGAGCAATTCGACCGAGAACGCGGCGATGCTGAAACACACCAGCGTTACGGCCAGCGCGTTGAGGCGGCCCTGCCAACTGTCGTCGGTTTCGGCCAGGGCGCTGGCGATGATGCCCAGGAACAACGGGATCAACAGCCCCATTTCATCCTGATACCAACAAACGGCCATGCTGCCGGTCAGGGCGATGAACACCCGCACGCTGTAGCTGAATTTATCCAGCGCCCAAAGACGACGCAGAGACTGACTAAAAGGGGTCGATGACATGAAGTGCGAGGGCCTTCCGAGGCGATGACGCTAAATTGAGCCAGTAATGACGCCGACGCAATGGCGCCGATCACATCTGACAGCAATATTTGTTCCCTGCATTGTTTGTTGTCTGTCCGGGCGTCTTCGCGGGCAAGCCTCGCTCCTACAAGTTTTGCGTCGTATATAAAACTACGGCAAGCCTCGAACCTGTAGGAGCGAGGCTTGCCCGCGAAGAACGATAACGCGATAAATCAGACGAATTGTGCAGCCGCGTAACCCGAAGCCCAGGCCCATTGGAAGTTGAAACCGCCCAGATGCCCGGTGACGTCCAGCACTTCGCCGATGAAGTACAGGCCGGGGCTTTTCAGCGATTCCATGGTCTTGGACGACACCTCATTGGTATCGACCCCGCCCAAGGTCACTTCGGCAGTACGGTAGCCTTCGGTGCCGGCCGGCACCACTTTCCAGCTCGCCAGTTTTTCGGCGATGTCGGCAATTTCCGCATGGGTGTATTGCTTCATCGGTTTGGAAACGAACCAGTTGTCCGCCAGCAGGTTGGCCATCTTCTTGGTGAAGATTTCCCCCAGCAGGGTTTTCAATTCGCTATTCGGGCGTTCGGCCTGTTGCTGTTGCAGCCAGGTCGGCACGTCGTGGTCCGGCATCAGGTTGATTTCTACCGTGTCGCCGGATTCCCAGAACGAAGAAATCTGCAAAATCGCCGGGCCGCTAAGGCCACGATGAGTGAACAGGATGTTCTCGCGAAAGCTCTGCTCGTTGCAGCTCACCAGGCAATCCACCGATGTACCGGACAGCTCCGTGCACAGCTCTTTGAGCTGATCGGTGATGGTGAACGGCACTAGGCCAGCGCGGGTCGGCAGCAAGTCGTGGCCGAACTGCTTGGCCACTTGATAGCCGAAACCGGTCGCGCCCAGGGTCGGGATCGACAGGCCGCCAGTGGCAATCACCAGCGATTCGCAGGTCAGTTGACCGAGCGTGGTGTCCAGCAGATAACCGCTTTCGAGTTTCTCGATGCTCTGGATCGAGGTGTCCAGGTGCAGGCTGACGCCGACCTGATCGCACTCGTTGAGCAGCATTTCGAGGATGTCGCTGGATTTGTTATCGCAGAACAACTGGCCGAGTTTTTTCTCGTGGTACGGCACGCCGTGTTTGGCGACCATGCCGATGAAATCCCACTGGGTGTAGCGCGCCAGTGCGGATTTGCAGAAGTGTTCGTTCTGCGAGAGAAAATTGCTCGGTTCGGTGTACATATTGGTGAAATTGCAGCGGCCACCGCCCGACATCAGGATTTTCTTGCCGGCCTTGTTAGCGTGGTCGAGCAACATCACCTTGCGCCCGCGCCCGGCGGCGGTCAGCGCACACATTAACCCTGCGGCGCCAGCGCCAATGATCACGACTTCGGTAGAGCGCAAAACGGTGTCCTCACACAAAATTCAGATTCACCGACAAACCAATGTGGGAGCGGGCTTGCTCGCGAAGCGGCCGGCACATTCAACATGGATGTTGTTTGTCAGTCCGCCTTCGCGAGCAAGCCCGCTCCCACATTTGATCTCTGTCAGCCAGACGATCCCTTACAAGATACGCACGCGCAACGAACGGCCCTTGATCTTGCCGTCGTTCAAACGCTGCAAGGCTTGCTTGGCGATCCCGCGTTCCACAGCCACATACGCCTGGAAGTCGAAGATCGCAATCTTGCCCACCTGAGCGCCCGGAATACCCGCGTCGCCCGTCAGTGCGCCGAGAATGTCACCCGGGCGAACCTTGTCTTTACGGCCAGCGCCGATGCACAACGTGCTCATCACCGGCAGCAGCGGACCGCCACCCTGGGAGGTGAGGTTGTCGATCTGATCCCAGTTCAACGGCGACTGTTGCAGCTTCTCGATGGCTTGCGCGCGGATGGCTTCGGACGGCGCCACCAGGCTGATCGCAATGCCTTTCTCACCGGCGCGGCCAGTACGGCCAACACGGTGGATGTGGATTTCCGAGTCACGGGCCAGTTCGACGTTGATCACCATGTCCAGCGCATCGATGTCCAGACCACGGGCGGCTACGTCGGTGGCAACCAGTACCGAAGTACTGCGGTTGGAGAACATCGCCAACACCTGGTCGCGGTCACGCTGTTCCAGATCGCCATGCAGGCCGACGGCGGAAATGCCTTTGGAGGTCAGGTGATCAACGGTTTCCTGAACCTGCTGCTTGGTGTAGCAGAACGCCACGCAAGACGCCGGGCGGAAGTGACCGAGCACTTTGGTCACGGCGCTCATGCGCTCGTCCGGGGATATTTCGTAGAAACGCTGTTCGATCTGCGTGTCGTCGTGGAACGCTTCGGCTTTGACGATCTGCGGGTTGCGCATGAACTTCGCGGCCAATTGCTTGATGCCCGACGGGTAGGTGGCCGAGAACAACAGGGTCTGGCGACGCTCCGGGGTCTGGGCAATGATTTCTTCGATGGAGTCGTAGAAACCCATGTCGAGCATGCGGTCGGCTTCGTCGAGGATCAGGGTGTTCAGGCCGTGCAGCACCAGCGAACCTTTGCGCAAGTGCTGCTGGATGCGGCCCGGGGTGCCGACGATGATGTGCGCGCCGTGCTCCAGCGAGCCGATCTGCGGGCCGAAGGACACGCCGCCGCACAATGTCAGGATCTTGATGTTGTCTTCGGCGCGGGCCAGACGACGGAGCTCCTTGGCAACCTGGTCAGCCAACTCGCGAGTCGGGCAGATGACCAGCGCCTGGCAACCGAAGAAGCGCGGATTGATCGGGTTCAGCAGACCGATACCGAAGGCAGCGGTCTTGCCGCTGCCGGTCTTGGCTTGCGCGATCAGGTCCATCCCCTTGAGGATCACCGGCAAGCTTTGCGCCTGGATCGGCGTCATCTGGGCATAACCGAGGGAGTCGAGGTTAGCCAGCATGGCGGCGGACAGCGGCAAAGTATTAAAAGCGGTGGCGATGGTGGTCACGGGACTGGCCTGCAAAACAAAATGTCGCGCAGTGTATCAGTCCCGGAGCCATTGGCCCTAAGGTTCGATGTGCTCTTCCGGACGTTTGGCACGCCGTCCGTCTTCCTTCGACAGCTGCGAGAAGATGGTCGCGGCCAGCATCGCCATCACGCCCACGGTGACAAAGGTCAGCTGGAACGCGCCCAGCACGGTGTCCACGCCATCATTTCCGACCTCTGCCGTGAAGCCGCCGAGCAACGCACCGGCGCACGCCACACCAAGGCCCAGGGACAATTGCGCGACCACCGACAACAGGCTGTTGCCGCTGCTGGCGCTGGCGTCGTCGAGGTCGATCAGGGTCACGGTGTTCATCGCGGTGAATTGCAGGGAGTTGATCGCGCCGAGGAGGGCCAGCATCGCCAGCAACAGCCAGTACGGGGTGGCTTCGCTGACCAGGCCCATGGCCGCCAGCATGATCCCCAGAAACAGCGTGTTGCCGGTGAGAATGATGCGGTAGCCCAGGCGCTCGATCAGTGGCCGCGCCACCGACTTGGCTAACATCGCTGCCGCCGACAGCGGCAGCATGCTCATGCCCGCCTGTGACGGCGAATAACCCAGCGCCACTTGCAACAGCAACGGCACCAGAAATGGCAGCGCACCGCCGCCCAGCCGGGCGAACAGGTTGCCGAGGATGCCGACCGCGAAGGTCCGGGTCTTGAACAATGACGGCGAGAACAGCGGATAGTCGATGCGTCCGGCGCGCAGCCAGTACGCCGCCAGGCACGCCATGCCAGCTACCAGCAACAACATCACCCGCAGGTGCGGCAGGTGCAGTTCACCGAGGCCTTCCATGGCGATGGTGATCAGCACCATGGAGGCGCCGAACAGCAGAAAACCGACGCCGTCGAAACGGGTGCGCTCGGTGCCGCGCAGGTCCGGGATGAATTTCCACACCGCGTAGCAGCCGATCAGGCCGACCGGCAGGTTGACCAGGAAGATCCAGTGCCACGACAGGTATTGCACCATCCAGCCGCCTGTGGTCGGCCCCATCAACGGGCCGAGCAGCCCGGGAATGGTGATGAAACCCATGATCCGCACCAGTTCCGAGCGCGGGTAGGCGCGCAGCACCACCAGCCTGCCGACCGGCAGCATCAAGGCACCGCCCAGGCCTTGAATGACTCGTGAGGCAATCAGCAATGTCAGGTTGGGCGACAGGGCGCAGAGCAATGAGCCGATGCTGAACAGCAGGATCGCGCCGAAGAAGATCTTCTTGGTGCCGAAGCGGTCGGCGATCCAGCCCGAGGCCGGGATCAGCAGGGCGACGGTGAGCATGTAGGAGATGATCACACCCTGCATGCGCAACGGATCTTCCGCCAGGTCCTGGGCCATGGCCGGCAGGGCGGTATTGAGGATCGTCCCGTCGAGGGACTGCATGAAGAAGGCAATGGCGACCACCCACGGTAGCCAGCGAGCGGTCGTTACGTCGAGAGGGGCACGGTCGGGCATGGGCGGCTCTTTTTGTTAGCTGGCTACGTAGTTGCAGTATGCCTGATCGGTCAGGAACGGTGTAGGCGCATGCTCGTTATCGGAGATCCTGAACACACCCGCCACCTGTGTAGGAGCCGGCTTGCTGGCGATTCAGGCAGCGCGGTTTATCAGACACACCGCGTCATCGTTCATCGCCAGCAAGCCGGCTCCTACAGGGATTGAGCGTTCCCATACGGCG
>Ga0105854_1000857_pt1 | contig 12932 bp, 11 predicted proteins | sample OrgsoiDNA_201058_FD_89679 | JGI IMG/M metagenome (GOLD analysis project Ga0105854, IMG submission 89679) | Permafrost soil microbial communities from the Arctic, to analyse light accelerated degradation of dissolved organic matter (DOM) -... | ecosystem: Environmental > Terrestrial > Soil >... | reverse complement strand
TTTGAGTCGTTCCATTGTTTTTCCCTCCAGTGATTGATGGCGTCGTGTTGTCCGGGACGTTGCGCCATTACATATTGCGTACCGGTAAAGTGAATTTGAGAGCATTCTATTTGCGGACGAAGGCCAGATAGTAGCCGGCGATGCCACCTATCTCTTTGCTATCATGCGGTCCAGGTGCAACCCTGTCGTCGTTGCGTTCGCCGAAATGGCCACCGCAAGATATTTTCGGCGGCGGCTGACGGCGCTGAAATCGGGAGCCTCCCAACCCAATCCAGCTAGCTTGAGCAGGCTTTGCGCCATGCCCATCGCCTGTGTAGCGCCAGGTTGAACAGCCCCTTGATGTTCATACAGAATTGAATCGCGGCCTCGCTGTACTTCGCACTACTCCCACGTCTTCCGCTGGCACTACCGCGCCAGCACATGTCCTGGCCCACCCAGATGAGCGGGGAGCCGCGCTGCTTTAGCGCCGCGTTGTAGGCTTTCCAGTTCGTCGTTCGATACTTCTGCTTGGTCGGTGTGCTCATGTCGCCGGTTGACCGAATCCCTGCATCAACTGGGACAGACGGCGATTTATGCAACAAAGCCGCCTAGAATTCAATGTCATCGATGAAGCCGATAATGTCGACAATCTTGCGCAGGCTTTCCACTCAAGATGTCTCCCAATCAGCGTCAGCAATACGTGCTGGTCGACTCGATTTTTTCCGCGCCGTCAGGCTGCGATTCACTGATACATATTCCATCGCAATATTTGGAGTTTTTACCGATGCCGTCTTGGCTACGTGCGCTAAATTGATCTTAAACGTGCTGACCAATTGCGCGAGAGTACCAGCTTGATCCTGCAATGACGCAGCGGCGGCAGCGGCCTCTTCGACCAACGCGGCATTTTGCTGGGTGACGGTGTCCATCTGCGTAATCGCCTGATTTATCTGTTCGATACCCGAAGTTTGCTCCTGGCCAGCCGTGGTGATTTCACTGATAATATCCGTAACGCGTTTTACGCTGGCAACGACTTCGTCCATCGTCTCCCCTGCCTGACTGACTAATTTACTTCCAGCATCGACTTGCTCCACTGAATTGTTGATCAGTGCCTTGATTTCTTTGGCTGCGGCCGCCGATCGTTGGGCCAAGTTGCGGACCTCACTTGCTACCACTGCGAATCCGCGCCCCTGCTCACCAGCGCGTGCAGCTTCAACTGCAGCATTTAGAGCCAAAATGTTCGTCTGAAAAGCAATGCCATCAATGACCCCGATAATATCGACGATCTGCTTAGCAGAGGCATCGATTGTTCTCATGGTCTCGATTACTTGGGATACAACGGCTCCCCCTTTAAGTGCCACATCGGATGCAGATCCCGCCAGCTGATTCGCCTGAAGTGCGTTAGCAGCATTTTGCCTAACTGTACTGGTCAATTCCTCCATCGAGGACGCCGTCTCTTCCAGTGAACTAGCCTGCTGCTCGGTGCGGGAGGATAAATCTAAATTGCCGCTGGCAATCTGACCAGATGCCGTAGAAATGGTATCAGTGCCAGACCGGACTTGGCCAACGATGGAGACCAAGCTTTCATTCATCTCCTTCAGCGCTTGCAATAGTTGCCCGGTTTCATCTCTGGAGCTCACCACGATGTTATAGGTCAGGTCGCCAGCAGCCACAGTTTGCGCTATATGCACCGCCGCTTTAAGTGACGAGACAAGATTCTTGGTTAGCATAAGCCCCATACTCGCGACCGTGACAATAACAGCTGCAGCTATGATCGTGGCCAGCCACTTGGCATGATTTAAGGTGATGACAGCGTCATCGGCAGCCTTCTTACCAAGGTCGGCATTGAACTCGAGATGATCACTAATTGCCTTGCGAAGTTTAAGCGATATCACTTGTTTTGACAGTAGCAGATCTCTTGCCTCATCTCCTTTATCCTGGTTAACCAACGCAATTACGTTATCACGTAAGAGATCATACTCAGCTAAGGCCGTACGATCAGCACTTAAAAGTATTTTATCGTTATCGTCCGAAAGATCTTCTCTTTCATATTTGTCGAGCGCCGCTAAGATTTTTGCATGGACCTCGCCCATCGTTTTTAACATTTCAACTCGCAAGGCTGGATCTCTGAGCGAGAGGTATTGCCAGACCTGTACGCGTAGCTGTGCCGCCGAACTAAATGCATCATCGAGTGCTAACAAGCTGGGCACGGTATTGATGTTTGCATAGTTGGCCCCAGCGTAAACCTGCGCCATCTGATACATGCTCAAACCAGCGAGGCTAACCAGACCTAAAACGACGGTGAAAATCAATCCGTACAAACGTTGTGCAATGCTCATGTCATTCTCCATTTCTTGTTCGCGACAATGCATCAATGGTCCAGCCAGCTCCTCGACATCAAATCAAACACAATGCTAGGATTCTGGAGTGGTGATAATTGGTAGAGTTCTCCTTATTGCTTCAGCTAAATTTTTCAACACACGTTAATAGATAACTTAATCCGCGATGTTAGGCATGGCGATGTGGCCGTCTCAGAAGTTAATCTTGGCGCTACCTTCGACGTTCATATGAATATCAAAGATAATGGTATGGTCTACACGGTGAGCGAATGCATGCACAAGAACACCATTTATCAGATTACTAAATACCTGGTGCGGGCTGTCCGTGGTCCCCTTACCATCTCAGTCGGATAGGTGGTCAGCCAGGATACAGGTCTTGCAAGGAAAATTTGCAGGAGAATGAGCAAATAGAATTTACAAGGGTGTAAAAATTTTAGATGGCGAACATTGTTGGGATTGAGCGAAGCTTGCCATTGATTAAATAATAAACTTACCTCAATGGCAATTGAAAGACGTACAAAGGCTCCTACAAGTGTTTTCAAACTTGCATGTATTCGCTGCCCTTAAGGACTATACTAGGTATCAAATCAAGAGTTGTCTTTGCTCAAGAGTCCGAATTACCTCTTCGATCGTTCAGGCCATGAATAGGTTATCGATGATATTTCTGGAGGAATAGATTGCTCCCAAAGCTGCAGTTCTCTCTAATAATTTGAGATGCGGTGTGGTCGCCATGGCCCTTGCGACGACAGGAGGATGTCAGGAGGGTTTTATTCGAAATGCTGTAGAGTTAGAGTAGTTATCCGATGTTTTCCCAGCATTATTGGTGGTATGCCAACTTTCGGACTCAGCAAGTAAATAGCTCTGGCTTAAGGTCTTGATCGTTTGGTCTTGTCGCAACCGATCACACGCAGGCCGTAGACGCTTCTGCACATCAACATTGAGCGTCCGTCGCGACATATAGAGCCACACGGGCCTGCGCCGTACGAAGTGTATCGAGCCCAGGCTATCGGGCCTAATTCCTTGGGCTTTGATCGTATAAAGTGACCGGCGAATATCGGATAGACCGCTCGTAAGCCAACAGTTCCTTAATGTGAAACTCTGTACACGCTTCCGTTCGCGAAAAAACTCAGCCCCAACATCATTTGCGCCAGAAATTTCACCAATTCCACCGCTTAATTATCTATGAGTTTAGTGATTTGAGTTCGAATGACCTATAGTGTATAGTCAGATTTATCTATTAATTCGTTCGGGAACTGTCGTGGATCCGCTTTCAGACATACTTTCTTTGCTCAAACCACATAGCTACGCGGCTGCTGGTTTCAATCTCGGGGGCGCCTGGTCGATACAGTTTCCTGCCCACGATGGTTTCAAGTGCTACGCTATCGTCTCCGGGCAAGGTTGGATCGCGGTGGACGGCCAGACTCCAGAATTCGGTTCAGCGGGTGACTGCTTCCTCCTCCCCCAGGGATTGCCATTTCGTGTAGCCAGTGATCTCGGATTGGAGCCGACCCCTGCAGAGTCGTTCTATAGTGGTACGCCAGACGGCGGCATCAACGTCTATCAAGGTGGTGGAGATATGTCGGGTTTAGTTGCCAATTTTATGCTCAACGGAAATCACGCTGACATGCTCTTAACTATGCTGCCGCCTATCGTTCACATTAAGCAAGAAGCTGACAAGGCGACCTTGCGCTGGTCTATCGACCAAATGATGGCCGAGCTACGTGCACCTCAACCTGGTCGTCCGCTAATTTTGCAGCAACTTGCGACATTATTGTTGGTCAAAGCATTGCGGCTTCACATGTCAGATGGTGCGAAAGGTCGTGTAGGTTGGTTATTTGCCCTTGCTGACCCGAAGATGGCTGCTGCAATTGGCGCAATGCATAGTGATCCGGCACAGCGGTGGACGTTGGAGTGGTTGGCAGAAATAGCAAATATGTCGCGCACCAGTTTTTCCGTGAAGTTTAAGGAAACGGTTGGGATCTCGACAATGCAGTACCTAACGCGCTGGCGCATGATGCTTGCAGGAGACCAGTTGTTGAACACTGACGAATCGGTATCCAAAATCTCATCTGGTCTTGGCTATGAATCGGAAACGGCGTTCAGTACAGCCTTCAGAAAAACTTTGGGATGCTCACCCCGACAATATCGCCGAGGGTATTTTGAAGATTCGCCTTTACCGTGATGAGGTCGATTTGGCATTTCATCTTGGTGATTCTGGTGAGCGTAACAATCCATGCTATCGAGGCATAAACTCGCTCTTTAGAAATAGAGCCGAGCACATCTCTAAATTTCTCGCCCGTCTCGCACCCAGATATCGTGAACTTCCGCCCATTTTGGCGGATTATTAGAAAAATACCCAATAGTTTTGCCAGTCGCAATATTTTTAAGCACTTGCATTGCCTGGAGATGCGCGCCTGTCAATAAAAATTCACGCATATGATATTCACTTTCCCAAATTGAAAGTGTATGGTGAATTCCGTTGATTATACGAGCTTCAACCTCGATTATCCCATGTGATTTTTTTGCCTGCGTCATTACTGCGCCTGCGAGTCGATAAAATTGGGGGTAGTGAAGATTACTTCTGATTCGCAATCCTGTAATAGAAACGTACACAGAACCAAGCTCAGATTCCTTAGATGATGAGTTCATATTTTTCAAGATGACCGAAGTATAGTCATTTATATTTTTTATCATACATACATACATACATACATACATACATACATACATACATACATACATACGTAGTAAAACAACAACCGATCGCCAAGGTATAAAACGATATTAATTTTACTCCATCCTTCAAAATCCACATCCGTTATCTCAGCGATCCAATGACACTATAATCACAAAGTTTCGCGGCACGGCACCGCGAAGTTTGCTAGTTATTAAGCTATACATCTTTAAATAGCCATGGAATGAGGTTCCAAAATACTCGCATCTATCAAAGCACAATAATATTAAAATGCTATCACAACTTTCCCATTGAGCCGCTCACCACGCTCCAGTGAGTCCATCACAGCGGACGCATCAGACAACGACACAGTTCGCGCAATCGGAATGGTGAATTTCCCCGTTGCCGCAAGATCGATTACCGGTTGCAGATTCTCTGCTTTTGGATTCGAAGCGACGAATTTCCGCGACCGGCGAAATATTATTGATTTAATTATCTTCGCTGGGGATGGTACGATATCAGCGATCTTTCCACCTTTCTTGGTAAGTTGTTCCTGTTCTTTCGTCGACAAACTCCCATTACAGTCGAATACGATGTCAAACATTCCGTGTAAAGATACAGGTATAGGCTTGTTATAATTCAATGCTGAGTTTAGCCCCAACGATTTCGCTTGGTCCATGGACTTTGTACCGACCCGGCCTACTATTTCCGAATCGTAGGCACGAGCAATGGCAACGGCCGCTTGCCCTACAGCGCCAGCCGCACCGTTGATAAATACTTTCTGGTTGCGCTTCAAACCAGTCTTATTGACCAATACGTCCCAAGCTGTTGCGCCGGGAATTGGCAGGCAAGCTGCTTGTACAAAGGACAGGTCGTTCGGCTTTTTGACCAGAAGATCTTCTGTAGTGATGAGTTTTGGAGCAAAAGCACCAGAGATTTTCATTGATACAGTACCAACAACGTCATCACCCGGTTTGAACTTGGTTACTTTAGATCCCACCGCCTCAACGGTTCCAGAAAAGTCGGTACCTAGTGCACGGGGAAATTTGGATCCAATGAACATTTTCATCTCGCCGTTACGAATCTTCCAATCCATTGGATTAATTGAGGCCGCCGCAACGCGAACAACAACCTCGTTCTCGGCTGGATTCGGCAATTCGAATGAACGCAAGCGCAGAACCTCAGATCCGCCATAGCTATCATATTCAAGTCTTTCCATTATTTTTCTCCATTGCACATTTCACGTGCCAAATTTTACAAAAAATATTACTTCACTTTTATATCACCTGAAGACTAATCGTCTTTGCGTTGATCAATATCCGATCAGCTTTCCTATATAATGATCTATTTTTTGAAGTTGCCAGGCATAATTATCCGAACTCAACGGTTAATACCCCGTCAACCCTTCAGAAATAGCCTCCATTATTAAGATCGGAGACCAACGTTGAGTATTCCGGTCGCCAATTGAGGATCTCCTGGGTGAGCTTGCTGGACGCAGGGCAATCGATCTCTGCGAATCTTGCTAGCCATCCGAAATGCTGTGCGGCCTCTTCTGGCGACTTGGACACCACTGGAATATTTAAACGTCGACCAATGGCCTCAGCGATATCACGGAACGGAACTCCCTCCTCAGCGACGCCATGGAATCGACTACCCGAAGTCCCTTTTTCAAGAGCAAGGCGGTAGAGCGTCGCGGCATCACGTCGATGTACTGCTGTCCAGCGATTTGTTCCTTCGCCTATGTAAGCGGAAACGCCTCTCTCTTGGGCAATTGAAATAAGCGCCGGCACAAAACCATGGTCGCCGGCTCCGTGAACTGACGGCGCAAGCCGAACCACCGAAACTCGCACCCCCATACTCACCGATTCGATCACCGCCTCTTCGGTCGCGACACGCGGAAATACATCTGCATTCAGACGTGGGAGATCAAGCTCCGTAGCTATCTGGCCTGGGGAAACCAGCGCAATTCCTGATGTAACAACTAGTGGACGATCTGATCCGATTAGGGCTGTAGATAAAACTCCGATAACATTTCGATCTATTTCGCATACTTCCTTAAGCCTCGAAAAATCGTGAATGAACCCGGTATGTATTACTCCATCCGAAGCAGCAACTCCTCTACGCAAACTTTCCCAGTCTTCCAGGTCTCCATAGTGAATCTCTGCGCCCATCTCGGAGAGAGAGTCTGCTGCCTCCCTCGAACGAGCGAGCCCTAGCACTTGATGACCAGCCCCAATCAACTCGCGAACAACGGCAGTGCCAATAAAACCCGTGGCACCTGTAAGAAATACACGCATTACGGTTTCTCCTTGGGTTGGTTATTTACAATAGCTGTATTTGCAGTCCCGTTGAGTGCATAATACGATTCAAGGCGCGTACCATCTATGTCATATCGTCTTAATTACCTTCGAAATCGTACGGGATACATATGGATCCGTTGTCAGATATACTTTCGCTTCTGAAACCGCAAAGCTATAGCTTCCGAGCTCTTGAAGCCAGCGGAAAATGGTCCATCCAGTTCCCAGCGAATGAAGGGATTCGCTGTTACGCGTTGCTTTCCGGGCAATGCTGGCTTGTCATTGAGGGTGTTCCCGAAGCAATTCGTTTTGCTGCTGGAGACTGCATATTAATGACCAAAAAGCAATCCTTTCGCATGGCGAGCGATGTCAATATGACACCGATTGACGGAGTCGCATTTTTTAGCGCAACGAAGCAAGGTGGAGTTGCCACGTGCAATGGCGGACGCGATGTCACGGGAATCGGCGGATATTTCGAAATCACTGGCAAGTACGCGGCAGTACTTCTGAGTCTGTTACCGGCGATCGTGCACATTCGTAAAGAGTCGAGCAGAGCCGCCTTGTGGGTATCCATGGAATTGATGATGGAAGAATTACGCGAACCGCAACCAGGGGGCTATGTGGTTGCTCAACAGATTTCCCAAATGATGCTGGTACAAGCACTTCGACTGCACCCATCTGACGGTGAAAGGGCGGGTGTAGGATGGCTGTTCGCCTTGGCGGACAGGCAGATGGGCGCCGCGATCAATGCCATGCACGACGACCCGGGACAGCCTTGGACTTTGCAGGCTTTAGCGGAGCGGGCTTGCATGTCCCGCTCCACCTTCGCGCAAAAATTCAAGGACATTGTCGGCACATCACCTATGGAATACCTGATTCGCTGGCGAATGCTTCTCGCAGAAAATAAACTAGCTAATTCCAAGGAGTCAATATACGACATTGCACTTTCACTTGGCTATGAATCAGAAAGCTCCTTTAGCACCGCCTTCAAAAGAGTGGTGGGGTGTGCACCTCGCCAATACAGCCGTTCACGCATAAATGTGACAAATTGAGCGCTCAACCCAAATCAGGTCATCACGCCTGAAGTGGTCTCTGTTCCGAAGAAGGCACTTATATTGTTCAGTTATTGAATCGGTATCAACCCTTGCCGCAGTGAGAGCTGAGCTAGTTAAATTCAACCAGATGCGGATAACGGCATGCTCCGGTCGGTTCAGTTCCGAGCACTAAGGGAATTCAGTCAACAAAGGAGCGACGAGCTCTGTTAGCCAGGACATCACGGCCTGGACTCGGGGCGCGAGGTTACGCCGATTAGCATAAAGCAAGGAGACAGGAAGTGGACAGGCCGTCAATTCTGGCAGTACCGGAATTAGCGATCCCTGCTCGAACAAGCGTTGCAAGCCCAACACCGGCGCCTGAATCATTCCTAGGCCGGCCAGGGCTGCGGCCTCGTAGGCATCGGTACCGTTTACCGTGACCGATGCCGGCATCCGAAAAAGCTCGTACGATTTACTTGAAGTATCAAAATATTCCCAGCCTGCATCGTTCGAAGCCAGTTTTGGCGAATAAGACACGAGCCGATGATGTGCTAGGTCGGCCAGTGCGTGCGGCTCGCCGTATTGCTGGAGATAGGCGGGGCTTGCGGCATTTACCATACGCATCTCTCCCAAGGGTCGGGCGACCAAGTCCGAACTCCCCAGCACCCCTACTCGCATCAGACAATCGAATCCCTCCTGTACCAGATCGACGCGGCGGTCGGTGGTGCTTATACCAATTTCCAATGACGGATGCGCGCTGAGGAACTCGGGAAGGTGCGGAATAATAAAGTCACGGGCGAAGCTGCTGGGCAAATCGATGCGCAGCCGCCCGCTCAAACCTCCTGAAACCGGCTGAAACATGGCCTGCAATTGCTCAGTTTCTGTCAACAGCTCCTTACAGCGGTCCAAGAAACGTTCACCATCCGGCGTCAAGCGCACGCTGCGAGTGGTCCTCTGCAGCAAGCGCGTTCCAACGCAGGATTCGAGACGCTGGATCGAGGTCGAGACATGCCCCTTGGCTAGACCAAGCTGTTCAGCCGCCCGGCTGAAACTGCCTAGATCGGCCACCTTAGAAAAAATCCGAAGTTCGTTGAAATCCATAGCCATGACGCGATTGTTTTTATATGGGAATAGTGTGGATGATTTTAATGTATTTATCCCACCTCAAGGAATGATTAAAGTATCACCATCCCAACTGTTTCACCAACTAAGGACTTTGAAATGAATACGAATACCAGCACGCAACCTACCCCGATCGCACTGATTACTGGCGCCAGCCGAGGCCTGGGACGCAGCACTGCACTGAACCTGGCGCAGCGCGGCGTTGACGTGATCCTTACGTACAAAAGTGGCGAAGCACAAGCTCAGGAAGTTGTTCGTGAGATTCAGGCACTTGGCCGTCGTGCCGTGGCCTTGAAACTCGATGTCGCCAACAGCAAGACATTCGCCGCATTCGCCGCGACGCTCCAGGACTCGCTAACAGATATGTGGCAGCGCACGAGCTTCGACTACCTTGTCAACAATGCCGGTATCGGCACTTTCGGCAGCTTTGCCGAGACCACGGAAGAACAGTTCGACACGTTGTGCAATATTCATCTGAAAGGGGTATTTTTCCTCACGCAGAAATTGCTGCCACTGATTAACGACGGCGGCCGTATAGTCAACATATCGACCGGCTTAACACGCTTTGCGATGCCGGGCCTGGCGGCGTACGCGGCGATGAAAGGTGGTGTCGAAGTGTTGACGCGCTATATGGCCAAAGAGCTGGGCGGACGCGGTATCACTTCCAATACCATCGCGCCGGGCGCAATCGAAACCGATTTTGCTGGCGGTTTGGTGCGCGACAACGCGCAAGTTAACGCGGTGATCGCAGGCGAGACGGCGCTGGGTCGAGTTGGTTTGCCTGACGACATCGGAGGTGCGGTGGCAGCCTTGCTGGTTGAAGGCAACCGCTGGGTTAACGCGCAGCGCATCGAAGTTTCTGGTGGTATACACATCTAAAGAACTTGCCTATTGCCCCGCCAAACGGCTGTGACGGGGCGTCAGGCACTTCAGGTGTGATTCGATAGGCGGCGGCAAGGACGGATGGAGTAAAGCCGAAAGATTCATCCGCCGGTCCGGACAGATTCGCATCAAAGGAGGCGCTTGCGGTCAGATGTGCGGTGCCGAGCGTGAGCACCTGCGCTATCCCCGCCCCTACCTCAGTGGAGCGACCGCTTGTCTGAGTGCACAACATGGCCAGCACGGCGAAATCACTCTGGCCGGGAGCAAGCGCAAAATCAAGGATGCGTTGTAAAATGCGTTCTCGCGGGACACGTTATGGGTTCCGACGCAAACCAGAGAGTTCCTCATGATGCAGAAGCGGTTCTATCGGCCCTGGGTAGGGCACCTGTTCGTTATACTTGGTCTGATCGGCTTGCAAGCCCAGGCCGAAGCAGATACGTCGACACCGCCAATCGTGCCGGCTTGCCTAGCGTGCCATGGCGTGGCCGCTGTAGGCAGCCTGGACGGCGTGCCCAGACTCGCTGGTAAGAATCCACAGTACCTTGCCCATGCGCTCAGTATGTTTAAGGCTGGCACCCGCGCCAACCCTACTATGCAGGCTGTGGCGCAAACCCTGACGGACGACGAGATTGCCACTCTGGCGGTTTATTTTTCGAGCCTGCAGCCGCCTCGTCTCACCACGCCCCTGCCAGATGCGCTCCTTACAGCGGCCGGCCAGCGCTTGGCGGAGACCGGAGATGGGACCGCCGTTCCCGCCTGCTTCAGCTGCCATGGTGCCGATGGCAAGGGCAACGGCGCACGCTTTCCCACGATAACGGCGGAACCGCCGGCCTTTATCGTGACGCGCCTGCACGAATTCCAGGCGCGTGCCAGACAGGCTTTGCCGCCGCCAAGCAGCATGACAGCAGTGGCTTCCAAGATGAACGAAGATCAGATCCGGCAGGCCGCTGCCTTTCTGTCGCAGCGAGATCCCTGAAGCTTGTCCGGTGATGCGGTTCAGCCCAGTGGCGCAGCAGGTTATGACAATGCCCTGGACCGGCTCAGTATCCCCTCGCAGTTACCGAGCCTGACTCGCCCTGGCTGCATTCTTCGTACCATCATGGGTATTATGTCGGCGCATCGCACTTCATCACATAGCATGTGGTATCCAAGCATCAGGATCGGGGGCCTCCAAAAGACGTGGTATTAGCGAAGTCGCCAAGATAAAAGCAAAGGCTATAGCGACTCATTTGATAGGCGGTCCGCGTTACAGTGCGAAGTTCGGTGAGTTTCCCGAACCGGTCGCCGCCTGATTTGTGCGCAAGCGACCTTACGAACGCTCGCCATTCAACTGGCAGGCTCCAGCACTCGATGCTCCGTTTCGTCTTGTCATCAGATACTCGCTGGCGTACGTTTGCGTGCCAGTACCCTCAATTTGTCGCCTCCGGTGACCCTGCAAGATCAGGTACCGTTGATGGTCTTTCATTCTCTTTCTATTAGGAATTACTTGACCGCAGCAAGATTCTCGACGCCATCAATGCCGTAGGTAGGCGTACCGTTCCTTGGCGCACCATCGGAGTGCCCTATAGCATCGAAAAATATCCACGAAACCTTGCAGCTCTGTGCAATTCTCGATCTTCTAACCTGCAGATCCACCACATCCCATTACCATCGCGACACTCGTTCATCGATGAGAAGCATCCACATCAATTGGCATTGGCACCGAACTTGCTTAGTCAAGTTTGTTTGGCATCCAACGTCAGCTGGCACCCGACAAAGATTTATACACATATTGGAAGCAACTCATGCTGTCTGCAATTTCCAGCTCGTTTCTAACTATATTGCCAGTGACTCCTGAAGCGAATCTCTCCAAGGCAATTGGCGCCAAAGACAATGATGGTGACAACGATGGTAGCAAGATGGGTGAGATTGAATGCCCCAAGGCTAGCACTGGCAGCCTGGGTACGATCATCAAGACATCGGCCTGAGTGTGAGTTTGACGGAGGCGGACTTGCCGGCCATCCGGATACCGCCGAGACCATCGCAGAAGTGAAGTTTACCCGCGTTTTGGACAGCGTGATCATGACATTGTTCATCGATGGCACCGCGATTGCTGGCAGCCCTTACCATGCCCTGATCGCCCAACAACTGCGTATTCGCGGCATTCAAAGTATACGACTGGACGGCGATCTGATCATCGAATTGCCGACCAATTTGCAAACCTTGATTATAGCAACTGACCATGACTTCAAAGAAAAGATGGATGTTTTCCGACTGATCGTCGCCTGCAATAACGACAATGATGAACGCGCAGACTAACAACCATGTCAGTTATTCCAACTTACAGGGGCCAAGTTGTAGCACTACCCGGTGCGAGCAACAGTTTTCCAAAGACGATGGCAGTTTAATACGGAGCTACGTATGAATTAAAGCGTGCCCACAACCGGTTTGTACAGCGGTGTCTTAATCACATAGAGCTTGATGATGGTGTGCGCGGGCTGAATGAGGGAGTGTCAGGATTTTTGTGTGTCCGAAGTCATTTAGCTAATTGCAATGCTTCGTCACAGGTGCGCTGTGAAGCGCTCGGCGAACAGGATGGCGAATTGGTTTTTCGCGGCACGCCAAGTGA
>Ga0105854_1000855_pt1 | contig 12956 bp, 13 predicted proteins | sample OrgsoiDNA_201058_FD_89679 | JGI IMG/M metagenome (GOLD analysis project Ga0105854, IMG submission 89679) | Permafrost soil microbial communities from the Arctic, to analyse light accelerated degradation of dissolved organic matter (DOM) -... | ecosystem: Environmental > Terrestrial > Soil >... | reverse complement strand
GTGGTCGCTTTACGCGCGCTCGAACCGCTCGGCGATAAGCAGCGTCGGAGACTGGTCGCAGCCATGTCTGAGGTAGAGCGCTTGCTACAGGCATCTCTTGTGCATTTTGCGCTTGAGGAGCCGGATAGCGAAGACGCGCGGTGGTGCTTTGAACAGTATTTCGACGAACTCGATGAGCGCTTTGACGCAGGATTCGACCCGTCCATGAGCCTGTCGGCGGATGCCCATGAACTGACGGCGCCAGAAGGCGCGTTGATCGTCGCGAGACTCCATGGAAGCCCGATCGGCTGCGTCGCACTGAAGTTTCATAAGAAGTCCCCAGCCGAACTCAAAAGAATGTGGGTGAGCCCTTCCGCTCGCGGTATGGGTGTAGGCCGGCGGTTGATTGTTGAGGCGGAAAAACGTGCTCGGCAGGCCAGAGTGCGCATTATTCGCCTGGAGACAAATCGAACTCTGCGCGAGGCGATTTCGCTATACCGGCAATCTGGATACGTCGAAGTCGATGCGTTCAGCGCGGAACCGTATGCCCATCACTGGTTTGAAAAGCGACTGGTCTGAACGGCTATCACTCTTTGCTCTCAGCGGACTTTCGACTGTCGCTGATGATCGTCTCATGTGTGTCGATCCGGCCAGTCTGAGACATTCCACGGCCACGACCAGATCGGCAACAATAGTTGATCTATGGGTGCGGCCGAATGTTAGCTCAATCCATCGGCCACTATTGCTGCGTGAGCATCAGGTTCAGGTTCTGCACCGCAGCGCCGGATGCGCCTTTTCCGAGATTATCGAAAACCGCAGATAGCAGCACGTGCCCGTGTTCCATGTTGGGAAATACGCTCAAGCGCATGTCGTTCGTGCCGTTCAGCACTTGCGGATCGAGGTACTTTAAGGCGCACGATTCCTGTAGCGGCAAGACATGCACGTGGGTCGCCTCGGCATAGTGCCGCGCGAGGCATGCGTGTAACGCGGCGCCATCCACGGCGGGCGCCAGCTGCCGCAACGCCAAGGGCACCGTCAGCACGATGCCCTGGCGGAACGCACCATACGCAGGGACGAAGATGGGACGCTGCGCGAGCTCAGCGTGCTGCTGAATCTCCGGGGTGTGCTTATGCGCGAGTTCCAAACCATATAACTGGTAGGAGGGCGCGTTGACGGCGCCCTGTCCCTCATGTTCCTCCACGCCGGCACGTCCGCGTCCGGAGTAGCCGGACACCGCGTGAATGCTGACCGGATAGCTGTCTGGTATGAGCCCGGCTTGCAGCAGGGGACGCAACAAGCCAACTGCACCGGTCGGATAGCAACCGGGATTGGTGACCCGATGTGCATTCGCAATGCGTTCCGCCTGTCCCGAATTCATCTCCGGAAAGCCGTATATCCAGCCCGGCTGTGTGCGATGGGCGGAACTTGCGTCGATTACTCTGACGGCAGGATTGACGATGGCGTCCACCGCCTCACGCGCGGCGGCGTCGGGCAAACAGAGGATGGCGATGTCGCAAGCGTTGATCGCTTCGGCGCGACGCTGCAGATCCCTACGTTCCGCCGCGGGAAGCGTGAACACGCTCAGGTCGGTCCGGTCTTGCAGCCGTTCGTGGATTTGCAATCCGGTGGTGCCTTGGTCGCCGTCGATGAAAACAAGGGGAGAGCTCATGCGCGGAATACTCCGGTGACTGGGTCATAACAAGTAGAACGAGCCCCTATCTTCCGCGCACCGCTAGAATAGCGAAAGTTGAATTTCATAACGCTAACATTCAGTTTTTCTGAACTTGGAGGCCGACATGCGAGAGATCAGCCTAGACCGCTTACGCACCTTGGTCGCTATTGCCGACCGTGGTTCATTCGCCGATGCGGCCCGTGCGCTGCACCTGGCTCCGCCAACGGTCAGCCTCCACATCGCCGAACTGGAAGACCGCATTGGAGCTCCGCTCCTGTCACGCAAGCGCGGACATGTTCGGCCGTCGGCGATAGGCGAGGTGTTGGTAGAGCGCGCGCGTCGACTGCTGGCCGATGCCGAGCAGGCGTTGGACGATGTTCACCGCCAGGTGCAAGGGCTCGCCGGACGCGTGCGGCTCGGTGCGTCGACCGGCGCGATCGCGCACCTGCTGCCGCAAGCGCTCGAGGTGCTGCGCCAACACCATCCCGCTATCGACATTCAGGTTGCGGTACTCACTTCGCATGAAACGCTGACCCGACTGGCCAATGGAACGCTGGATGTTGGGCTGGTCGCTCTGCCTCAGCCGCCGGTGGCTGGACTCACGATAAAGCCCTGGCGTCGCGACCCCGTCATGGCCTTCGTGCCGGCACATTGGCGATGTCCGGCTCGCATCACGCCTGCGTGGCTCGCGGCTCAGCCGCTCATTCTTAATGACGCAACCACGCGTCTCTCGCGTCTGACTGCGGAGTGGTTCGCGACCGGCGGTCACCACCCTGCGCCGCGCATTCAGCTCAACTACAACGACGCAATCAAGAGCCTGGTCGCGGCAGGTTATGGCGCAGCGCTGTTGCCCCATGAGGCTAGTACGCCATTGCCCGACCGGCGCATTGTCATGCGTCCGCTGCGCCCTGCGTTGTGGCGTCGCCTTGGCGTTGCACAACGTGCGGGGTACGTCGAACGTTCGACGCAACACGTACTCGATGTGTTGTGGGATCTCCGATTGGGGTAGGAATTGCCATTTGGCGCTTCGGTTCGTTCTCGCTGGGACAGTTGCCTCCTGCACGCCACGACGAACGAATGACTGGTTTGTAGAAATTTGACCGACCGAATGGGTCGCTAACACGCGGTCGCCTCAGCCGTATGCTGATCCGCAGCGACAGTGTCGTGAGCAACCGGTGCGGGGCTTCCGGTGGATGGATTACGGTTTACTGTCGCACAGCAGGCAAGGCTGACGACCCGTCCGATAGTGTTGACCAGATGATGGGCAGTCGCTGTCTCGCGGCCCCCGCTAACTGCCAGGTCGCGTGAAACAGCGCGGGCGCCGGGTCCCGCTGAGCTTCCCGGCATGGCAGCGCGCTTCTGTCACAATATTGTTCTGCCTTTTCGCTGACGTGCCGCTGGCAGTGCACCACAACTGACTTTCTCGTAAATGCGCATATTCGGAATAAGCCTTTACGTCATCATCGCCCTCTTCTTCGCGGTGCATGCCGTACGCAGCCAGCAGAACATGTACTGGCTGCTGATCCTGTTTCTTTTCCCTGGCCTCGGCAGCGCGGTCTACTTCTTTGTCATTTACTTGCCGTCCCTGCGCCAGTCGCGTGGGGCAAGGGTGGCAACGAGGGCCATCTCGCAGTTTGTCGATCCCAACCGGGCGGTGCGCGAGGCACGCACGGATTTCGATCGCGCGCCGACCGTCGCGCATCGCATGCGGCTGGGTGCGGCGCTGCTCGATGCAGGAAACGCCGCCGAAGCCCTGGAGCATTACCAAGCGGCGGTCAGTGGGCCGTTCTCATCCGATCCGGCTTTACTCCAAGGGCTGGCGCGTGCGCAGTTTGCCAGCGGCAATGCTTCGGCCACGCAGGACACCCTGGAGAAACTGTTCGCCGCCAATCCCGTCGCCCGCCAGCAGCCGGAGCCTGCCTTGCTGTATGCACGGGCATTGGCCATGATTCGCGCACCAGGCACGCGCGCCGCGTTCGAGATAGCGCTCACCAGCGCAAGCGACGCTGCACCCCGTTGCCTGTACGCCGATTGGCTAGCGGCGCAGCCCGACGAGACCGACCGCCAGCGTGCGCGGGAACTTTATGCTGAGATCGTGCACGATGCCAAGCATTGGCCACGTCACGCCCGCGAACATAACAGCGAGTGGCTGCAACGAGCCCAGGCCTCCCAAAGCCGATGATCCACGGGCGCCCGCTGCAGAGCGACACGGCCGGCGCACTGATCGTCTTTACGCCCGACATAGGTACTCAGTATTTTCGTGATGTCGGAGCGTCGCCAATCGTGGGGAGTTCGTTTGCAAGTTTGCTTACCGGCCCTCTGCTCCAGTGGCTGTTCGCTATCCACGCAGCCCAATCAGTTTCCTTGCGGGTCACGTAGCATGCATCGCGCAATGCTGAACCACGCGGGCCTCAGATTGGGGACCAGGATCCATTCCGGGTAACCCCGAAAATCGAAATTCACCCTTGTGAATAACGCGCTTAATTATCGGCGCCCGCTCGCCTAAACTCGGTATCAGCTGCTACGGACTCGATCCCGAGTTGTGGACGCACTCGTATGTCTTCAATACCGTGCAATACCGGCCTGAGAAGGCTTATGGCGCGTCGCTGAGCTGATCGAGACATAGAGGGCATCGTGGGTCTAAACGAGGTGCCGATCACTAGGGCAGGCCTTAGGCGGGCGTAGATTCTTTCGAAGAATTAAGTACGTGTCTTGGCCAGCCCTGAGCGGCGATCTGTGGTTTGCTTCACGTAGACCACTGCGAACGGTCGCCTGATTTTGATGGCCACGAGCCAAGGGTACAACGACCGCTTGGAGAAATACGAATGGATCGTTTGCGTCGAAATTCCAGTCCAATTAAGGAGACACGGGTCATGAACAAGACAACCAGCATATTAATCGCAGCAGTCGCCGCTTTCACTCTGTCGGGCGGCGCTCATGCACAGAGCAACAACACGCTTGCGACCCCGAGCACGGTGTCGCCGGCCAATGCAACGAGCGGCTACGGCACGCCTGGCGTCACCAACTCCGAAAGCGGCAAGGCCGCCGTGTCGCTGAACCCGGGCCTGCCGAATGGCACGAACAATGGCTCGACGTCCCTCACCAACGCTCCCGGGAGTCACAACACGCTTGCGACCCCGAGCACCGTGTCGCCGGCTGCCCAATAACAGCAATTAAGGATGCCAACCAGGCGCAAATAAGCGCAAAGCGACTAAGCGCCGTCATGGACGCGCAAATGCTGACGGTCGCATTCGCCACCCATCGTAAGAAAGACCGCTGCCCTCACGGACAGCGGTCTTTTTGTTTCTCCCTGAGCTCTTCCTGGCAGCGAGTTGCGGCACACCAGTATCGATGAAAGCGCAACCAGCCAGTACCCGTTGTTCGTACTCTCGACGACCGCACCCGCCAATTCGTGCCGGTACGGTTCAAGCTAGAACGTTAAACCAGGAAGATCGAAGAGGCCAAGTGGACTGTCTTTCTGTGGCATTCGATAGGTTATTCATTAATGCGTCGCAGCCCATAGCGATCACCATGTGAACGCCCGATGGATGAATGAGATTTAAGGATTGCCGATGCGCGTTCGCGAACCGGCAGCGTCTCTGCCGTACTCGGAACACATTGCGTCACAGAGGCGGATGCGTGGCTGGCCTTGCTGGCGACTGAGGCGCCCGGCTGGCCGACGGCGGTGTCGGTTCAACTGGTCTGCGCAGCCAGCGCCACGCCGGCCCGGCTCCAGAACGCGATGGCGGACGACGCCAGCAAGAGCACGGCAGAGATCGCCAATGCGCTGCGCACACCGCCCATGATGCCCACGCCGGTGCCGCTGGCGACGATGGCGCCGAAGATGGCGACGCCAGTCGCGCCGCCCACCTGGCGCGCCGTGTTCAGCACAGCCGACGCGGTTCTAGCCTGATGACGCTCGACGCTCGAGAGTATGGACGTCGTCATCGCTGGCACCGCCAGTCCCATGCCGATCGGGATCAGCGCCAGGCCGGGCAGCATATCGAGGAAAGTTGCGTGGTCCGAGATGCCGAACACGCCAAGCAGCGCATAGCCGGTGCTACCGATCAGACTGCCCACCACCATCAGCAGGCGCAGTCCGGTGAACACCGACAAGCGGCCACCGGCGATGTTGGAGATGATAGCGGTCCCCGTCAGCGGCAAAAAAGTCAGGCCGGTCTCGAAGACGGAATAACCGCGCACTTTTTGGAGGTAGAAGCTGAGCACAAAAATCACGCCGTAATAGGTGAAGTTAGCCAGCACGCCAAACAACACGGCGCCCGAAAAACGCATGCTATGGAACAGCGTCAGCGGCAGCATCGGCGACCGTACGCGGCTCTCGACCACCAGGAAGGCGGCGCCGGCGATGAAGGCCAGCACGAAGCCACTTCGCACCGCCAAACTGGAAAAGCCCAGTGCATGAGTCTCGATCACTGCGCCAATGAAGCCGATCAGCGCGAGCACTGACAGCAGTTGGCCCGGTAGGTCGAAGTGGCGGGACGGTAACTTGCTCGGCATGCGCGGCACGACGTAATACGTCAGCGCGAAGCCGGCCACGCAGATCGGTACGTTGACCCAGAAGATGCTGCGCCAGCCCGCCGTCGACAATAACAAGCCGCCGATCACGGGGCCGGCCGCGATTGACACACCGCCGGCCGCAGTCCACCAGCCGATGGCCTTGGCCAGCATTTTCTTATCGTTGGCATAGGTAAAGTTAAGGATAGCCAACGAACTGGGCAGGAGTAGCGCCGCGCCCACGCCTTGCACCGCGCGGGCCATGTTCAGCGCCATGACCGACGGCGCCACGGCACAGGCAACGGACGCCAGCGTGAACAGGCCGAAACCGGTCAGGAACACGCGCTTGGAACCGAATTTTTCGCCCATCACGCCGGCCGACAGCAGGAAGGCGGCGAAACCCAGCGTATAGGCGTCGACCACCCACTGCAGGGTGCTGACGCCGGCGCCCAACTCCGCGCCCATCTTGGGCAGCGCCACGTTGACGATGGTGACGTCCAGCTGGACGATGATGAACGCGAAGCTGCTTGCCAGCAGCACTGCCAGTGACGGCTTATGCGCCGCCGCGTTTGATGTCGTTTGCATCTTGTTTCCTATGGACTCGCTGAAAAAATGCCGCGCTGCGGCCCAGACGCACCGCCCTGCTACCGCAGTGGAACGCACTGATAGAGCACTAGCCCCGGTAGCGCGGCATTTTTGGGCGTTTCAGGAGGTACGAAACGCGCGACAACTCAATCTTTGCTAAGGGTAAATTGGGCGTCGAACCTCCCAGCACTTCCTTGCATCAAGTGTCATGCGGAGCTTTTCGCTATAGCTGCAAAAGGCTCCGCTGGCGTTGCTTGGCATTACTTAGCGACCGGCACTCTGGCCGCCGTCGACGTGCAGGATTTCTCCCGTGACGAACGGTGCCGAATCAAGGAACAGGATAGCGTTGGCGATATCGCTCATCTCGCCTATGCGCCCGAGCGGATGAAAGCCACCGAGCATGTCGTGGGTTTCCGGCGCGTGCATCGGCGTCTTGATGACGCCTGGCGCGACAGCATTCACGCGGATGCCTTTCTTCGCGTACTCGATCGCCAGCGACTTGGTCGCCGAGTTCACACCCCCCTTCGTCAAGGCTGCCAGTACTGAATACATGCCGCTGATCGCATTGTCACCTACGCTCGCGGTCACGCTAACCACGTGCCCGCTCGAATGCTTTTCCATTTCGGCGATGGCGAGTTGGGTGATGTAAAAGAAGCCCGTCATATTCACGTTCATCACAGCGGCGTAGTCTTCAGCGGTGTTTTCGGTAAAGGGCTTGCCGATGTAAATCCCGGCGTTGTTCACCAGCGTGTCGATTCGGCCGAACTTTGCGACGCCCTCGGAAATGACGCGTTGAGCGGTTGCGGGATCGCCGATGTCGCCGGCGACGGTGAGGATGTTCGGATCTTCCGACGGTTTGATCGAACGTGCTGTCGCAACGACTCGGTAGTCGAGTTTGCGAAATGCCTTGACGAGGTCGGCACCAATGCCTTGCGATGCGCCGGTAACGACGACAATCTTTTGTGACGTGCTCATGCTTTACTCCAGAAAAACGGTGTTGTTTGGCTTGACGCCGATTGAGCCGATGGCTTCGATAGAGCTAGATGTGGGCGCCTTGCGCTAGCTTTCGAGTACCCGCGCCCGACAAAAAGTTTTGCGTAGCGAGAACGAATGGCAAATCGACCGCGACACTTGCTGACACGCTTTGTGTAGCGACATGTCTCGACATGTCCGGCCCTCTGCACGCGGAAGATTTTCGCTTCTTCGGTGAGGGCGGACTTGCACCGAAATCGGCCGTGCACGCACTGGCTTTTCCAAAAATTGATTTCGAAATCCAGTCAGTTTTATCGCCTCGTCCTCGCGTGAATTGAATAGTGATTCATTTATCCCAGCGGCGGTAGAATGGCGAGATGACTTTCAGTTATTTTCCCTGCGAATGAATGACAAGCTATCGACCCTTCAGCTGTTCATACGGGTTGCCCGAACATCGAGTTTCACTAAGGCTGGCCGGGAATTGGGGTTGAGCCAACCGTCGGCATCGCGGCGCATATCGGAACTTGAGAAGGAAGTCGGCGCTGCGCTATTCGTGAGAAGCACGCGAGCCGTCACGCTGACGGAAGCGGGTACCGATTACCTCATCCGCGTCGAAGCTATTCTCTCCGCGCTGATTGAAGCAGACCACGCTGCGCGAGGAACCGCGGAGCTGCGAGGCCATCTACGAGTGGCCCTGTCGACCAGTTTCGGGGTCCGCGAAGTTATCCCGAGGATAGGACGGTTTATGAGCGCACATCCGGCGTTGCACGTTGACTTGCGAATGGCCGACGACCGACAGGATCTGATCGTTGAAGGCGTGGATGTGGCGTTGCGCTTCGGACAGTTGAAAGACTCGAATGCCACTTCAACAATGCTTGGGCGTTGTCCCCGGATGCTGGTCGCCTCTCCGGACTATTTGGCCAACAGGGGAATACCGGTCGAACCGGGCGATCTGGCCGATCACACCTTCATCATGGGGCCATCGGGCGCCGGAGTGCGAGGATGGACCTTTGAGAAGGATGGAAGCCGGGTCACGGTCCGTGGAGAGGGACGTCTGACTATCTCGCTGAACGAAGGGACCACAGTTGCGGCCGTTGCCGGCCTTGGGATTCTGGCAACAGGGCTCTGGGGGTGTCGTGCTGAGCTATGCGATGGTCGCCTCATCCCCTTGCTGCCGGACTGGGCGGTCGAGCCAATGGAACTCAACGCCGTTTATCCCGCTGCCCGGGCCGCCCGGCCGGCCGCACGCGCACTCGCTGCCTATCTTGCCGACGAACTGAAAGCGATCTCGGTCTAGTGATCGATTTTGCCGCCAAATCGGGCGCGAGGAATCGAGGAAGCAAAATATGCCCTTCGAGCAAAGTGTTCCAGGTTCGGACTCGGTTCGGTATCTAGATGAGTTGCAGTTCCGCTCTCATATCACCGACAATCGACTAAAGAACGTTGGATAACGACCATCATCAACATGCATAACCCTGCTTCTCTGTTTGGGCCCGCGTCGGACATGGAGACCAACGAGTCCTTCATGGTGTCGCAGGCGATCGCTTGCATCGACTCGTTTACGGACGCGTTCAACGCACGCAATCTCGCCGGCATGGACGCGTGCCTCCATTTCCCGCACATCATTCTTTCAGGCGAGCGACTGGTGATTTGGGAAGTGGGAGGTCAATTACCCGCGAGTTTTTTTGACGACCTCGAGCGAGATACTGGTTGGAACCGAACGGTATATCTCGACAGGCATGCGGTACTGGTCAGTCCTCGAAAAGTTCACTTGTTCGTCGAATACTCAAGGAATCGCGCAGACGGTTCGGTCATCACGCTTCACAAGAACCTGTGGGTGGTCACCTACGACGGGGATCGTTGGGGAATCAAACAACGATCCTATTGAGATAATGGGCGCCGGTCCGCTAAATCAAGGGCATCCCAAGATGACGAAGCTTTCAACGATGAGACGCCAGACCGGCCTCATTGCAACGCTATCGATCGTGCTGGCAGTCAGCGCCGCTCTATGTGTTCCCGTGTTCGCGCAGACCCAAGGCCCGATCTCGCCGCCGCCAACCGCTTCACAACCCGCGAAGCAGGCAAGTGAATCGATGGTGAAAGTATTTGCGCCAAGTGGCACGCTGCGCGCATCGATCAATCTCGGGAATCCGGTGCTGGCGAGCATCGATCCGGCAACCGGCAAAGCAGTCGGCGTATCGGTCGACCTCGCCACCGAACTCGCCGGACGTCTCGACGTGCCGTTGCAGCTGGTCGTGGTCAGGTCGGCGGGCGCATCCGTGGATAACGTCAATCAGGACAAGGCCGACATCGGCTTCTTTGCCGTCGATCCAAAGCGGGGACAAGAAATCAGTTTCACGAAACCGTATGTGTTGATTGAAGGCTTTTATCTGGTGCGCGACGCATCGCCGATTAGCACCAACGATCAGGTCGATCAACCGGGCGTGACGGTCGCCGTCGGCAAAGACAGTGCGTACGATCTGTTCCTCACGCGCGAATTGCATCGCGCGAAGATTGTGCGAATTCCAACGTCACCCGCAGTGGTGCAAGATTTTCTGGATCAGCATCTGGACGTGGCCGCAGGCGTCAAGCAACAGCTCGAAAGAGATGCCGCGAAAGCAGGTGGATTGCGGATTCTCGATCAACGTTTCATGGTGATCCGTCAGGCGATGGGGGTGCCAAAAGCAAAGGGCGATGAAGCGGCCGCGTATTTGTCGACGTTTGTCGAGGACATGAAAGCATCGGGCTTTGTCGCGGCGTCCCTGGCGCGCCATCAAATTGCGGGCGCGGTCGTTGCGAAAGATAACGACTAGCAGGCTGCGAGGGCCTGCCCATCGCGTTGCGATGCATCGCCGGATGCGCATCGTCCTTTTTGGAACGGCTGACATCTGAAAGGCTATTCACTACCTGAGAGATAGCATACGCATAGGATTCCTCTACTTGTAGCGAAGAAGCTGGACATGGATCACACCCGGATAGATACATCACGCCTTGAGGCTGGGCATCACAAAATGGCGAAGCACTTCGTCGGGCACTTGCCAGTCTTTCGGATCGTTGTAATTTCCGGCTGTGACAACCACCACTAGTTTGCGCGCCGGAACAATCGCCAGCAGCTGTCCGCCATTGCCGAATCCCATCACATAGTGCTCACCTCGAATTCCGGTCTTGCTTGGATAGGCGATTTCGCCGACCCGCCAGAGGTAACCATATGACTGCCCGTCACGCACCGTAGCGGCGGGCGTAAAGCTCGCGTCGAGCCAGGCCGCGGGCACGATCGTACGGCCCTCCCATTGGCCGCGGGCGAGTACCAATTGCCCGATTCGCGCGAGCTCACGCGGCGTCAGACGTAGCCCGGATGCGGCAATCGCCTCTCCATCCGTGCCTTTTGCCCACGAGAATTTATCGATACCCAGCGGCTCGAAAAGAGCCGAGCGCGCGTAGTCCTCGAGCGCTTGCCCGGTGCCCTTTTCGATCAGGCGGCCGATCAGCGCAACGGCACCACCGCTATAGATCCAGACTTCGCCCGGTGCGGCGACGATCGGGCGGTCAAGCACGTAGCGATAGCGATCCGGCGCAGCGTCCATTGCGCTCTCGCTGTTGTCCGGATCTGTATACGAAAGCTGCTCGTTCCATTGCATGCCGAGCGTCATGGTCAGCGCATTGGCGATCGTGAGACCTGCTCGTTGCGGATCGCGAGCAAGGTCCGGGTATTCCGGGAACTGCGACAGGAGCGGCGTATTTATTGGCGGGACGCGCTTGTCCGCCAGCGCAATGCCGTAGAGCAACGACACAAGGCTCTTGGTGACAGAGCGCAGATCGTGCTGTGTGTCGGGACCGAACACGATCTCCCCGGCCGATTGGCCCCGCGTTTCATCGAGACCCGAAAAATAGCGCTCGAAGGCTATCTGCCCTTCCTGCAGCACCAAGATACCGTGGAGGTTGCGCAAAGAGGTAGTAGTACGAAACGCCTCGAAGCGGGCTTCGAGATCCGGTACGAAGCCGGAAGCAGCAGGGGGCTTCGCTGCCCATGAAGCGGCGTGGGCAAATACAGGCATCTGGCTCGCTATCAGTGCGGCTCCCGCTAGTTTGAAGATATCGCGCCGGCTAGCAGTCTTGATCATCAACGTCTCCTTGAAGGCCCTGGCGTGCGATATCGCTAGGGTGTGTTTTCGATACGGCCACTACCCGATATGGCCGAATGCAACTGCGCCGGACGCCCGTGCAGCTTTACGACACCGCTGCCGCGGATGGCGATGTCAGCGCTGTCCTGCGCCGCGACCTGCACTTCGCCGCTGCCGTGGACCACGATCTCCGCAGATCTGGCCGAGAGGCCTTGCAGTTCCGCCTCGCCCGACCCCGCGACATTGAGCGCGACAACCTGCACGGCACCAGTCGCGACAACATGGCCGCTTCCCGTGATGCGCAGTTGCAGCTTCTGCTGGTCGATACCCGATAAAACGAGGTCGCTGTTGCCTCTGATTCCCCATGTCGCGATCGACGGGGCAGTCAGCCGAACCGAGAGATGCGTGACTGGGGCACAGTCGAGTTCGCTATCGAAACCGAGCCTGCCATCAACTATGCGCACATGGCTGACGAGAGAGGAGTCGCCGGTCACGGTCGCCTCGGCTTTGGGACCGGGCTGGTAGGTGACAGAGGCCGGCAGATCGATATCGAGCCTGTTGTTCGCCTCGAAAGGGAATGTAACGGAGGCAGGCGAGGTACCGGCCGGGTTCGCGGCATTGACGCCGCTCGCGGTTCGGTCGCTTGCAGACACCCCGTTGAACCAAGTCGGACCACAACGCCATCCCCCCTCGCGCCACCAGGACGCACCGCCATCCCGATGCGATCCGGCAAGCGAACCGCCGAGCGCAAGGAGAGCGATGGCAACGGTCAATCCCGTGACTACCATCAATGCCGGTCTTTTAGTCAGGTTCCGATTCTGGGTCGGAATGTCTTCGCCCGAGTTTCGCGTCCTGTCCTGATCGGGCTCGAGCAAGTGGTAATGCAACCGCATATAGCGTCCGAGCATGCGCACGCCCGCGCCGAGTCCCAGCAGCAGTAGCGAGCCGCCGACGACAAGGCAGGCAATCAGCCCGATGCCGACCACGAAGCGGATCACCCCGCCAACGAGCGAGCCACCGTGAGCGAAGAACACGACGGTGAAGATCATGTGCGCGCCGACAGCACCGAGGGCTACGAGGCCGATGCCAATGCCGAGGGCAACGGCTGCCAC
>Ga0105854_1000854_pt1 | contig 12961 bp, 17 predicted proteins | sample OrgsoiDNA_201058_FD_89679 | JGI IMG/M metagenome (GOLD analysis project Ga0105854, IMG submission 89679) | Permafrost soil microbial communities from the Arctic, to analyse light accelerated degradation of dissolved organic matter (DOM) -... | ecosystem: Environmental > Terrestrial > Soil >... | reverse complement strand
TCGGCCAGAAATACCGCATCGTGAGCAGTGCCAAGGCAGCACCGCCAGGCTCCAAAACGCTTGTCCTGCGGGCAGCGATCACCGGTGTAACCGCGTCTAACGAAGGTATGCAATGGTATGAAGTAGTGCCGGTCGCGGCGGTGGTTGGCGGGGTAAGTGCGGCCTCGGGCCATCGCACTCAGGACACCACGCTGTTTCTTGAAGCCGAGTTGGTGGACGCGAGCAACAACCAGGTCGTGGCCAAAGTGGTGCGCAAGGTGTTTGGCGAGCAGTTGAGAATACCAGTCAGAAGATCACCGTCAATGACTTCAAAGCGGCGATCAACAAGCTGACGGCCGATTTGCAGGCGTTTATACGCTAGGCCAGATAGACCGCGTTATCGTTCTTCGCGAGCAAGCCCGCTCCCACAGAGGGAATGCATTCCAAATGGGGGAGCGGGCTTGCTCGCGAAGACGGCATATCCAGCAACATCATAATCAAGTGCAAGACTACCCAAGCATCCCCACCCACTGCCCCGGCGTCATTCGGGTGACCATGATCAGCACAATCACGAACATCCCCAGAAACCCGAGCACGCCCATCCAGAACCACTTGCGGTAAACCGCATCGTATTCGACGGTAAGCCCCTGCCCCGTTTCCGCCGCGCTCAACGCCAGCACCTGCAATCGCTTCTGCAGTACCAGCACCGGCAGCCAGAGCGCCCCGGTGCACAGGAAAATCACCAGCGCCGTCAGCACCCATTCCGTGGTCAACGGCAGCCCGCTGAGTTTCACCAACCCATACCCGGTCAAGATTTGAATGAAGCCTGCCGGCGTGGTGATCCAGGTGTCGAACCGCACCACCATTCGCGCCACGTGGGCGATCACCAGCGGATTGGCCGTGCGACTGGCGGCGATCAGATACAGGTAGGAACCCATACCGAAACCAAACAGAAAAATCGCGGCGATGATGTGGGCATATTTGAGGCCGAGGTAGAGCATGTTCAGCCCTGCCCGTCAGAAAAAACCACGGACATCTGCAGATTGTCCGGGTCGTTAATGGCAGCCATGTATTCATCGACGCTGATTTCACCGACACACGGTCGAGCGCCGGGTTCGGGCACATAGCCCTGAAGCATTTTCGCCGCCAGGGCGATGGCGGCGCAGCTCGGGATTTCGGGTCCTTTGTCGTTGAACGCGGTGAGCTGCACGGTCAAGGACTGTGGCTTTTCATCCATGCCGAGGCCTTGGACGTCGATGTACATCGCACTTTTGCCATCGCCAAATCGTTCGAACCAGCAGCCCCAGCGGTGTAACCGGGCGGCCCATGGTGCGTAGTCGCGAATCAGCCCGGTTCGCAGGGCCTGGGCCAACAAGTAGTTGGCCACGCCACCGAGCTTGAGCCCCGCGCCGGCCTTGAATCGCAAGGTGTGGGCGCCGTAACGACCGGCGAAGATGTCCATGTCGGGCACATCGACATTGGCCAGCACCCGCGTCCCCATCTGCGGCATCTTGCGCAAGGTCAGGTCCTGCCAGCCGAGCACTTCGTGCACCTGCCCGTTCTTCAGCTGTTTGATCGGTTTACCAGCGTAAGCGAGCACGCCGGCAACGGTGGACAGCCCCGGCATCTTGGCCGAGGAAGTAATGCCGTGTTCGATCGAATCGATGCGTTTAAACCGCCCACGGTGCTGATCGATGATCGCCGACGACAACGTCGGCACCGAACTGCAGCCGCTGAGGACCGCCACACCCGCGCCTTTGGTCCGGGCGTACAGCACATGAATGCCGTTGACGAAGGTGCGGCAGTCGGCCAGGTCACAGTAATTCACGCCCGCCTCGATGCAAGCCTCGGCCACCGCATAGGACTGTCCCTGGAACGGGCCGCCGGTGTGGATGACCAATTGAACGCCCAGCGAACTCAGGGCCGACTTGAAATCGACGCCCATGGCATCGCCGCACCAGCCTTCACAGGTTTTGCCGGATTGGGTTTTCAATGCTTCGAGTTTGGCTGACAACTTGCGGGGATCGCGCCCGGAGATCACCAGATCAATGCCCGACATCACCGCCAGATGCCGGCAGACGATGCTGCCGAAGTTTCCGTAGCCGCCGATCACCATTACCTTGAGTGCCATTTACTGCGTCCCTGAGCCGTTTTTATAACCGAGGCGCGATTCTAAGGGATTGAATCCATGGGCAGGGGCGATTTTTTCCAGGGAATGCGGGGGTTTCGGCAGAGCGACCGCGTTATCGTTCTTCGCGAGCAAGCCCGCTCCCACTTGATTTGTGTCGTTCACAAATCCCCTGTGGGAGCGGGCTTGCTCGCGAAGGCGGCCGAATAAACAACGCATCACTCAAGACATGGGCAACTAAACCGCACCGCCCTTGGCCTGCTGCTCCAGATGCACCTGCAACTGCGGATCAATCTTCAGCGCCGCCGCCAGTTCATCCAGATAATTACGCTCAGCATCTTGCTGATCGTCCACCACCATCACACTAGCCAAATACATTTCCGCAGCGATGGCCGGATCGGTGGCCGATTGCGCCACATCGGCGGCGTTCAATGGCCGGGCGACTTCGGCGTCGAGCCATTGCTGCAGTTGCGGGTCGTCGGTGTGGCGGCCGATTTCGGCGCTGATCATCTGTTTCTCCTTATCGTCGATCCGGCCGTCAGCCTTCGCGGCAGCGATCAACGCGCGCAGCACCGCGTGGCTGTGCTCCTCGACTTCCGGGCCGGACAACAGGTCGGCTGTGCGCGGCGCCTGTTGCGGCGCTGAGGTCTGGCTGCGCTGCCAGGTTTGATAGGCTTGGAACGCCATCATCCCGAGGGACGCCAGCGCCGCGTAGTTGGTGCCGCCCGAAGAACGGCTCTGGGTCGAGCCACCCAACGCTGAGCCACCACCCAGCAAACCACCGAGCAAGCCACCCAACCCGCTACTGCCAGCACTGGAACCGGCGCCACCACCCAGCAGGCCGCCGAGCAATCCGCCGAGACCGCCCAGGCCTCCCTGGGACGACGAAGCGCCACCCGGTTGCGCCGTGGAGCCTTGGCCGGCCCGCAACAGTTGTTCGAGCAAATCGCTGGTGTTCATGACGACGTCCTCATTAATCGGCGTGGCGCTAATAGGCAAAACGCAGTCAGGCAACGATAGCCCCGCCCGGCAATTGCGCCAGCACCGTTTGGCCGACGTGAACCCGTCAAACCGCGAGCGCTCACGCTACTGACAGAAACTGACACTGCCCCCTTCTATGCTTGTGCGACCTACAACGGAGCCGTCCCATGATCACGCCTCGCTATATGTTGCTTTTCGTCGAAAATCCCGCCGTCAGTGCACAGTTTTACGAGTTTCTGCTGGACCTCAAACCCGTGGAAGAATCCCCGACCTTTGCGCTGTTTGTGCTTGATGGCGGCTATAAGCTGGGGCTCTGGTCGCGGCACACCGCTGAGCCGGCGGTGGGGATGACCGGCGGCGGCATGGAGCTGGCGTTTCCGGTTGAGTCCGCCGAACAGGTCGATGCAATTTTTGCCAAATGGTCCAGCCTCGGCTTGAGCATCCTGCAACCGCCCACGGAACTGGATTTCGGTCGCACCTTCGTCGCGCTTGACCCCGATGACCATCGGCTGCGAGTGTTCTACCCTCGCTAACCCGCTACCCAGAGGATCAACCCAGCCATGGATCAGCATCAGATCGTCGTCAGCGACGTGATCGAGCCTGAAGTCGCGCACGTGCTCAGTGCCGGGCTCAGTGCTTTTAATGATCAGGCGACCGGGATCAACGACCGGCAGGCACTGGCGGTGACGATCCGCGATCCTGAGACCCAACAGGTTTTGGGCGGGATGACCGGGCGGACGTCGCTGGGCCTGCTGTTTCTCGACTTGTTTTACTTGCCCGAATCGCTGCGCGGCTCCGGACTCGGCTCACGACTGCTCCAGGCCTGTGAAGATGAAGGTCGCCGTCGCGGCTGTCTTTCGGCGGTGCTCTATACCTTGAGTTTCCAGGCCCCGGCGTTTTACGAGAAGCACGGCTGGCAGCGCTTTGGCGAAGTGCCATGCCTGCCGGAGGGCACCAGCCGGGTGTTTATGAGCAAGGTGTTGTAACAAAAATCAGCATCCACGCGAACCCTGTGGCGAGGGGGCTTGCCCCCGTTCGGCTGCGCAGCAGTCGTCAAACCTGTGGACACGGTCTGTGCGGGAAACATAGGGGGCTGCTTCGCAACCCAACGGGGGCAAGCCCCCTCGCCACAAAGTGTGTGTGCCTCCTTTCGGCAAACATCCCTGTAGATTTATCCGAAGTATTTTTCTACAGCGCGCTAAGATTTAAAGGTGGTGAACCTTATCCCCGGATTCCCGGTCGATACCTGCAACCCGACCCGGTTTGCCGACGCCCCCAATAGAAGGGTGCTGACTGGCTTGCTTCACTTTTTGGAGAACGCCCCCGTGATATCAACCTTACACATCGCCAGGCTCAAAGCATGGGGCGCCCATGGTTTTACCGCGACCGGCGTGGTCACTGCCTTCCTGGCCACCCTCGCGCTGCTGGAAAACCAGCCGGTCCATTGCCTGCTGTGGCTGGGCGTGGCGCTGATCGTCGACGGCCTCGACGGGGCGCTGGCACGCAAGGTCAATGTGCAATCAGTGCTGCCGAGTTTCGACGGCTCGATCCTCGACCTGGTCATCGACTACCTGACCTACGTGTTCATCCCGGCGCTGTTCATCTACCGCTACATCCCGTTGCCTGACTACACGCTGCTGCTGACCGTGTCGCTGATACTCGTCTCGTCGCTGTTCTGCTTCTGCAACGTCAACATGAAAAGCAAAGACAACTACTTCCAGGGCTTCCCCGCCGCGTGGAACGTCGTCGCGTTGTGCCTGTACATCATCGCCCCGTCTCCGTGGGTGACGCTGCTCACCGTCATCGGCCTGGCGCTGCTGACCGTGACCCGAATGAAATTCCTGCACCCGTTTCGGGTGCGCAAGTTCATGCCGATCAACATCGCCGTAACCGCCATCTGGTTGCTGTGCAGTTTGTCGCTGGTGGTCAACCACCCGGTGATCAACCCGCTGGTGATGGGGCTTTGGCTGCTGATGTCGGCGTACTTCCTGGGGATCTGCATCTGGCGCACGGCAATGGAGTGGTTTGACGGCTCGCGGAATAAGTAACCGGGCGCCGAAGCCACCTGATCGCCCGAACAACACAAATCCCCTGTGGGAGCGAGCTTGCTCGCGATTGCGGTCATTCAGTCATAGGGATGGTCACTGATACGCCGCTATCGCGAGCAAGCTCGCTCCAACATTGACTGTGTAACGCCTGGAGTTGTCTATACGTGAGCAACCAGATTCGGCTCGCAACCCTGCAGGATGCAGCAGCCATCAGCCAGGTCATCATCCAGTCCCTGCGCCACTCCAACGCCCAGGACTACACGCCCGACATCATTGCGCAGGTGGAAAAAAGCTTTTCTACCGAGTGCATTCTTACTTTGATGGGCCAACGCCAAGTCTTTGTGGCGACCATCGCGCATCAAGTCGTTGCAACCGCCAGCCTCGACCGTGATGTTGTCCGCAGTGTATTCGTCAGCCCAGCCCATCAAGGGATAGGACTTGGCAGGAAGTTGATGGCCACGCTTCAAGCCGTCGCCAATGACGCAAACATCGACGTCTTGCGCGTGCCCTCCTCCATTACCGCTGAAGGCTTTTACGTGAAGTTGGGCTTTCGAAAGGTTCGTGATGAGTTTCACGGCGCTGAACGCACGATCATCATGGAACTACGTTTGAGCCCTGATTGAATGTGGGGCGACCTCATTTCTGTCTCCGCTGAAGATTGTAGGAGCTGCCGAAGGCTGCGATCTTTGATCCTGATCTCAGCACCGTCGAAAAAGATCAACGTCAAAAGATCGCAGCCTTCGGCAGCTCCGGTGAGGTCTTGATGAACGGGCGGCTCAATACGAACGCTGTTTTATTCCCCACCGCCCTTCGTCCCAAGTCACCACCCACAGGTTTTCATGAGACGTGATGACGGCCCCATCCGCTCGATTGCGCGAATACCGAACATACAAATGGACCTTTCGAGGGCTCACCAGGACCACACGTTTATCCTGGTAAACCGTATGGTCCCAGCCCGTCTGGCGCGTCAACTCAACAAAAAAATCATCCGGCAGCTGCCCGGCCCGGTCCCAGATCACCAGGTTTTCCCCGGAAAGGATGACGTGAGGAAAGTGAAGAAAGCGATCCATGCCCACCAGGTCCCGAGCGTTGAAGGCGTCGGTAAACGCTTCGATGCAGGCAATGGCTGCACGCTCCATGGCGGGCTCGTCGAAAGCATCACGGCGATCGGGTTGAAAGAGTGCATCGGTATTTTTCATGCTACGAACTGGCTCCTGCCTGTGTCGAAAAATCGCTATCCGTTGAGTGGCGATGTTCAGTCTGCCGATCAAACTGCCGGTTGGCCAACGCAGAAAAGCGCCACGGGCTGACGGGTTTCATCCAGCTCCAAAGCACGTTTCATTGCGCCATCGTCAAAACCCATTACCACCACAGACCCCAGCCCTTGCGCCGTCACCGCCAGGTACATGTTTTGCGCGACCGCTCCCGCTTCAAAATCGACATAACGCGCGCCACGCAAGCCATCCGCTTGCTGTTCGGCAAAGTGCTGGATGGCCAGGTCTCGGTTTCCGATGATCACCACCACAACGGCAGCGTCCTCCAGCCAGGTTTCATCACCGAGCGCGGCGCAATTCAGAACCCCGGCCGCAAGGCTTGGACCGGACAACGTGAGCTGCGCCGAATCAGGCTCGAAGATGTAGAAACCTGGTGATAAACCCTCGACCCGACGAACGATAACGCCCAGGGTCAGCGGATACAAAGCATGTGCCGAGGGCGCTGCACGCTTGCCCTCTGAGGATGTGCGGCCCTGCCCGGCAGACAGAATGTTGAGCACGGCGCTCAGCGAGATGGGCTCGTCGGTGTAACGTCTGACGCTGCGCCGGCGGGTGAGCAGGTTTTGCAGGGCTGTTGCGTTCGAAGCATCCATTGCACGTGCGTCCCGATTTTGCGGAACCTCGATTAAAGCAGTTCCCATGATGTGGTGGTTGTCGGGCCAGCTTTAATTTTCAGGCCCTCACAAACTCTGTGGCGAGGGGGCTTGCCCCCGTTTGGGTCGCGAAGCGGCCCCCGGCACTCTCCTGGCAGACCGCATTCGCTGGATTGACACCTGCTTCGCAGGCGAACGGGGGGCAAGCCCCCTCGCCACAGATGTTCAGCCTTTTTGACCGCAGCGTATGTCCACAACAGGCTTGCACAGTGGACAGAGCACGTCGCATGACGATAGCGTCAGCCCATCCCATTTAAAGGCCTCACCATGATCCCGATTGTCGAGTACGCCGACGAACATCACCGCACCGCCGTTATCAATCTCTGGGAAACCGCGTTCGGCTACGAAACCGCGCACAACACCCCAAGCCTGGTGATCGACAAGAAACTGGCCATCGCCGACGGGCTGTTTTTTGTGGCGCTGGCTGCAGAGGTGGTCGTTGGCACTGTTCTGGCGGGATACGACGGCCATCGTGGCTGGCTCTATTCGGTTGCGGTGCATCCGGCGCAGCGCCGACAAGGCTTGGGCGCCAGGCTGGTTCGCCATGCAGAGCAGGCTTTGACGGCGCGCGGTTGCATGAAGATCAATCTGCAGATTGTCAGCACCAATGAAAGCGTGAAGGGTTTTTATGAATCCCTGGGTTATGCGGTGGAGCCGCGCATCAGCATGGGGAAGAAGGTTGAGGTGAACATTGCGCAGATCTGATGTTCCGTCATCGCGAGCAGGCTCGCTCCCACTTGACCGAGTCAGCCGCAGATTTTGTGCAAGACACCGATTAAGTGTGGGAGCGGGCTTGCTCGCGAACAGGCCGTAACATTCAACATCAGCGGTGACTGACACACCGCCTTCGCGAGCAAGCCCGCTCCCACATTTGATCTGCATTGCCAATCATCAACGCCGTGTGATCACCACCTCCAGATACTCACTCGGCAACACCAGCGAAGCCTCCCCCGCTCGGTTCATCCGGTTCAGCAACTCGGCAAGGTCCCTTTCCAGCCCTATGGCGCCATCAACCGGCAACACCGCAAACGCCTTGTGCACCGGCCCATACCAGTTGCGGAAGGTGTCGATGAAGTGCGCAGCCGAGCGGTAGCGGAAGTTGAAAGTCCGGCGCGTCACTTGGGTCAGGAAGTCTTGGTCATTGAAGTGCGTGTGCAACCAGGCTTCGTTGCCCCAGTTCGACGGTGGTAACGCTACGGGCGGTGGCGGAACATGATGGGCAAGCACCTTGAACATCTGGCCGACAAAACCCTCCGGCGTCCAGTTGGCCAGGCCAATGCGCCCACCGGGGCGGCAGACCCGCGCCAGTTCGGTGGCGGCCTTGGGCTGGTCCGGCGCGAACATCACGCCGAAAGTCGACAGGACGGCGTCGAAACTGCCATCGTCGAAGGGCAGTGCTTCGGCGTCGGCGACTTGAAAAATCACCTCCAGCCGTTCGGCCCTGGCGCGGTCTTCACCGCGTTCCAGCAGCGCTGCCACATAATCGGTGGAGGTGACGTTGCAGCCTCGGCGGGCGGCGGCGAGTGTGGCATTGCCGTTACCGGCGGCGACGTCCAGCACCCGCTCATCACAGCGCAAGTCACAGGCTTCGGCCAGTTGCTCGCCGACGATCTGCAACGTGGTGCCGATCACGGCATAGTCGCCACTGGCCCAGGCGACCATCTGACGGTTTTTCAGGGCAACAAGATCAATAGGTATACTCATGAAGCGTGGCTCCCTCGCGGGTTGGAACACGGATCAGGCTTTGACGGACGACTACTCCGCCGTAGTGGGATCGATGATGTTCATGACCTGCGACACGCTGTTGGCCGGAAAACCGCCTTGCCTGGCATGTTCCCGAATGAGTTCTGCGTTCGGCGCGATGTACACGCAGTAGACCTTGTCGCCGGTGACGTAGCTCTGCAGCCATTGCACCTCGGGGCCTAACTCGCGCAGTACTTTGCAGGACGTTTGCGAGATCCCTTTCAGTTCCTGTTCTGACAGTGATCCCGCGCCTGGAATCTCGCGCTCAATAATGAACTTGGGCATGACAACCTCTCTTTCTTGTTATCGGTGACAGCTTCTTATGGGTGACAGCTTGGGGCAGTAACCCTGCTCCTCAACTATCGCCCCGTGGCATCGCCGCGTTGTGGCCGGTCGTCCGGTGATTGGCCTGAATCAGGCGTTCGCCGATGAATGGCGGTCGATCTGTTAAACCGGCGTAACACGCGCCTCGGGATTGCCGAAAGTCTGCACATTCCCTGTGGGAGCGGGCTTGCTCGCGAAGACGGCATCTCATCCAACATATTGGTTAACTGACAGTCCGCTTTCGCGAGCAAGCCCGCTCCCACAAGGGGACTTCGTCGCCTCCCACAGCGCTGCACACGCTGCGAACTAGACTTAATGATTACCCCGCAGGGGTTCATTCCCACGACCACCGCCCAGAGGCGTACGCCTCGAAAAACACTGCCTCTGGACCCTGATCCTTTCACAGGAGCACACGTGATGGACGAGGCCAGACTTAACGATTTCATGGGCAAACTGGTCAACGACATGGGCGGCGCGGCGATGCTGGCCAATGTCATTCTCGGCGAAGAACTCGGCCTCTATCGGGCCATGGCCGACAGCCAGCCAATCAGCCCCGAAACCCTCGCCGACAAGACCGGATGCAACCCGCGCCTATTACGCGAGTGGCTCAGTGCCCACGCCGCCTCCGGCTACATGGAACACCGTGACGGCCAGTTCCGCCTACCCGAAGAGCAAGCCCTGGCGTTGGCGATCGAAGACTCCCCGGTGTACATCGCCGGCGGTATCGGGGTGGTCGCGTCGTTTTTCCATGACAAGGACAAACTGGTCAAAGCCATGCGCGGCAACGGTGCCCTGCCGTGGGGCGAGCACCATCCGTGCATGTTCAGCGGCACGGAACGGTTCTTCCGTCCCGGCTACAAGGCGCACCTGGTGGCCGAGTGGTTGCCGGCGCTAGAAGGCGTGGTCGCCAAACTGGAGGATGGCGCCAAAGTGGCGGACGTCGGCTGCGGCCACGGCGCGTCCACCGTGATCATGGCCCAGGCGTTCCCTAATTCGCGGTTCGTCGGGTTTGATTACCACGCGCCCTCCGTCACCGTGGCCACCCAGCGCGCCGAAGAAGGTGGTGTGGCCGGACGCGCGCGGTTCTTCCAGGGCACTGCCAAAAGTTACCCTGGCACCGACTATGACCTGGTCTGCTATTTCGATTGCCTGCATGACATGGGCGACCCGGTGGGTGCAGCACGGCACGCCTTTGACTCGCTGAAACCGAACGGCACGGTGCTGCTCGTGGAGCCCTACGCCAACGATACCCTCGACGACAACATCAACCCGATTGGTCGACTGTTCTACGCGGCCTCAACGTTCATCTGCACCCCGAACTCACTGTCCCAGGAAGTCGGCCTCGGGCTCGGCGCCCAGGCCGGCGAGGCGCGGTTGCGCAAGGTGTTCACCGAGGCCGGGTTCAATCATTTCCGCCGGGCCACGGAAACGCCGTTCAACCTGATTCTGGAGGCGCGTAAATAACTACCGCACCCCGTAGGAGCTGCCGAAGGCTGCGATCTTTTGATCTTGATCTTAAAAAACAAAGTCAAAAGATCGCGGCCTTCGGCAGCTCCTACGGGGGGATCAGCGTTTGATCCGTCGGGGTGATCGGCAAATGCTATCTTGCAAACACTCAAAGGCCCTGCGGAGTGTTGAACATGCTCGACCGCCCCATCCGCGAACAACTCGACCGTCTCCAGCAGTTAATGGCCGACCAGCCGTTCGCGGTCCTGACCGGTGCCGGCATCAGCACCTCGTCGGGCATTCCGGACTACCGTGACAACCAGGGCGTGCGCCGTGGCCGGCAACCGATGATGTATCAGGAGTTCCTCGCCGCCCCCGAGTCCCGGCGCCGCTATTGGGCACGGGCAATGCTCGGTTGGCCGCGAGTGCGCCTGGCCAACCCGAACGCGGCCCACGAGGCGCTGGCCAGTTTGCAGAGTTCGCGGCAGATCGGCGGGCTGATCACCCAGAACGTCGACACCTTGCACGACCAGGCTGGCAGTCATGACGTCATCGAACTCCACGGCAGCCTGCACCGGGTGCTGTGCCTGGACTGCGGCCAGCGCAGCGAGCGGGATGCGATTCAACAGCTGATGGAAGCGCAAAACCCGTACCTGGCCGGGGTCGATGCGGTGCAAGCGCCGGATGGCGACACCCTGCTCGACCCGGCGTTTGAAGCGCGGTTTCAGGTGCCACACTGTCCGCATTGCGGCGAGGCGCGGATGAAGCCGGACGTGGTGTTTTTCGGCGAGAACGTCGCTCAGGTAACGGCGGCCAAGGCCATGGCGGCGGTGGAGCAAGCGGCGGGGTTGCTGGTGGTGGGGTCGTCGTTGATGGCGTATTCGGCGTTTCGGTTGTGTCGGGCGGTGGTGGATCAGGGCAAGCCGTTGATTGCGATTAACCTGGGCAAGACCCGGGCGGATGACATTTTGGAGATGAAAATCGAGGCGTCCTGCGAAAAACTCCTGCCCTTGCTGACCCAACGACTGACCACTTAAAAACTGACGAAACCCAACCCTGTGGGAGCGGGCTTGCTCGCGAAGAGGTCGGCACATTCAACATTGACGTCGACTGACACTCCGCCTTCGCGAGCAAGCCCGCTCCCACAGGGTTATGTGTTTATCCGGCAGACAGGCGTTGGCCCAGGTTTGCTTCCTTGAAAATATCAAACAACGCCTGCGCCGCCGCCGACAGTTCATGCCCCGGCTTGGTCAACACGCCAATCGCCCGCTCCACCACCGGGTCACGCAAAGTAATGCAGTGCGCGCCCGACTCCTGCATTTGCTGCCGGCACAGCGCCGGCACCGCGCTCACGCCCAACCCGCTGGCGACCATCCGTCCCACCGTCGCCAGTTGATGACTTTCAAACTCCACCGGCAACTTCATACCGCGAGCCTGCAAGTGTTCTTCGAGCATCACCCGCACTGTGGACGGTCGCTGCAAAGTGATAAACGGCTCCATCAACAAGGTCTGCCAGTCGATCTCCTCCAATTGCGTCAACGCCGAATCATGCGGCACCACCGCCACAAACCGGTCGATGTACAACGGCGTGAACTCCAGCGACGAGCTATGAGCCGGCTCAAACGAAACGCCTAGCTCCACTTGCCGATCGCGGACCATTTCCAGCACCTGCTCGTTGATCACGTCATTCACCGTGACGTTGACTTTCGGGTAACGCGCGCGGAAGGTCTTGAGGATCGGCGGCAGCAGGTTGCCGGCAAACGAAGGCATCGCCGCCACCGTTACGCGACCGCGCTGCAGAGTGAAACGTTGACGCAGTTCATCTTCGGCATTGTCCCAATCGGCGATCAGCCGACGGGCCAGCGGCAGCAGCGATTCACCCTCAGGCGTCAGCGCCACGTTGCGTGTGTTGCGGCTAAACAGGCGTCCGCCCAGGCCTTCTTCCAGGGCCTTGATGGTCAGGCTCAACGCCGATTGCGACAGGTGCAACCGCTCGCAGGCCACGGCAAAACTCAGGCTCTGGGCCACGGCCAGAAAGGCTCGGATCTGCTTGACTGTCATCGTCGCTTTGCTCCAGTTGCGTAGGAGCTGCCGTAGGCTGCGATCTTTTGATCTTGATTTTCGGCGGCTTGAAGATCACAAAAGATCAACGTCAAAAGATCGCAGCCTTCGGCAGCTCCTACAGAGGTATTGGTGAGTTTTATCTATCAATCAACCTTAAAAATCAACTTAACAAATGAATACTCTGGCGAGACACTCATCCCCACTACGGCTAGCCAGCCGCCCATAAAGAATAAAAGAGGTGCATATGGCAGGTTTCGACAAGCGCGTGAGTTCCTACGAGGAAGCCCTTGCAGGTCTTGAAGACGGCATGACCGTGATCTC
>Ga0105854_1000852_pt1 | contig 12996 bp, 11 predicted proteins | sample OrgsoiDNA_201058_FD_89679 | JGI IMG/M metagenome (GOLD analysis project Ga0105854, IMG submission 89679) | Permafrost soil microbial communities from the Arctic, to analyse light accelerated degradation of dissolved organic matter (DOM) -... | ecosystem: Environmental > Terrestrial > Soil >... | reverse complement strand
TCCATACGCAAAACGCCCTGGCCAGTGCCTACCATACGCCCAACCGGCTGGTATTCGACCTGGACCCTGGTAAGGGCGTAGCCTGGCCCGCCATCCAGGAAGCGGCCGTGCTGCTGCGCGCCTTCCTGGCGGAACTGGGACTGCCCGCCTGGCTGAAAACCAGCGGCGGCAAGGGTTTGCATGTGGTGGTGCCTATCCGCCCCCAGCATGACTGGGATACGGTGAAGGCGTTTTCGCAAGCCATCGTGGCCCATATGGCAGAGTTGATACCGCAACGTTTCGTGCTCAAGAGCGGACCGGCGAACCGGGTCGGCAAGATTTATATCGATTATCTGCGCAATGGACGGGGCGCCACCACCGTGTGCGCCTGGTCGGCACGCACGCGTTCGGGGCTGGGCATTTCCGTGCCGCTGGCGTGGGAAGAGCTGGACAAATTGAAGGCGGGCGACGCCTGGAATGTCAGCAATGTACACAGCCGCCTCGACATGGGCAATACACCCTGGGATGGCTATGCGCGCAGCGCCAGGGGTCTTGCCCAGGCCATGAAAAAGCTGGGGTTTGCTCAATAAAGTATTTGATAGATTGGTCCAGAATGCTACACTGCGGGCATGGGACGACCAAAACAATTTGAACGCGAGCAGGCTTTGCAGCAAGCCATCGGCATTTTTTCAGAGCATGGCTATGAAGGCTCGTCGACGGGCGTCTTGCTTGAAGGCATGGGCATCAGCCGCCAAAGTCTGTATGACACTTTCGGCGACAAGCGCCAGCTGTATCTGGAAGCGCTGCAGCGTTATACGAGCGATAACGTGGGTGGCTTGCTGCGCGCGCTGGCCAGTGCGGCTTCGCCGGCCGTGGCGCTGGAGAGCTTGCTCGACGCAGCGGTGGTCCAAGCGCTGGCCGATCCGAATCCCCGTTGCCTGGGCATCAGCGCCATTTGCGAATTTGGCCGTACCGACCCGGAGGTCACGGCGCTGACGGAGCGGGCCGGTGCGACTTTGGGTGCGGCGCTTGAGCGCAGCCTGGACCAGGCAAAAGAGGCTGGGATCATTGCTCTTGACACCGATATCGTAATGGCGTCGCAATACCTGCGTGCCACCTTGTCGGGGATTAAATTGGCGGCCCGCAGCGGCGCACCCGAAGCGACCTTGCGCGGTATCGCCAGCCTGGCCCTGCGCGCGCTGCGCTAGTGTTTTACGATGCACCGGCAATCCGGTGCTTTTTTTGAAGTATTTTGGACTGATTGGTCTGGAAAGGTTTTGCATCATGTCTTTGGATAAAAGAATTGCTTTTGTTACCGGTGGTTCGCGCGGTATCGGCGCCGCCATCGTGCGCCGCCTGGCGGCCGATGGCGCCGTGGTGGTGTTTACGTATGCCGCCTCGCAAGCACGGGCGCTGGCGCTGGTGGCGGAAGTGGCCGCTGCTGGCGGCATTGCACAAGCCGTGCAAGCCGACAATGCGGACGCGGCAGCCTTGAGCGCTGCGATTGCCGCCTGCGCCGACCAGCATGGCCGCATCGATATTCTGGTCAATAACGCCGGCATTCTGATACGCGGCGCGGATGCCAGCGTGGCCGACTTTGACCGCATCGTCGGCGTCAATGTGCGCGGCGTGTTCGTCGCTTCGCAGGCGGCTGCCCAGCATATGGGGCAGGGCGGGCGCGTGATCACGATTGGCAGCGTAAATGGGGACCGGGCCGGTTTCGAAGGCGCCGCCCTGTACAGCATGACGAAGTCGGCAGTGGCTGGCTTGATGCGCGGCATGGCGCGCGACCTGGGACCGCGCGGCATCACGGCCAATACGGTGCAACCGGGCCCGACCGAGACGGAAATTGTCAGCGATGAAGCCACCAAAGCGTTTTTACGCACCATGATACCCGTGGGCCGCATGGGCCAGGACAGCGAAATCGCCAGTCTGGTGGCCTTTTTGGCTGGCCCGCAAGCGGCCTTCATCAATGGCGCAGCCTTGACCATCGATGGCGGCTACCTGGCTTGATTATCTGGCGTGATGGGTGCTGGTGGAGGTGGCTTAATGCAAAGAATTTGCGTTAACTCAAATATGTAACTACAATAGTTACATGAAAACCTGTCGAAGGACTCCACCATGTTTGACTTGATCGTTATCGGCGGCAGCTTTGCCGGACTGTCTGCTGCCTTGCAACTGGCGCGCACGCGGCGTGCTGTGCTGCTGATCGACTTTGGTGCGCCACGCAACCGCTTTGCGGCACACGCGCACGGTGTGCTGGCGCAGGATGGCCGCCCTGGCAGCGCCATCCTGAGCGACGCGCGGGCGCAACTGGCCAGCTACCCGAATGTCACTTTATGGCAGGGCAAGGTGAGCCAGGCGCAACCCTTGCCGTCGGCGAAGATTGCTTTCGCGGTCACGCTGGACGATGGCCGCCAGGCGCAGGGCCGGCGCTTGCTGCTGGCCACCGGCGTGCGCGATGTGTTGCCCGAATTGCCGGGCGTGGCCGAGCGCTGGGGCCAGACGGTCTTGCATTGCCCGTATTGCCATGGTTATGAAATCGGCGGCGGGGCAGGTGGCCAGGCCATCGGCGTACTGGGCAGGTTACCTGCCTCCGTGCACCAGGCCAGCCTGATCGCCGACTGGGGCGACGTGACCCTGTTTACGGCAGGCATGCCGCCACTCGACGATGAAGCCCGGCAATTGCTGGCACGGCGCAAGGTGAAAATAGAAACCGTGGCCGTGACGGCGATCGAAGGTCCAGCGCCTTCCATCGACGGTGTGCGCCTGGCCGATGGCCGTCTGCTGCCCTTGCGTGCGCTATTCCTTGCCGCACCGATAGAACAGGCCAGTGTGCTGGCGGCGCAGCTGGGCTGCGTTTTCGAGGAAGGCATGATGGGGCCGGTGTTGCAGACCGATGCCATGAAAATGAGTTCCGTGCCCGGTGTGTACGCGGCCGGCGACGCGGCGCGCGCCATGGCCAATATCACCTTTGCCATGGGCGATGGCGTGATGGCGGCCGTGGGCGTCCATCATGCCTTGATCGCGGAAGAGAGCGCAGCCTGATTCATCAGGCGGCCTTGCGCCGGGACGTGGCTGTCTTGCGGGCAGCAGGTTTGGGCGCAGCCTTGGCCTTGCTTGCCGGGGCCGCCGCCTTCTTGCCCAGGCTTTGCTGCAGCAGGGCCACCAGGTCGACCACATTGCTCGCTGGCGCTGGCTCTTCGCTGTCCGCTTCCGGCGCCGTGATGGTCTTGGTTTGTTTGGCCTTGATTTTCTTTTTCACCAGCGCCAGCACGTCTTCGCGGTAGCTGTCGTGGTATTGCCCGGGCTGCCAGGTTTCGCTCATGCCTTCCACCAGCGACAGGGCCATTTTTAATTCCTTGTCGGAAATGCCCGCCGCTTTTAATGTGCTGCCGGGCAAATCCAGATCATCGGTGGCGCGAATTTCATCGGCATAGCGCAAGGTATTGAGTACGATGGCGTCGCCTATACAGACCAGCGCACACAGGTGCTGCTTGGTACGCATGACCATGGTGGCGACGCCCACCTTGCCCGCCTTGCGCAGGGTTTCGCGCAGCAGCGCATAGACTTTTTCACCGCCCTTGGCGGGCAGCAAATAATACGGATGCTCGTAAAAGGTCAGCGGCACTTCGCTGGCATCGACAAAAGTGAGGATATCGATGGTCTGCGTGGCTTTTACATTGGCCCGTTTCAAGTCTTCATCGGACAGCACCACGTATTCATCGGTCTTGTATTCATAACCCTTGATGATGTTATCCCACGCCACTTCCTTGCCCGTCTGCTTGTTGTAGCGCTTGTAGCCGACGGGCGCAAAGTCGCGCTTGTCCAGCATGGACAGTTCCAGTTCATGGTCGAGACTGGCAGAAATCAGTTCGACCGGGATGTGCACCAGGCCAAAGCTGATCGCGCCTTTCCACAATGCACGCGCCATGACCTATTCCCCCACGCTGCCCGTGACAGGCAGCACGATACCCGTGATATAGCTGGAACAGGCGGGCGAGGCCAGGAAAACATAGGCGGGCGACAATTCTTCGGGCTGGGCCGGGCGGTGCATGCTGGTGTCCTGGCCGAAGCTGCGGATTTCCTCGGGCGGCTTGTCGGCCGGGTTGAGTGGCGTCCAGACGGGGCCGGGCGCGATGGCGTTCACGCGGATGCCCTTTTCCAGCAGGTTGGCGGACAGGGCCATGGTAAACGCGTGGATGGCGCCCTTGGTGGTGGAATAGTCGAGCAAGTTTTTCGAGCCTTTCAAGCCCGTCACGGAACCCGTGTTGATGATGGATGCGCCCCGCTGCAAATGGGGCAGCACAGCCTTGGCCATATGAAAGTAGCCATACACATTGGTTTTCATGGTCAGGTCGAAGCGTTCCTCGCTCAAGTCCAGCAAGGACGTCGCGTGCTCCTGGAAGGCGGCGTTATTCACCAGCACGTCGATATGGTTGAACTTGGACATCACCTGGCTGACGGCTTCCTCGCAAAAACGCTGCTCGCGCACGTCGCCGGGGATCAGCAGACAGCTTTGGCCTTCCGCTTCCACATAGCGCTTGGTTTCATTGGCGTCCTCGTGCTCATTGAGGTAAACGATGGCCACATCGGCGCCTTCGCGCGCATACAGCACTGCCACGGCGCGGCCTATGCCTGAATCGCCGCCCGTGACGATGGCCACCATGCCTGCCAGCTTGCCGCTGCCACTGTAATCGGGAGCCAGGAAGCGCGGTTTCAAGGACATCTGCGCCTCTATCCCTGGCTTGTCCAGCTGTTGTGCCGGGAGCGGTGGGCCGGGTTGCCTGCGCGCGCTGGTCTGCACAGCTCGCTTATCCGTGTGCTCATGCTCTTGCGGGTTGCCGCGCTGCAGATTGCCGATGGATTTATTTTCACTCATGCTGGCCTCCTTTCATGCGTAAAGCCAGTATCGCGGCGGGGCAGGCTGCCTACGGTGCGCCTGCTAACAGAGTGGAAAGATCGGCCAAAAAGATATATGATGAGTGACATTATTGCAGGAGGCAGTCATGAAAGTGAGCAGAGAACAGGCGGCGCTCAACCGCGAGCGCATCGTTGAGGTGGCGGCGAAGTTATTCCGCGAAAAGGGTTATGACGGCATCGGCGTGGCCGATCTGATGAAGAATGCGGGTCTCACGCATGGTGGCTTCTATGGCCATTTCGCCTCCAAGGAAGACTTGATGGTCGAGGCGTGTGAGCTTGCCTTGAAGAAATCCCTGGAAAGCTGGAAAGTTAGAATCGAGCAAGACCCGCAGCAAGCCTTGCCCAAGCTGGTCAACCATTACCTGAGCGCTCAATCGCGCGATACTCCCGGCGTGGCTTGCCCGGCGCCCACCATGGGTGTCGATGTGGCGCGCACCTCGCCCAGCGCGCGGCCAGCATTTACTGCCACCACGCGCCAGCAGTTTGATTTGCTGGCAGGGCTGATGCCGGAAGGTACGCCTGAAGAAAAACGCCGGCAGGCGATCACCACCTTTTCAGCGCTGGTGGGCGCCATGGTGCTGGCCCGCTCGACCGATGACGCCGCCTTTTCGGAAGAAATCATGGAAGCCGTACGAACGCAGTTGTTGGCAAGCTGATTACCCTGTCAGCCGGACGCCGCGCATGATAGGCTTCGGTTTTCAGATTTTGGGATCACATCATGCTGCTTTGGCTCAGGCAATACCGGCGTCCTCTGTTGGCCGGGGATATCACCGCCGGTATCGTGGTGGCCATGATGATGGTGCCGCAAGGCATGGCTTACGCCCTGGTGGCGGGCTTGCCGCCCGTGGTTGGCATTTATGCCAGTATCTTGCCGCCCGTGCTGTATGCCGTCTTTGGCAGCAGCATGACGCAATCGGTGGGCCCGATGGCCATCGTTTCCTTGATGACGGCCGCCGCGCTGGCGCCGCTGGCCGATCCCGGCTCCTCTTTATATGTGGTGCTGGCCGCGCAACTGGCCTTTATCAGCGGCCTGGTGCTGCTGCTGTGCGGCATGCTGCGCCTGGGCTTCATGGCAAGTTTCCTCTCGCGTCCTGTGATCAGCGGCTTCAGCAATGGCGCGGCCATCCTGATTATCTGGGGCCAGTTGACACCCTTGCTGGGCGCCACCGTCCCCCACTGGCATCTGCCCAGCATGGTGCTGGGACTGTGCAGCCTGGCCTTTTTGTGGCTGGCAAAACGTTATATGTCGGCAGTATTGCGCCGCTGCGGCCTGGGCGCGGCGGCGTCCGACGTGGGCGCGCGCCTGGCGCCGATGCTGCTGGTGATCGCCGGCATCGTGCTGGTGCGCTATTGCGGCCTCGACCATATGGGCGTGCAAACCACGGGCCATGTGCCGAACGGCTTGCCGTCTCTCAACCTGGCCACGTCTGGCGCCCATTGGCGCACCTTGTTGTCGCCAGCCTTGCTGATCGCCTTCATCGTTTTCCTGATGAGCATGTCTGCCGCGCAAACGCTGGCGCAAAAGCGCGGTGAAAAGCTGCAGACCAACCGCGAACTGCTGGGCCTGGGCGCAGCCAACGTGGCCAGCGCGCTGTCGGGCGGTTTCCCGGTCACGGGTTCCATTTCGCGTTCGGCCGTCAATTTCCAGGCGGGCGCCAATACGCCGCTGGCCAGCATCATCACGGCCAGCCTGCTGGCCCTGGCGCTGGTGGCGCCTACCGGCTGGCTGGCCCTGATGCCGCTGCCTGTATTGGCCGCCACGATTATCTTTGCCGTGGCCGGTTTGCTGGACTGGGGCACCTTGAAACTGGCCTGGCGCTATGACCGCAGCGATGCGCTGGCGCTGCTGGCCACCACGGCCGGGGTGCTGGTGCTGGGCGTGGAAGCAGGCGTGGTGATCGGCGTGCTGTTGTCGATGGGTACCCTGATCTGGCGCGCCAGCCGCCCGCATATCGCCGTGCTGGGCCGCATTCCGAACAGCGAACATTTTCGGAACGTGGAACGCTACGAAGCTCACACCTTGCCAGATCTGTTACTGCTGCGCATAGATGCCGGCCTGTTTTTCGGCAATATCGAAGCCGTGACGGAGCGCATCGAAGAAGAATTGCGCAGCCACCCGACGGCGCGCCACCTGGTGCTGGTGTTGTCGGCCGTGAACCAGATTGACAGCACGGCCTTGCTGGGCCTGGGCGAGCTGAACAAGACCCTGGCCCAGCGCGGCATCAGCTTCAATCTTGCCGAAGTCAAAGGCCCCGTGATGGACCGCTTGCGCCAAAGCAGCCTGCTGAAGGAACTCAGCGGCAAGCTGTATCTGAGTACGGCGCTGGCGACGGCAGACTTGAGTGGTGGCAAGGCATGACGATGGAACTCAATCTGCACGGCGAGGCGCATGCCGTGGCGAGTCTTGTCGATCTGCAGCGCGCGCTGAAACAGGCGCGCGCTCTGACGCAAGGCGAACTGTGGCTGACCAGGGCGATCGATCCAGAACAAGGCCCGGCCCTGTGCATGCTGCGCAATGGCGCCAATGCCTGGCTGATGTATTTGTCCGGCCAGGACGATGCCAGTTTTCACTCGCTCGGAGATGAAGAGGACGACGGCGTATGCAGTTATTGGCTGGCCAATGGGCAAGTTGATGAATATCCGTCTGCCTGGTGCATTGATGTGGAACTGGCACAGCTGGCGCTGCTGCAGTTTTTTGAAACGGGCGGCGCCAGGCCTTCAGCTATCACATGGGAGCCTGACTGAGGCGCTCGCTTTCAAGCCGGTTGCAGCACTTTTTCCATCACCACGCTGGCTAAATTGATACCGCTGGGATGCGCATAGGCTTCTTCGCGCAAGGCGATAAAACTGGCCGCCCGGTAAAACGGCATGGCGTTCAGTGATGCGGACAAGTGCAGGCGAGTAATGCCGCGCTTACGCGCCAACAATTCCAGCGCCGCCAGCAAGCGCTTGCCGATGCCCAGCCCCGCTCGGGCCGGATCAACAAATACCGCATCGACCTCGTGTTTATGTAGGTCCAGCATGGCGTAGCCCACAATCACCTCATCAAGCATCGCCACGATGCCGCCACCCTCGGCCAGCATGGTTTCATAGGTAGCTGGCACGGGCGACGCCGTCCACACGGTTATCTGCTCCGCCGCATAGTGCGTGGCACAACCGAGGCGCACCGCCACCGTGCGCAAGGCCCACAGGGTATCGATGTCAGAAACAAGGGCGTGGCGCAAAGCGAAGGTCATCGTTTTATTTCAAGCAAAAGGCCATGCTAACGCAGCTGGCTGATGTTGGCCAAGAGATAACGGGAAAAACGCTTTCAGAGGGTCGGTGCTGGCTTGTCCGGATCGATGTAGTAGGAACCAGGCGGCGCTCCCGGCACCTTGACGCGGAATTTCAGGCCGGATAGCAGCTTGTCCCACAAGGCTACCGCCTCGTCATCGCTGAGCGATGCAGCCTGGGCGGCGCCGACTGTATTGTGTTCAACCTTGGTGTACATCTTGACTTCCAAAGCGGAGGGATTGGCGATATCGCGTGGCGTGCCCACCAGTACCCACTCAAAATCATGCACGCCGTCGGTGCGGCGTATCAGCGATTCTTCGCCATGCCAATGCTGCACATCGCGCTTGCCTTCGCGCAGCAGGGTGCGTTTGGGATAGCTACTGCCTTGTATGTCTTTTGCACCCTGTATGCGCTTGAGCAAAGATAACTCTTCGCGCATTTCTGTCTCAAACCGGGCCGGTGGATAATCGCCATAGGCATCTTTGTTTGAACTGATGGAAAAAGTCACGTCGGGCATGCTGGGCAAATAAAGACCTGCGTTGTCTATTTCCTGATCGCGGTATAAGTTTTCTTTCATGAAGCCATGTTCGAAGCATAAACCTGGCTCGATGGGAACCTCTTGCGGGTCGCGCAAGCGGAGATTGTTGGCTATAAAGAGCTGTCTGGCGGCAGTCATGGCCTCGTTCTCTCCATCGCGAAGGGCATCACCTACTATAAATATAAAATCTCCCTTGTTGATAAAAGTTCGGAAGAAGAGAAGTTTATACTCTTTGGCGGCATCACTATCGTAGTAGCGAAATTGCCAACTATCTTCAATGGGTCCTTTTCCATTATATATTATGTCAGCCGTATTGTCCTCAAATTTTATTTTTTCAATATCTCTTTGAATTTGCCTTTTTATTGTTTCATTGTTGCCTTTTATGGTATCAATTGTGGAGCTACCAATAATTAGTTGGGTTTCTTCTGGTACATTTAAGGAATAACGGCCAAAGCATAATAATTTCGTTTTTGAAAATAAAATTTCCAATTTGTTACTCATTTTTACTGGTTTTGGCACGGCATTCTCCGTATACTCGTAATGTTTATTGCATGATTGCAATGTGATTGCAAAAATAATAAATATTAAAATGTGAAATATTGATTTATATGGTTTTGTGTTTCTATATCCATTTTGCTGTTTTTGCAATTTGCACAATCGAATATAGCATTGATGATAGAACTTTCGGGTCAGCGTAACTGTTTTGATGTTCATATCCGCTTCCTTTTTTATCGCCATGAAAAAAAAGTTTCCCAATAATATGCTGAGCAGAACGGGTTGAAGGAACGGTCTCATCTCCAGGAGCACTGGCAGCTTGTAGTTCTAATTTCAATATTTTTGTTCCAGCCTGAACTGAAATAATTCCTTTGGCATCATCGCTAAGTAATTTCCATTTTTCAGGTGAGGGTATATCTGTTTTTTTTTAACAAATTTGAGAAAGTACTGAAAAGACCTTCAGTGACTTTAAATGTAATTTCACCATAGCTAAGATGCTCTTTTGAACCACAATAACTTGCGTATGTGTTTGGGTGAAAAGTTTTTTCTATTGATCTGAGGAAGAACGTTGCTTTTTGTAATCTTTTTTTAACATTTTCAAAGCCCCCACCTTTTTCCTTTGATACGTTTCCTGGATTCACCCATTCTGGGTTAATCAAACGCCACCAGGCATGGGCTGGTTGTAAATAGATACTGTCCAGTGCTGTTTCTTTACCGCGTGGCCAACTCCACAGTACTTGATCCTTTGCATCGACAACCTTCAACCATTCTTGTCCATATGCCACCCCCGGCATCATCTCCAGCGGAGCCGGAGCATTGGCCAGAATCGCGGTGGCATGTTTGCCATCAATACCAAGCACTTCTGCCGCTAGCGTGTTTATGGGACCGCTTTTTTCTTGAAAACCGAAACGCATACGTTTATAGGCACTGGCGGCGCCGATGGTTGGCATGACGTTGTGGTAGATGCCCAATATTTTTACGTCTTTGTCGTCCAGCATATTTCCATAGTCAGGATGGATGAGTGCGCGAGCGACAAGTCCTCCCATGCTGTGCGTGACGATAATCACCTCATCACATTTGAATCCACACTTTTGATACCCTTTTATTAGTCCCCGTATGCGTTCCGCGATGATTTTTGCTGAAATGGCATTGCTCTGTACGAAGTTGTAGCCCATTGCGTGAACCGGATACCAGCACCGGGAAATTTTTTTCATTTCATCATCATTTATTGGCTCTCCTGACGAGGCGCCAAAATCTTTAGGATTCTTAATGATTAGCCTGGCGACATCGGGGTAAGCCTGTTCATTGTATAAATTTCTGTAATAGTCAACGTCAGATTTATCATATGTCCAGTGAGGAAGAACTTTTCCTTTTTTTACTATGTTATTCATGAAGAACTCTGTTTTTATGAGCATATCGCCATATGCTCCCGCGAATAAAACTTCACTCCACCCACGCCATTGAGCAATATGCGCCGGTGTTTCACGGATTTCTGGAGGAACAAACCGTTCTGTCGAGTTGGATCTTTTTTTTGCATCAACGATTGCATTTTTCTTTTTGCTAATACATATTAGCGGTTCCACTCCCGGAAAATTATGGGGAATATTGTCATGTCGCGTATTTGAATATTTGCTGACATCACCACCAGGGAAAAATTTATTATTGTTGCTCGTATATTGATAGTATTCAACTTCTGTTTCATTTGGATTAAATATTAATTGACGCTCTTTTGGTGAGGCGTTGCTAAACCAGCCACCTAAGCCATTTCCTGTCGCGACATTGAACTTCCCGGATTTGTCGACCATATCGTCAGGTCTCCATGATCTGTTATCTGGCCTTTTTAATTCGTCTTGACTTATCTTGCTCATGCGCAAATTGCTACCCATCACGCCCGGTAGGAAGATGATCGGAATTAATTTTCCTGGTGGAATGGTGACGTCGTGTCGGGCCGTATCGGAGATTTCCGTTAAATTGACGGTATATTCGGCCCAGCCCCCAACAGTTTGCCGGAATTCCCCTTCATGGTTGTCGTGCTCATTCAAGTCTTTATCGTCATCTTTCATGGCAACTCTCCTTTATAACGAATCGTGTAGCTGTCCATTCCGTCACCTTTTTGTATCGGTGTCAGACCGGCAGTCGTACTTTTTTCGCTGATCGTGTTGCCATCCTCACGTATCAGTTCAAAAGCAATATCCGCTGCAGGAGTGCCGTCTACTTGTAGCAGGCGAACGGCTTGGTCAAAACTGCTATGCGGCCGCTCATTAAATTCCTGCGACACGCTTTTCGGTGCCAGGGTTTCCAGGTTGCCGTTGAAGAGCACGGGCGATGAGGTGAAGAATTGCACTTTGTCGCTGATTTCCAGCATGTGGCTGGCGCCATGCAGGCGTACGCCTTTCTTGCCTTTGATGTTGACCCAGTCCGCTTCACTGATGAGCGATAAGACTTTTTTGGCAATCACTTCCACTTCGTCGCTATGTGCTTCGATACTGATTTTGCCGCTGGCGGCGATCAGTTTCATGCCGGCCTTGTGCACGAACAGGCTGAAGGTCTTGGCAATGCTGGCAAAGACGCTGTCGCCGCTGGCAAGCGAGATGCTCTTGCCACTGCTGATTGCCACATGCTCGCTAGCAGCAAGGTGGGCCGATTGCGCCGTGCTCAGTTCGATACCGGCCGGGCTGGCCAGCACCAGGTGCGGCTCGGACAATTCCGGAAACTCCTTGCCGCTGCCTTTGATGGCGGCGTTCTGATGTTTGATCGCTTCAGCGACGCTGCCTTGTTGTTCGGCGCTGTCCTGGGCGCCCGCGCTCACGGCCATGGCGGCCAGCCCTTCTTGTAACTGACGCGCTTGCGCCAGCCGCGCCAGGGTTTCCGCCAACTGCTTGATGGTGTCGGCCTGTGTTTCCGTCGTGATCAGCATGCCTTTGGCGGCGCGCAGCGCACCCCAGGCATTGCTGGCCAATTCAAAACCTACACCACGCGCCTCCTTGCGGCCGGCGTTGTCGTCGATGCGCGTGATGTTGCCCAATGAGAGACGGCTATCCTGGTGCTCGCTGCGCAGCTGTGCCTGGATGGACGCCTTGGTATCGTCGAGCACCAGGTGATTGGCGCTGCGGGCGCCGAGTTCGCGGCTGCGCACGCCGGACAGGGCGCGTTGCTGCGGCAACTGCCATGGCGGCATATTGCGGCTGTTATAGACTACGCCGATGACGATGGGGTGGTCGATATTGCCGTCTTGAAATTGCACGACCACTTCCTGGCCGATGCGGGGCAGCGCGACATGCCCCATTTGCGGGCCGGCCATCGGCATCATGACCCGTATCCACGGTGAGCTGCGCTCGTCGAATTCACCGAGCCGGTCCCAGTGAAATTGCAATCGGATACGTCCCAGTGCATCAGTGTGGATTTCCTCGCCAGCGGGCCCAACTACCAGCGCCGTCTGTACGCCAGCGACGATGCACGGCGCACTGTTGTAATGGCGGCCTGGGCGCCAGCGTATATCCTTGCGTACGCAGCGCAGGGTGTTGGCGTAATGCGATGCCGCCTTGTGGCCAGCCTGATAATTGTTGCTGGCGATATGTTCGGCTGACAGTATCAGATACTCGCGTTCGGCAATATTGTCCGGACGTTCCTGTCCCGCTTGATAGCGTTTTTCCTCGGCACTGAAATGCCCGTCGAGCCGGAAGCAGCGTCCGGCCTGGATACCGCGATGATTTCCTTCCGCCTCGAAGTATTGGCGCAGGTGGTCGCTTTCTTCCATGCGGCGCTGCGCCAGCGACTCGCCTTCATCC
>Ga0105854_1000850_pt1 | contig 12999 bp, 12 predicted proteins | sample OrgsoiDNA_201058_FD_89679 | JGI IMG/M metagenome (GOLD analysis project Ga0105854, IMG submission 89679) | Permafrost soil microbial communities from the Arctic, to analyse light accelerated degradation of dissolved organic matter (DOM) -... | ecosystem: Environmental > Terrestrial > Soil >... | reverse complement strand
TCACCTCGCCGTCCGCGCCGGAGTAGCGGATCATCGCCACGCTCACCGGATCGCCGATCTCGACGCTCAACACCTCGGCCGCTATAACCGGCCGCGGTAGGGCCCGGCCGAGCTGCGGCAACTGCGGGCGAAGCTCCTCGGAAAAGTCCGCCGTGACTGCGTCCATGTCTCCGCGCACGACCGCATCCGCGTGCTTCTGGATGTGATCGCGGGTCGTTGCCTCATCCATCGCTTGTCCCTTCGGGTTGGGGTTCTACGAGACGGCTCGAGCGATCATCTCAGACGACGAAGGCCTGAGAAACTCATGAACCAGGTTCACAACGCGAACCTGGTTCGAGCGAGAGCCCTACCGCGAGGAAGCGGTGAAGTCGCGCGTCGCCGTCCCAGTTCCCGGCGGTCGCCACCGGCGCGAAGGTACCGAGGCTACCCGGGAGGAGGATCGGGGTGCTCACGCGGACGCCTGCGATCGCCACACTCCTGATCCGAGCGAGCGTCACGTCGGTAGCCTCGAGATCGCCCGGCCGCTCGAACTCGAGTAGAGGCGGCCCGCGCCACCCGCTTCGCCGACGTCGATCCAGGCGGCGACGTGGCCCGCGGCGACGACCGAGCGCGACTGCATCCTCAGAATCGCGGTGACGCCGGAGCCGCGGGCGGCGTTCTGGATGCCGCTCCAGGAGTAGCCCGTCCAAGCTCTCGCCTCCGCCTCGGAGGTCGGCCGGGTCGGTGATCTCCTCCGACACCAGGAAGGCGCTGTTGCCGGGCGGCGTAGAATCGCCGGTGCGTGGCCCGGGTCCTGTCGACGGTGATCGTCTTTGCCCTGCTCGCGGCGACCGCTGTTGCGTTCGCGCTCACGCAACGGGCCAAGGTCGAGCTCTCGCCGATCCTGCGCACGAAGGTCGATCCGGTGTTCTCGCCGGACGGGAAGAGCAAGCCGGAGGCGCACATCGCATTCCGGCTGCGCACGCGGGAGCGGCTCACGGTGTGGATCGAGGACTCGCACGGGCTCAACGTGCGCACCCTGCTCTCGAACCGGGCGTTCAAGCCCGGATCGAACCTCAACCTGGTCTGGGACGGGGTCGCCGACAACGGATTCGCCGAGCCCGATGGGACCTACATGCCCGTAGTGAAGCTCCTGCGCTCGCACAGGACGTTCAGGCTGCCGAGCCCGATCGAGATCGACACGAAGCCGCCGGTGATCACGGTCCGCCATCCGCTCTATCCGATCCTGTCGCCGGACGGTGACGACCGCCGCGACGAGTTCCGCGTCCACTACCGGCTGAGCGAGCCGGCGCACGCGATCCTTTCGGTGCGCGGCCGCCAGGTCGAGTTCACCCGCGGGCAGAAGCAAAGCGGCGAGCTCGGCTGGAACGGGAAGGTGAACGGACGGCCGGTGGGGCACGGCCGCTACCTGCTGACCGTCTCGGCGCAGGACGTGGCGGGCAATGTCGCGAAGGGATTTCCGTTCGCGATCGCCCAGGTGCGCTATCTGACGCTTGCCCGCGACCGCGTCGTCGTGAAACCGGGCAGGCGCTTCGCGCTTCGGATCTCGACCGACGTCCCGACGGTGAGCTGGCGGTTGCACGGCAGGAGCGGGGTGCAGCGGACGGGCACGCTCCATTTCCGCGCGCCGAAGTCGGTCGGTGTCTTCCGGCTCTTAATCGTCGCCGGAAAACACGCTGCGAAGTGCGCGGTGGTGGTCGCGTGAGTGCGTGGGTGGCGCAGGCCGGCGGTGCGGCCGCTGCGATCGGGCTCGCCCTGCTGCTCGTGGCCACGCGCCGCGACCTGCGGGTCGCCGGCCTCGCAACTTGGGCGCTCGGCTGCGGGACACTCGTCGTGTACCTCGCTCCGCACGGGCACCACCGCGTGCTCGCGGCAGCCGCGGTCTTCGGTCTGATCGCAGCAGGCATCGGCGCGTGGATCGTGCTTCGCGCGCCGTGGACGCTCGCCGTCGCGGTGCTCGCGTGCGTGCCGGCGCGGATCCCCGTGCACGTCGGGTCGACGCAGGCGAACCTGCTGCTGCCGATGTACGCCGTCGTCATCGTCGCGGCGGTCGCGCTCGCGTGGGAGCTCTACGGTGACGACACGCGTTCGCGCGAGCTCGGGCCGCTCGCGTGGCCGCTCGCGCTCTTCATCGGCTGGAACGGGCTGTCATTCCTGTGGAGCAAGGATGTGCGGCAGGGGGCGATCGAGCTGCTCTTCTTCATCCTCCCATTCGGCCTCCTGGCGGTCGCGCTCGCACGGCTCGTCTGGTCGCGCGCCTGGGTGCTGACGCTCTACGTCCAGCTGGCGCTGATGGCGCTCGTCTTCGGAGTGATCGGTGTCGTCCAGTACGAGACGCGGAACATCTTCTGGAACCCGAAGGTGCGCGTCGACAACGCCTACGCGCCGAGCGGCTGGTTCTACCGCGTCAACTCCGTCTTCTACGACCCGTCGATCTACGGGCGCTTCCTCGTCGTCGCGATCCTCGCGAGCCTGGTGGTGCTGCTGTGGCGTCGCGGCGATCCGCTGTGGGGTATCGCGACGGCGCTGACGATCGGGATCACCTGGGCGGGGCTCCTGCCGTCGTTCTCGCAGTCGAGCTTCGTCGCGCTGATCGTCGCGACGACGCTGGGCGCCGTGCTCGCGTGGCGCTGGCGCAGCCTCGTGCTGGTCGCCATCGCCGCGATTGCGCTCGCGCTCGCCGGGCTGGCGTCGCCCGCCGTGCGCCACAAGCTCGAGGGGCAGTCGTCCTCGTCGCTCTCACATGCGACGGGCGGACGCTCGACGCTCGTCTCGAAAGGCATCAAGGTCGCCGTGCACCATCCGCTCCTGGGAGTCGGCGTCGGCGGCTTCCGCCACGCCTACGCGCAGCTCTTGCACCTCCGCGGCAAGGATCCGAAGGCGGCTGCGTCGCACACGACGCCGATCACCGTCGCGGCCGAGACGGGGCTGCCCGGGCTGCTCCTTCTCGCCTGGCTCGTGGTCGCAGCGCTCGCGGTCGCGTTCCGGCGCCTCGGGCGCGGCTTCGACGGGACTGCGCGTCTCGCGTTCGGACTAGCCTTGGTCGCGATTCTCGTGCACTGCCTCTTCTACAACGCGCTCTTCGAAGACCCGACGTTCTGGGGACTGCTCGCGCTTGTCGTCGTCGGGGCGCGCGCCGATACGGCCGGCGAGGCGCCTGCATGATGCGCTTTGTCGAGCGCGCGCTCGTTCTCGCGCCGCACACCGACGACGGCGAGTTCGGCTGCGGCGGCACGATGTCGCGCCTCGTCGAGGCCGGCACCGACGTGCGCTACGTCGCGTTCTCGATCGCGACGCGCTCGTTGCCGGAGGGCTTCGAGCCGGACACGCTCGCGCGCGAGGTGCGCGAGGCGACTGCCGAGATCGGCATCCCGCCCGGGAACCTGACCGTGCACGACTTCGACGTGCGCACGTTCCCCGATCACCGCCAGGAGATCCTCGAGCTCTTGATCGAGATCTGGACCGACTGGAAGCCCGACTGCGTGTTCATGCCGTCCCACTACGACGTGCACCAGGACCACCAGACGATCGCGAACGAAGGACTGCGCGCGTTCAAGCGCACGACGGTGCTCGGCTACGAAATCCCGTGGAACAACTTCGACTTCAGCTACCAGGCCTACCTGGCGCTCGAGGAGCGACACGTCGAGCGCAAGGTCGCCGCACTCGAGAAGTACGCCTCGCAGCAGCACCGCCGCTATGCGAACTCCGAGTACGTCTGGAACGTCGCGCGCACGCATGGCACCAATGTGAACCGCGACTACGCCGAGGTGTTCCAGGTGTATCGCGTCGTCGCCTGAGGCAGGCGGAGGAGGCGACGGAACCAGTCGTCCCGAGCCAGCCGTCGAGCCCGGCCCGACCTCGTTTCGAGATGCGTGCGACAAGCGCGCCGCGAATACGACACAATCCACACATGACCACCATCGTGCAGCGGGTGATCGACGAGGAGCACCACCTCGAAGACATCGCTCGCGACGGCTACGCGCCCGCGACGCTCCCGATCGTGCTCGTCGGGATCGTGCTCGCGCTGATCGTGATCGTGGGCCTCGCGCTCGGGATCACGCTCGCCGTCTACTACGCGTCATAGCGTGCCCCCACATCAAAGCCTCAGGCGGACCGACCGCCGCACCGTGTGCGCCCCTCGGCGGTGCGGGCCGAGCTCGATGAGCGCTCGAACCCAGCCTCTCGCCGCCCCGCGGTAGACGAGGTCGGCGCGACCCCGGGAGAGGGGCAACAGGTCCCGCGGCAGGCTCGAGAGACGGGCGAGGACGCGGCCGCGCCGAATCAGCGTGACGGCGATCCAGCCACGCCCGAGTCGCTCCGTCACGTTCCCGCGGTTGGCGAGGTCGACCTCGATGACGCGCTCGCGTGCGCGCCGACGAAGGCGGATCCGCTCCACGACGAGCCGCCGCACGAGCTTCCCCGGAACGCGCACCGTGACGACGATCCCGATCCGAACGCGGACGGCGACGCCGCTGCTCGACGAGGACGGGCGCGTGGTCAGGAGCAAGAGCGCGACGTGGTCTCCCGGCCGGGCCTCGGGCGGCGGCTTCGCCGTGACGGAGATGCCGGCTCCGCTCGCCGGGCGCACGGTGAAATGCCGCGGTGCGACCTCGAGCCAGGAGGCAGCGTCGCCCGGCGAGGCGACGCGAGGCCGCCCGCGAAGATCGACGGCGAGCCCCGTCGCCTGCGCGTCGACGACGGCTGTCGCGGCGCTTGCGAGGTGCACCGTCGCCGACGACCCACCGGCGAGAGCGAGTCGCGCCGGCGTGACAGCCATTGTCGGCCGGGGAGGGCGCGCCGCCGCCGGCGATGCGGCGAGCGCAAAGGCGGCGGCGGCGGCCAGGATGATCACCGCCCGATCACCGTGAAGGTGAGGGAGGCGGTGTAGTGCCCGGGCGGTGCGGCCGGCAGCGCCGTGAAGCCGAAGCTCAGCGGCCAGACATCGCCGGCCGTGGCACCGGCTGCGGTCGTGGTGCCGAGCAGCAGGTCGGCGGCGGGCACGATGGGTACCGGGACGAGGGCGCCTCCGGCAAGCGCGGGAGAAAGCTGGCCGCCCGGCGGGGCCGCGGCGGCTGTCACGACGAAGGGGAGATCGGACGGCTGGAAGGCCGAGCGGTGCATCGTCAATGCGTAGCCGAGGGCGCTGTTGCTCGTGACGGTGACCCGCTCCGAGATGAGCGGGGGCGTCTCACCGGCGACGGCGCCCCCGAAGCTGAGGGTCGCCCGCTCGAGCGAGATCGACAGCGCCGGTTGGAGGTTGAGGTCGACGGTGGCGCTCTGCGTCGCACCGGCAGAAGGGACGGGGCTGGTGCCGCACGCGAGGGCGCTGGAGGAGGACGTGCGAGGTGTCGGCGCTGCCGCGATGAAGTCGGCCGAGCTCGAGTCGGTGTCCACGCAGCCGCCGCTCGCACGCACCGCGGCGGTCGAGCTCGTGAGCACGGGTGCCGGCGCGGATCCTTCGAAGTCGCTGGCCGGCCCGTACCCGACGAGGTCCTGGACGAGTGCGCTGCCGCTACAGCTTCCCGCGGCGGCTCCGCAGGTGAGCGGCGTCGCGTCGCGGACGAGCGCGACCTTGCCGCCGGAGACAGCGAGGTTCGTCGTGCCAATGGCATCGGGCGTGGGAAGCGGCGCGCCGACCGCAGCAGCAGACGCGAACTGCACGAGGTAGTAGTGCCCGGGCTGGATCGAGCCGCTCAACCCGGTCGCCTGCCAGCTGATGCCCGCGGCCGTCGCGTATTGCACCGACCAACCGGTGACGTCGACCGTCGCGCTTCCGCGGTTGAACAGTTCGACGTAGTCGTTCGTGAACGAGGCCGCGGCGTTTCCGCCGCCGCCGTACACCTGGCTGACGAGGATGTCGAGCGAGGCGGCATCCACCGTGGGCACCGAGAGAAGGGCCAACGCGGCGATGAAGACGAGAAGCAGGGTGATGCGGTACATGAGGCTCCGATCGACGAGGGAAAAGGTGATCGACCTCGTGGTACCGGCGGAGCGCTGGGCGCGAAAGTGTCCGTTTGCGAAGAGATGCACTATTGGTGCGAATGCGTCACAAAGCTCGGGCCTCGCGCGCGACGCGAGCGAGCTCCGCCGGCAGCGGACGCGCGTGCACGACGACGAGCGTCTTCGTCGGGCGCGTGAGCGCGACGTAGAGCTCGCGCAGCCCCTGCCGCGACGCGGCGATGAGCGCCGGCTCGACGACGACGACGTGGTCGAACTCGAGGCCCTTCGCCTGCCGCGGCGTCAGGAGCGGCACCGACTCGTAGAGTGGCGTGCCCGCGAGTACCGCGTCCGCGAGCTCCTCCGGCACGATCACCGCCAGCAGCCCATCCGCGCCGGCGAGGCGCTCTGCCTCGTGGAAGGCCTCGGCGAGCAGGTGCTCCTCGGCGACGATGCGGAAGGTCGGTGGGTCGGCGCCGGTGCGGTAGGAGATCGGTGGCGCGACGCCGGGGGCGATCGTGTCGAGCAGCGGCAGCGCCACCTCCATGATCTCGCGGGGCACGCGGTAGGCGTGCAGCAGCTCCTCGACGACCGCGGCGTGGCCACCCGGCAGGTGCGGGAGGACGTCGTCCCAACTCGAGTACGGAATCGCGCCGGTCGCCTGTGCGACGTCGCCGAGAATCGTCAGCGAGCCCTCGCGCGCGCGCCGCGACACCATTCGCAGCTGCATCGGCGTCAGGTCCTGCGCCTCGTCGACGATCACGTGCCCGTAGGCGCGCGGCGGAGTCGCGAGCGTGGTACGCGCCTCGTCTATCAGTGGGATATCACCGTCCGACCACGAGCCGCCTCGACGAATCAAGAGCGTCTGCTCGGCGGGCGAGAGGATCCCGTCGGCCGCCTGGGCGAGCACGGCCCTCGAGGTCAGGAGCGAACGCACCAGGCGGTCGGGTGAGACGATGGGCCAGGCCGCCTTCAGGACGCGGTCGAGGTAGCCGTTTTTGCGCAGTGCCTGCTCCACCTCGTCGAAGTTGCGGAACGCCGCGCCTCCGAGCACCCGCCCGTACTCCTCGTAGAAACGACGCAGCAGGCTCATGCGGAACCGCTCGCGTGCGGCGCTCGTCGTGCCGAGCTGCTCGCGCGCCACGGCGAGGAGCTCGCGCACCTCCCGCAGCCGCACTGCGATGAACGATCCTTCGAGCCGGATCACGAGCTCCTCCGGCTCCGAGACGAGCCGCAGCCTCGCCGCCCGTCGCACTACCTCGGCGAGGCGCACGTCCGCCTTCAGCTCCGCGACCGCGGGAGGATCGCGCAGCTCGGGCTCGATGCCGTCGACGAGCTCGCCGACCGCGCGCTGCTCGACGGCGTTCTCGCCGAGCGCGGGGAGGACGTGCGACACGTACTCCATGAACGTGCGGTTCGGCCCGATCACGAGCACGCCGCGGCGCTCCATGTTCTCGCGCAGGGTGTAGAGGAGCCAGGATGCGCGGTGCAGGCCGACGGCGGTCTTGCCGGTGCCCGGGCCGCCCTGGATCACGAGCGGCACGTCGGGGTCGTGGGTGATCAGCCGGTACTGGTCGGTCTGGATCGTGGCGACGATGTCGCGCATGTGCCGGCCGCGCGAGCGCTCGAGCTCGTCGAGCAGGAAGTCGCCGACGCTGGCGCCGTCGAGCATCGACCCGTCGAGCGCCTCGTCTGCGATGTCGAGCAGGCGGCGCCCGTCGGTTCGAAATCGGCGGCGCAACGTCACGCCGTACGGGTCGTGCGGCGTTGCGGTGTAGAAGGGGCGCGCTGCCGGTGCCTGCCAGTTGACGACGACCTGCTGCTGGTCCTCGTCGTGCACCCAGCGGCGCCCGATATAGAGCGGCCTTGCCAGCTGCTCGAAGTCGAGCCGCCCGAAGCAGAGCCCGTGCTCGGCGTCCTCGTAGGTACGCAGCCGTCGGGCCGCCCAGGCGTCCATCGCGGCCTGCGCGACCTCGCCGTCGACCGTGTCGCCTGCGCGCGCGACCGCTCGGCGCATCCGCTCGAGGTGGTCGTATGCCCGGTCGACGTACGCCTGCTCGTCCTGGAGGTCCGGATGGCTCACACGTTCAACGTAACGACGCGCCTACGCCGAAGCCACCTCCGCGGTGCAGAACGCACAGCGGCGGGCCAGCACCGGGATCTGGCTGAGGCACTCAGGGCAGGCATGCGTCGTGGCCTCGATCTCCGGCTCGGTGCGCCGCCGCGCCGTCAGCGCATTCACGGGTCTGATCACGAGAAAGAAGAGCACGGCGGCGACGAGAACGAAGGTGATGAGCGTGTTCAGAAAGGCGCCGTAGAGGAAGTGAGTGCCATTGACGGTGAAGAGGAGGAAGCCGAAGTCGCGCTTCCCGATGATCACGCCGATCAACGGTGTGATGAGGTCCGCGACAAGGGCGGCGACCACTGCGGCGAACGTGGTGCCGATCACGAACGCGACCGCAAGGTCGACGAGATTGCCACGCAGGATGAACTGGCGGAAGTCCTTGAGCATCGCTTCTCCTTGATGAGAGGAGACGACTCTCTCAGGTTCGAAGGACCTTCTCGACCCGCCGCGCCGTACCCGTGTCGTGAACCGTCGCGAGTTCGTGGTGCTCGTTGCGGCTGCGCCTCTCACCGCCCGCTCGGTGCTGGCCGCCGCCGCGGATGCCCCGTGGGCGCTCGTCACCTGCGACGCCGAGTCGCGGCTCGCTGTCGTCGATCTGGGCTCGTTCCGCGTCGTTCGTTCGATCGCGACCCTGCCCGACCCGCGCTCCGTCGAGCTCGTCGGCGGCCGTGCGGTCGTTTGCCATACCGCCGCCGGCGCGGTGTCGATCGTCGGCCCGGACGGCGTGCAGCACGTCCTGCACGGGGTCGCCGAGCCCCGTTACACGGCGGCGCACCCGGACGGCACGCACGCGTTCGTCACCGACTCGGGCCGCAGGGGCGTCGTTGTGATCGACGTCGTGCGCGGTCGCGTCCTTGGGCGCGTCGCGTTGCCGGGCCGGCCGCGCCACATCACGATCGACGCTGCCGGACGCCGCCTCTGGGTCGGGCTCGGTTCGTCCTCCGAGCACGTTGCCGTCGTCGCAACGGCGGGGCTGCGGCAGCTCTCGAACCTGCCGCCCGGGTTCGGGGCGCACGACGTGGGCGTGGCGCCGGACGGACGGCTCTGGATCACCGCGGGCCAGGAGAGCCGGCTCGCGATCGGGCCGGCGGAGAAGGCCGCCGACCTCGCACCGCAGCACGTCACCTTCGGCGAAGGGGTCGCATACGTCTCGAGCGGCGATGCCGGGGTCTTGCGGGTGCTGTCTCTCGACGGCCGCCTGCGGCGCACGACGCCGATCCCGGCGGGTTCCTACAACGTCCAGTACGGCTTCGGCCGCGTGCTCACGGCGTCGCTTGCCCGCGGCACGCTGACCGTGCTCGATCGTCGCGGCGCACTGCTCGCCCGCGTGCAAGTGGCCGGCTCGTGCCACGACGCATGCTTTCTGCCCCGCTGAGATGTTTTACGAAAGCCTTACGGCCTTACAGAGGGTTGAAAACCTTAAACGGGGAACATGGTGCTGATGAAGCGCCTGCTGATCCTCGCCGCCGTGCTCGCCGGTCTCGTCCTTCCGGGTACCGCAGGCGCCGCGGCTCCGTGCCGCAACCGGGTGTTCAACGACTGGTACCACGACGGCCGCATCGCCTCGACGTATCCCATCGGCTGCTACCGCGACGCGCTCAAGCACATTCCTGCGGACGCGAAGATCTACTCGAGCCTCTCGACCGACATCAGGTCGGCGATGCTCGCAGCGATCCGGGGTGAGCACGGCCAGGTCGTGCCCAAGCAGGTCGGCGTCGGCTTCAAGGCACCCCGCCACGCGGGCGTGAAGGCCGCGCGGGTTGCGATCGGGCATGCTCCGCCGCACGATCCGGCGCCCGGAGTCGTCGGCGGAGTCGTCGGCGGCGGCAACTTCGTCGCGAACACCGCGAACACCGCGAGCAGCGCGCCGCTACCGATCCTCGTGCTTGGCGGGGTAGCGCTTGCGCTGGTGGCCGCGGGTGCGATCGGCGTCGGCGTGCGCCACGCGCGGCGCCGGAACTAGCCCTTTTCACGCTACAGCAGCGGTATGCGACGCCTGAGGCGCTCACGCTCGGCGGGCAGGTAGAAGCCGAGCACCGCGAGCGCCAGCGGATACACCGCAACGAGCGCGAGCGACGGCGCGAACGAGAGGCCCGCCGCGCGCGCGGCGACCGTGAGGCCGACAGCGGCGAAAACGACGGTCGCGACGCGTCGCCACTGATATGCGACCGGGTACACGTGCTGCGCGTAGAGCGTCATACCGGCGAAGAGCACGACGTAGGCGGCGACGGTCGAGATCGCGGCGCCGACCATGCCGTAGCGGGGGACGAGCCAGAAGTTGAGCGCGATGTTGACGGCTGCGCCGGCGCCCGTCACGACCCAGTTCAACTGCGTGCGCCGCGCGCGCCCGCTTCCGATCGCGAGGACCGTGTAGCCGGCGTAGACCGCGCCAGCGAAGGCGAGGAGGGCGATGCCCTTCTCGGCCCGCTGGTACTTCGGGCCGGTGAGCAGCTCCGTCCACCACGGAGCGAGCGCCCCCAGTGCGAGTGCTGCCCATGAGGCCAACGCCAGCAGGTAGGTGAGTACGAACGAATAGGTGCGGCGTGCCTCGCGGTCATCCTCGATCGAGTAGGCGAATGCGGGCCAGGCGGTGCGGAACGCGATCAGGACGAACGTGATCACCGAGGCGATCTTCACCGCGGCCGAGTAGACGCCGACCTCGGCGTTGCCCTTGTACCAGGACACGAACTCGCGGTCGACGAAGTTGATCACCCAGAGCGCGAGCGCCGCCGGCACGAGCGGCATACCGAAGGACTGCATGCGCCGGAAAAGCGTGCGGTCGAACTCGAGGCCGAGCTGCTCCGTGCGATATGCGACGAGCGCGAGGTAGACGACGAGTGTCCCGGTGAAGTTGCCGACGACGAGTCCGATCGCACCCCAATGGAAGACCGCGACGAAGACGACCATCGCCACGACCGTGACGATGACGTTGGCGACGCTTGCGATCGCGTAGGCGACGGACCGCTCTTCGACGCGGAAGAGCGCCGTCAGCTGCTGGTAGTTCGTCTGCGCCCAGAGGCCGACGGCGCCCGCGCGCACGAGTCCCGGCTGGTGACCGAGCCCGATCCAGTGGCTGATCGGACTCGCGAAGAGGACACCGAGCACGAGACCGAGCGTCGACATCCCCATCGTGAACCAGAACGACGTGCGGACGACTGTCAGCTTCGCCGCGGTCTCCTTCGCGTCGAAGTAGAAGCGGAAGAAGGCGCTCGCGATGCCCATCTGGAGGACGATTGCGAGCACGGCCGTCGCAGCGGTGACGATCTCCACCTGGCCGAACGCTCCCGGCGGCAGGTAATGGGTGTAGAGGGGGAGCAGGACGGTCGCGAGGATCCGCGAAACGAGTCCGCCGATGCCGTAGATCGCGGAGTGGCGCGCGAGCCGCCGGATCTGGATGGCCAAGCTCAACAGAGAGGCTCGATGCCAGATAGCCGGCACTTCCGGCTGGTGGCCCAAGCACGGCGCGGCTCGCCCCGGTCGGGCTTGAACGTAGGCACCGCTATGCCCTGCGCCCGACCGGAACGATCCGCTTGGTCTGAGCCATCCCGAAAGCACCTCTATTCGACATCGAACCTCTACAGCGAACGGTAGACGTCGAGCAGGCGGTCGGCCACGTGGTCGATGTCGTGCACCTGCTCGACGTAGGCGCGGCCGGCGGCGCCGACCTCGCGCCGGAGCGCCGGCTGCTCGACGAGCGGCCGCAGCGCGTCGACGAGCGTCTCCTTCGTCGCGGGCACGATTGGGAGGCGGATGCCGAAGCCCTCGGCGCTTCGCTCGACGGCGTCCGGCTTCAGGTGCGTGACGACGGGTTTGCCGAGCGCCATCGACTCGAGCGCGAAGACTCCGTGCCAGCCGGCGTTCAGCTGGTCGACGACGATGTCGGCGCGTGCGTAGCGCGCTCGCGCTTCCTCATGTGGCACGCCCTCGACGATGTCGAGCTCGACATCGAGCCGCTCGCACGCCTCGATCACGAAGCGTGTCCCTTTCTTTTCGCGGTCCGACGGTGCATGCACGACGAGCGGATGCGCGCTGTCGGACGGGGGCGCCGGCGTGAATTCGCGCAGGTCGAGCCCGGGCGGGATGACGTGCGCCTCGGGTACCCAGCGGATCGCGTCGTAGGAGCCGACGATCTCGGCGTCGGCGCGCTTGCCGAACGCGAGCTCGCTGCGCGACTTGCCGCGGATGTCGGAGCCGAGGTAGTGGAAGACGCTCTTCTTGCGCAGCAGCCGGAGCAGCGGGAACTGGACCGACTTCGGGATCAGTGTCAGCCCGAAGTAGAAGTGGAAGACGTCGGTCTCGGGCGCAAGCTTCGCGAACGCGGCGAACTGCGTCGTGAGCCGCCGCACGAGGCCGCCATGCCGGTCGAGCGACCAGTCCGCCTCGTGGTGAAGCGTCCCACGCTCGAAGACGACGAGCCGCGCGTCGACACCTTTCCGCCGCAGCGCCTGCACGTTCTCCCAGGGAATCCCGGCGATGTTGACCGGGCAATGCGTGACGCGCAGCCCCTGTGGATCAATCGTCACCCTTTCGCCGATCTTGGTCTGACCAAAGGTCGTGGCCTTGGGGGACAGGTGGGGACACTTCGTCGCGCGTTTGACACCGTGGTTTGGCGAAGGTGACGAACTGCACACAGGCCCGGATCCCGGGGGTTACCGCCTGTGGGGAAATAGTCACGCTTTCGTCACCCTGGTTTGGCGACGGGACGCGTCTCGGAGGACGGGTCAGGTTGGTCACTGGTCGAATTCGAGCTGGTCGAAGTAGCGCAGCGCGGTTCGGCCCGGGCGGATGCGTGGGGTGAGCGCTCGGAGTTCGTCGTCGGAGATCTCGCCGAGCGCGCGCTTCACGCCCAGGTATGGGAGGTTCAGATCCTCCTGGTAGACGACGGTCGAGATGCGCGGGTTGATCTCGATCACGAGGTCACCGACGAGCTGGATGTT
>Ga0105854_1000848_pt1 | contig 13014 bp, 10 predicted proteins | sample OrgsoiDNA_201058_FD_89679 | JGI IMG/M metagenome (GOLD analysis project Ga0105854, IMG submission 89679) | Permafrost soil microbial communities from the Arctic, to analyse light accelerated degradation of dissolved organic matter (DOM) -... | ecosystem: Environmental > Terrestrial > Soil >... | reverse complement strand
GGGCTGACGTGCGGGGCTGCAATTCCAAACAGATCGCCATTGAAGGAAGCAGCTTCGGCGGCGTTCTCCGCCGGACTGGCCGCCATATACTCAGTCAGCGTCTCTCGCAGCAGATCGGGCTCGGCCGGGTACGCCGCGCCCGCGTGCGAAGCCTCGCGCACACTCTTTTCAGCGAACTCGCGTTTCCGGTCCGCCTGCATTCGCTCGAAGGTCTCGTCTTCCAGAAATCCCGCCTGGCTGAGCGTCTGCACAAGGTGCCCTTCAATCTCCCCGACCTCCAGATCGCCTGTGATCCGCACCAGGGCGGCTCGCAGGTCGAGCGGCGTCCGCCGCCCATCGAAGCACTCCATGCATTCCACCAGAACCGGCGGAATGACCAGCATGGCATCCGTAAATTTGTATGGATCGCGTATGAACAGTCCTGGATGTTCGGGCGAGGGCGAAGGCATGAAATCCAGATCCATGCGCAAGCGGGGAAGCGGCTGGGACACGTCTTATGTTATCGCGCCCAACGCTCTGTATTTGCGCAACAATTCGTAAATCACCACGCCCGCCGCCGTGGCCACGTTCAGCGAATGTTTCCTGCCCAGCATCGGAATCCTCACGTGCGTATCGCAAAGTTCCGATACCTCGGGCCGAATTCCCTCCACCTCGTGCCCGAACACCACGCAGACCGGGAACCGCGGCGCCCAATCGAACAGATCCACCGCATGGACCGAAGTCTCCACCGCGGCCACTTCGTATCCGCGCGCCCGAATGCTCCGCACCAGCGGCGCCGGCTCCCAGGCGTGCTCCCAGGGCACCGAATCCTCCGCGCCCAGCGCCGTCTTCGATATGGCGCTTTTGGGGGGCCGCGCCGTGATCCCGCAAAGATAGAGCTTGTCTACCGCCGCCGCGTCCGCCGTGCGAAAAAACGCGCCCACATTGTACATGCTGCGCACATTGTCCAGCAGCACCGAAACCGGCAGCGTCCGGATGCCATCGTAGAGCGCGCCGGCGGTGGTGGCTTGAAACGGCATTCGATCCATGGCAGCGGAAGTATTATAGCGGTCCCGGGTGCTAAACTATGAGTCTCCATGGCAATGCTGTCGATCGTGATCCCGATCCACAACGAGGAGCCTTCCATTCTCCCGTTGTACGATCGTCTCACGGCGGTGCTCGAGCAGTTGCAGCGCCCCTACGAAATCCTTTTCGTCGACGACGCCTCCACGGATCGCAGCTTTGAGCTCCTGGCCAACCTGGTGGAGACCGACGGCCATCTGAAAGTCATCCGCCTGCGCCGCAATTTCGGGCAAACGGCGGCTCTCTCGGCCGGCTTTCACGAATCCAAAGGCGACGTCATCATCGCCATGGACGGCGATCAACAGCACGCGCCCGAGGATATCCCCGCGCTGCTCGAAAAGATCGACCAGGGATACGATATCGCCAGCGGCTGGCGCAAGCATCGCGTGGACAATGCCATCCTGCGCAGGATCCCGTCGCGCATCGCCAATTGGATGATGGCCAAGGCATCCGGCATCGATCTCCACGATTTCGGCACCACCTTCAAAGCCTACCGCGCGGAAGTGCTGAAAGAAGTCAATCTCTATGGCGAGCTCCACCGCTTCATCCCCGCGCTGGCCAGCTTCTATGGGGCCCGCGTGGTGGAAGTGCCGATCCGCAGCGTGCCGCGCTCCGCGGGCGATTCCCATTACGGCATCGGCCGCACCTTCCGCGTGATGTTCGACATCCTTACCATCAAGTTCCTGCTGAAGTATATGACGTGCCCCATGCACTTCTTCGGCTCGTTCGGCCTGGCCGGCACTGCCTGCGGCGGCGGCATCATGATTTATCTGGCCGTGGAGAAGTTGCTGGGCTATGACATCGTGATGGAGCATGGCCCCCTGATGATCGCCGGCGCTCTTCTGCTTCTGGCCGGCCTGCTGATGTTCAGCACCGGGCTAATTGGCGAGATGATGATGCGCACGTATTTCGAAAGCCAGGACCGCCGCATTTACGCCGTCCGCGAAATCCTCACGCGCAAGCAGCGCGGCGTCGCCGGCGGCAAGTAGGAAAATCTGACGCGTCCGCCTTTGCTCTTTCTACAAATTAGTCCCCCGCCGCCACCGCTCCTCAAACAACCCTTTCATCGCCTCGCCCATGCCCTCGTGATGGAACACCACCGCCGTCCAGGTGGGACGGGTGATTACGGGGTCCAGCAGCGCGATCATTCCATGCTCTCCATCGAAGACGGCAAGCTTCATCGGCAGCGAGTCCGCCATCCGCACTTGCACTCCGGACGCCACGTACTCGGTCAGCCGCTGCCGCTGCTCGCTATCGAGCGACGACGCCTCCAGCAGCAGCCGGCACGCCACGCCCCCCGATCCGGCCTGCTTCACCAGCTTTTCGTCCAGCGGATCCACGGCATACGGCGGACGCGAAAACTCCACGTATTCCCGTTTGACCTCCGCTAACATCCGCCGGTATTCGGCCGCCGTCTGCGCCGGTTCGGTGACGATTCGCAGAAAATCCAGCGTGCCGCGCCCACCCTGGCCTTCCGAATACAGCGATTTCAAATCGTCGATCAAGGCGCCGCCGGCGCGCCCGTTGTCCGTCAGTTCCTGTTCCAGCGCCTGCCGCTTGCGAGCCAGGTAGCCCGGGATCGCCAGGCTCGGCTCCACCGCGGAGAACAGTTTGGTCTTTTCCTGAACCACCTGGGCAAAACCTCTCTCCACCAGGCTGTCCAGGACTTCGTAGATTTTCTGCCGCGGCACGTGCGCGCGCGCAGCCAGTTCCAGGGCTTTGAACTTCGGATGGCCCATCAGAACCAGGTACGAACGCGATTCGTAAGCATTGAGCCCAAGTTGTTGCAGCCTCCGCCAGAACCGTTGAAAATCAACCTCGGCCAATTCTTCGCTCATGTTCTATTAACCTTATCAAAAGCACGGCTGCTTTCCGCATCGCCGATTTTTGCGCAACCATCAATTTGACTTGGTACTATTAGACCTTCTACAATTACATGCAGCGGATAGGGTATGTCTGATAACAGTACCGCAACCAACGGGCCGACGGGCGCCGCGAAGGCCAAAATTCGTATCGTGGTAGCCGACGACCATCCCATTTTCCGGGACGGTCTGTGCAAGTTACTCGCCCTCGAAGAAGATTTTGAAGTGGTTGCCCAGGCCCAGGATGGCCGGCAGGTTCTGGACGTTCTCCAGCAGTATGTGCCGGATATCCTGCTCCTCGACCTGAAGATGCCGGGCCTTGATGGCTTGGGAACTTTGCAGCGGCTGCAGGTCGCCAAGAACAAGACTCGCGTGATCGTTCTGACGGCCTCCGACGATAAGAATGAATTCGTCCAGGCTATGAAACTGGGCACTTCCGGTATTGTCCTCAAGCAGACCGCCACGGAGTTGCTCATCAAGAGCATCCGCAAGGTCCACGCCGGAGAGATTTGGCTCGATTCCCACACCACCGCCGCCGTAATTCGCCAGTTTGTAGCCAACGATGAAATGCCGGCGCAGGCCGCCGCTGTCCCGGCGCCCCGGGAACGGGAGCGTTCCCCGCTCAGCCAGCGCGAACGGGAAATCGTGGCCCTGGTGGCCCAGGGATTCAAGAACAAAGAGATGGCCGAGAAGATGTTCATCAGCGAGCAAACGGTGAAAAACCATCTGCACAACATCTTCGACAAGCTCGGCGTCTCAGACCGCCTGGAGTTGGCACTTTACGCCATCCATAACAACCTGCATACCGGAAGGTGACATCTCGCCGTTTACCCGCTGAGGGCGGGGAAGCGGTTTTAACAGGAGGCTACCATGCAAGAAGCGGTGATTGTGGATTGCTTGCGGACGGCGGTGGGGAAGGCGCCGCGGGGGGCGCTTCGGAATTCGCGGCCGGACGATTTGGCGGCGGCGGTGATTCGCGCCCTGCTGGAGCGGTATCCGCAGGCGAAGGATGAAGTGGATGACGTTGTCCTGGGATGCGCCATGCCGGAAGGCGAGGCTGGGAACAATATGGCGCGGCTGGCGGCGCTGCGGGCAGGGCTGCCGGATTCAGTGCCGGGGTTGACCATCAACCGGTTTTGCAGCTCGGGTCTGCAGGCGATTGCGCTGGCGGCGGAGCGTATCTGGTCCGGCGGCGCGGAAGTCATGATCGCGGGCGGCAGCGAATCCATGAGCCTGACTCCGCGCGGCGGGGCGAGGCCGGCGCCGAATCCCTGGTTTGTGGAACATTGGCCGGAGGTCTATATGAATATGGGGCTCACGGCGGAGCGGATGCAAAAGAAGTATGGCGTCACGCGCGAAGACTCGGATGCGTTCGCGCTGCGCAGCCACCAGAACGCGGCGCGGGCGCAACAGGCGGGGCGCTTCACGGATGAGATTGTGCCGGTGGAACTGGAGACGGCGACGCCGGGCCATGTTGGGAAGGATGCGGAGAAGAGCCTGTTTCAAACCGACGAGGGGCCGAGGGCCGATACCAGCCTGGAGGCTCTTGGCAAGCTGAGACCGGTGTTTCATGCGAGCGGTACGGTGACTGCCGGAAACTCGTCGCAGACCAGCGACGGGGCGGCGGCGGCGCTGGTGATGTCGGAACGGAGGGCGCGCGCGCTGGGACTGAAGCCGAAGGCGCGGTTCGTGAGTTTCGCGACGGCGGGCGTGCCGCCGGAAATCATGGGGATCGGTCCGGTGGTGGCGATTCCGAAGGCGCTGGCGCTGGCGGGGTTGAAGCTGGACGACATCGGCGTAATTGAGCTCAACGAGGCGTTCGCGGTGCAGGCGCTGGCGGTGATTCGCCGGGCGAACCTGGATGCGGAGCGGGTGAACGTGAACGGCGGGGCCATCGCGCTGGGCCATCCGCTGGGGTGCACGGGGGCCAAGCTGACGGCCAGCATTGTGCGCGAAATGGAGCGGCGCGGGTCGCGGTACGGAATGGTGACGATGTGCGTGGGCGGCGGCCAGGGGGCCGCGGGAGTTTTCGAAAGGCTGCAGTGAGCCATGCCCGCCAACTGGTTGGCCTGGGGATCGTGCAGGCGCTGCAGGCGCTGTTACGATAACCGACGGTACATTTCGGCGAATTGCTCGAGCGATAATTGTTCGGCCCGCAGGCTGGCTTCGGGCCAGGCGTCCACCGTCGCGTTTCCGTAGACCGGACCCAGGTTGTTGCGGAGCATTTTTCGCTTCTGGCGGAAACACTGGCCCACGAAGCGCAGGAAGGCCGCTCGGTCGGTCACGGAGAAATCGCGGGCATGCGGCTCCAGCAGGACCACGGCCGAATCCACTTTGGGCGGCGGCTTGAAGGCGCCGGGCTTCACTTCGAACAGGATTCGCGCATCGGCAAAAAGCGCGGTTTGCACGGTAAGGTAGCCGTATTCGCGTTGGCCGGGCTTGGCCGTCAGGCGCTCGGCCACTTCTTTCTGCATCAGGAATGCGGCCCGCGGCACGTCCAGCCGGACGGTCTTTTCGAGAATCGGCGAGGTGATGTAGTAGGGCAGGTTCCCGGCGATGGGCGCCCGGCCCCATTGCGCCAGATCGGTCTGGAGGACGTCGCCATGGACGACTTGCAGGCGCGGTTCGCCGGCGAATTTCCGCCGCAGATGCTCCACCAGCGCGTAGTCCACTTCAATGGCGATGACGCGGCCGGCGCGCTGCAGGAGCTTCTGTGTGAGTGCGCCCATACCGGGGCCGATTTCAATGACCAGATCCTCGTGCGCCGGACATACGGCCACGGCGATGCGATCGAGAATGGAACCCTGCGTGAGAAAGTGTTGACCGAGCTTTGGCGGCAAGCTTTTTCGAACTAGCTGCGCACGCCGCGCCGGTGATGCGGAAAGACCACCCGGATGGATCCCCAGGTGGGCTGGCCGGAATACGTCGCCGGCGTGAACCGCGACAGAAGAATCACGTTGATCATATCCGGCGTCAGATCGCCGCGGATGACGGAATAGTCCCTGACCTGGCCGGTGTCGTCAATCACCAGATCCACCGCTTTTTCGCCGGGCAGGATGATGGCGCTCACCGGTTCCAGCCGCGTCTCAGGCTCATTGGGACCAAGGGTATGGTCGGTAGCTCCCACCACCTTGCCATCCGGAAACGTGAAGTCGATAGTGCTCGGATCGTCCTCGCCGTAATTGTGAGGGAAACTCAGGGTCGGAACCAGCAGGCTGAACACCACCATGGCCGAAAGAATGCCGCCCGTGAAGGGCAGCGCCAGCGGGCGCATCATGTTGTCGAACGCCAGGCGAACCCGGGTATACCAGTGCTCCGCACGGGCCGAGAGATTTCTTCCCGCGAACTGCCGGGCTTGCTCGTGAGACGCCAGCACGCGCAGTTTCGCTGCGAGCGCAAGCGGCATGGCCGGTTGGCCCAGGTTGCGGAGCGCCGCGCGCATCGCCTGCACGGCTTCAAGATGCGCGCCGCATGTGCGGCAGCATCCGGTGTGCGCCAGCACATTCTCCCGCTCCCCGGCCGGAAGCTTCCGGTCAAGCAGTAAAGAGATCCGTTCCCGAACGTTCTCGCAACTCATAGCATCACTCTGCCGTTTTGGGCACCAATCGCAGGGCCGGCCTGGATTTCAAGCTTCCCGCGAGTTCTTCCCTCAGGGCTTCGCGGCCCCTCCGAATTCGGGACTTGACCGTCCCCAGGGATACTCCAAGGACTTCCGCGATTTCCTCATAGCTCAGGTCCGTGATATCCCTCAGCACCACGGCTTCGCGGAAAAAGGGATTGATTTTTTCGAGCGCAGCCTCGATCATAATGTGCTGTTCGCGGGCGCTGGCCGCGTCGAACGGCGAACGGCTGCTGTCCGGTATGATTTCCTGCCAGTTGCGCGCTTCTTCCGGATTGGCGTCCAGGTCCACCTCTCGCCGGCGGTGACGGAAGAACCATCGGCGGGCGTTGTGGGCCTCATTCACCGTGATGCGGTAGATCCACGTCTTCAAAGTGCTCTGTCCGCGAAAGCTTCCGATGTTGCGGAAGACTTTGAGGAAGACTTCCTGCACCACGTCGAAGGCCTCCGACTGGTCGTCAAGCAGCCGCAAAGCCAGTACATAGACGGGCTGTTGGAACCGTGTCAGAAGTTCCTCGTACCCGCGTTCGGAACCCTCGCGCAGGGATTCCACCAGACGGAGATCCTCTTGTCCCGCGATCTCAGCCGTTCTTTCCGGGCTCAACTCGAAGATTGAAGTGGCCACCGCTAGCCTCACATTCAGCCTGACTTCAAACTACCAGGAAAACAATTGCCATGCATTCAGTATAGACACCTCCGGTTGCGGAAAAGTTCCCGACGCACTTCTTGTAACACGAAGACGACAGGCCAGGAGGCCTATCCTACTAAAAAAAAGGGGGGCCGGTTGTCCGGCCCCCCTTGGCTTAACGACCCGCTGACTAGAACCTGAGCCTCAGGCTGAAAGTCAGTTGCCGGGGCGAGTTAAATTGACCAGTGCTGGGGCCGGTGTTGTTCGAACCGAGCACGCCGAAATTGGCCGGATCGCCAATCGACATGCCTGGATCTCCCAGAGCGACGTGATTCATCACGTTGGTGAATTGGAAGGACATGGTTGCACCCACCCGCTCACGGAACAGGTTGATGTCCTTGGCAACGTTCAGATCCATGTTCCAGTTAGGCAAGCCGCGAATCTGGCCGTTCGATCCGCAACTGGTGTCGTAGCCCAGGATGCAAGGCCTGAACTGGTTGAAGACTGCCACCGGATCCTTGAACATATTCATGTTGTTGCCGCCGTTGGCAAGGTTGCCGTTGATGCCCGCACCCGTGGGGCTGTTCGGGACGTTGATGTTGTAAACGGCCGTGCTGCCGCCGGTAAACTTGGCGCCGAGAACCGCGCCATCCAGTGTGCCGCCGGTTTGGGTTTCACCGAACGACTCGGCGGAATTGAGGGTCCCAACGGCCAGTGGCGAGCCGCTGCGGGCAGTGAAGATGGGAGCGATCCTCCATCCGCCGAGCAAACGCCCGATTCCCTTCTGCGACCGGAAGAACGGCTCCGACCACAGCAGGGTCTGGCTGTAGGTGAACTTGTAGTCGAAGAACTGCGGACCGTACATGGATTGGCGGACGTTATAAGGGTTGAGCACCGTATATTGCGATGTCGCCTGAGACTGGTTGCCCGTACCGAGCGCGCGCCCCCAGGTGAAGTTCGATAACGTCGTCATGCCATGCCAGTCCTGCGTCCTGAACGTGGTATAAAGCGCATTGTAGTTGGACGAGCCGGAGCTGTCGTCGGCGAAGATGCCCGACGCCTGTCCGGAGGGGATGCCCACGCCCTGGCTGCTGGGAATGGTCCGGCCCAGGGTCCAGGAGGGAGTCTGGCTGAGAGCCGACCACAACTGGAACACCTGCGTCTGGGTGATGAAGTTGTTCATGTTCGCGTTCTTGACAACCGCCGCCGTGCAGCTTCCGAAGCCCTTGCAGAAGGCCGAATTGGCCCCGCCGAGCGCCGCCTCGAAGAACGGCTGCACTGGAACGGAGGTGTTGCCGGCGCAGGTAGGACTCAGCCCGCACATGGGAAGGTACGTACCCGCGAAGGCTTGCGCGAAGCTCTGGCCGTTCAGCGTCAGCATGGTCGGAACGGCATCGAGATCGCGCTGCATCCATTCGTGGCGGATGATGCGGCCGATGTAACCGACTTCAAACAGCACCTTCCGGCTGATTTCGCGTTGGATGCTGAAGTTGAAGTTGTACGTCGCGGCCGGCCGGAAACCCGGATCGAGCACCGAAGCCGCGCCCGCCGCCGCATCCCCATTGGTGCCGGGATATGATGGCTGGGGCAGCGTCTTAGTAACCGCGGGCAGAGGAGCCGTCAGACCATCGGTTCCAATGCGGAACGCCGTTGCCGGAGTCACACCGCCGCTACCCAGACACTGGCCGCTCGAAGAAGCGCCAATGCAGGAAACCGGCTGGCCGAGACCCACTCCGAGCAGCGGAATCAGCACCAGGCCGACGCCGTTCAGCCGGCTATAGATCTGGCCGTATCCGCCGCGAATCACGGTCTTGCCGTCGCCGAAAACCTTGCCCAGAATGCCGTTGCTGAATTTCGGATTCCAGGCAACCGACACACGCGGGCTCAGGCCGCCGTAGTACGGATTAAATGGATACTTGTGGCTCGCTCCCGAGACATTGGCAATGGTCGAAAAGCCGATAATCGGGTTATAGACCTGACCCTGCAGCGCCTGCGAAGCCTTGGTGGAGAAATAATTAGTGAAATTGATCGGATGGCCCGAGGCGTCGACCAGTTCCACCTGCTTGCCATTCTGCTCGACCGGCGGCATTTCGATCTGATAGCTAAGACCGTAGGTCAAGGTGAGGGACGGCTTGAGATGCCAGGAATCGGTGGCATAGAAGTTGTAGAAGTCGATGGTGCTCTTGTCGAACATCGGCGTTCCCGCCGGGTTCAACGTGAGATCGGCGCCGCTGCGGGTGACCAACACTTGCGGCTGGTTGACGATGCCTAGAATCTCGGAATAGTACTTGTTCCAGTTGCCGACCTGGCTGCTCGGGAGACCCACCGGCTGGACCGCCGACGAGTATTGGATGCCGGTACCGCTCACGATCTGGTACACCGGCGAGGTGTTGATGCCCTGGCCGTTGTCGTTGCGCGCGTGATAGTCGAAGTTCCTTTGGTAGTTTCCGCCAAATTGAATGACGTGATTGCCCTTGATCTTGGTCAGGTCGTCCTTGAACAACGAGTCATGACCGTCCCAGAACCGCTGGCGCGTGTTCTGATTGTTTACGTTGTAAGGGATCAGCGCGTTCGTGCCCGCGGCTTCACCGCCGATTTCAAGCGCTCCCCCCAGGCCGCCCAGTTGCGGCGGCGCCGCCGAGGACGCCCATTGCCACCAGATCTTGGTATAGTTCCAGTGGAAATCGTTGGTCAGCGTGGGACTGATGTTGGTGGTCAATCCAGCCACCAGGAATTCCGGCTTCTGGGGACGCGGAGCGCGGGCTGCCGGGACACCTAACTTATCGCCCGGCAGCGCGCCGCCGATGTCGATCTGGTTGGTGGTCAATTGCTGGAGCGCATAGTAACGGTAGCTGCTCATAAAGCGCCACCGTTCGCCGAAGTCATGGTCGACGCGGCCTACCAGGAACTTGGAAGTCGTAGGAAGAGACACCTGACCCTGGAATCCCGCCACGTTGTGGGCGTCGCCCGTATTGAAGTTGTTCGGCTCCGGCATGAACTTGTTCCAGATCTGCGAAACCTGGGAATTGATGCCGATCCCGCGCGGGTCGCAGGCGCCGCCGCCGCAAGCGGCCGGCTGGTAGGTGGTTCCATTCACCGTCACCGCGTTGGGATTGATATTGAAGGGAACATATGTGCCGCCTTCGTTGATCTGAATGATGCCCGCGCGAAGCGTGTCGGTGGGCACCTGTCTGTTGATAATCTGCGATTGCGGGAAGCTGAAGGCCTCGTAGCCGAAGAAGAAGTACGTCTTGCCGCCCCAGAACTTCGGCAGCATCGGACCGCCGGCGGTAAAGCCGTATCTGTTGTTATGCGTGATCGCAATCGGCGTGTAGCCCAAGTTTCCGCTAGGTGTGTGGTTGTTGTCCCAGGAGTTGGCCCCGCCCACATCGCTCGATGAATAAAGATAATACGCGGAACCGTGGAAATCGTTCGTGCCGCGTTTCGTCACCACACTGACCTGCGAACCGGAAGCACCGTTGAAGTCGGCCGTTTGTCCGGCGGTGGCCACTTTGAACTCTTCAATCGTGTCGGGCGGTGTCGGAAGCACGCCGCTCGGAGGGTTGCCCATACCGCCAAAGGCGTTGCGCGAGTAACTCCCCGTGTAGTCTCGCATGCTGCCGTCCATATCGTTGGAGTTGTTGCCGCCGTCCAGTTGGAACGTGTTCTGGTCGTACATGGCTCCTGCGACCGCGCCTTCCGGCGAAACGCCCGGCTGGAAAATCGCCAGACTCGAGGCGTCGGAGCCGAAGATCGGAAGATAGGTCAGGGACGCTCCGGAAACAGTGGTGCCGACGGTGGCATTGACCGTCTGCAGCTCAGCGCCTGGCGACGTGCTGACTTCGACCACGCTGGTCACCTGGCCAATTTCGAGGGTGGCGTTGACGTTCAGGATTTCAGCTACCCGAACGGCTTGCTTGTCCACCTTGCGCGTCGAGAACCCGGGCCTGGTGAACGTGATGTCGTAGGTTCCCGGACTGACGTTGGCGATGATGAAGCGTCCGGATTCGTTGGATTTAGTCGTGTGCGCGGTGTTGGTCGACGGATCGATCAACTTGATGTCCACGCCCGGCATGGCGGCCCCATGTTGGTCGGTAACTTGACCCGCCACCGTGCCGGATGCTGAAGACTGTGACCAGGCAGGCGGTGCGCCGAGGCTCAAAAAGACCCCCAGACACAGCACTAGCCCGAAGAATGTTCGAGAACGACCCAGAGAACTGGGCGTGCAACTCCACTTCATTTGTATTCCTCCAAAACGTAGGTACAAAAAACAGCTTGCAGGGATTCTAGTGGGTACAACGCCCGATGTCAAGCGCACCCATCGACATTGGCGACGATCCCGCTTCAGAATGGTATATTCTCCTGATGAAGATTCTTTGGTGTTTTGCTTCAGCGATTCTCTCGCTTCCCCTCCTCGGTCAACCCGGCGCCACGCTACCGCTGACGGCGGGCCGCGACGCCACCCAGCCCGTTGACGAAGAGTACACGAAGAAGATCCGCGAATACACCACCGAGCCGTTCTTCAACTCGCCGCTCACCGATTACCTGCCGGCATCGAAGACCGTGCCCACTCCCAAAGCGGTGTTGGGCGACGTGGCGGGGGCGCCCGGCATACTGCCCTACTCGCAGGACGTCTATCGATACATGCGAATGCTGGAGAAAGCCAGCCCGCGCGTGAAGGTCTTCAGCATCGGCAAAACCGAAGAGGGCCGCGAAATGATCGCCGTCGCCGTGGCATCGGAGCGCTTGCTGGCCACGCTCGAAGAGAACCGCGCCCGGCTGGCCAAACTCGCCGATCCGCGCACCATCAAGCTGGACAATGCCGAAGCGGAAAAGCTGATCGCCCTCTCCACGCCCATCTACTACATCACCGGAACCATTCACTCGCCCGAGACCGGCGCGCCCACCGCGCTGATGGAACTGGCCTACCGCCTGGCCGTCGACGAGAGCGCCTACATCCGGTCCATCCGCGAAAACACGATCACTCTGATCACGCCCATTGTGGAAGTGGACGGGCGCGACCGCATGGTGGACATCTATCGCTGGCACCGGGAGAACCCCGGCAAACAGTTTCCGCCGCTGGTCTACTGGGGCCATTATGTGGCCCACGACAACAACCGCGACTCCATGGGACTCACTTTGCAGCTTACGCGCAACGTGCTCAACACGTTCGTCGGATGGAAGGCACAGGTGCTCCACGACCTGCACGAATCCGTGCCGTACCTTTACGACAACACGGTGGGCGATGGTCCGTACAACGCCTGGATAGATCCGATTCTGGCCGACGAATGGCAGATGATGGGCTGGAACAACGTTTCGGAAATGACCAAGCTCGGCATGCCCGGCGTGTTCACGCATGGCACCTTCGACACCTGGTCCCCAAGCTACCTGATGTTCATCGCCGCCATGCACAACGGGATCAGCCGCCTGTATGAAACGTTCGGGAACGGCGGCGCGGATACCGAGGAGCGCACGCTGCGCCCCAACGAATACGCGCGTACGTGGTTCAAACAGAATCCGCCGCTGCCGAAGTCCACGTGGTCGCAGCGCAACAACAACAACTACGAGCAGACCGGCGTGTTGACCGCGCTGCACTACTTCGCCGGCAACAATAAGCTGTTCCTGCGCAATTTCTACTTGAAGGCCCGGCGCTCCATTGAAAAACCGCGTACGGAGGGACCGGCCGCCTACGTCTTTCCAGCGGACGATCCGCGGCCCGGCGCGCAGGCGGATTTGTGAAGGATTTTTCAGGATCAGGGCTGGGAGATTTCCCGCGCCAGCGCGCCGTTCACCGTGACGATGCCTGCCAAGAAGGCTCCGCTGGGAGGGCGGGGCGGGGCGGC
>Ga0105854_1000847_pt1 | contig 13034 bp, 12 predicted proteins | sample OrgsoiDNA_201058_FD_89679 | JGI IMG/M metagenome (GOLD analysis project Ga0105854, IMG submission 89679) | Permafrost soil microbial communities from the Arctic, to analyse light accelerated degradation of dissolved organic matter (DOM) -... | ecosystem: Environmental > Terrestrial > Soil >... | reverse complement strand
TGCTTGCGATCGCCCGCGAGGGGCGGCTCGAGGAGGAACTCTTCCTCACGACCTTCCTCTTCGAGGAGGGCAAGCACACGCAGTTCTTCCGGCTCTTCCTCGACGAAGTCAGTGGCTCGCCGGCCGGCCTCGAGCGCTACCACGGCGAGAGCTACCGCCGCGTCTTCGAGGAGGAGCTGCCGAACGCGATGGAGGCGCTGATCGCCGATCCGTCGCCGGCCGCGCAGGTGCGCGCGTCGGTCACCTACAACCTGATAGTCGAGGGCGTGCTCGCCGAGACCGGCTACCACTCCTACTTCGAGGCGCTCGAAGAGCAGCAGCTGCTGCCCGGGCTGCGCGAGGGCCTGCGGCTCGTCAAGCAGGACGAGTCAAGGCATATCGCCTACGGCGTGCATCTGCTGACACGTCTCCTCGCGGTCGAGCCTGCTCTCTGGGAGATCGTCGAGGAGCGGATGGCCGCGCTGCTGCCGCTCGCGCTCGGCGTCGTCGAGGAAGGCTTCGCGCGCTACGGCGACCGCTCGCCGTTCGGGCTCTCCAAAGACGAGATTGCCGCGTTCGCCGCTTCGCAGTTCCAGGCGCGGCTCGAGCGCATCCGGCCGTAGATTGTCGAACGTGGTCGACCTCCGCTCCGACACGATGACGCGTCCGTCGCGCGCGATGCGCGACGCGATGGCGAACGCCGAGGTCGGCGACGAACAGGAGCGGGAAGACCCGACGGTGCTCGAGCTCGAGCGCCGCGCGGCGACCCTGCTCGGACAGGAAGAGGCCGTCTACCTGCCGACGGCGACGATGGGGAACCAGATCGCGCTCGCGATCCTCGGTGAGCGCGGGACCGAGCTCGTGGTCGAGGAGCGCGCGCACATCATGGTCAGCGAGCTCGGCGGCGCGGCGATGCACTCCGGTCTGCAGACGCGCGGACTGCCCGGCCACCGCGGCCGCTTGACCTCCGCGCAGCTGCGTGAGACGGCGTACCCGTACACCGAGAGCGATTTCTGGACGCCTCGCACGTCCGTCGTCGCCGTCGAGAACACCCACAACACGGCGGGTGGGACGGTTTGGCCGGTCGACGAGCTCCGTGAGCTCGTTGCCACCGCTCGCGAGCTGGGTCTCCGTTTGCACCTCGACGGCGCACGGCTGATGAACGCCGCTGTCGCATCGGGAGTCGCGGCCTCGGAGATCGCCGGCCCGTTCGACACCGTGACGCTCTGTCTCTCGAAGGGGCTGGGCTGTCCACTCGGCGCGCTGATCGCAGGCTCGCACGAGCTGATGCGACGCGCACGGGTCGAGAAGCACCGGTTCGGCGGTGCGATGCGCCAGGCCGGGATAGTCGCGGCCGCGGGCCTCTACGCACTCGACCACAACGTCGATCGCCTTGCGGAGGATCACGACCGCGCGCGGCGGCTCGCAGAGGCATGGGCCGCGTCAGGGCTCCCGGTCGATCTCGAGCTCGTCGAGACGAACTTCGTTCAGGTCGACGTGAGGCAACTCGGGATCGACGAGCGCGATGCGCTCGAGCGCCTCCGCGAGAACGGCGTGCTCCTGTCGCAGACGAAGCCCGGTGTCCTCCGTGCGGTCACCCACATGGATCTCACCGACGCCGACATCGAGCACGCGCTCGATGCCGTGCCGCAAGCCCTGAGTTCGAGAAAACAGCGAGCCGGTGTCCGCGCCTAGCGAGCTCTCGCGTGTCCTCGACCGGTTGCTTGCGGAACGGCAGGCCGACCGCCTGCCGTCTGTGGCCGCGGCAGTCGTCCGGAAGGGCGAGCCGCTCTGGTCGGGTGCGGTCGGCAGCGCGAGCTTCGAGAAGGGCTTCGACGCGACGCCTGACACCCAGTACCGCATCGGCTCGATCACGAAGACCTTCACCGCCGTCGCGATCATGCAGCTCCGCGCGGCGGGACTGCTCGATCTCGACGACCGGCTCGAGCAGCACATCGAAGGGATCGCGAACGGCTCACCGACGATCCGCCGGCTCCTCTGCCACCTCTCGGGCTTGCAACGCGAGGCGGGGGAGATGTTCGTGACGGGCGAGTCGCCGACGGAGGACGACCTCGTCGCGTCGATGCAGGACGTCGAGTTCGTCCTGGAGCCGGGCGAGTCCCACCACTACTCGAACCTCGCCTTCGCGCTGCTCGGGCAGGTCGTCGCAAGAAAGGTCGGACGGCCGTACATGGAGTACGTCGACGAGCGGATCATCGGCCCGCTCGGCCTCGAGCGCACGACCTGGCTGCCGCAGGCGCCGAAGGCGCAGGGCTACCTGGTGGACGAGTACGCGCGCACGGTCTGGAACGAGCCGGAGACCGACCTGGCGGGCACCGCGGCGGCGGGGCAACTCTGGTCGACGGTCGGCGACCTGGGCCGCTGGGCGTGGTTCCTGGCGGCAGGAAACGACGACGTGCTCGCCGCGGCGCTCGTCGAGGAGATGTGGTTCCCGCAGGTCATGTTCGATCCGGCCGAGTGGACGCTCGCCTGGGGGCTCGGCCTGATGCTCTACAACGAGGACGGCCGGATCTACGCGGGCCACGGTGGAGCGATGGCCGGTCACCTCGCAGGCGTGTGCGTCGACCGCAAGACCCAGACAGCCGCGGCTGCACTGACGAACTCGGGCACGCGGGGCGGGATGGAGCTCTTTGCGCTCTCGCTCGCTGCGAAGGCGATCGAGCTCGAGCCGCCGGAGATCGAGGCCTGGCGGCCGGAGGAGGAGCCGCCCGCCGACGTGCGCCCCCTGCTCGGGCGCTGGTGGTCGGAGGGCAACGAGTTCGTCTTCTGGTGGCAGGACGGCGCGCTGCGCGGCAAGTTCGCGGCAGCTCCCGCCGGCAAGGGCGAGACGATCTTCGACCGCGACGGCGGGGGTTGGCGCGCCGCCAAGGGGCGCGAGCGTGGCGAGCGTCTGCGCGTCGACGGCGATCGGATGATCTGGTCGGGCTACGCGTTCACGCGCGCCCAGGAGCCGTTCGTCAGCTGAAGAAGTACAGCACGGCCACGGCGCCGTAGACCGCGACGAGCATGAAGCCTTCCCACCGCTTCGACGTGCCGTCTCGGATGACGAGTGCGGCGAATGCGGCCGCCGCGGCCATGGTCGCGATCTCGACGACGCGGAACGAGAGTGGCAGGCCCTGGCCCACGAGCCATGAGAGCAGCGCGACGGCGGGCGCGACGAACACCGCGACCTGCATCGACGAGGTGATCGCGATCTCGGTGGCGAGCATCGTGTTCCCCCGATGAGCGATCACGACGGCGCCGCCGTGCTCAGCCGCGTTGCCGACGATCGCGACGATCACGGCAGCGATGAAGAACTCGTGCAACCCGACGGCGTGGCCGAAGGCCTCGAGCGAGTGGACGAGGATCTCGGAGACCGCGGCCGTCGCGATCGTCGCGACCGTCAGCCAGAGGAGCGCCTTCCGGAGCGGCCACGCCTGCGCGCTCGCCGCATCGCGCGCGGTCTCGCGATGGATCCGCAGGTTGCGGCTGGTGATGAAGAAGTAGCCGCCGAGCAGCGCGACGGCGACAGGGATCGTGACGATGAAGAGCGTGTGGCGGTCATGCCCGCCCGTCCAGCGTGGAATCGACGGAATGAGCAGCAGCAGCATCGCGCCGAATACCGCGAAGAGCTGCCAGCGCAGCGACCGCGCGTCGACCTTCCCTTCGCCGCCGAAGATCATCGCGATGCCGAGGACGAGCAGGATGTTCGAGACGACCGAGCCGGCGATCGCCCCGCGAACCACATTCGGCAGCCCGTCCGCGATCGCGAACAACGCGATGATCAGCTCCGGCGCGTTGCCGAAGCTCGCGTTCAGGAAGCCGCCGACGCCGTCGCCCGTGTGCTGCGCCGCATGCTCGGTCGCCTCGCCGATCAGCCAGGCGAGTGGCAGGAGCGCGAGTGCCGCGAGCACGAAAAGGGCTGTCGGGCCGGCGTGCAGGGCGAAACGGGCGACGACGGCGACGGGCGTCAGGGCGAGCGATGCCCAGAGGATCCTGCGCGCCACGTCGTTACCCTAGCCGGGTGCTGGAGGCAGTTCTCTTCGACTGGAACAACACCCTCGTGCAGTTCACGTGGGATGACGACCTGCTCGTCGCAGGCCACGCGGCGGCCCTCCAGGCGATCGAGCGCGACGACGACGGGTTCACGGAGCGCTATCGGGAGGTCGTGCTCGAGCGTGCGACCCCCGGTGACGACTATGGGGATCTGCTCCGCGAGCTGCTCGGCGAGCTCTCGGCGGCCGACGTCGATCGCTTCGCCGATGCCGAGCACGAGGTCTGGCGGTCGGCGCACGCTGTGCTCGGTTCTGCGCAGGCGCTCCTCCAGGCGCTGCGCGGTCGCGGGTTGAAGACGGGGATCGTCGCCAATTCGTGGCCGGACCCCGCCCGGCTGCTCCGCGCCGATGTCGAGGCGTTCGGGCTCGCCGACCTGGTCGATGTCTGCGTGTTCTCGTCCGAGGCCGGCGCGAGCAAACCCGACCCGGCGATCTTCGTCAGGGCGCTCGACGAGCTCGGCGTGGATCCGCTCGACGCGATGTTCGTCGGCGACGGGCTCGTCGCGGACGTTCAAGGAGCGGCGAATGTGGGGATGACGACCGTCCAGGCACTGTGGTTCAGAGCAGACGACGACATCTCGGGGATCGAACCGGACTTCATGGCGTTCACACCCATGGACGTGCTCAACGCGGCCATTCGACTAGCGATCTGAGCGCCGAAAGTCAAGTCTTGCGGTGGCCCGTAAACGCTCGGACAATGCCGGTATGACGCCCGAGCAGACTGCCGCCCCGGCGCTCCCGCTTCGCCCTCAGGACGAGATGGAGTGCCGCCGCTGCGGGGTTCATTGCGACAAGGTCGTCTACCCAGGCGCGTGCCTCTCGCGCGGCTGTCCGTTCGTCTATTCGTACGAGGCCTGGGGGCACACCTACGTCGGCTGTATGCAGAAGGTCTACGAGGTGGAGATCGACCTCGACATGCTGCAGGCCGCCGAGGACCACAAGCCGGGCTTCGGTGCGATTCGGGCAATGCGGCGTCCGCTGCCGATGTGCCGCGCCGAGATCGAGCGCACCTACGAGTCGCGCGCCGACGAGCTCGGCTGCGTCAATCCGGAGTTCGACGAGCTTCCCGTGGACAAGCCGACGTTCCGGGTCTTCGCACAGATCACGTCTCGCTGAGGAGCGCGTCCTCGCGGCGCCGGCGTACGGCGCGCATGATCACGGCCATCAGGAGGCCGACGAACGCCACCGGCAAGCCGAGCACGAGCACGTAGATCGTCCCGACGCCGAGCCAAACGAGCGCCCGCACGAGCCAGTGGAACGGGCCGCGGTGCGTCTGGTGCGTGGCGGCCTTCACGGCCGGTGTGGCGAGATGCACGCGGACGGTTGCGAAGTGCGCCGTGCGAAGCGTGTTCGCCCGGGCGCGCTGCAATCCCACGACCTGGGCCGTGAGTGCGGCGATCCGCCGCGTGACTGCCGGAGTCTGCGTCTGCGCGCGTAGCTCGCCCAGCTGCTTCTGGAGGCGGGTGATCGTGCGGCCCGTCGCGTCCAGGCCGGCCTGGAGATCCTGCACGTCGACCTTTTCGCCGCTGATCGTGCCGAGCTGCGAGAGCTCGGCGATTGCGCGCTGCACCTTCGCGCGTGGGATCTTCAGCACGAGGTCGGCGACTGCGGCGCGGCTCCGAGAGCTCGCGTGGACAGAGGTCGCGTGACCGCCGAGCGAGGTCGTGATCCGGAGCGCGCGCTTCACGCCGGTCGAGACACCGTCGGGTGTCGGCACGCGCAGCGCGAGGGAGGCGCCGTAACGCTGGACGCGGGTGCGCGAGGGTGGGCTGACGAGCGATCCGGGAATGCCGGCGGTGCCGACATGAGCCGAGAACACATGGCCAGTTGCGGCCCTTTGCTCGCCGTGCGCGACACCGGCCCCGACGACGGTGGTCGCGGCCCGAACCGCGGTCGCCTGGTGCGAGGGTCGCGTGAAGACGATCGTCGCGGCGACGGCCGCGGCGACGGGTAGCGCGACGACGAGGGCCCGCCGCCAGGTGAAGCGCGGCGCGCGAGCAGTGGTGTCCGTCGCCGCGATTGCGCGGACGCGCTCGCGCACTTCGGCCGGGGCGGTGGTGCGGGCTGCGCGCAACTGGGCGGTGAGGTCACGCTGCGACATGGAGTGCCTCCTCGAGCTTCTTGAGCGCCCGGTTGAGACGCGTCGTGCAGTTGGTGGGGGTGATCCCCAGGATGCGTGCGGTCGCGCCGGCGTTGAGGTCGAGCACGACGCGGAGGGCGACGACCTCTCGCTCGCCTGCGGTGAGCACGCGCAGCGCAGACTCGAGTTCGGCCGAGAGTCCTTCGGCAAAGTGCTCGTCGACCCTCTCGGACGTGGAGGCGAGCTCTTCGCGCCGGACGCGGCGCTTCTCCGAGCGGAAGTGGTCGAGGGCCACGGTGCGAGCGACCTGGCAGAGCCAGGTCCGCGCCGACCCGCGTTGCGGGTCGAACCGGTGCCAGAGCCGCAGCGCGCGCTCGAATGTCTCGCCGGTCAGGTCGTCGGCGGCGCAACGGTCGCCGGTGAACCAGGCGAGGTACCCGTAGACGTCGTCGAGGTGCGTCTCTGCCGCCTGCGTGAAGGTCATCTCACCATCCATACGCCGCCGCCGTTCCATCCGTCACATGTCCCAAAGCGACACGTCCAGGGGACTGTCCCCTGGTCATGGCGCTTTCGGACGGGTCACTCGCTTGCGCTTCGGCGTCGTCCAGCGCGCGTGCAGCTCGCGCAGCTTGCGGATCTCGTCCGCGTTCGGTCCCGACCTCGCGACGCCCGGCACCTCGAGGTAGGCGGCGAGGTGCTGGAACGCCGGGTGGGCGAGGAAGGCGCCGAGGCCCTCGCCCATCAGGCCCTCGCCGATGTTGGCATGCCGGTCGCGGTTCGAGCCGAGGGGCGCCGCGCTGTCGTTGACGTGCAGCGCCCGCAGCCGATCGAGCCCCACGCGCGCGTCGAGATCTCTGACGAGCGCGTCGAGCGCCTTCGGGTCCGTGACGTCGTAGCCCGAGACGTACAAATGGCACGAATCGAGGCAGATGCCGAGACGTGGGTGTCCGTCGAGCCGCTCCAGCAGCGTGTGGAGCTCCTCGAGCGACCGCCCGATCGTCCCGCCGGCGCCCGCCGAGTTCTCCATCAGCAACCACGTGTCGCCGGCGCAGCGCTCCAGGATCTGCGCGAGGGCGGCGCACGTGCGCTCGAGTCCCGCCTCGAAGCCGGCGCCGAGATGGGATCCGACGTGAAAGACGACGCCGTCCGCCTCGATCGCGCACGCCGCGTCGACGGTGCTGCGCATCGCCTCGATCGACTTCTCGTAGATCTCCTCATCCGGCGCAGCGAGGTTGCAGAGATAGAGGGCGTGGCAGACGACGCCACCGACGCCCGCTTCGCTTCGGCGGGCCTTGAACCGTTCCACCGACTCCGGCTTGTGGTCGGTCGGGCGCCACATCCGCGGGCTCTGCGTGAAGACCTGGACGCAGTCGCCGCCTATTGCCACGACGCGATCGATGGCGTTGTCGATGCCGCCGATCGAGGAGACGTGCGCTCCGAATTCCACCGGCGCCTACGATAGAGACGAGATGAGCGTCCGCGTCCGCATGGCACCGAGCCCCACCGGGCTCCTCCACATCGGCAATGTCCGCACCGCCCTCTTCAACTGGCTGTTCGCCCGCCACGAGGGTGGCGAGTTCCTGTTGCGGATCGAGAACACCGACACGAACCGGGAGGTCGAAGCCGCGACGGGGCAGATCCAGGAGTCGCTCCGCTGGCTCGGGCTCGACTGGGACGGGCCGGTGACGTTTCAGCTCGACAACCTCGAGACGTGCCAGAAGCTCGCCCACCAGCTGCTCGACGAGGGAACGGCCTACGAGGACGATGGAGCGATCCGGTTCCGCATGCCGGATGACGGCGCGACCGCGTGGGACGACGTCGTGCTCGGCCGCATCGAGTATCCGAACAAGGAGATCGAGGATCTCGTGATCCTTCGCTCGGACGGACGTCCCACGTACAACTTCGCGAGCCCGGTCGAGGACGCCCAGGACCGAATCACGCACGTGCTGCGCGGCCCCGACCACGTCGCGAACACTCCGAAGCAGATCAACATCCTGCGGGCCCTCGGCGCCGACCTGCCCGTCTACGGTCACGTTCCGAACGTGAACGGCGACGACGGCAAGAAGCTTTCGAAGCGCCACGGTGCCGTGACGGTCGACGACTTCAGGCGTGACGGTTATCTCCCGGTCGCGCTCGTCAACTACCTGGCCCTCCTCGGTTGGAGCTACGACGACAAGACGACGATCATGTCGAGGCGCGAGCTCGTCGAGCGGTTCACCCTCGATCGGATCGGCGCGAGCCCGGCGACGTTCGACTACGAAAAGCTCGACTGGCTGAACGGCGTCTACCTGCGGAACCTCGAGCCCGACGAGTACGCGCATTTCCTCTGCAAGTGGCTCGACCAGCAGGCAATCGACTGGCCGAGGGGCACTGTGCGGGCGACGGTGCCGCTGATTCACGAGAAGATCGAGAAGTTCTCGCAGTACCCCGACTTCGTCCGCTTCCTCTTCGAGCCCGTGTCGCTGCCCGAGGGCGCCGATGCGCGCATCTCCAGGGCCGCGCACGAGAAGCTCGCCGAGGTCGACCCGTGGGTCGAGGCGACGATCGAGCAGTCGCTGCGCGAGCTGTGCGAGGAGCTGGGCGAGAAGCCGCGGCAGGTCTTTGCGCCGATCCGGCTCGCAATCACAGGCTCGAAGATCTCACCGGGCCTCTTCGAGAGTCTCGAGCTGCTCGGCAAGGACGAGTCGCTGAGCCGGCTCAGTGCCGCTGCGGCGGCGGCGGTCTGAGCGGCTTCGGCGGGGCGAGCGGGTCGAGCGCGCGTTGGTAGGCTCGCCACGCCTTCAGGCGGTACTGGAGCGAGGCGCGCGGCAGCGAGAGGTCGTCTGTGCTCTCACGAGCTCCACGCGCACCCAGAGCGCGGGGGGTGCAGCTTCCCATTTTCAATAAGTAAACGAGGGAGCCCCGCCGTGAGGTACGGCGGAAGCCTCTAGGGCCGGTAGACGAGCACGGAGCTGCAGACGGCGAGCATCCCGAGCGCCCAGACCGGCCAGAGGTCGAGTGTTGCGCCCCCGACGAAGGCGACCGCCCCGAGCAGGGCGAGGAGGAAGGCCGCGAGGGGGCGGGCGACACCTATCGCGGCCTCGTCGCGAGCGAGGAGCTCCTTCGGCTCGGGCGAGGCGAGCCGAAGCCGCGCCAGGCGGACGCGGAAGAGCGCGCCGCGCCACTCGTGCAGCAGCGGGTCGACGCCTTCGGCGCCCCAGAGCGACACGGCCTCTGCGATCTCGGCGGTCGCGTCCCGCGCACAGGCGAGCGCGTCGGCGAGCTCCGCATGTGCCGTCACCGCGCCGGGCGGAGGGCTGAGACCGTACGCGTGCTCCCGAGCGAGATGCAATGCGTACTGGAGGCGCCGCAGCGCTTGGGCGGCGTCGTGCTCGTCCAGCACGGCAGGCTCGCCCGCTATCACGTCGAGCCGCGCCAGCGTGCGGGCAAGGCCCGACCACAGCTCGCCCATCGCGACTGAGTAGCTCTCCCCGGTGCCGGTCTTCGGCCCCAACGCGCTGATCGTACCGTTAGCATCGCTGCCCATGGACGCCCCGATAGCCAGGGCCCTTGTCGTCGACGACGATGCTGCACTCCGCCTGCTCTGCCGTGTGAACCTCGAGCTCGACGGCTTCGTTGTGCGCGAGGCGGCGACCGTGGCCGACGCCGAGTCGGCGGTGCAGAGCGAGCGTCCCGACGTGGTCCTTCTGGACGTGCACCTCGGCGGCGAGGACACCTCCATGCTGCTCGACCGCCTGCGCGCGGACGGGATCCCGGTCGTGCTCGTCACCGGCTCGGTCGACGCCGACCTGTACCGCGACCGCGCGGACGCGGTCGTTCCGAAGCCGTTCGATCCGCAGGAGCTCGTTGAGATCGCCCGTAGGCTCGCTAGGGTGGGCGCATGAGCGCCACCTCGGTTCTCAGTCCGACGGAGTTCGAGTCACGCCTCGAGCGCTATCTGTTCGAGCGCTCGGAGGAGTGGCGGGCCGTCCGTGTCGGCGAGAAGGACGTCTCGCAGCAGGCCGAGATCGTTCGCCGCTTCGCCGATCTCTTCAGCCGCGAGCAGTTGGACGCGCTTCGGGACGCCGAGCAGCAGACCTCGGGCGACGACCGTGAACGCATCTACCGCGTGCGCAAGACCTGCGAGTCGGGCCTCATCTCCGCGCAGCTTGCCGAGCGCGAGGACGAGCTCGAGAATCGGCTGCTTGCCGAGCGTGTGACTTTCAAGGGCGAGGAGATGCCGCTGCGCAACGCGCAGGCGAAGCTCGCCGTGCTGCCGGCGTACGCCGACCGCGAGGAGCTCGGCGAGATCCAGGCGGCCGCGAATGCCCGCTTCAACGAGGAGCGACTCGAGTTGCTGCGTGCGAACGAGGAGCTGGCCGCGGAATACTCGGGCGTCGCCGACCCCGTCGAGCGCAACGAGGAAGAGAAGGACATCTCGCTGCGTGACCTCTCGCGGGCGCTCAAGCAGGCAAGCGATGACTCAGCACAAAGCTACGACGGGCTGCGCGAGCGCTGGTTCGCTGCGCTGCTCGGCGACGCGCGGGAGGACGTGCCGTCGAGCTTCCACAGCGCGTGGATGCGCCGGCTCTCGACGCTCGAGTCGACCTACACGAAGGAGCACGCGACGGAGATCTGCCTCAAGACGCTCGATGCGCTCGGCTTCGACCTGAATGCGCAGACGAACATCAAGCTCGACCTCGACGATCGCCCGCAAAAGGCGCCGCGCGCCTGTGTGATCGCAAGCGACCCGCCGAAGATCGTGCACCTGATCACGCGTGCGCAGGGCGGGCTGCACGACTATCAGGCGTTCCTGCACGAGGCCGGCCACGCACTGCACTACGGCGGCTGCGATCCGAACCTCCCGTACATCTTCCGGCGCATCGCGCGCGACCATGCACTGACGGAGATCTACTCGTACATCGTCGAGGCGATCAGCCGCGAGCCCGAGTGGCACGAGCTCTACTTCGGGCTGTCACCCGAGCAGGCGCGCGAGAACGCCGAGGCGACGACGTTTCTCGAGGCGCTCCTCTTCCGGCGCTACGAGGCGAAGCTCCGCTTCGAGCTCGACTTCTGGAGGCGATTCCCCTCCGACGGCGGCACCGACGCCGGTTACGAGGAGTACCTGACCGAGGCGACAGGCGTGCGCTATCGCCGCGACGCGTACCTCTCGGACATGGACGCAGGCTTCTACTCGGCCGACTACCTCCGGGCGTGGATCCGCTCCGCGCAGCTGCGCGAGCACCTCGTACGCGAGATCGGCGCCGACTGGTGGCGCAGCCCGCAGACCGGCGAGTTCCTGACGTTGCTGTTCCGGGAGGGCACGAAGCCGACAAGCGAGGAGATCGCCGCTCGGCTCGGCTTCGACCCGCTCGACACGAAGCCACTCCTGCACGAAGTCGGCGCGTAGCCGCACGGCGTTCGCCGTGCAGCAAGAGCCGACTTGGACGAGACCGCCCCGGCCCAAGCGGCCGCGCGAGTTGGTGCGCACCTCGATCGAGATCGCTGCAGTCGCGACGCTCGCGGTCGTTGTCCTCGTGTTCGTCGGCATCGTCCTCGATCGCGGTCGCGCGAAGATCGCACCCCCGCCGAACACGCTCGTCGTCAGCCAGACCGAAGACTTCGCGTCGCTCGATCCGGCACTTGCGCAGAGCCTCGAGGCCTGGGAGCTCGAGTACGCGACCTGCGGGAAGCTCGTCAACTACCCCCCGCGTGCGGGCTACACGGGAACGCGTCTCGTACCCGACCTGGCAGAGGCGATGCCGCAGGTCTCGCGCGACCGGCTGACCTACAAGTTCACGATCCGGCCGGGCAGGCGGTTGAGCAACGGCGACCCGGTGACCGCCGCGTCGTTCGCCCGCGCGCTCGAGCGGGCGCGCTCGCCTGAGCTGCTCTCGCCGGCAGCGCCGTACCTCCGCGAGGTCGCGGGCTGGCGGGCGCGTGGGCAGACGCTGACGATCAGGCTGACGACGGTCGCCCCGGACTTCACCCAACGGCTCGCGCTGCCGTACTTCTGCGCCGTACCGACCTGGGCGCCGAACCAGCAGGTGGACAACCTCCCGTCGGCGGGCCCGTTTGCAATCGCGCACTATAGCCGCGGCCGCTCGCTGCTTCTGCAGCGCAACCCGTACTATCGCGGCCCACGCCGTCCACACGTGGCGGCGATCCTCTACCACTTCGGCGCGTTCGGCTCGCAGATCCGCCTCGAGCTCGAGCGGGGGTCGGCCGACTACGGCCAGATCTCGCCCGCGGCGTTCCAGGCACTCGCGTCGAAGTTCCGTGGCGACCGCAGGCACCTGTTCGTCGCGCAACAGCCGGTCGTCGCGTACCTCGCGCTGAACACGCAGCGGCCGCTCTTCCGCAACAACCCGGCGCTGCGCCGGGCCGTCAACTACGCGCTCGACCGCCCCGACCTCGCCCGCCTCTTCGGGCAGGGCGGCGCGACCCCGGCCGACGAGTACCTGCCGCCGGGCTTCCCGGGCTACGAGCCGAAGCATGTCTACCCGGTCGGACTGCCAGACCTCGCGACGGCCCGTCGGCTCGCGCGCGGGCATCTACGCGGGGGACACGCGGTGTTCCTCTCGTGCGGGTCGCAGGATTGCAAGGACAGGGCCGTCGTCGTCGCCGACTCGTTGAAGAAGATCGGTCTGCACGTGCGGATCGATTCGGCACCCGGACTCGGGCAGTTCACGATCGCAGGCGTGAAAGGGACGCGCTTCGACATCGCGGACGTGATCACGCGCCCCGACTACGGCGACCCGTACGCGCTCGTCGACAAGCTCCTCGACAGCCGCGTGATCCGTGAGGTCGGCAACACGAACGTCTCGTACTTCGAGAGCCCACAGTTCGACCGCTCGATCGATGCGGCGCAGCAGCTGACCGGGATCGAGCGCGACCGTGCGTACGGCCGGCTCGGCCTCGCGGTTGCGCGCACGGAGGCG
>Ga0105854_1000845_pt1 | contig 13051 bp, 10 predicted proteins | sample OrgsoiDNA_201058_FD_89679 | JGI IMG/M metagenome (GOLD analysis project Ga0105854, IMG submission 89679) | Permafrost soil microbial communities from the Arctic, to analyse light accelerated degradation of dissolved organic matter (DOM) -... | ecosystem: Environmental > Terrestrial > Soil >... | reverse complement strand
CGTGGGGGCGGAGCTCGAGGGCGGCCGCGTTGGTGATTGCCTTGACCCCGAATGATCCGGCCGCCCAGAGGCCGCGGCTGGGCATTGCGCGGCGCGCCGATCCGCCCGTGACCTGGATCAGCGTCGCCGCGCGTCCTTGAGCGAGGGCGAAGCGTCCGCTTGCCGACAGGAACGAGAAGGCTGCCCGTGCGGGTGCTGCAGCCCAGGCGTCGAAGGCGCCGGGGTCGGCCTCGACGATCGGGCCGCCGCCGAAGGGGCCGCTGCGATCGCCACCGTATGCCGAGGCGGCGTTCACCGCGAGGTCGATGCCGCCGTGTGCTGAGGCTGCCTCCTCGAGGGCAGCGTGCACGCTCGCCGGGTCGGTGACATCAGCCTTGAGGGCAAGCGCTCCGGCCTCGCGAACGCCGTCGAGCGTGGCCTGCGACCGCGCGACCCCCGCGACTGCCCAGCCGTCAGCCACGAGCGTCTCGATCACCGCCCGGCCGAGGTTGCGCGCTCCGAAGATGATCGCGCTCCGCTTGCTGTCTTGTCTCTCACCCATCGAAGTTGAAGTAAATGTCGTATTGCAGTGTGCCGGTGTCCATGGTTCGCACGATCTCCATGCGAACTTGGTCTCTGGCTGGCCGGCTGGCCGTCAGGGATGCACCCACGATCCGTAGCCGAGGTCGAGCCGGATCGACTCCATCACCCAGAACGTCGTGCTCTCCGTGAACACGTCCACGGCCGCGAGCTGGCCGGTGTACTTCTCGACAACCGGCGTAGCGGCAACGCTTGTGACTTCGTCGAGGTAGCCCTTCACCGCAGCCCAGGTGTTTTCGCCGTACTTCTGGAAGTAGGGTGTCGGGTCGACGGTGTCGATCGCGTTCCGCGAGCTCTCAGAGATGTCGGCCATGTAGCGCTGGTGCAAGGTGACGTCGTCGCGGGTGCCGAGTCGGCCGAGGTGGCCGCCGATGAAGTGCTTCCACGAGTAGGCGAGCGCGTTTGCCGGTGCTTCGATGTAGCCGGGGATGTCCTCGGTCAGGTTGGAGACGTAGACCGGCGCCCAGCCGGGGTTGACGATGTCGATCAGCATCAGCGTGTCGTGGTCCGGTAGGTGGATGATGATGTTGTCGGGCGAGTGGTTGGCGCCGTGCCAGTTGAGGTCGATCCGCTCGCCCCCGATCTCCAGCGTCTGCCTGTCTCCGAATGTCTCCTCGTTCGGCGGCCGCGTAGGGTCGTCATCGCGGAGCAAGAGCCGTCGAGTCTCCTCGTGACCGATGCGGGTGATGTTCTTGTCGAAGAGCGACGAAGCTCCCACGTGATCGGCGTGATGGTGGCTGTAGATCAAGTGCGTGATCGTGTTGCTCATCCCGTTCGCCGACGCGATCTCGTCGACGGCGCGCCGGATGTTGTTGCCGATCGTCGGGGGCGCGTCGAGCAGAACGACGCCGTCCGAGGTGGTGAGGAAGGCCGACTGGTAGGTGCCGTCGGTGATCCAGTAGAGGTTTCGCTCGACGCGGCCGACGTAGTAGCCCTGCTCGTTGAGCGCCGGGCCGAGCGCCGAGCGCGGAACGGGTGCGTAGTCGGGCAGTGCAGATATGTCAGTTGCCATCAGTGCCTTCCTCGTCTCGGAGTCACACGACGATTACGGTCTTGCCGTCGAGTAGAGCGCCGTTCTCACCGGCGAGGACGGCGGGGGCCCGTTGCAGCGAGATGCGGTTGATCGGCGGCGGGACGATGGAGTCGACGACGAGGGCGTCGGCGACTCGATCGAGCAGCTCGGCCGATGCGGGCACCTGGAAGTTCAAGGCGCTCACCCCGTTGGCGGCCAGCGCGTCCGCGTTGGCGACATACCGCGTCGTGAGCGCGGATCCGCCGGCCCGCACGAGACCGGCGAGATTTGCGAATTCGTCCGCGTCGTTCGCGAGATCGACGAGAACGTCGATGCCGTCCGGATGCGTGCGGTCGACGAGTTCGTGCAGCGGTCCGGCGAAGTGGTCGATCGTTTCGGCGGCGCCGTATGCGGCCATGCGCGCGGCGTTGTCGGCGCGAGCGTTCGCGATGACGTGTGCGCCCGCGTTGGCTGCGAACTGAGTGACGAAGGAGCCTACGCCGCCGGCGGCGCCGACGATGAGAACGGTCTTGCCGTCGAGCGGTGCAAGAGCATCGACGATCGAGAGACCCGTCATCCCCGCCGTCGGTGCGGAGGCTGCGACGACCGCGCTCATTCCCGACGGGGTTCGTGTCAACGTCGAACGTTCGCTCACCGCGACGAACTCGGCGTACGTTCCGGTGGACCCGAGCGGCGGCATCAGCAGCTGACCCATCACCGCGTCGCCGACGGCGAACCGGCTGGAGCCCTGGCCAACGTCCTCAACTGTTCCGGCGACGTCGGCTCCAAGAATCATCGGGAAGTTTGCGGGCATGATCGACTCCCAGGCACCGTCGGCGATCGCCCGATCCATCGGGTTCATCCCGGCGACGAGCACCTTGATCAGCACCTGCCCGGCTTGCACTTCCGGGGCGGGCAGGTCGACCGCCTCGGCTCGGCCCCCGTACTCGGTGACGACGACGGCACGCATCGGAGACCATCGTGCGGGCCGTCGGCTCCGGTCGAATCCTCGAAATCCTTAGTCTTGACGCGGATGATGTTTTGGTGGGATGCAGCCGAACGGTTGCCAGAGGAGGCGTCGATTGACGGTCAGCGAGCCTAGAAGCGTAGGCGAGATCGATCGCCCGCGAGCCTCACTGCTCGGACGGCACGATGAGCTGGTACGGCTCGACCGGATCGTCGAAGAGCTCCCAGATCATGGCGGAGCATTCGTCATCCGTGGCGAAGCGGGAATCGGCAAGTCGACGCTTCTCGCAGCGGCCTCGAAACGGGCGCACTCGCTCGGTCTGACAGTGCTCAGCGCGAACGGGGTGGAGTCTGAAGCGCAGCTCCCGTTCGCTGGACTGCATCAGCTCCTGCTTCCATCGCTAAGCCTCATGACCCAACTGCCCGTGCCACAGCGCCATGCGCTCGAGATGGCTTTCGGGCTTGCCCCTCCAAGTCGCGCCGCCCCTGATGTCTTCCTGATCGGTCTTGCCACTCTCGGGCTGATCTCGGAAATGGCGGCGGAGGCTCCGGTTCTTCTCGCGGTTGACGATGCCCACTGGCTCGACCGCTCCTCCGCCAAAGCGCTGGTATTCGTTGCGCGGCGTCTGGACTTGGAGCCGGCAGTCCTCCTCCTTGCGGTTCGTGAGGGTGTGCCGAGCGATATCGACGAGGCTGGACTGGCCGAGCTTCCGATCGGGAGACTGGACGATGATGCCGCGCGTTCGCTGCTCGATGTCCGAGGAGCGGACCTGTCCGAGGATCTCAAAGTCCGCGTCCTCGAAGAAGCGGCAGGGAACCCGCTAGCTCTGACCGAGCTCCCGATCGCCGCAGGCGGCTTGAAGCTCGAGCCTACGCGCGGATTCGAGGTATTTCCGCTGACGGCACGCCTCGAGCGAGCCTTCGCCGCGAGGCTTGGAGATCTCGATGCCGATGTGCGTGCGCTGCTTCTCGTCGCGGCACTCGATGAAGCCGAGCCGGATCGACTAACGACAGCGGCGGAGAGGTTCCACGGGGGAGTCATCAGCCCTGATGGCTGGGCGCCAGCGGTCGCAGCGGGACTCGGCACCCTCGCTTCCGACGGCTTCCGCTTCCGGCATCCTTTGGTTCGTTCAGCGGTGGAGCAAACCGCATCCGCTGAGGAGCGGCGGCGAGCGCATGCTGCTCTCGCCGAGACTCTCGCCGATGATCCTGACCGTGCTGCCTGGCACGCCGCCGGTGCCGCTGCAGGTCCGGACGAACAGGTGGCATTGGGGCTCGAAGCGGCCGCCGAACGCGCGCAGCTTCGAGGCGCGCACGCAGTCGCCGCGACAGCGTTGGAACGTAGCGCTCGGCTGACGCCCGATCTCGGGCGCCGCGGACTGCGGCTCCACAGAGCCGGATGCCTCGCATGGGAGCTGGGCCAGTCGGGCGAGAGCGCTCGATTGTTCAAAGAGGCCAACCAGCTGGGGCTGCCGCCATTCGAGCAAGCGGAAGCGGTCCACTACCTGGAAACGTTCGAGGGCAGCCTCTCGACCGCGGACGCGGCAGTACGAGCTTTCGTCGCGGTGGCGGAGCAGAGGCGGGCCGCCGGGGACGATCGCGGCGCCATCGACGCACTCGAGTCGGTGCTTGTGCGCGTCTACTGGGGTGAGGTCGGCGAGGACATCCGACGTGACGCGAGCGAACTCGTCAAGGGACTCCATGTACCGCTCCACGAACCCCTCCGCTTGAGCTTCCTTGGCGCCATCGATCCGGTACGCAACGGGGCGGATGTCATCCGGCAGCTGCGGACGATCTCTGCGCCCATCATCGCTGACGCTCTTGATGCATTCCACTTCGGGTACGCGGGTTCAGTGGTCTGGGCGCAGGAGTTGACACGTCCATTCCTGCGAACCTCCGCCGGGTTGCTCCGCGCCGACGGCCGTCTTGGTCAGCTCGGAATCGTGCTCGCCCACCAAGCGTGGAACGATCTTCATTTTGGCGCGGCCCGCGCGGCGATCGCCGCCGCTTCCGAGGCGGCGCAGTTGGCCGAAGACAGCCGCTTCTTCCTCTACGTGCCGGCTTCCAGACTGGCAGAGGCGATCGCCATCGCCGAACGCGGAGACCCTGACGCAGCGCAGGGCCTGATCGCAGAGATGGAAGCCGTCCTGCTTTCTAGAGGTTCCTCACCGCTTCTCACAATGGTGGCGATGGCCCGCGGTCGCGCAGAGCTCGCTGCGGGTCGCTTCACCGAGGCGTTCGGACATCTATCGCGAGTCTTCGATCAAGCTGACGTCGCGTATCACCGGTGGGCACGCGGGACGGAGCTTGCCGACCTTGTCGATGCGGCCGTACACGGTGGAGGGGACCTGGTGCTTGTTCGCGCCGCGCTGGCTGAGTGGCGGCAGATCGCAGCGACAACGGGAGCGCAGCATCTGCAAGTTCAGGTTGCCTACGCCGCTGCGATACTGGCAGACGACTCCGAAGCCGAAGAGTTGTTTCGGCTCGCAATCGCAACCGGGGCTGCGGGATGGCCGTTCTTCGCTGCACGAGCGAAGCTGGCACTCGGAGCCTGGTTGCGCCGGCAGCGTCGCGCCGCCGAGTCGCGAGTGCCTCTTCGCCAGGCTGCCGAGACTTTCGATGCCCTGGGGCAAGTGAGTCGCGCCACCCGGGCCCGGCGAGAGTTGCGAGCCTCCGGTGAAACCGCTCGGCGTCGCACTCCCGAGTCCTGGGTGCAGCTAACTCCGCAGGAGCTCCAGGTCGCCCAGCTCGCCGCTCTGGGACTGTCGAACAAGGAGATAGCCGAGCGGCTCTACCTGGCGACTCGCACTGTCGGTACGCATCTGTACCGCCTTTTCCCGAAGCTTGGAATCACGTCGCGTGCCGAACTCCGCGATGCGTTGCCGTTCGCCGAGGAGACGTAGGGCCACTTTCACCCAGTCGCGGCTGCAAGTGAAGTCGTGCGACGTATGCGAGTGTCGAAGGCCTGACATACCGTCGCCGAGTCCAGCGTGTCGGACCCGGGGTGGCAGTGACAGCCGACGACAAGCCGAGCATCGTGTTTGCCCACGGCCTTTGGGCCGACGGGTCGTGCTTCGCCGGGGTGATCAGCGAGCTTCAAGCCGAAGGCTACGAGGCGATCTCGAGCGGGTATGGCCTCGAGAGTTTGGACGGCGACGTCGCCGCCACGACTCGGGCGCTCGGGCGGGTCACCGGTCCGTCCGTTCTCGTTGGCCACTCCTACGGTGGAAGCGTGATCACGGTTGCTGGAACTGACGCCCGTGTGGCCGGGCTCGTCTTCATCGCGGCGCTCGCTCCGGAGGTCGGTGAGACATCAAAGACGCAGGTCTCGAACTTCCCGCCCGCGGATGTCTGTTCGGATGTCGAAGTCGTGGACGGTCGCATCTGGATGTTTCCGGAGGGCGTGGATTGCTTCGCCGGTGATTTGTCGGCGCAAGACAAGGCGGTCGTGTGGGCCACTCACCGTGCGCCGGCTGCCGATGTGCTCGAGGCCGAGGTGAGAACCGTGGCCTGGAAGACAAAGCCGAGCTGGTACATCGTCGCCAACGAGGATCGCTGCGTTCAACCGGATCTTCAGCGCTTCTTTGCTGCGCGCATGGGCGCGACCACGTACGAGGTCGAGAGCAGCCACATGGTGATGCTGTCCCATCCCGAATTCGTGATTGACGTAATCAGGCAGGCGGCCCAAGCGCTGCAGCTTTCGCTAGCCGGGTCGGGCGTGTGATCCAAGGCGTAGAGAGCAGGCGGCTGTTCGGTAGGCAGCGCGAGGTCGCGGTGCTCGAGCGGCTGCTGCGTACGGCGCGGGATGGTCATGGCGCAGTGCTTGTGGTGGACGGCGAGCCAGGGGTTGGAAAGACCGCACTGCTCGAATACGCGTCCGACGTGGCCGAGGAGTTCCGCGTCGTCCGAACAGCGGGGGTCGAAGGGGAGATGGAGCTTGACTACGCCGCGCTGCAACAGCTCTGTTCGCCGCTGCTCGAATACAGCGTCCGCCTGCCTGACCCGCAACGGGACGCACTCGACGTCGCGTTCGGACGCAGCGCGGGACAGGCGCCGAGCCCGGTTTTCGTCGGGCTCGCCGTTCTCGGTCTTCTCTCCGAGGCAGCCGAACAACAGCCACTCCTGTGTGTGGTCGACGATGCGCAGTGGCTGGACGGCGCATCGACGAGAGCCCTGGCATTGATCGCTCGCCGGTTGTTGGCGGAACGAGTTGCGTTGGTCTTCGCGACTCGCTCAGTCAGCAACGGCTTGGCCCGATTCCCACAGCTCCATGTCGGTCCTCTAGGTCGGCGCGACGCACGAGCCCTCTTGGAGTCGGTGCTCCCCGCGCGGCTGGATGAGTCCGTGCTCGAGCGGATCGTCGCCGAAACCGGAGGCACCCCTCTTGCGCTCTTGGAGCTGCCTCGCGGCCTCAGTCCCGCGCAGCTTGCAGGCGGCCTCGGCCTGACCAGGGCGCTGCCACTGTCCGCCGGAATCGAGGAAAGCTTCAGACGCCGGCTCGAACGGCTCCCACGCAACGCGCGCCGACTCCTGCTTCTTGCTGCGGCAGATCCGCTCGGCGACCCAGCGCTTCTTTGGCGTGCAGCCCAGGCGCTCGAGGTCGGAGAGAGGGCTGCGAATGTCGTTGAGTCATCCGGACTGCTGACCCTCAATGGCGCAGCGACGTTCCGCCATCCGCTCGTGCGCTCCGCTGTGTACGGCTCAGCCGAGCCAAGGGAGCGGCGCGAGGCTCACCGTGCGCTGGCGGACGCGACAGACCCGCTGCTCGACCCGGACCGCCGCGCCTGGCACCGGGCCCAGGCAGCCTTCATTCCTGATGAGGATGTTGCCGCAGACCTCGAGCGTTCTGCAGCCCAAGCGCAAGCGCGCGGCGGCTATGCGGCCGCCGCCGCCTTCCTCGAGCGCGCGGTCGAGCTTTCCCCCGAACCCTCGAGCCGCGCGCGACGGGCGTTAGCTGCCGCACAGGCGAAGTTCCAAGCAGGCGGCATCGACGAGGCCCGCGGTCTCTTGGCGACCGCCGAGTCGAGCACCGCCCTCGACCATCGCGTCCGCGGCCAGGCCCAACGGTTACGAGCTCAGATCGCGTTTGCATCGAGGCGTGGTAGCGACGCCACTCCTCGACTGCTCGCAGTCGCGCAGGAACTCGAACCGGTCGACCCCAGCCTCGCTCGTGCGACCTATCTGGAGGCGCTCGCAGCAGCCACGTTCGTGGGTCGGCTGGCCCGCGGCGCAGGGGCAGTTGATGTGAGTAGGGCCGCTCTCGCGGGCCCGCCGATGCCGCCGAGCGCTGGCCCGTCCGATCTGTTACTCCAAGGGTTGGCCGTCCGGTTCACGGAGGGATATACGGCCGGCGCGCCGCTGCTCAAAGAGGCCCTGAGCGCGTTCCAAAGCGAGGCGGTCCTGCCTGCGGAAGAGGCTCGGTGGCTGTGGTTTGCCAGCTGGGTCGCGCTGGACCTGTGGGACGACGCGAGTTGGACGGCTCTATCAACACGACAACTCGACCTCGTGCGGCAGACAGGCGAGGTTTCCGCGCTTCCGTTTGTTCTTAGTTTCCGGAGCGGTGTTTACGCGTACTTAGGTGACCTGCGAACCGCGGCCCTCCTCGAGGAAGAGTTGAGGGCAGCGATTGAAGCAACCGGAATCGCAGCTGTCCCGTACGGACGGCTGTCGATTGCCGCTCTCCGCGGTGACGTGGCCGGATTCTCGGAATTGGTCCGAACCGTGGTCGGGGAGGCTGAGGCGCGGGGCGAAGGGCTCGCTCTGACGGTCACCGAGTTCTTGAGCGGAACGCTGTACAACGGGCTCGGCCGCTACGAGGACGCTCTGGCGGCGGTCGTACCGAGCGAACCCTTCTACACGGAGGGGCCGGCGATCTGGACGCTCACCGAACTGATCGAGGCAGCCGTTCGCCTTGGTCAGCCGGAGCGTGCACGTAGCGCGTTTGAGCATGTCGAAGAAACAACTCGAGCGGCCGGCACGGACTGGGCTCTAGGGATCGAGGCCCGCTCGCGTGCGTTGCTCAGCGACGGCGATGCCGCAGAGGAGCTCTACAAAGAAGCAATCACAAGGCTCGGTCGCACCAGCATCCGCGTGCAACTCGCTCGAACTCACCTCCTCTTCGGCGAGTGGCTGCGCCGCGAGCGCCGACGCGTCGACGCTCGCGCTGAACTGCGCACCGCCTGCGAGCTGTTTCGAGACTTCGGGGTGGATGGGTTCGCAGAGCGCGCACGGCTCGAACTGGAGGCAACGGGGGAGCATGCCCGCAAACGGACGGTCGACACGCTGGGTCAACTCACTCCGCAAGAGCTGCAAATCGCGCGCCTCGCGGCGGAAGGCCACACCAACAAAGAGATCGCGACTCGACTGTTCATCAGCGCAAGCACCGTCGAGTACCACCTACGCAAAGCGTTCCGCAAGCTCAGCGTGACATCACGAACGCAGCTGGCACGTCGGATCGACCAGCAAGTCGGCTGAGTCGAAATCGGCACGGCGTCTTGCGGATCCACCGCTACTTGGCGTGTCCGCACCTTCCGAATCTTCTCGGGAATAAAGTTGATCACGCAAGTGTTAAGACCGGTGTTAGTTGTGCAATCAAGGTTCTTAAGGAGGAAGCAGTCCGATGAGCACCACAATCGAACAGACGGCGATCCCCACCGGCACCTGGAACGCCGATACCGTGCACTCAGGCCTCGGGTTCGAAGTTCCTTATGCCGTTGCCGCATTCCGCGGCGAGGTCACCGACTTCAACGTCTCGCTGACCGACGGCGCGCTCCAGGGCGCGGCCCGCATCGCGAGCCTTCAGCAGAAGGAAGAGAACCTCACGGCCCATCTGCTGTCGCCCGAGTTCTTCGACGCGGAGCGTTTTCCGGAACTGACTTTCGTCTCGGAGGAGATCCGCCGCGACGGTGACGACGTCGAGATCGACGGCGAGCTGACGCTGAAGGGCATCACCAAGCCCGCCACGCTGACCGGCACGATCACCGGCCCGACGGTCGACCACTTCGGTGCCACCCGTGTCGGCTTCAAGCTGCAAACGACCATCGACCGCACGCAGTTCGACATCAGGTGGAACATGCAGCTCCCGAACGGCGAGCCGGCTCTTGGGAACGAGGTCACGCTCAAGGCCGACCTTACGTTGGTGCAGGCGTAGTCATGAAGATCCTTGCGGTCAGCGGCTCCCTCCGCTCCGAATCGCACAACGGGGCACTCCTTCGCGCAGCTGCGGAGGAGGCGCCCCGTGACGTTGACATCGAGCTGTGGAACGGCCTGAAGGGGATCCCGGCGTTCGATCAGGACGACGAGATCGATCCGCCGCTCACCGTCGAGGCGTTCCGCGACAAGGTTCGTGACGCGGACGCGGTGTTGTTCGCGACACCTGAGTACAACTCGTCGATTCCGGGTGCGCTGAAGAACGCGCTCGACTGGGCGTCGCGTCCGACCGCCTCCAACGTCTTCCGCAACAAGCCCGTCGCAGTGATCGGATCGAGCGCGGGGGCGTTCGGCGGAGTCTGGGCGCAGGCCGAGCTGCGCAAGGTGCTCGCCGCGATGGGCGCCCGCGTCGCCGATGTCGAGCTGGCCGTCGGTCATGCGGCCGAGAAGTTCGACGAGAACGGCGCGCTGATCGACGGTACGGTGCGCCAGGAACTTCGCGACGCCGTATCGACGCTCGTCGAGCTGACGCTCGAGAGCTTGCTCGTCGCGGCTTAGCAGCCACGGGATCCGTGAGCTCGGCCTGGCTGGCCCGGGCATTGGTTTGCCGTCCAGCATCACGCGGCATGTTCAGCGTCCCTGTTCGCCCGCGCGGGCCATTGCACGCAACCCTGAGGGCCGTCTGCACGGACTAGGGATTTCTGGGATGCGATCAGGTGCCTGCCCCGGAACGATCACTGACTCGATCGTTCATCCAAAAGGGAGGCACGATGAGCAACGACCTAGGTGTTTGGAAGGCCGAGGACTGCGCCCTCCTATTGATCGACTACCAGAAGGAGATGTTCGAGGTCATCCGTTCGGAGACGAACACCGATCTGGTCGAGATGCACGTTCGCCTGCTGGCGAAGACGGCCAAGGCCTACGACGTGCCGATCGTGCTTTCGACCGTCGGTGTCGCCGCCGGCTTCAATGGGCCGACCATTCCGTCGCTGCTGGCCGAGCTCGACGGCATTGAGGTGATCGACAGGTTCTCGATGAACGCCTTCGAGGATCAGGCCTTCAGCGATGCCGTGAAGGCGACAGGGAAGAAGCGCCTGATCATCGGCGGTCTACACACCGAGATTTGCCTCACGTTCGCGACCGTCGAGGCGCTCAGGCTCGGGTACGACGTGCTTTACGTCACCGACGCCGTCGGCGGACGGTCACAGGTTGCGCATCAGACTGCCATCGACCGGCTCGCGCACGCAGGTGCGGTTCCGACGACAGCACTCGCTGTCACGACCGAGTTGTTCCGTGACTGGGCGGGGCCGCTTCGCGATCCGGCGCTCGACACGATCTACTGGTACTTCCGCGAGATCCCCGACCACACCGATGAGGTCGGCGTCGCCGACGCCGAGAAGGCCGCCGCTGCAGCGTACGGAGCGCAGTGATGTCAGGCAGGCTGGACGGGAGGGTCTGCCTGATCACCGGCACCGGCGGCGCGATGGGCAATGCGACCGCCCTGACCTTCGCGCGCGAGGGCGCGTTGGTCGTCGGCTGCGATGTGGCCGTTGAGTCGGCCATGCAGACGCTCGAGGCCGTGGGAGCGGCCGGCGGCCAGATGGTGTCGCTGCAGCCGTGCATTCTCAGTGATCCGGCCGAGTGCAAGCGATTCGTCGACTTCGCGGTCGGCGAGTTCGGCCGGATCGACGTGTTGTTCAACCTCGCCGGACGGTCGCATTTCGGCCGCGTCGAGAGCGTCACTGACGAGGAGTGGGATGCCGCACGCCGTGAGGAGGTTGACCTGATCTTCTACGTGACGCGGGCCGCCTGGCCTCACTTGATCGCCAGCAGCGGCGTGGTAGTGAACATGGCCTCGTTGAACGGGCAGCTCAGCTTCAAGGGTCTCGCTTCGCTGTCGCACACGACCAACAAGGCAGCGATCCTCGGCATGACGCGTCAGTTGGCGATGGAGTGAAGCGCGCACGGCATCCGCGTGAACTCCATCTCGCCGGGCCTGATCGTCAGCGGCGCAAACCGCGCTCATCTCAACGAAGGCGAGGGTGGCTTTGCCCGCGAGATGGTGGAGAGGACGCTCTTGGGACGCCTCGGCGACCCGGAAGATGTCGCGAACCTTGCGCTCTTTCTCGCTTCGCCCGAAAGCTCATACATCACCGGCGCCGACATCGTCATCGATGGCGGCATGAAGGTCTGGTGAGATTCGATGTCGGCCGATAGCGGCTCCGCCCCGACAGCGTCCGCGACTTGGAGAGATTCAGCAGGCTTCTCGGCGGTGGCGTTCGCTTTTCTCATCGTGATGGCGTTCGCCACGCTCCCGAGTCCGCTTTACGGGCTCTACCGAACCCGAGACAACCTCTCCGCCTTCACGATCACCCTGGTCTACGCGATCTGGGCCGGCGGCACTATCGCCGCCCTGCTCGCCGTCCCTGCGGTTGCGTCTCGGATCGGCCGCCGAGGCGTGATGCTCACCTCGGTCGCAACGATGATGGCATCGGCGGGCCTCCTCGCAGCGTGGAAGGATCTCGCAGGACTGCTCATCGGCCGCCTGTTCACCGGGTTCGCAGTCGGTCTCGTCGCAGGCACCGCGTTCACCTACCTGATCGAGCTCCGACTTCGCCAGGGCGCAAACGCCAACCTTGCCCGCGCACGGAACATCGGCACGGCGATCAACGTCGGCGCGCTCGGCATCGGCCCATTGGTCGCAGGTTGCCTTGCCGAGTGGGTGAGGAAGCCACTCGTGCTGCCATACGTGCTTTGGATCGCACTCGGCGGGCTCGCCTTCGTCGAGCTGACGATCGCACCCGAGACCGGCAAACCAACTCAGGGCGCTTCCTCGGCTAAGCGGCCGCGGGCGCGGGTGTCGCTTCCGGCGGCCACGGCAACCCTCGCAGCCTTCTCGGCCAACGGACTGTTCGCCGGTCTGTCGGGACTGTTCCTCGCAACGACACTGCACAACCACTCACACGCGCTCGCCGGCACGACGCTGTTCATCGTCTTTTCCGCGGGCGTCGCAGCGCAGCTTGCAACAGCGCCACTGCGCGCGTCGCTCGTGCTGAGCGTCGGCGGGATCTCGATGTTGGTCGGTCTCGCGCTGCTCGTGACCTCGGTCAATCTTTCGTCGCCGAGTCTTGCGTTGTTCCTGATCAGCGGAGGACTGATCGGCGCAGGTTCGGGTGCGGTCTTCAAAGGGACCACCGGGATGGTTCTCGAGGCGGCCGCCCCCGAAAACCGTCTCGCGATGACAGCGCAGTTGCTGATTGCGCTCTTTATAGGCCTCTCCATTCCCGTGATCGGCGCCGGGATTGCGCTCGACCGAGGTGTGAGCGCTCCGACCACGGTGCTCGT
>Ga0105854_1000843_pt1 | contig 13128 bp, 10 predicted proteins | sample OrgsoiDNA_201058_FD_89679 | JGI IMG/M metagenome (GOLD analysis project Ga0105854, IMG submission 89679) | Permafrost soil microbial communities from the Arctic, to analyse light accelerated degradation of dissolved organic matter (DOM) -... | ecosystem: Environmental > Terrestrial > Soil >... | reverse complement strand
TGCTGTGTTCCTGTACCACGCGATTCGCAACGGGATGGATATGGGGATCGTCAATGCCGGGCAGTTGGCCATTTACGATGATCTCTCCGAAGAGCTGCGAAGTGCCGTCGAGGACGTGATCCTTAACCGTCGTGACGATGGCACCGAGCGGCTTTTAGAGCTAGCCGAAAAATACCGCGGCAGCAAAGACGATGGCGAAGCCAACAAGCAGCAGGCCGAATGGCGGGGCTGGGAAGTGCGCAAGCGACTAGAATATTCGCTGGTTAAAGGCATCACCGAATATATCGAGGTCGATACGGAAGAGGCGCGTCAGCTTTCCGAGCGGCCAATCGAAGTGATTGAAGGCCCGCTGATGGACGGTATGAACGTAGTCGGTGACCTGTTTGGTGAGGGCAAAATGTTCCTGCCGCAGGTGGTGAAATCCGCACGCGTGATGAAACAAGCCGTGGCCTACCTTGAACCTTACATCGAAGCCAGTAAAGAGAAGGGCAAAACGAACGGTAAGATCCTGTTGGCGACAGTGAAAGGCGATGTTCATGACATCGGCAAAAATATCGTTGGTGTGGTGTTGCAGTGTAATAACTACGAAATTATCGATCTGGGTGTCATGGTGCCTACCGATAAAATCCTCAAAACGGCGATAGAAGAGAAGGTCGATATTATCGGCTTGTCCGGGCTTATCACGCCGTCTTTGGATGAAATGGTTAACGTTGCCAAGGAGATGCAACGACGCGGTTTCACTATGCCATTGCTGATTGGTGGTGCGACGACGTCAAAAGCCCATACCGCGGTGAAAATCGAGCAGAACTACAGCGGCTCAACAACCTATGTACAAAATGCCTCAAGGTCTGTAGGCGTGGTATCAGCCTTGCTATCAGACACCCAGCGCGATGCGTTTGTCGAGCGTACCCGCAAAGAGTATGAAACGGTACGTATTCAGCATGCACGTAAAAAGCCGCGCACTCCACCGGTGAGTCTGGAGACTGCGCGTGAGAATGCTACCAATATCGACTGGCAAAGTTATACGCCACCGGTTGCCCATCGCTTGGGTGTGCAGCCGGTTGAGGCCAGTATTGAGACGCTGCGTAACTATATCGACTGGACACCGTTCTTTATGACCTGGGCGCTGGCGGGCAAATATCCGCGTATTCTTGAAGATGATGTGGTGGGCGAAGAGGCCACGCGCTTGTTTAAAGACGCCAATGACCTACTCGATAAACTGGCCAACGAGAAATTGCTTAACCCGCGCGGGGTGGTGGGACTCTTCCCAGCTAACCGGGTCGGCGACGATATCGAGATCTACCGCGATGAGCGTCGTGACGAAGTGCTGGTGGTGAGCCACCATCTTCGCCAGCAAACGGAAAAAACCGACTTTGCCAACTACTGTCTGGCCGATTTCGTTGCTCCCAAATCCAGCGGTAAGAAAGATTATATGGGCGCGTTTGCTGTCACCGGCGGCTTGGAAGAGGATGCGCTGGCCGAGGCCTATGACCAGCAACATGATGACTATAACAAAATCATGGTGAAAGCCTTGGCGGACCGTCTGGCAGAAGCGTTTGCGGAATATTTGCATGAAAAAGTACGTAAGGTTTACTGGGGCTTTTCACCCTATGAGAACCTGAGTAACGAAGAGCTGATTCGCGAAAACTACCAGGGGATTCGTCCGGCACCGGGTTATCCTGCTTGCCCAGAACATACAGAAAAAGGCGAGATTTGGACTCTGCTCGATGTTGAAACTCACACCGGTATGCAACTGACCGAGTCGTTTGCCATGTGGCCCGGCGCTGCTGTTTCTGGCTGGTACTTCAGCCATCCAGAGAGCAAGTATTTCGCCGTGGCGCAAATCCAGCGTGATCAAGTGGAAGACTACGCGGTGCGTAAAAACATGCCTATTGCTGAGGTAGAGCGCTGGTTAGCGCCCAACCTCGGCTATGATGCTGACTAATCTCCCCCTTCATCCTTCACGCTGATGCGGCGTTGGCTGCCAAAAATCCCCTCAGTCACTTACTTATGTAAGCTCCTGAGGGGAATTAGGTTGCCGCCTCAATTCCACTCGAATGAATTTGGAGAGATATCGCTATTCCTTCCAAAAGAAAAAGCCTTAATTCACTTCCACATCAATAAGTAACGCATCATAGCGCCAATATTCCAAGTCGCAGTCGATCACCCGATCGTGCTGGTCGCGGTTGGTTCGGGTGATAAACAGCGCCGGGCTGCCTGGGGCGACTTTCAGCGCCGAGGAGGCATCTTCTGATAGACGCGTTGGCACCATATCAAAACGTACTCGCCCATAATTGACGCCGTATTTTGATAAATAAAGGTCGGTCAGTGACTGCGTTAAATCGACCTCAAGAATATGGGGGAAGAAGGTCGGATTGAGGTAATGCTCCACGTAGAGCACCGGCCTCCCATCGAGATAACGCAGGCGCCGGATGCAATAGACCGGGCTTTTATCAGGCAATGCCAGCTTAAGGCACACAGCCTCACTCGCAATAAGTTCTCTCGCATCAATGACTTCCGTTCGTGCGCTGCGCCCTTGATCGCGCGCCATGGCATGGAAATGGCTGCGTTGCAGCGGGTTATAAACAATCCGCGGTGGCGAAACAAACCAACCACGACGCACCTGCCGGTAGATCAAACCCTGTCCTTCCAGTTGGCTCAGCGCCTCGCGCAGGGTGATTCGCGTGGTGGAGAATTGGTCACTCAATTGGCGCTCTGAAGGTAGACGCCCGTCGGCAGAAAAGGTCCCCGCCGCAATATTTTCACTCAGTGTCAGGCAAATGGTCGCCACGGTGGTCAGCGCTTCACTCATCGTTAACAGGCCTCATTTAAGTGCGTTTTTGCACCACTACGACGATCGTGTGCTTAATTTCTGTGCGCTTGTTAGCAGCTTTACTCTTAAAAGTGCTGGTTTTTCGCACTGTAATATAATTATCACAATTGATCGTTAGATTGGCTTGGTTCTTGCTGGACTAGACCAGCACTCACACACACTATCATTCGGAGCATCAGTTATGAAACAGTTGTTCGCTTCTGTGTTAACCAGCGCGCTGGTCCTTTCTACCTCAACGGCGTTTGCCGCTGAGCCGCCAGCAGAACTGCTGAAAGCTGCGCAGGCCGAAGGCACGGTCAATAGCGTGGGGATGCCTGATTCATGGGCTAACTGGAAAGATACCTGGAATGAATTGAGCAGTAAGTACGGCATTAAACACAGCGATACCGACATGAGTTCTGCACAAGAAATCGCAAAATTTAAAGCTGAAAAAGATAACGCCAGTGCAGATATTGGCGATGTGGGTGCGGCATTTGGTCCCGTTGCGGTGCAACAGGGCGTGACCCAGCCTTATAAGCCTACTACGTGGAACGATGTTCCAGCATGGGCGAAAGACAAAGACGGTATGTGGGCACTTGCTTACACCGGAACCATTGCTTTCATTATCGACAAATCTCAGGTTAAAGACGCGCCACACAGCTGGGCTGACCTGCTGAAATGCAACTACAAAGTGACCATCGGTGATGTCGGCACTGCAGCACAGGCTTCAAACGGCGTTCTGGCTGCTACCTATGCCATGGGCGGCAATGAGAAGAACCTGAAGCCGGGCCTTGAGTTCTTCGGCAAGCTGGCGAAAGCGGGTCGTCTGGGTTTGAGTGATCCAAGCATCGCCGCTCTTGAGAAAGGCGAAGTACAGGTTGGCATAGTGTGGGATTTCAACGGTCTTAACTATCGCGACCAGATCGACAAAACGCGCTTTGAAGTGCTGATCCCGTCCGATGGCACCATTACTTCTGGCTACACCACTATCATCAACAAATTCGCCAAACACCCGAACGCCGCGAAACTGGCTCGTGAATACATCTTCTCGGATGCCGGCCAAATCAACCTGGCTCGTGGTTATGCTCGTCCAATCCGCGCAGACAAAATTACCCTGCCAGACGACGTGAAAGCCAAACTGTTACCGGCTAGCGAATACAAAAATGCGCATCCAATTGCTGATCCAGAAGCATGGGATAAGAGCGCCAAAACACTGCCTCGTCTGTGGCAGGAAAACGTCATGATCAACATGCAACAATAATAAATAGCGCCCCACTTTTAGCTGGTTATTTCTTCAACACCGTAATAAGGCAAAGATTCGATGAAAAGCATTCTGGTGGTACTCGACGGTCTGAATTTTCAGGTTGCTCGCGATGCGATGGGATATTTACAGGCACAGTGCGCTGCGGGACGCGGCCGCTTGTATCAACTGGAATGCGAATTGCCTTCACTGTCACGGCCGTTGTATGAATGCATTCTCACCGGCGTAACGCCGGTTGAGAGCGGCATCGTGCATAACCACGTTGATCGTCTTTCTACACAGCGCAGTATTTTTCATTATGCCCGTGATGCCGGTTTAACCACCGCGGCGGCCGCGTATCACTGGGTCAGTGAGCTTTATAACCAAACGCCCTTTGACCCGCCACGTGACCGCCATACCAGTGATGAAACGCTGACTATTCAGCACGGGCATTTTTACTACGACGACGCCTACCCTGATTCCCATTTGTTTGATGACGCAGAAAGCCTGCGCCGTCGCTATGACCCTGATTTCCTGTTAATCCACCCAATGAACATCGACGACGCCGGGCATAAATTTGGCCTGTCGACGCCGCAGTATCGCAACAAAGCGCGCGGTGCCGACGGCATTTTGTCGCGTTTTCTTGGTGACTGGCTTGAGGCCGGATATCAAGTGATCGTGACCGCTGACCACGGCATGAACGATGACCGCAGCCACGGCGGCATTTTGCCGGAAGAGCGTCAGGTGCCGCTGTTTGTGTTTGGTTCAGCGTTCAGCCTGCAAGAGGCTTTCCCGCAGCAAACTGAGCTGTGTGGCACGGTCTGCGAGATCTTGAATATCGCCCACGATAAACCGCACTGCGCGGCATTGCTGGCCTAAATTCCGTCACTTTTTTAAGGAGTGCCGATGAAAGCCAAGTGGATTGCCGCGTTATTCATGCTGCCATTTGCGGTGTTTTTTATCGCTTTTCAACTGGCGCCACTGGTTTGGGTGGCGGTCAGTAGTTTTTACAGCGACACCTACGAAGCCTGGGGATTCGGCAATTACACCGACATTCTCACGTCGGATTTCTATTTACAGGCGATGCGTTTTTCACTCGATATCTCGGTCTGGTCGAGTGTTTTCGGGCTGCTTATCGCGTTGGTGAGCAGTTACTCACTTCGTCAGCTGGGGCCGACCAAGCTGCACGATTTTGTGATGTCATTTACCAATATGACCAGCAATTTCGCCGGGGTGCCCTTGGCGTTTGCCTTTGTGATCCTATTGGGGCTGAACGGTTGCCTGACGTTGCTGCTGAAAAAATATGGATTGATGGAGAGCTTCAACCTGTATTCAAAAGACGGGCTGATTGTTCTTTATACCTATTTCCAAATTCCGCTCGGCGTGTTGCTGCTCTATCCGGCCTTTGATGCGTTACGTGAGGACTGGCGCGAGTCTGCGGCATTGCTCGGAGCAGGCCGCTGGCGCTATTGGCGGCATATCGGTTTGCCGGTGATGTTCCCCGCGCTGATGGGCACGTTTGTTATTTTGCTGGCGAATGCGCTGGGTGCTTATGCCACGGTCTATGCCCTGACCAACGGCAACTTCAACGTGATACCCGTGCGTATTGCCGCGTTGGTGTCGGGCGATATTTCCCTCGACCCGAATATGGGCAGCGCGCTGGCGATGTTGCTGGTGGTATTGATGGCCTTTATCACCTTGATTCATCAATGGTTATTGCGCAGGAGTTACCTCAATGTGCGTTGAATGTTGGGTAGATTATCAAGGGGAATGCCATGTCACGCGTTGAAGGGGCCTATCACAAACTGATTGTTTGGATCCTGATGGTGATGCTGCTGTTGCCGCTGGTGGCGACGCTGATTTACGCGCTGGTCAGTGAGTGGGGGGCGACCATTTTACCGAGTGGATTCACCCTGAAATGGATGATCTCGTTGTGGAGCGATCCGCGTTTCCTGATTGCTCTTTGGCATTCGCTGTTGATCTGCTTCGGCACGCTGGTGTTGTCACTGGTGCTAATTCTGCCGCTGATGTTTGTGATCGCTTACTACTTTCCGAAGCTCGATGCGCTGATGAATATCCTGATCCTGCTGCCGTTCTCGGTGCCGCCGGTGGTCTCTTCGGTGGGGCTGATGTCGCTCTACTCTTCTGGCCCGCTGGTGCTGACCGGTACGCCGTGGATCCTTATCGGCTGTTATTTCACGATTGCACTGCCGTTTATCTACCGCGCCATTTCTAACAACATGCAGGCGATTAATTTGCGTGACCTGATGGACGCCGCGCATTTACTCGGTGCCAGTACGTGGAAAGCCGCGCTGCTGGTGGTTTTACCGAATTTACGCAAGGGCGGGATGATTGCGGTGCTGCTGTCGTTCTCATTTTTAATCGGCGAGTTTGTGTTTGCTAACCTGCTGGCAGGCAGCCGCTATGAAACATTGCAGGTTTATCTCTTCAATATGCGCAATGGCAGCGGCCATTTCACCAGCGCGTTGGTTATCTCCTATTTCGTGGTCGTCCTGGGCTTCACCTGGGTGGCTAACGTGCTGAACAAGGAAAAGAGCTGAAAAATGTCCTACTTACAGGTCACACAACTCAACAAGCATTACGGTCATACGCAGATTTTCAACAATATCGATTTCACCGCGAAAGAGGGCGAGTTTGTTACGCTGCTCGGGCCTAGCGGTTGCGGAAAATCGACGCTGCTGCGTTGCCTCGCCGGGCTGACATCGGTAGACAGCGGCCAGATCATTTTGCAGGGGCAAGATATCGTGCCATTAAGTCCGCAAGAACGCGGCATCGGTATGGTGTTCCAGAGCTACGCCCTGTTCCCCAATATGACCGTCGAAGGCAATGTGGCGTTTGGGCTGAAAATGCAGAAATTGTCTGCGAGCGAAATTCACCGCCGCGTTGGTGACGTGCTGGCGCTGGTGGAAATGAATGAGTATTCCAAACGCTTCCCGCACCAACTATCCGGCGGACAGTGTCAGCGTGTCGCGCTGGCGCGCTCATTGGTGACTCAGCCACGCCTGTTACTGCTGGATGAGCCGCTGTCCGCACTGGATGCGCGTATTCGTAAACATCTGCGCGAACAGATTCGCCGTATTCAGCGTGAAATGAACCTGACCGCGATTTTCGTGACGCACGACCAGGAAGAAGCCCTGACCATGTCAGACCGTATCGTGCTGATGAACAAAGGGCAAATCGTGCAAAACGCCGATGCCGAAACGCTATATACCGCGCCGGTTAACGCCTTCGCCGCCGGTTTTATTGGCAGTTACAATCTTCTGACGGCCGAACAAGCGCAGGCGCTGACCGGCCAATCTTATGGCGGTCAGGTGGCTATTCGACCTGAATCGATTGTAATATGTGCGCCTGAACAGGGCATTTCGGCCCGAATTTTACATCACAGTCTGTTGGGCAGCGTCGTGCGTTACCGCGTGTTGGCGAATAACGTTGAACTGTCGGTGGATGTGTTAAACCGTTCTGTAGACTCGCTTCTGGCCGACGGCATTGAAATTGGTCTACAGTTAGATCTTGTTACGTTACGGGAAGTTGCATGAGTCTGGCGCTGTTTGATCTCGATGAAACCCTGATTAGCGGCGATTGTTCTAGCCTGTGGTCTGCCTTCATGGTGGCGCAGGGGTGGGTAGCGAATGAGCAGGCTTTTTTGCAACGTGACGCCCACCTGATGCAGCAATACGCCGTGGGTCAGATGGACATGCAGGAGTACATGAATTGTACGCTTGAACCCTTAACCGGCCGCCGTCAAACCGACGTGGCAGACATGGTACAGCGTTATATTCATGAAGTGATTGCTCCTCGCATATACAATGATGCTCGTGAATGTCTGGCGCAACATCGTGCTAACGGTGATCGCACCGTGGTGATCTCGGCGTCGGGTGAACATTTAGTTGCACCGATTGCTCAGTTTCTCGGCGTTGACGAAACATTGGCGATTGGGGTCGGCATCGAAAAGGGGATTTTCACCGGCACCACGCACGGCGTGATGACTTACCGCGAAGGTAAGGTGACGCGGCTGATGGCGTTGATTCATCAGGACGCCTCACAGTTAGCGCATGCCAGTTTTTATTCGGATTCTCACAATGATTTGCCGCTGCTGACTCAGGTCGGTAAGCCGAACGTGGTGAATCCTGACGCTATCCTGCACCAACACGCCCGGCAGGCAGGATGGCCTGTTTTTGCCTGGCGTTAACGGAGCTGTTCTTTAGTGTTAACTCTTCTGCATTTGCTGTCTGCTGTTTCACTTCTGGTCTGGGGTACGCACATTGTGCGTACTGGCATCATGCGCGTTTTTGGTGCCAACTTACGCCGTGTTCTCAGCAGCAGCGTTGAGAAAAAACCGCTGGCGTTTGTCGCAGGCATTGGTGTCACGGCGCTGGTGCAAAGCAGCAATGCCACCGCCCTGCTGGTGACGTCCTTTGTTTCTCAAGGGTTGGTCGCGCTGGCACCGGCGCTGGTGATCATCCTCGGTGCCGACGTCGGCACCGCGCTGATGGCGCGCGTTCTGACCTTTGACCTTTCATGGCTTTCGCCCCTGCTTATTTTTGCCGGCGTCTCTTTCTTCCTCAGCCGTAAACAGACCCGCGCAGGCCAAATGGGTCGCGTCTGTATTGGTCTCGGCCTGATTTTGCTGGCGCTGGAATTGATTGTCGCCGCCGCCACGCCGATAACCCAGGCGTCCGGCGTTAAAGTGCTTTTCTCGTCACTGACCGGTGATGTTATTCTCGATGCCTTGACCGGTGCGGTGTTCGCTATCGTTAGTTATTCCAGTCTGGCTGCCGTATTGCTCACCGCAACGCTGGCGGCGACGGGCGTTATATCGCTGAAAGTTGCGCTGTGTTTGGTTATTGGTGCCAACCTGGGCAGTGGCTTACTGGCGATGATCAATGCCAGCAAGCAAAACGCCGCCGGCCGCCGCGTGGCGCTGGGTAGCGTCCTGTTCAAGCTGATTGGTTGCGTGATTGTACTGCCGTTTATCGGGCCGCTCTCGGTGCAATTGGCCAAGCTCGGCATTCCAGATGAAGAGCTGGTGATCTACTTCCACATGTTCTACAACCTGATCCGCTGTCTGGCGATGGTGCCGCTTTCTGGCCCGATGGCCCGTGTCTGTGAGCTGATGATTGTGGATGTTCCTGAAGATGATCCGCGTCTGCGCCCGCGTCATCTCGACGTCAGTGCGATTGATACCCCCGCGCTGGCGCTGGCGAATGCCGCCCGTGAAACCTTGCGAATGGGCGATGTGGTTGAACATATGCTGATCCTCAACCGCGAGGTGATGCACGGAAAACTGGCGCAAGATCGCGAAGTGCGGCGTCTGGATGATGATGTAGACGTGCTGTACACCGCCATCAAACTCTATCTGGCGCAGATTCATAAAGAGGACTTGGGCGAAGATGATTCACGCCGCTGGGCTGAAATCATCGAAATGGCGCTTAACCTTGAACAGGCCGGTGACATTATTGAGCGCATGACTGCGGATATTGCCGCGAAGTCGCATGCCGCGCGCCGTGCCTTTTCGCCAGACGGTCTTCAGGAACTGGACGCGCTGCATGAAAAGCTGGTGGATAACTTGCGCTTAAGCCTGTCGGTGTTCTTGTCTAACGACCTGACCAGCGCCCGCCGCTTGCGTCGTTCAAAGCATCGTTTCCGTATTCTGGATCGCCGTTATGCCCACGCACACGTCGATCGTTTGCATCAACATAACGTGCAAAGTATTGAAACTAGCTCACTGCATTTAGGCTTGCTGGGCGACATGAAGCGTCTGAACTCGCTGTTTTGTGCCGTGGCGTATAACGTGTTGGATAAGGACGCGCAGGAAGATGATGAGCGCGAAATTATGGATGACACGCCGCTGGCGCAGAAATAATCAGCCAGAAAAGGCAGAGTTAAAGTAAAAGAAAAGGCAGCGAAGTGGCTGCCTTTTACTGTTTTTAGCGCGAAGAAAGGCTTCAGTCTTTCTTCTTGTCCACCGGTTTGCCTGACCAGTAACCGGCCAGCAGTGAACCTGACAGATTGTGCCACACCGAAAACAGCGCACCCGGAAGCGCAGCCAGCGGCGTGAAGTAGATTTTACCGAGCGTCGCCGCCAGACCGGAGTTTTGCATTCCGACTTCCATCGCCAGCGTGCGGCAGGTGGTTTCATCAAAACCAAACAATTTCCCGCCCCAATAGCCGCTCAGCAAGCCGATACCGTTGTGCAGGATCACCGCGACAATCACTACCAGACCGACAGAGCCGATAAACCCCTGACTGCCTGCCACGACGGCGCTGATAATCGCCACGATGCAAATCATTGAGAAAAGTGGCAGCAGCGGTTCAATACGTTTGACGGCTTTAGTGAACAGATGGTGGATCACCAGACCGGCGAAGATCGGGATCACCACGATTTGCAGAATGCTCAACAACATGCCTTCTACGTCCACTTTAATGTGCGTATCGACATACAGGCGAGTCAGCAGCGGTGTGGCGAAAACGCCGACCAGCGTCGAGACGGCGGAAATAGTTACCGACAGCGCAACATCCCCTTTGGCTAGATAAATCATCACGTTAGAAGCCGTGCCTGAGGCCACGCTGCCGACCAGAATCATGCCGGCTGAGAGATCGGCGGGCATATGAAACAGCTTCGCCAGTAGCCATGCCGCCAGTGGCATCACCAGATAGTGCAGGAACGTGGCCGCCGCGACCGGTGCCGGGCGCGACAGCACGCGTTTGAAATCGCCAAACTCTAGCGTCACGCCCATCGCGAACATAATCAGCATGAGCAGGGTGGAAACATAGGGGCCTATCGGCGTGAAGGTACTGGGTGTGTAATAGGCGGCAACGGACAACAGCACTGCCCACAAGGGGAACAGGCGCGTTATTTTGGCGAGCATGATGAGGATCCTTGATTTCTAATTATGGGGTCGTGGAATTTATAAAGGGTGCAGCGTGAAATTTGCCATAGCATTTTGGTTGTAGCACAAAACAGGGCGCATAAAAAAGCCGGGCATGAGCCCGGCATTTCATCGATACCGCGCCCTTTTTTATTCGAATAGGTTGCGGTGTAGCGTTTTAACCACCTGATCGGCGTCATTGCCCGGGACCAGGAAACACAGATTGTAGCTGCTTGCGCCGTAGCAAATCATACGGATATTGAACGGGTCGAGCACGCCAAACACCTCTTTACCGACGCCACAGGCCTGCGACAATTTGTTACCGATGATCGCGATAAGCGCCAGATTCTCTTCGACTTCAACCCGGCACAGTGATGACAACTCGGTCAGCAGTGACGTGGTCAGCAGGCTGTCCCCTGACGAGGTCGAACCGGTGGTATCGAGCGTTAATGCCACGCTGACTTCTGAAGTGGTGATCAAATCCACGGAAATACTATGCCGCGCCAGAATGCTAAACACTTCAGCCAGGAAGCCGCGTGAGTGCAACATGCTGTGGCTGTGCAACGTGACCAGCGTCTGCTTGCGGCGTAACGCCAGCGCGCGGAACAGCGGCGGGTTGTCGGTGGTGTTGCAAACTAAAGTGCCGCCCGCAGACGGGTCTTTGCTCGACCCCACAAACACCGGAATACCGCGACGAACGGCCGGTAGCAGGGTGGCGGGATGCAATACTTTCGCGCCGAAGGTGGCCATTTCAGCGGCTTCTTCAAAGGCGATGCGGTCAATGCGTTTCGCGGAGGGCACCAAACGCGGGTCGGTGGTGTAAATACCCGGTACGTCGGTCCAGATATCGACCCGTGCGACGCCCAATGCTTCGCCCAACAAGGCAGCGGTATAGTCGCTGCCCCCACGACCGAGCGTGGTGGTGCGGCCTTTCCCTTCGGAGCCGATGAATCCCTGAGTGACGACCAGCGCTTCCTGAATACGCGGTTGCAATTGTTGCAATGCCAGTTCGGAAAGGGCGTCGGTATCGGGTTCTGCGCGGCCAAAATGGTCGTTGGTGCGCATCACTTTACGCACATCAAACCATTCGACCGGCACGTTGCGCTGGCGCAGGATCTCAACAAACAGCAGGGTGGACATCAGTTCGCCATGGCTGACCAGTTCGTCGGTCAGGGCATTTGAGGTCGCGAGGCTGGCGGCTTCAGACAACATACTAATGTTCTCGAGCATACGGCCAATTTCATCGCGAATCACATCGGGCTTGTTCAGCTTGTCGATAATGGCGGTCTGAATACGACGAATTTCATCGAGCAGGAAGACCCGGCGTTCTGGAACCTGGCCTTGTGCCAGTTCTACCAACAGATTGGTCACACCCGCAGAAGCGGAAAGGACCACCAGACGGACATTCGGGTTGGAGAGGACAACGTCTGCGCTGCGGTTCATGGCTTCGTGATCCGCTACGCTGGTGCCACCAAATTTGGCGACAACGGTGTTGCCCAAAGGCTGAAGAGTCGCGTTGCGGGATACTGCGTAATTCATGGTAAACCTCGTGTCACGGACGTTGGGCAATCAACATCCACTTAATTCCATAAGAATTGGCACAAGGAGAGAGCGGGAAACGGGAGCAGGCGTAGAGATACTACGATACACCCAGAAGCGCCCCACCTTGCCAATACCCTTGCGGGTATATTCCGGTGACAACCCAGAGGATTCAGCCCCTGTAGTCGATCCTTCGCTTGCCGTAAGCGTTAAACCTCGGCGTCACACCCCCTGATGTATCCTCTTCGGATTTCGGCTCCTCCGATACACTACCTGGGCGACGCGCCTCTTCTGGCTCACACAACACCCAGCATCAATCAAATGGCGAGGGCGTATACATTACGTGCGAGTTAGGCGCATAGGAATAACGGGTTATTGCTCCCCTGTCAACGGTCTCAGGCCTTTGCGCGCTACATTTTGACCAATTGCCATCTATTATTGTTTTCTGTCATTGTGGATCCACAGTTATGACCTATCGCAAGAAAAGGCATCCCAGTTCAGGTATAACGGGATACAATCATGTTAGTTACGTCACATTTATTCTCAGCCTAAGAGCATTGCTATGAAAAATATCAATCCAACTCAAACCGCTGCCTGGCAAGCCCTGCAGCAGCATTTCGATACGATGAAAGATGTGCAGATTAGTC
>Ga0105854_1000842_pt1 | contig 13131 bp, 12 predicted proteins | sample OrgsoiDNA_201058_FD_89679 | JGI IMG/M metagenome (GOLD analysis project Ga0105854, IMG submission 89679) | Permafrost soil microbial communities from the Arctic, to analyse light accelerated degradation of dissolved organic matter (DOM) -... | ecosystem: Environmental > Terrestrial > Soil >... | reverse complement strand
GGCCATGTTGTACCGGTCGACTGGTTCAAGATCATCTTCAATCCGTCATTCCCGTACCGGCTTGCCCACATGACGATTGCGGCGTTCATCGTCGCTGCCCTCGTGGTCGCGGCCACCGGTGCATGGCATCTGCTGAAGGGCCGGCGCGATCCTGCTGTCAAGACCATGTTCTCGATGGCTCTCTGGCTTTTGCTTGTGCTCGCACCGGTACAGGCCATCGTAGGGGACCAGCATGGCTTGAACACCCGAAAATATCAGCCGGCCAAGATAGCGGCCATAGAGGGGCTGTGGGAAACGGAGAAAGGCGGAACCGCATTAAACCTGATCGGCTTTCCCGACATGAACGCAGAGGTCACCCGCTATGCGGTGCAGGTTCCTCATCTCGGCAGCCTGATCCTGACGCATAGCTGGACCGGAGAGATCCGCGGCCTCAAGGAGTTTCCGAAGGAAGACCGGCCCAATTCATCGATCATTTTCTGGACCTTCCGCTTGATGGCGGGACTTGGCGTGTTGATCATCCTGATGGCGCTTGCCGGCATGTTGCTGCGTCGACGAGGGCGAATTTTCGAGAGCAGGTGGTACCAGCGCTTTGTGCTGCTGATGGGTCCCATGGGCTTTATGTCCCTGATTGCGGGGTGGATCACGACCGAGGTCGGAAGGCAACCATGGGTGGTCTATAACGTGTTCCGAACCGCCGACGCAGTCTCGCCTGTCACCTCGCAAAGCGTCGGGGTTTCGCTGATGGCTTTCATCATTGTGTACTGCCTCGTTTTCGGAACGGGCATCTACTACATATTGCGGTTCATCCGGCAAGGGCCCGTTGCACCCGACGCACCGCGAAGTCCGGTTGTGCGGCCGGTGATGGACATGGACCGCACGGGCCGCAGGCCGTTGGCCGCTGCCGGGCGGCGAGGTGCAAGTGAACGTGACTTCGAAGGGAGTGCGAAATGAACGTGACGTTTGCGTGGGCTGCGATCATCGCCTTTGGTCTTTTCATGTACGTGTTGCTTGATGGATTCGATCTGGGAATCGGCCTGATCTTTCCGTTCTTTCCAGACGACGAGGAACGCGACATGATGATGCATGCCATTGCGCCAGTGTGGGACGGTAACGAAACCTGGCTCGTGCTGGGAGGCGCAGCACTGTTTGCGGCGTTCCCGCTGGTGTATTCAATCGCGCTGTCGGCGCTTTATCTGCCGATAATCTTTATGCTGATCTGCCTCATTTTTCGGGGCGTTTCCTTCGAGATCCGCGGCAAGGCGGATCGCACAAAGAACCTCTGGAACCTTGCCTTCATTGCCGGCTCCGCAGGCGCATCTTTTTTCCAGGGGATTATCCTTGGCACCTACCTGCACGGTATCCCGGTCACCAACAATACTTTTGCCGGCGATGCATTCTTCTGGTTCGAGCCTTTCAGCCTGTTTTGCGGCCTGGGCTTGATGGCTACGTACGCGTTGTTGGGTGCATGCTGGCTTGTCATCAAGACTGAAGGCGACCTGCAACGCCGGCTGCATCTCCTCGTTCGGCCTCTCACGGTCGTACTGCTCATCTTCATGATCGCCGTATCCGTCTGGACGCCATTGTCGGACCCGCAGATCGCCAAACGATGGTTCGACTCGGGCCTGTTATCGCGCTTGGCTCCGGTCCCATTCCTTGTTGCGATCGTTGCGTGGTTCATGTTTTCTGCAGTCCGCGCGCGCCGGCATATCGTGCCGTTCCTCCTCGCGCTTGCTCTCGTTTTTTTAGGCTACACAGGCTTGCTCGTCAGCATCTGGCCTTATGCGATTCCCTATTCGCTAAGCCTGGCTGACGCGGCAGCACCGCGGTCAAGCCAGATCTTCACGCTGGTAGGCGCTGTCGTGATTTTGCCGATCATCATTGCGTACACAACGGCCGGATATTGGGTCTTCAGAGGAAAGGTCGCCCGCGGTGCGGATTATCACTAGGAGTGTGCGATGCAAAGTCATGTTGCACGGCCGCGCGCTAATAGACGTGGGCGCATAGTCTGGTTCGTCGTGCTCTGGAGTCTCGGCGTGGGTGGTGCTTTTCTGCTCGCGCTGCCGTTCGAGATACTCATGCGCCTGGCCATGCGTTAAGCGTCATCCGTGGCATTTAATCGAACTAATCGAACCGCCGGCGACGGATCCATTCACGGAGCCGCGCTGGCAAATGCCCGTCAAGTAAGCGCATTAGCCAGGGTCGAGTAACGTTTTGCGAGGCGGTGGTTTTCAACAGCACGGGGCCATTGCAGGACAGGTGCGGAAACGCCTGCTTCAGATTGCTTACTCAGGGCCGCACCCAGCGTCGGCGTCAGGATCGGTGCTCGAAGCCGCGGAGGGATTTGCCGCCGTCGCGGCATCGCTATCCGTTGCAGCGGCCGCTGCATGACTCGATGGAGAGTCGCCAATGGACGTGGCGCCCGGCGACAAACTGAGGATGGTCAGGGCGCCGCCGAGGCAGGCAAGAACGATAAGTCGCATGGCTTTTCCGGATGTTGGCTGGAAGCGCGGCCAGCCCGTATGGCTATCGAACCAATGCGTGACGGAACGGATCAAGCCGGCATCCGGTGCGACTGCTGGTCTATGCGGTTGAAGTCAAATCTTTAGGCGGTCTTGCCGGTGCCTTCAGGTGCAGCGGCCGGCATGTTCCACTCGTTTCAGTGACCGAAGTAAATCGACTTGATGCCGTCGTTGCTTGCGTAACTCGCCGCCGCAGGGGCGCCGGATCCGGAGGTGCCGCTGAGGGTACCGCCGACGCCGCCGGTCTCGGCGTTTTGTGCGGCCACGCGCGCTTCAGCAGCCTGGATGTCGGCAGGGTAGTCCGCGTCCTCTCCGCGAGAGGGGTCGTAGCCGGCCTGTTCGAGTTGAAACAGTTCGGCGCGGACCTCTGCTCGGGTCACGGGTCCGTTCGACTGCGCGAAAGAGGCGATCGGAGCGGCGAGTGCAGCGGCGATAACAACGGCTTGCATGAGCGATTTCATGACGGTACCTCCAGAGTTTGTTTCACTACCCGTCTATAAAACGGGATCGATTGGAGAGGGCGGTGTGCCGCGTGCCTCTATTACCTTGCCTGCGAGCAGACACAAATCTTCCCGATAATGAGCGGCGACAATCTGAACCCCGACCGGGACGGAACCAACGAGGCCGGTGGAGACGGCCAAGCCCGGCAGCCCCATGGCCGGTAATGCTCTCATCGGTAATTGCGCTTCCCACACGCGCCGGAAACCCTCCTCTCCCTGCAGGTCAAGATCGTCAGGGAATGGCAATTCGCCCGAAACAGGCAGCAATAGCACCGGATACCTGGTCAGGAGCTCACGCCATTGGCGTGTCAGGGTCGTGCGTCGTACCAGCTCACGGCTGATCACATCGGCGGGAAGTGTTGCGACCTTGGCACGCGAAGCTTCGACGACCGCATGTGCACCGGGATCGCCGTCGCGCGCAACCGCTTCCACGAGCGCGGCGAAACCATCGCCGAGCCACAGTCGTTCCTGCACCTCCGCTGCTTCGCGAATCATTGGCGTATCCTCGATTTCTTCCACCTTCCATCCGGCATCTGAAAGCCGCCTCCCCGCGTCTAGCAGCGCTGCTTCGACCTCCTTGGCGATCTGCAATCCACCCGGACGAAGACATATCGCAGCATGGAGCGGCATGGCGGGACCTTCGAGGGGCGCCGGCACCCACCAGGGGTCGCGAAGATCGCGGGCCGACATGGCCAGGAGGCCCACGCGAAGGTCCTCGATCGTGCGGCCGATCGGGCCGGTCGAAGACATCAACTGGGCACCGATTGCGCGCTCCGGCGAGGACGCGTTGTAGGCCGGAACGCGCCCGAGCGTGGGGCGCAGTCCGTGGATCCCGCAGGCATAGGCCGGATAACGGATCGATCCGCCTATGTCAGTGCCGAGCGCGAGATGACCGATGCCGGCTGCCACGGCCGCTGCCGCGCCTCCCGATGAGCCGCCTGGCGTGAGCGACGGATTGCGTGGGTTGCGAGTGGCCCCGTGAACCAGATTGCTGGTGAACCAGCGCAATGCGAAGGTCGGGGCGTTGCTGCGGCCGAGGAGTACCGCGCCGGCCCGCAGAAGGTTATCGACCGCCGGGCTGTTGGCGTGCGCCACCAGATTCTCCTGTAGTCGCGTCCCGTTGGTCGTAGCGAACCCTGCCTGATCCGTATTGATCTTGACCGTGACCGGAACACCGGCCAATGGGCCGGGGTCCTCGCCGCGGGCCACGAGTTTATCGACCTGATCTGCCTGTTCCAGCACCCAGTCGGGCCGGTGCGCGACGATTGCATTGATCTGCGGGTTGACTGCGTTGAGCCGTTGGAGCGCAGCCTCCGCCGCCTCCCGTGCGGAGACTTTGCGAGTACGAATCAGGTGAGCAAGTTCTGTTGCGGGCAAACGCCATAGGTCCGTCACGATGCCTCCGATAGAGGGTCAAGCTTTGGGTGGGGGTCCCCGCTCAGTACTCGGGGCTCGCACAGTTTGTCTCAATGCGATAGGCATCTAATGAGCATTCCGTAGGAAATAATCTATCGTCCGCAACAGCGATGCACCATCCTATCAACGGATAGCGCTTGCCTAACCATCGAGTGACTCACTCATACAGAGGGTTAATTTCCGGGTATGTCAGGCGAGGGCATGCTTTGTGTGTGGCGCTGGCCCGATCGGCGCGTATGAGGAAGACAGGTATCCGGCCTACGAGGGGAACCGCGCAGCGAGATCGAACATCACCAGCATGCCTAGCAGACACACCGCGGGCAGCATCGCGGCGGCGTTCCCCATCGCGCGGGTGGCCAACGCGCCGATGACTGCTCCAATCGCAAAGCCAGTACAAATTGCCGCAAATGCGCGAGCACGAGATGAAGTGCCTGTAGCGGGCGCCGCACCGATGATCAGGGTAAATAGTGCATCGGCAAGCTTGCGAAAATTGCCCGTCGCCGCGATAGAGGTGTAAGCCCATCCTTCGACGTTCGCGAACGCTGACCACTGCAGCGCCGCGGCGAATGAGATCGATACGGTGGTTAGATAGTCGTTCATGTTGACTGGCAGCGCGGCGTTGACCAGCAGCACAAGTGACTCGACTGCAAGACAGATGGAGACGGCCCGGAATTTCAGGCGTGGTCCGGCCAGTTGGACCGCGCGGACGAAGAAGGTCCCGGCAAAGAGCGCGATAATGGGTGGAATATGACGGAGTGCTACAGACCACTGTGCATTGGCGACCGCCAGCGCGGCGAACAGCACGTTGCCGCTCTGCGCGTTGGCAAACACCATTCCATGTCCGATGAACGTGTAGGCGTCGAGGAAACCACCGATCGCGCTGAACAATGCACCGGCCCACAGCGTGGATTCCAGCGTGGACTGTGCGGTGACTGGCGCCTGGCTCATAACGTTTCCGGGCAAGTGATTTGGGGCAGAAGATGTCGAGTCGTTTAACGCCTGCGTGCGTGGCATCGTAACGGCGAGCGCGGCACGTTCGCGGCACGTTGTAACCAACCTTAAGATAAGGGGAATCCAGGCGGATAGACAGCCTACCTGACGGTGTCGCTACTAGTGCTTAAGTTGGCGCGCAACATACGCGCGTATATGCCGCCAACGCAGTCGCGGCGCCGAGAGTGTGCGGTCAGTGGAGCGAGTGAACGCCGAGCAGGTAGCGAAAATTAAAATTTGGAAGGACACGATCCTCGTCCTCTGCACACTTGCGAAACTGATGACTCGGATGTAGCAGCGCGTTGGGTCGACATGCCTTCGTATAGGGTGGCCTATACATCGGTTCCGTGCAGGCACCCTTAGAGGCGATTCCCCCGCAGGTCGACCAGGCATATCTTGGTCCCACTGCATCCCGACTCCTGGAGATGCCCCATCCATCGATCGATGGTCCCAACGTGCGCAGCATCGCGCAGTTTCCAATTGGATATGACACGTGCCCGAACTCAATCTGGTCATTCCCGCCTTCGTGGACCGCGCGCTAAAAAATGAAATTACGAGAACCGGGTCGAGCGCATCGTCCATCGTCGCATCAGCGCTGGCGGGGTATTTTCATACCCCTCTGCATACGCTCTTCCAGGTTTCAACCTCAGGCGCGTTGGTTGAAGGCGTCTACACGGGCGCCATCTCGTCGGACGTGATCCTGAAGCACGGAGATTTCGGTTTGGGAACCTTCGAGAATCTCGACGGAGAAATGGTCGTGCTCGACGGGCGCATATACCGGGCCCGTGGCGATGGAACGGTCTCGCAGGCACCTGTGGATGCTTGCGCGCCATTCGCGGTCGTGACACGTTTCGCGCCCGATGTCGATCTCCAGATTGAACCGGCGGACTCGCTCGATATCCTGATGCAACTTTGCGACGAGCACCGGCGATCGAACAACATTTTCTACGCGCTTCGCCTCGACGGCGAATTCCGCCATATCCGCATACGCGCGGTAAGTCCGCCCTCAAGCGGAGGCCGGCTGATTGACGCCGCCAAAGCGCAGTCCGAGTTCGAACTCAGCAGGATTCACGGCACGCTCGTCGGGCTATGGTCTCCGGGTTTCTCAAGCGCTTTCAGCATCGCCGGATATCACTTTCACTTCCTGTCTGAAGACCGTGTACACGGCGGCCATCTGCTGGCGTGTGCGAGCGGGTCCTTGCGGCTTCGTGTCGAAGCGCTGACGGATTTCCATCTCGCATTGCCCGAAAACGAATCGTTCCTCAAGGCGGACCTGAGCAAGAACTCCGCTGGTGAACTCGCGTACGCCGAACAGGCTCATTAGGAGTTAAACGATGTCCAGAGAAAATGATCATGCGCCCCGAAACGGCGCCGAACTTGTTGTGCGGACGCTGGAAGATCGAGGTGTCAAATACGTCTTCGGTATTCCCGGCGCAAAGATCGATGCCGTGTTCGATGCGCTCGTCGATTCGAAGATAGAGACCGTCGTGTGCCGGCACGAACAGAATGCGGCCTTTATCGCGGGCGGGATTGGCCGCATGACCGGGAAAGCCGGTGTGTGCATCGCGACGTCGGGACCCGGTGTCTCGAACCTCGTCACCGGTCTCGCGACGGCGAACTCGGAAGGCGATCCAGTTGTCGCGCTAGGCGGAGCGGTTGCGACTGAGGAGGCGTTGAAGCATCTCCATCAGACCATGGACTCGGTGGCGATCTGTAAGCCCGTCACCAAGTTCAGCGGCGCGGTCGGCGCACCGCAAGCCGTCGCGGAAGTCATCAGCAATGCGTTCCGCGCGGCGGAATCAGGCCGGCCCGGCGCTGCATTCGTCAGCCTGCCGCGCAACATCATGTCAGCGCCGGCTGAAGGCAGGTTACTGAGCGTGCCGGTGTTCTCGGGGCAGGGGCGGGCAGACGGCGACGCCATCGCGGAAGCCGCGCGCCTGATCAATGCCGCACAAACGCCTGTCGTGCTGCTTGGGCTGTTGGCAAGCAAGCCTGCCAATGCACGCGCCGTGCGGGAGATGATCGCCGCGAATCAGTTTCCCGTGGTCGGCACGTTCCAGTCAGCAGGCGCCATCGCCGCACACCTGCTGGAAGACTTCGGCGGGCGAGTAGGGCAGCTCGCCAATCAGCCGGCTGATCGGCTCCTTGAATCCGCTGATCTGGTGATCACGGTCGGGTACGACCCTGTCGAGTATTGGCCGTCCCTCTGGAACAAGGACCGAGAGCGCAAGATCATTCATGTGGACGTGCTCTGCGCCGATCTCGACTCGTACTATTGTCCGGCCGTCGAGTTGACCGGTGACATCGCGCAAAGCCTCGCGGCCCTGAGGCCGCTGATCCGTCGCAGAGAGCAATCATCGATCTCATCGACTATCTTGCGTACGATCAGGGAGGAACGTGCCCAACTAAGCCAGGAAGCCGCGCGGCTTGGCGGGGCACCGGTTCACCCACTCAGGATCGTCTACGAATTGCAGAAACTCCTTGATCCCGATGTCACGCTATGCCTCGACATGGGGTCATTTCATCTGTGGTTTGCCCGGCATCTCTACAGCTTCAGGGCGCGTCAGGTCCTGATCTCGAATGGTCAGCAGACACTCGGTGTAGCGTTGCCGTGGGCAATTGCCGCGACGTTGGTGCGACCCACGGAGAAGGTCATCTCGATCTCCGGTGACGGTGGTTTTCTCTTTTCGAGCATGGAGCTTGAAACGGCGGTTCGACTCAAATCGAACCTCGTTCACATGATCTTGATCGACGGCACCTACGACATGGTCGCGGTGCAGGAGATCGCCAAATATGGGCGCCCGTCGGGGATCGCGTTCGGCCCTGTCGATCCGGTGAAGTATGCGGAAGCCTTCGGCGCCGTAGGTCTCATGATCCGAACCGCCGACGAGATCGCCCCGGTCATGAAGAAGGCGCTCAATACGCCCGGCCCGGTTATCGTTGGCGTTCATGTGGACTACCGGGACAATCACAAGCTATTCGAAATGGTGCATGACAACGCATTTCACTGACTTTGGAACGGGTAGTTTGCAGACGTCCAGGGTCCATCGCCCTTCGACCGTCTTGCAAGCTGCATCACTTATATCGATTGACTGGATTGAACCCCTATCGCCGAGCGAGCTTCATGCCAGGCGGCACATTTGCCGCACATTTCGAGCGGAGTACCCCATGAACATGACAGTGATACAACATGTCCTTTCACGCTTGCGTGAACTTGGAATCAAGGACGTTTTTGGCGTCGCAGGAGACTATGCGTTCCCGATAGAGGACGCCGTCTGCGGGCACAATGAAATGCGGTGGATTGGAAATTGCAATGAGCTCAATGCCGCGTATGCGGCCGACGGCTATGCGCGTATCCATGGCATGGCAGCGCTTAGTACAACCTATGGTGTTGGAGAGCTCAGCGCGATTAACGGAATTGCGGGGGCTTATGCCGAGTATTTGCCGGTCTTCCATCTGGTCGGAATGCCTGCAAGCGGGGTCCAGGCGGCGCGCCGGCTCGTCCATCACACGCTGGGCAATGGAGAATTCGATATCTTTTACAACATGGCCGAGCCGATGGTTTGCGCGCGCGCCATCATGACGCCGGAGAACTGTGTCGCCGAAACCGAGCGGCTGATTGCCGCGGCGCTGCACTCCCGTCGTCCGGTCTACATGGGTTTTCCTTCGGATTTGTCCATCATGCCGGTTGTCGGTGCGGTGCAACCGGTTGCCGCCCCCACGGCTGATCCGGTGGTGCTGGACGCGGCGGTCACCGCCATCGTCGATACGCTTTCCGGTTGCAAGACAGCGTGCATCGTGCCTGGAATTCTGGTTTCACGCTGCGGACTGGCTGACGAGGCCCAGGCTATCGTCGACGCGTCAAACCTGCCTTTCACGACGATGTTTATGGACAAGTGCGTTCTTGACGAGACACATCCGAACTACATCGGCATGTATGACGGAAAATTGATGAACGAGCAGGTCCGGGCCTTCGTGGAGAGATGCGACTGCGTCTTCGGCATTGGCGCCATGCTGACGGATTTCAACTCGGGTTCGTTCACCGCGCAGGTCGACCGCTCGAAGAGCATCAATGTCATGCATGACATGGTGCGTGTCGGGTCGGCGTTCTACAACAACATCGGCATGAAGGACGTGCTGACCGAACTGGTCAAGAGGATTCCCCGTAAGGAGGTACAAGCGCCGAGGGTAGAGGGGTTGGGCGCGCCGCAGGGCAACCCTGACGGCAAGATCACAGCGGACTATCTCTATCCACGTTGGCAACAGATGCTGAAGCCCGGCGACATGCTGATTGCAGAAACGGGAACCTCGTCGATGGGCCTCGGCTTTGCGCACATGCCCAAAGGGTCGACCTTCCAGAATCAGACGCTGTGGGGCTCGATCGGCTGGGCGACGCCAGCCGCATTCGGCGCAGCGATGGCGGCTCCTCATCGCAGGACGATTCTGGTTACCGGGGAAGGTTCTCACCAGTTGACCGCGCAGGAGGTGAGCCAGTTCCACCGCTTCGGGCTCAAGCCCATCATTTTCGTTCTGAACAACGACGGCTACCTGATCGAACGATTACTCTGCAACGACCCGGAAATTTACTATAACGATCTGGCGAAATGGCACTACGCCAGGCTTCCGGAGGCACTCGGCTGCGACGGCTGGTTTACGACGCGGGTGACAACCTGCTTCGAGTTGGACGAGGCTATTAACAAGGCGGAGTTGTGCGGAACGGGCGCCTATATCGAGGTAGTCACGGACAGGTATGCGGCGTCACCCTTATCGCAGAAGCTTCATGAGACACGTGACTCGCTATATTCGGCCTAGCGTCCAGGGTGATCTTTTGCCGTGTGGAAAGGGTCGAAATGGAGTGGCCGGACGAGTGGCCCTTTCACCTTGGAAGCTGCCGTAGACGAGGCTCCTTTGGCAAAGCATGCTGGAGCTAATTCCAGGAGGTGCTCTCATGCGAGCGAGGGTCTTAACCGAGTTCGGCAGTCCGGAAAATTTTCAGCTTCGAGAAATCGCGAACCCCCAAGATACCATCCGGCATGGTATTGGTTCGCTTGATTGTCACACTCGTCGATCAGATTGACACGAAGATCGGTGGCAGACTCGCTATCTGTCACGGCCTCCCTTCCGTGCTGGGCGCTGATGTCGCTGATGTCCGATGACGTGATCCAGGCACTTGCTGACTGACACTGGTTCACGAAGGGACATGAGGGTCGCGACTGCGCAGCCGCTGACAGCAAGGAAAGGGCGTCCGTCGTTGCACCCTTCGCACGTGGAACCACCGATCGGATCGAATCAACCCGAGGATTTGTACATCGACCGATCCGTGCACGCGAGAAGGAGAGCCGCAGCGGTGCGAAGATTCAGTGCAGGAGTTCGGGGATGTCCAAATCAAGATCCGAAGGACAATCAGTTGACCGATAACCGACGCTTCGCCGGCGCGATAAAGGTCATCACCAGGTCGTCGGCTCGGCCGTGTCGGACTTCGGGCCGCTATCGATAGCAAGGCGCTTGTTCGCACGTTGCCGGCTCTCTTCCCGTTAGTGGTTTTCGGTCAGACGAAGTAGTTGCTCGTTTCGCTGGTGACGCCCTCGGTTCCGCCGCGCGTAAGGGCGAAGCCTTGGTCTGAGCCCACGCCCGGCGCAAGCTGGCGCAACGAGGCGATTGGAGACATCGCGCGAAACGGCCGAGGCGAATGGAAGAAGCGCAGGGGCTATCACTGGCGTTCGCGCGTCGAGAACGCGATGTACCGTTTTAAGAAACTTACAAGTAATCGCCCGTGCTCGCGCCGCGTCGGTTCACAAGCGACCGATATGACGATCCGCGTCGGTGCGAGTCTTCACTCCGTCCACGCGGCGTCGATTTTAAATAACCTGGTTCCGCGTTGCACCGGTGTCGACGTTACGGTATTCCAGGACGGCTTCCGTTTTGGATATTCAATGAGCTCGACATAAATGGAATTGTAGTTCCGATAACTAAATAATAGAAACGAGGAATGCATCGTCGAGCGGCTGGTAGGGGCGAACTGCTGCTAGGTCATCAAAGTAAGAACTAAATTCTGGACGAACCGGCACCGTTGGCGTCCGGGACGATTCGGTCAGGCTATTGCTCGGGCGCGCGAGGCGGCTTGTTGGCGTCTCTGATCGGCTTGGCCTGTACTTCCGCCTGCGCGACGGCAGCATGATACAACTCGACAATGAACTCGGTCGTCAGAGGGTTCCACACGTCGTCGTGGTCCTTCATGATGGCTTTGTCGACCTGGACAACCCAGTATGGAAAAAAATTGCCAGGGCGTTTTTCCGTGGGCGGAACGGTTGCGAGAAGCGACATGCCATTGCCGACGTATATCGACGACTTACCGAAAATCGAGAAGGCGCCGGTTCCGATCCCGTTTGGCGCCCAGATCTTGACTCGGCAGTCCACCGGCGTCGGCGACGCGTCACACACGTCGACATCGGCTAGGCCGTCATCGCAAAGCGACTTTGGGTGGCGCCCATCAGGGTAGTTCGGAGAATGGACGGTCGGCGAAAGGCAGAGCCGATGCGTTTCGAACGCCGGAACCCACCCCATCGCGTGATCGCTCTCAGTTTTCTCGATGCCGAGCGGATTGCCTCCGATCGTCGTGACGTGCCGGAAGATGGGAAACGTATCGCCAGTGGCCCAATCGCCTACGGACTGGAGCGTCACGACCACCGGTAGTGCGCGCCACCGGTTACGGCGTCTGGCCCGAGATATGAGGGGCGCTGCTTGGCGGAATAGTAAGGTGGGGCGTAACGTGTACCTTCAAACGCGGGGTTGAGGAGAACAACGAGATCGCCGAACGAATAGACACGGTCTCCCGGTGGCGTACCGAGGCCAGTCTCCATGTTCCCGAGCAACGATCGGAAATTAAAGAGCGCACCATAGCTGTGACCGATCGTGAGCATGTGGACTTTGCCGCATTCAGACGCGTTGCCAGACAGCGGTTTTTTGCCGCTTGGATGGCACGAGTGGTCCAGGTAGAAACGGTGAAGACGCTCGAATAGCCCCTGCACCGCGCCAGCCGATACGATTTGGGCGGCGAGTTCCGATCCCATACGGACAGCACGTTTGAGGGGAACTCGATCGAATCACCGCGCCATCCAACCAGGATGCCAATTACGTGTCGGGGCGGCGTCTCCAAATTATCAAGGACGGCCAGTCTTGGCAGAAAGGCCCGAAAGAGGACCGCGTAGTAATTGTCTGATTTCGACGAGCCGTGCCACCCGTTAGTGTAGACAACGACGTCGAGCTTTTCAGTGGCAGCGCTCGACTGGAGATGGTCAAAGAGGGTTTCGATCTCCGTGTGCGCTCGGGTTTCCCGCAGGTCTGCCTCCCAGCCCTCGTCGTCGAACTCCGTAAAGAAGAGGTCGTAGTTCTGGTGCAGTTCGTTTTGGTAGACGGCCGCGCAATCGTGGCCGCTCGGGCCTGCCGTCTCGACGGCGTGGTAGGGCGGATTGCTCGAGCAGCCCGCAAACGCGATAAGCGCAAAGATGGCGAGCGCCAGCCTGATTGTGCACATTGTTTTTCTCCTCGGCATCGGAGGGGCGGGGCGCACACCCCGAAAGGGGCAGGTAGCGTAGCGGGAATGCTGGAGAAACGAGTGGATGGCCCCAGATGTGGTGAAGCGCACATATCCCCGCTGACCAGAGCGCGGCCAAGCTAGTAAAAAGAAGCTGGTTGACATCGATCGC
>Ga0105854_1000838_pt1 | contig 13161 bp, 9 predicted proteins | sample OrgsoiDNA_201058_FD_89679 | JGI IMG/M metagenome (GOLD analysis project Ga0105854, IMG submission 89679) | Permafrost soil microbial communities from the Arctic, to analyse light accelerated degradation of dissolved organic matter (DOM) -... | ecosystem: Environmental > Terrestrial > Soil >... | reverse complement strand
GTCCAAAACACCGACCTGGGCCCGGCGCTCGACAAGCACGGCAACATCATCCCCGATCCTCCCGCGGCCGTTCCCGCCACTGGCAAATCCCCCGCGTCTTCAACGAAACCCTGAGGCGCTTTCAAAAGAGCGTCAGGGCGCGAGACGGGCGGCGAGGAGGAGGGCGGAGATCATCGGCTGCTCATCGGCTTTGCCTTGCCAGGCGATGTCGTCCGCTGTCCCGTGATCGGGGCTGGTGCGGACGAAAGGCAAGCCCAGCGTGACGTTGACGGTCTCGCGGAAGTCGAGCAGCTTGGCCGGGATGAGGCCCTGGTCGTGGTAGAGCGCGACTACCGCGTCGAAGTCGCCGCGCACCGCCCGCGGGAAGAGTCCGTCGGCGGCCCACGGGCCTGAGGCATCGACGCCTTGTGCGCGCGCCTGGGCAATGGCGGGCGCGACGATGCGCGCTTCCTCGTCGCCGAAGATGCCGCCGTCGCCGGCGTGGGGGTTGAGACCCAGCACCGCGATGCGCGGCCTCGCGACTCCGAAGCGATCGCGCAGCGCAGTCGAAGCGAGCCGCGCCACGAAAGCGATCTGCTCGGAGCCGAGCCGCAGCGGCACGTCGCGCAGCGCGAGGTGATTCGTGGCCAGCACCACGCGCAGCCGCGGTCCGGCGAGCATCATCGCGACGCGCGCTCCGGAAAGTCCGGCGAGGAACTCGGTGTGGCCGGCAAAGCCGTGACTGCTCAGCGCCACCCGCTCCTTCGACAGCGGCGCGGTGCAGATGGCCTGCGCCGTGCCGGCCAATGCTGCGCGCGCGGCGGCATCGACACACGCGAGCGCCGCCGCCCCGGCCCGCGCAGCCGAAAGCGCAGGCCCCTCGCTCCCAGGCGCGGCCGCCGCTGCTCTCTCCTCGACCCGCGCCTCGAAAGGCACGCCGCGCAGCCTGGCCGCCCGCAGCAATACTTCCCGCTCGCCGTAGACGACGGGTGAGCAGCTCGCCCGTACCCGCTCGTCCCGGAGCGCCGCCACCACCACCTCGGGGCCGATGCCCAGGGCATCACCCATCGAGATGGCGACGATCTTCACAACCTCTCGTCGATCTGCGCCGTCTTGCGGAGCTGCGCCAGGTAATGCTCGCGCTCCTTCATCACCGAGTCGTTGGCGAGCTGGGTGCGGATCTCCTCCTGCACTTCCAGAAGTGGCTTCGCTGCCACCGGCCGGCGATCCTCGACCATCACCAGGTGATAGCCGCTGCTCAGCTTGATGAGGGTCGACACCTGCCCGGGCGCAAGCGAGAACGCGACCTGCTCGATGGCGGCGATCATCGACCCGCGCCGGATGTAGCCCAGGTCTCCGCCCTCGTGCGCGGAAGGTCCGTCGGAGAGATCGCGCGCCACTACTGGAAAACTCTGCCCCTCGCGCACCCGCCGCACGGCCGCGTCGGCCTTGGCCTTGGCCGCGGCCTCCTGTTCCTTCGAGGCTCCCTCGGGAACGGCGATGTACAGGTCGCGGGCTCGCACTTCATACTCCGGGTCCTTGTTGCGGTTCGCGTAGGCCTGCTGCACCTCCTCGTCGCTCACCTTCCGCGGCTTCATCTTGTATTGCAGCAGCCGCACCATCAGCTGTTGCCGCTTGAGCGAGTCGCGCACGGTCTCGATGGAGACGCCCTGCGCCGCGAGCGCTTCGCGGAACTGCTTGGGCTCCATGTTGTTCTGCTTGGCGAGCGAGTCCACGAGGTGCTGCAGTTCGTCGTCCGGGACCTCGATGCCGAGGGAGCTGGCCTCGCTCGCCACCAGATGCTCGTCGATGAGCTGATCGAGACCCTGCCTGAGCACGGCATTGCGGGCGCTTTCGCTCCCCGGGCCGGTGGACGCGCGCGCGAGCTCCGGCGCCACCCGCTCGGCGACTTCCGAGAGCGTGATCGGCTGTCCGTTCACGACCGCGGCGATGCGGTCCTTGATCTCGGCACGCGCGGAGAGCGCACAAAAGAAAAGCAGCATCGGCAACGGGAGTCTGCGCATTGGAGCGCGGAGCATAACGGATCTTCTACTTGAGGAGGGCGAGAGACGACGTGTCGACCCTGATCTCGGCTGAGGCTCGAAGCTGGGCGAGGAGCGCACGTTCGGCCTGGGCCCGCTTTTCGACGGTGGCGCGCAGCTCTGCGTCGCGCTTCACGTCTTCGAACTTGCGCATCCGCGCGCTCCTTCTGCCCAGGAGCTTGAAGACATGGAAGCCGTACGGCGAGGCAACCACGCCGGAGATCTTGCCGTTGCCGAGCGAAAAGCAGGCGTCGTCGAAGGCCTTGGGCATCCTTCCGCGCGAGAACCAGCCCAGATCTCCTCCCAGCTTGCCGTCGGGCGAGATGCTGAGCTTTTGCGCCAGCTGATCGAAGGCCGCGCCTTTGCGAAGCTGGTCGAGCGCGCTCTTGGCTTCGTCGGGCGTGCGCAGGGCGATCTGCAGGCAGTGCACCGCCTCGGGCTCTTCGAACTGGGCGCGGTGGGTGTCGTACCAGGCACGCGTCTCGGCGGTGGAGGCGATCTCTTTCTTGGTCTGCTCCGCCACGTATTTCTCGGCCAGAAGTCGGTCGCGCATCTCGTCCGGATCGCTGCCCGCGAGGCTCTCGGTCGCCCGTTGCAGCTCTGCGTCGCTCACCGAGAGTCCTGCGGCGTGCGCCCGCTCCAACACCAAGGCGCGGTCGACGAGGCCGTCGAGCAGAGCGCGAGCAAACGTCGGCACCTCTTGCGCCGTCACCTGCGCCGGCGCCTCGCCTCCGCTCTGGCGCAGCCGATCGAGCTCGATCTGCAGGCGCGCCACCGGAATGGGAACGCCGTCCACGGTCGCCGCGGCGGGCGGCGGCAGGGGCTTTGGCGGTGGCGCCCGGCGGCAGGCTGAAAAGACGAAAAGGCCGAGCGCGGCAATCGCGCTGCGGCCTTTCCGGTAAAGCGGGCTTCCCATCGCTGCTACTGGCCGCCGATCTTGGAGGCCGCGGTGGGCGGAGCCTGCGGCGGCATGGCCGGCTTCATCTGCGCGGCCGGCATGATCTGCGGATGGGCGGCGCTCATCGGCATTCCTGGCATTCCCGGTTGAGCGGTGGCGCCTTCGACGACCACCTTGGCGAGCTCGTCGTCGTTGACCGAAACCTTGGTCTGCTCGCGCAGCTTCTTCACCCACTCGTCGTACTCTCGGCTGCGGCGCTCACGGGCGATGCGGCCGCGGATCGACTCCTTCGAATCCTCGAAGCTGCGGTTCAAGGCGACGGTCTTGACCTGCAGCTTGATCAGCTCGATGCCGGTAGAGGTTTCGACCACGCCAGACTTCTCGCCCGGATTCTTGAGCGCGAAGGCCGCGTCGGCGAGCTCGGTGTTGTAGGCCTTGGCGAGATAGTCCTTGGAGAGGAACTTCAAATCGCCGCCCATCGGAGCCGAGAGCTGGTCCTTGCTTTCCTTGGTGGCGGTGACTTGGAAGGCGTTGGACTCGCCTCGCTTCTCGCGGGCCTCGATGTCCTTGAGGAAGTAGACCGCCTTGGCCTTGGCGGCCACCTTCTCCTTGGCGTCCGTGGCAGGCAGGAAGATATGGAACACGCGGGCGCGCTCGGGCTTCTGGAAGTCGTCGAGGTGCGCGTCGTAGAACTTCTTCAGGTCCGCGTCGGCGATGTCGTTGCCGGCGAGGCGCTCGTCGAGCTGCTTCTTGATCAGCTCCTGGATCATCGCGCGCTTCATCTGCTCACGAACGGCCGGGCTCTTGTCGAGACCCTGCTTCTCGGCCTCTTGCGCGAGCAGTTCGTTGCGGATGAGGTTGTCGAGGAACTCCTTCTTGCGCTCGAGCGTGTTGTAGCGCGCGCGCAAGAACGGGCTTGTCTCCTCGAGCCGCTTCTTCAGATCGTCGGCGGTGATGGTCTCGCTGCCGACGGTTGCAACGACCGGGCCCGACTTCGCCTCGGAGCTGCCCTTGTGGCACGCGGCGAGCGTAAGGGCGGCGAGTGCGCCGCAGAAGAGGATGGATGCATTGCTTTTGTTCATTGAAGAGTTGTCCTTCGGTAAAGTGGCCGGCGGGAGATACCAGACCAAACAGGCTGAGACTAGGTTTACTTCCCCAGGCCGTTCACCACGAAGCTCTTTCACGCAGAGCACTTGCGCAAATCCTGCAGCAGCTGCCGGGCGCTTGCCAGCACGTCTGCTGCCTCCGGCAGGCTGTTCACCAGCTCCATTCCTGGGGTGAGACGGTAGCGGCCCTTACCTTTGGCCACGAGTTGCGCCAGCTTGATCGGGTCGAGCAGCGCATCTGGTCCGAGCTGAGCGACGAGCCGCTGCGGGCCGCTTTTCAATCCGCGCATGCGCAGCGCCCGCAGCTCGTTCTTCAAAGACATCACCTCGACCAGCGCATCGACCTCTGGCGGCGGCTCGCCGCACTGATCGCGCAGGTCGCCCTTAACGTCGTAGAGCGCCTCTTCGGTGTTGGCCGTCGCGAGCCGTTTGTAGAAGACGAGCCGCTGCTGCACGTCCGGCACGTAGTCCTCCGGAATCAGCGCCGGCAGCGGCAGCTCGATGTCCGGTTCGAACTCCGTTCGAACCTCCTCGCCCTTGATGGACGCGACCGCCTCTTCCATCAGTTGCGTATAGAGGTCGAAGCCCACCGAGGCGATGCTGCCGCTCTGATCGGGACCGAGCAGGTTGCCCGCGCCGCGGATCTCCAGGTCGTGCGAGGCGATCTGGAAGCCCGCGCCCAGCTCGGTGAACTGCTGCAGGACTTGCAACCGCTTCTGCGCATCGCGGGTGATCGGACGGCGCGCGGGGATGAGCAGATACGCATAGGCGCGCTCACGGCTGCGGCCGACCCGCCCGCGGATTTGGTACAGCTGCGAGAGGCCGAACATGTCGGCGCGGTTGATGATGATGGTGTTGGCCGAGGAGATGTCGAGGCCGCTCTCGATGATGGCGGTGCAGAGCAGCACGTCATGCTGCTTGTCGACGAACTCGGTCATCACCTGCTCGAGCTTGCCTTCCGCCATCTGCCCGTGCGCCACCGCGATCTTGGCCTGCGGGACGAGCTTCTTCAGATATTCGTGCACACCCGAGATGCTCTCGATGCGGTTGTGCAGGAAGAACACCTGCCCGCCGCGCGCCAGCTCGCGCTCGACGGCCTCCTTGATGGTCGTCCCTTCGAACTTGGAGACGAAGGTCCGGATGGCCCGGCGGTCCACGGGAGCCGTGCCGATGATCGACAGGTCGCGCACGCCCATCATCGCCATGTGTAGCGTGCGCGGAATCGGCGTTGCGGTGAGCGTCAGCACGTCGACCAGCTTGCGGAGTTTTTTCAGCTGCTCTTTGTGCTTCACGCCGAAGCGCTGCTCTTCATCGACCACGACCAGCCCCAAATCCTTGAAGGCGACGTCGGGCGAGAGTAGCCGGTGGGTGCCGATGAGGATGTCTACCTTGCCTTCGCGCACCTTGGCGAGCGTCTCGCGGTTGGTCTTCTCGTCGCGCATGCGGCTGACCATCTCGACGGTGATCGGATAGTCCGCGAGCCGCTTGCCGAACGTCTTGTGATGCTGCGCGGCGAGGACGGTGGTCGGCACCAGGATGACGACCTGCTTCTTGTCTTCGACGGCCTTGAACGCGGCCCGAAGCGCGACCTCGGTCTTGCCGTAGCCGACGTCGCCGCAGACGAGCCGGTCCATCGGCCGCTTGTTCTGCATGTCGGCGAGAACATCCTCGATGGCCTTCTCCTGATCGGGCGTCTCGTCGAACTCGAAGTCGGCCTCGAACTGCCGATACATCGCGTCGGGCGCGGAGAAGGCATGGCCCTGGTGCGCGGCGCGGGCGGCGTAGAGGTCCAGCAGCTCGGCGGCCATCTTGAGCAGCTCTTCTCTGACCCGCGCCTTGCGCTTCTGGAAGGTCTGGCTCTGCAGCGAGTCGAGCTTGACCTTCGAAGGGTCGCCGCCCGAGTACTTCTGGATCTGCCGCAGCCGCCCGACGGGCAGGTAGAGCTTGTCCTTGCCGTGGAACTGCAGAAGGATGAAGTCGGCCGCGAAACCGCGCACCGCGAGGCGCGTCAGACCTTCGTAGCGGGCGATGCCGTGCTCGACGTGGACCACCAGGTCGCCTTCCTTGAGGTCCTTGAAGTCGGCGCCGTCCTCGCCAAAGGTCTTCGGCCGCCGGGCCACCTTCCGCGCGCGGGCCCTGGGCCCGAAGACGTCTTCGTCGGAGTAGACACCGAGCCGCGCGTGCAGGTCGATGAAACCGCGGCTGATCTCGCCGACCACCAGGTGCGCGTGGATCGAGGGAGTGAAGACCGCCTGATCGAGCGGGACGATCTGCGCCATCAAGTTGCGATCGAGCAGCAGCCTGCGCGCGCGCTCGGCCTGCGCCGAGGAATGACAGGCGACGATGCCGACCGCCCCACGCTCTCGCAGGGATTCGAGCCGCCTCACCAGCGGGCTGAGCGCGCCGTCGTCTCCGTGATGCGCTTCGATCTCGCCGCGCAAATCGGACGTCGGCTGCAGATCGAAGTCCAGCTCGATGGTGCCCATCGCGGCCTCGTGTCCGCCCAGCATCAGGCCGGAGAGCTCGATGGACTGCGCGGCGTCGAAGGTGGGCCTTACGTCGCGCTCATGCTGGAAGTGCTGGGCGGGCGGCAGCGCGAGGCCACCCTTGGCCTGCGACTCTTCGAAGGTCTCCTCCAGCGCCGTCCACAGGTCGCCCCACTGGCGCTCCTGCTCGAGCGGATCGTCGAGCACCCAGATCGCTTGCTTCGGCAAATACTCGCTGATGGGCGAAAGACCGCCCGGATAGAAGCCCGGCAAGAGCGGGACGAGCCTCGCGGCGAAGAGATCGTCGTCCTGCGCGTGGGTCCCCAGGTCGTCGATCAGCTCGCGCAGCTGCCGCGAGGGGATGTTGACCGCGTCGGCCGCGGCGCGGACCGCGGCGATGGCGGCTTTGCGTCCCTCCTCGTCCAGAACGATCTCGCGCGCGGGGCAGAGCGACACTTCGGTCAGCTCGCGCACCGTGCGCTGGGTCTGCGGGTCGAAGGCGCGGATCTTCTCGACGAAGTCGCCGAAGAACTCCAGGCGGGTTGGGGTTGCATCGAGCGGCGACCAGACGTCGAAGACGCCGCCGCGGATGGCGAAGGTGCCGGGGTCCTCGACGACGGGCGCTTTGTTGTAGCCGGCGGCGATGAGCTTCTTTGCCAGCTCGTCGCGGTCCTGCTCCATCTCCAGGGAGATCTGCAGCGACCGGCTGTCGAGCGCCGCGCGCGGCAGGACGCGGCGCGCGAGCGAGCGGATGCTGAGGATGACCGCTTTCGGCGGCTCGCCTAGATGCAGCCGGAAAAGTCCGGCCAACCGCTGCTGCGCGACCAACCTGTCGGGCGTGAGTCCCTCGTACGGCAGCACTTCATCGCCTGGAAGGCGGATGATCGATGTTCCACCCTTCGGGCTCCACCCGTCGCCGGCAGAGCCGGCTCCTCCGCCTTCGTCACCCAGGAAGAAGCGCAGGTCACGCTCGAGCGCTTCAGCTGCTTCGTCGTCGGGCTCTACGCAGACGAGCGGCCGGCCGATGCTCTTGCTGAGCTGCGAGAGGATGTGCCCGCGGGCAGCGCCAAAGACGCCGCGCACGCGCAGCTTCTTCGCGCCTTGCCGCACGCCTTCGATGAGCTCCACCAATGCGGTGGGGCTGCCCTTCCGGCGCGGCGTAAACGGACTCTGTGAGGTGGCGATCTCTGGTTCCAAAGCACTTGGGCCGCGTGGCGCAGGGGGTGCTGAAGCGGGGCACGGGGTTCTAAGGCCCCGCGGGCTTCAGATCAACTCGCGGTGTGCATTCCGCAACCTGTCGATTTGACCGAGATAGCGCGGACCCTGAACGGTACGAAAGGCTTGCAGTGGGAGAACGGAATGACGGTCAGCGCGTTTGCAGGTGATCGAAGCCGAGGGACTTTGGCAGCGCACGAGGCTGGCCGTGCTCGATGAGCCGCACTCCCTGCCTGCTGCTGAAGCGGCCGACTTCGAGGCACTTGATGGCTTTGTGCAGCGCCGGGAGCTTGCGCTGTGGGACGGAGAAGAGCAGGGCGTAGTCTTCGCCGCCCGTCAAAGCCTCTTCCAAAGTTGCGGCGCGACCGGTTGGGAGAGCGTCGCAGTCGACTTCCGCGCCCACGTTGCTGGCTTTGCAGAGGCGCTGCAGGTCGCGGAGGAAGCCGTCGCTGACGTCGATGGCGGCGGTCGCGAGGCCGCGCGCGAGCAGGCCCGCTTCGACGAGCGGCACCGGTGTTCGCTGGGCGCGCAGCGCGGCTGGCGGAGCTGGTGAGCTGTTGCGCAGCGCGCACAGGCCGGCTGTGGCATTGCCGAGCTGGCCGCAGACGACGAGCGCGTCGCCGGGCCTTGCCCCGGCTCGGGAGCGCGGGCGAGCCGCCTCGCCGAGGGCAGTGATGTTGATCGACCACTCGCGGGACGCGGTGACGTTGCCGCCGATCAAGGCGCAGTGGTGCCGTCTCGCGAGCGTGGCCATGCCGCGCGCAATGCCGGTAGCGCGGGCTTCATCGCCGGCAGGAACGCCCAACGCGCAGAGAAACCAGCGCGGATTTGCGCCGGCCGCGGCCAGATCCGACAGGTTCACGGCGAGCGCTTTGTGCCCGACTTGCGCCGCCGAGAACCAGCGCCAGTCGAAATGGACTCCTTCGACCAGCGCGTCGGTCGTCGCGACGAGGTGCATCCCGGGCAGGACCTGGACCGCGGCGCAGTCGCTGCCAGGACCAATCGAGACGCGCGTAGCCTCGGCGGAAGAAAACGGCGCGAGAAAGCGCGCGATCAATTGCTCTTCAGAGGCGTGGGACGCGGCTGCGCGACCGCGCGGCAAGGTCAAGGGAGCGGCGCGAGCTCGAGGCCCGTCCCGGGCGGCTCGACCGGCAGGAGCAGGGTGAATTTCGAGCCTTTGCCCATCTCGCTATGCACCGAGATCTCGCCGCCGTGCGCCTCGACGTAGCTCTTGACGATCGAGAGCCCCAGGCCCGCGCCGCCGTACTCGCGCGAGGCCGAAGAGTCCGCTTGGAAGAAGGTGTCGAACACCTTGTCCAAGAGCTCGGGAGGAATGCCGATGCCGTTGTCGGTCACGGAGATCTGGAACCACCCGGAGCTGCCAAAAGGCCCGCTGCCGCCGGGAGCGTTGTCGGCAGGCCCGGACTGCACGAAAATATGTCCGCCGGCCGGCGTGAACTTGACTGAGTTGCTCAAGAGATTCACCACGCACTGGCGAATCTTGTCGCTGTCGACCGTCACGTGCTTCACCGAAGGAGACAGGTCGGCGGTGAGCTGCAAGTTCTTCTTGAAGCTCTGCGGCAGCACCGACTCCAAAGCGCTCTGTACCACCTCGTCCAGGTCGGTGGGCTTGCGATGCAGCTGCACGCCGCGCGCTTCGATGCGCGACAGGTCGAGGATGGAAGAGATGAGCCGCAAGAGCGACTCGCCCTTCTCCAAAATGGTCTTGAGATAATCCTTTTGCTCGTCGTTCATCTCGCCGGCGAGCCCCGCCAGCAGCATCTCGGAGTAGCCGATGACCGAGGTCAAAGGCGTCCGCAGCTCGTGCGAGACGGTGGCGAGGAAGTTCGACTTGAGCCGCGAGAGCTCTTGCAGCCGCTCGAGCGCGTCGGAGAGCTTCTTGTTCTTCTCCTGTACTTCCCTATAGCTCTCGGTGACGCTCTCGATGTGCAGCTGGGAAGAGATCATCGCCTTGTGCGAGGTGAAGACCAGCACGTCGACGATGCGGACGAAGTGCTCCATCACCCGCCGCACCGTCGACTCCGGAGCGCGGCGGATGCGGTCCACGAGCTCGCGCGCCTTGGCGAGGTCGAACTCGCCCTCGAGCATCTTGAGGTCGTGGCCCAGATCGCCGACGTCATCGGGCATGAAGGGCCCGAAGATGATGCGGCCGAGCATGTCGCCTTCGTAGACGATGGGCATCATCAGGTAGCGCAGACCCGAGAAGCAGTTGCGCACCGCGATCAGATCCTTCGTCCCCGCCGGAGGGTCGAGCGGGCGCACCTTGATGTGCGTGACCGTCTCGGTGCAGAGCCTGCGGCCGTTCGGCCCGGTGAACATATAGGCGCAGAAATCGCCGGAGGCGACCTTCATGTCGACGAGCTTGGTGCCTTGCGAATCGAAGACCTTGAGCCCGATCTTGTAGAGGTCCACGAACGTCTTGCAGACGTTGGTGAAGCTCGGCAAGTCGAGCAGCTCGCCCAACACGAGCTGCTTTTGCAGAATGCTCTCGGCCACCTAGTTCTTACCCTTCTCGCCGCCGGCATCTTCCGGGGGATCAACCAGACACCTTCTAACCTCTTCGACGAAGCCGCGCCGGTCGAGGCCGAGCTTGTCGGAGAGGTGGTAGACCTTGTCGATGTTTTCGAAGGTCAACGACACCAGCCCCAGGAACGTCTCGAGAACTCCCTCGCCGCGCACCGCCACCGCTTCATAGACTGGCTGCCGGCCTTCCAGCTTCATCTTGACGATGGCCTCGTCGGTGGAGGCGTCGCCGAGGTCTTTCTTGTTCCACTGCACGACGTTCGGCAGGCTCTCGATGGAGAGGCCGTTCATCTTCAAGTTCTCCACCATGTTCAGCCAGTATTTGTAGTTCTCCTGCCGTTTGTTCGGCTGGCTGTCGGCGATGAAGGCGATGGCATCCGCGCCCTGCAGCACGATGCGCCGGGTGGAATTGTGCATCACCTGGCCGGGCACGGTGAACATCTTCAACTTCACCTTGAGGTTGCCGGCGCGGAAGATGAGCGGCAGGGTGTCGAAGAACAGGGTGCGATCGTCGGCGGTGTCGAGCGTCATCAGGTGGCCGCGCAGGGCGGGCTGAATGCGCTGGTAGAGCGCGCGCAAGTTCGTCGTCTTCCCCGACAAGCCGGGGCCGTAATAGACGAACTTAAGCGTCAGCTCACGCTGGCCGGTGTTGAATTGCACCTCAGCCCACCTTCACAGTTATTTGCAAAGCAGTTTCCCCCGAACACCGCCAAGAGCCAAGATCCTTCCGACTCTAGCCTGCTTTCGCTTGCTTCCAGAAGGCCAGGGCGTCCGCTGGGTCCCGCAGGACCCGGCAGCGGGGGAGCGATTCGACGAAAATCCGGCCGTATCCCTTGCGGGTCATGCGGGCATCCAGCACCGCAACGATGCCGCGATCGCTAGCACTACGGATGAGCCGGCCGAAGCCCTGCTTCAGGGCGAGCGCAGCTTGTGGGACCTGGTAGCCAAAGAACGCATCTTCACCGGCGGTCCGCATCCGATCGATGCGCGCGGCCACCAGCGGCTCTCCCGGAGGCGCGAAAGGCAGCTTGTCGATGACCACGAGGCTCAAGGCTTCCCCGGCGACGTCGACGCCTTCCCAGAAGCTCTGCGAAGCAAAGAGCACCGAGGGCTTCTCGCGGAAGCGCTTGAGCAGCTGCGCTTTGGGCTGATCGCCTTGCAAGAGCACCTGGTACGGCAGCTCGGGGGCGAGCAGCGCGTGGACCGCGCGCATGTTGCGCAAACTGGTGAAGAGCGCGAAGGCGCGGCCGCCGGTGATGGGGAGCAGCTTGCGCAACTCGTCCGCCACCGCTTGGACGAAGGCCGGGTCCTGCGGGTCGGGCATCTGCTTGGGCAGATAGAGCGCGGCGTGGGTCTCGTAGTCGAACGGCGAGGCCAGGACCGCGCTGTCGAGCGGGAAAAGCGGGCCTCTCTCGTCTGCAAGTCCGACGCGCTTTTCGAAGTAGTCGAGCGCGCCGCCCACCGCCAAGGTCGCCGAGGTGAACACCACCGGGCCGATGCGATCGTACAGCTTGTCCTGCAGGATGGCCGCGACGTCGATGGGCGAGGCGTGCAGGAAGAGGTGGTCCGCACGGGATTCGGCCCAGTGAATCAGCTTGTCGTCTCGCACGTCGTCCGCGAAGAGCTCGAGCTCGGAACCCAAGGCGGTGCAGCGGCGATCGAGCAGCGAGACCTCGTCGTCTTCATCGTCGCCGCCCACTGCCGCTCCCAGCGCGCGCACCAGCTCGGCCAGCTTCTTGCGCTGTGGCTCAGCCGGCTTGAGCGCGCCCGGCAAGATGGACCAGCGATCGCTTTGACCAGGAGCGAGCGCCGCTGCCGCGTCGAAGAAGTCATTGCCTTCGCGGGCGAGCTGCCCCGCCAGACCCGCCGCGTGGAGCAGGCGCGGCCGTGACTGAGCGATCTTCAGCGCATCGCGCGCGAGCTCCGAGACGCGGAAGCTGGAGAGCTGCGAGCCGAAGTGCTCGGTGACCACCTCCTCCACCGCGTGCGCCTCATCGAAGATGACCGCGTCATAGCGAGGCAAGACGGCCGAGCCGGTATCGCCGGCGGAAGAGCTGCGCAGCGCGAGGTCCGCGAAGAAGAGATGGTGATTGACGATGATGACGTCGGCGTCCGCTGCTTGCCTGCGCATGCGGAAGACGAAGCAGTTGTCGTAGTGCGCGCACTTCTGGCCGATGCATTGATCGGCGGAAGCCGACAGGTCGCGCCAGGAGGCGAGGTTCTCCGGCAGCTCCAAGAGCTCGGCGCGGTCGCCCGTCTGGGTATCCTTCGCCCAGTCGTTGATCCGCTCGAAGAGCGCTGCCTCCTCGCGGACCGCGAAGGTCGGCGCCTTGTAGAACTGCTCGTAGCGCAAGAGGCAGAGGTAGTTCTGCCTCCCTTTCAAGAACGCAAAGCGCGCCTTCACGCCCAGCTGTTGCAAGAGCGGCACGTCCTTTTCCAAGAGCTGTTCCTGCAGCGTCTTGGTGGCGGTGGAAACGACGATCTTGTGTCCGCTGCGCGCCGCCGGGAGCAGATAGGCGAGCGTTTTGCCGGTTCCGGTTCCGGCCTCGACCACCAGGGCGCGGCCGCCCGCGAGCGCTTCTTCCACCTTCTCGGCCATCTGCAGCTGGGACTTGCGCGGCTCGTAGGCGGAGAGGGCGCGCGAGAGGGCGCCGCCAGGGCCGAGCAGGTCCCGCAGGTTTTCCGGCACGGCTTCGCTTCTACCCCGCGAGCAGGGCCAGCGGCACGGGACAAAATGACAGCGCGAAGAGGACCAGGCTCGCGAGCACGAGGCCTTTGCGCAGCCCGTCGAGCTGCTCTTCCGGCTCGGTCAGCGGCGGATGCACGCCCAGTCCCAAGCCCATGAGCAGTCCCCAGATGATCCAGCCCGAGAAAGAAGTGAAGATGCCGAG
>Ga0105854_1000837_pt1 | contig 13166 bp, 13 predicted proteins | sample OrgsoiDNA_201058_FD_89679 | JGI IMG/M metagenome (GOLD analysis project Ga0105854, IMG submission 89679) | Permafrost soil microbial communities from the Arctic, to analyse light accelerated degradation of dissolved organic matter (DOM) -... | ecosystem: Environmental > Terrestrial > Soil >... | reverse complement strand
CAGACGCCGACGGAACCGGACGACGGGGTTCTCGAACCCCGATGTCGGGCGGCGGCTTCCGCAACCTCAGGAACTCCAGGAGGCGCGTGAACCGACCGGGCTTGGAACCACGTGCCATGGACAACATCCTGCCCGAACCTGGTTCGCCGGTGTCTGACCCCTCGTCGAGGCGACGAGTGCGCGTCTGGCTGCGACAAGGTGTCTGACACCTCTTCGAAGCGCGCCACGGATTCGTAGCTCGGGGCAGGTGTCAGACACCAACTCGGTCGCAGAGCTCGATCATCGCCGCGGCGACCGCGTCCGGCGTCGGCGGGCAGCCCGGGACGCGCACGTCGACCGGGAGGACGTCCTCGACGGAGCCGACGAGCTCCGATGCGAGACCGAGGACGCCGCGGCCGAGCGCGCAGTCGCCGAACGCGACGACGCGGCGCGGCTCGGGCATCGCGTTGTAGGCGACGAGCAGCGGCGCGTGCATCCGGTTCGTCACCGGCCCCGTGACGAGCAGCACGTCGGCATGACGTGGTGAGGCGACGATGCCGAAGCCGAACCGCTCGAGGTCGTACTGGGGAGCCGACGCGAGTGTCAGCTCGTGTTCGCAGCCGTTGCACGAGCCCGCGTCGACGTGTCGGACCGCGAGGCTGCGGCCACGGTCCGGGGCGGGCAGCGCCAAGCTGCGGCGGAGGTGGCGCAGGTCGCGGAGAAGCGTCAGCATCAGCGGTCGACGCAGGCGTAGCAGAGCTCGAAGCTCTTGTTGATCAGCGGAAAGTCGGGAAGCAGATCGCCGACCGCCGCGTGGGCGACGACGGGCCAGTTCGCGTACGAGCCGGTGCGGAGGCGCAGCCGCTCGATGCGCCCGGCCGCCTGCTCGACGATGCAGAGTGTCGCACCGCGCGGGCTCTCGACGCGACCGATGCCGATCGCTTCAGGCTCGGCGCCGGTGACCGCAGCCGCAGGCTCGATCCGGCGGTCGAGCAAATCGTCGAGCAGAGCGAAGCATTGGTTGAGCTCGAGCGCGCGCTGCTCGAGCCGCGACCGCGCGTCGCCGGTAGGTCGCGCGAGCGCGACGGCCGCGAACCCGTCGTAGGCGAGACGGTCGCTCGTGGCGCGGACGTCGTCGGAGAGCCCGCTCGCCCTCGCCGCCGGCCCGACCGCCCCGAGCGATCGTGCGTCCTCGAGGCTGACGGCGCCGATGTCGGGAAGCCGGTCCTGGAAGGACGAGTTGAAGAGCAGTTCGCGCCAGCCGCGCCTTGCAACCGCCGCGATCGCCGACACCTCGTCGCGCGCCCCGGCGACGGTCCCGTCGTCGAGATCGAGTGCGCTTCCGCCGACGCGAACGGAGCCGAAGCCGAAACGGTGTCCCGTCAGCGTCGCGTTCAGCCGGCGCGCCTGCTCGGTCAGCGCGGCGAAGCAGGTGTTCCCGGCGGCGAGACCTACACCGGCGCACACGGCGGAGATGTCGTTCAGGTGGCTCCACATGCGCTCGAGCTCGAGCAGGATCGTTCGCACGCGGGCGAGGTCACCCGTCGGCCGCAGCCCGAGCGCCTCTTCGCAGGCGTGCGCATACGCGACGGAGTTGGTGACGGCGCACGCCGCGCACGCGCGCATCGCATGGGCGAGGCCGGCTTCCAGCGGCCGTCCCTCCGCAGCGCGTTCGAGACCGCGGTGCTTGTAGAAGAGGCGCGCGTCGACGTGGAGGATCCGGTCACCGACGACGTGGAAGCGGAAGTGGCCGGACTCGATCACCCCGGCGTGGATCGGGCCGACCGCGATCTGATACGCGTCCGCGCCCTGCACCGGCACCGTCCAGTGCTCGAGGTCGAGGTCGTGGTCGACGAGCGGCCGTAGCGGCTCGTGGCCGTCGAATCCGAGGCCGTAGAGATCGGCGGCCTCGCGCTCGTCCCAGCCGGCGGCGGGGACGAGGTCGACGATCGAGGGCACGCGCCCGTCCTGCGCCGCGACGGACTCGAGCCGGATCGAGCCGTCGGGCGCGGCGAAGGCCGCTCGCACGAGCGCGCCGCCGGCCGTCGCATGCAGCCCGGCGAAGCGCCGCCCGTCTGTGAGCGCCTCGGCAACCGCCGACCGGTAAGCAGCGATCATCCGATCCCCCGCACGAGCGCCTGCGCGAGGTCGCTGTTCGGCAGCCAGAACGCCGCCGCTGTGAGCAGGGCGAGGCTGATGATCGAGACACCGGTGAGCAGACGGAGCCCGCGCAGGCCGGGAGCGGCGTGGCGGTTGCGAGTGCGTGCCTTGCCCGCGAGCAACTCGATCAGTGCCTGCGCGAGCCCGAGGAACCCGAGCGCGAGCAGCGCGGCCGCGGCACCGGCCGTCCACGGGCGTCCGGCGGCGAACCCGCCGGCGACGATCAAGACTTCGCTCGCAAAGAGGGGGGAGGGCGGCAGCCCGGCAAGCGTGCCGAGCGAGATCCCCATCACGGCGCCGAGGGTGGGCTGCGTTCGGGCGATTCCGCGTGCCGCGTGCCCCACGGCGCGCGGCTCGTGACCAAGGAGCGGCGTGGTGGCATAGAAGCCGAGCGCTTTCGCGACGGCGTGCCCCGCGATGTGCAGGGCCACCCCTGCGATCGCAAGCGGCGTGCCGAACCCGACGCCGAGCGCGATCACGCCCATGTGCTCGAGGCTCGAGTACGCGAGCAGCCGCTTCCACGGCAGATGCAGCCAGAGGAATGGCACCGCGACCGCGAGCGAGAGGAGGCCGAAGCCGACGAGCACCGACTGGGCCGTCGACCGGCCGATCGTGGGAGCGAGCGCTTGGCTCGAGCGCCACGCGACGAGCAGCACCGCCGGCAGGAGCGCCGCCGAGAGGAGCGCCGAGACAGGCGCCGGCGCCTCGGAGTGCGCGTCCGGGAGCCAGTTGTGCACGGGCGCCCAACCGATCTTCGAGGCGAGCCCGGCAAGCAGCAACAGGTAGGCGACGAGCGTTGTGTGGGTGCCCGCCCGCACGTCGCCGAGGTCGCGCCAGGAGAGGGCGTCGAGCCCGCCGTGCGCCGCCCCGGCGGCGAGCAGGACGATCCCGAGCAGCGCGACGCCGAGGCCGAGCGAGGTGAGGATCAGGTACTTCCAACCGGCTTCGAGCGCGCGCGGCCGGCCGCTGAACCCGACGAGTAGCGCGGACGCGGCCGTCGTCGCCTCGACGAGCAGCCAGGCGCCGCCGAGGTTTCCGATCAACGGCACCGCGGCGAGCAGAGCCCAGAACGCGAAGAGCAGCCCGTAGTAGACGTGCAGCCGCCGGCTCGGGCGCACGAGCGCGGTCGACGCCGTCGCCAGGTAGGCGGGCGAGACGAGCGCGCTCGCGAGCCCAACGAGGCCGATCACGCCGACGAGCAACCCCCCGGCCGCGTCGACGACCACGTACCGCCCGATGAAGGGATGCGCGGGCTGGGCGAGGGCCACCGCCGCGAGTGCGGCGGCGGCGGCGGCGGAAGCGATCGCGCCGACCACGGCGACTGCGGGCACAACGCGGCGCGGTGCCACGGCCGCGACCAGTGCGGTCAGCGCGGGAGCCGCGACGACGGCGAGCGCGAGTGTCTCGCGGTCCGTCATCGGAGGCTCCGGAGGTGGGTCGTGTCGCCCGCGCCGAACTCGGCGAAGATCCGCTCGTGGAAGACGGTCGCGACGAGAGCGACCAGTATCAGGTCGAGTGCGACGCCGAGCTCGATTGCCACCGACGATCCGCCACCGGGCAGCTCGACGGCGGCGAGCGCGAGCCCGTTCTCGACGAGCACGACTCCGAGCACCTGGTGCAGCGTCGCGCTCCGGGTTGCGACGGTGACTGCGCCGAAGGCGATCAGCGCCAGCACGCCACGCTCGGCGTTGCGCGACTCGAGCCCGATCACAGGCACGAGCCAGGTGAGCGCGAGAGCGAGCGCGACCGCAACGCCACCGCGCGCGAGCGGCGCGACCCCGGACCGCACAGGCCGCCCTTCGCGCGTGCGCGAGACGACGAGCAGCAGCAGCGTGGCGAGTGCGACCGCCCGGGTCGCAAGCGCCACCGCCGCCGTGGCCTTGCTCGCGGTCGCGGCGTTCAGGGCGCTGCCGGCGAGCAGCAGCGCCTGTGCCGTCACGAGGCCGACGGCGATCGTGCGCCGCCGCACGACGACGACTCCGAGCCCGAGCGCCACGAGTACCCACACGAGGCCGCCGCTCATGTTCCCTGCACCAGCAACGAGGCGATGCCGAGCAGCGCTGCAACCGCGCCGACCGCGAGCAGTCGCGGCGCCAGCAGCATCCGCATCTTGGCAGTCGCCGTCTCGGCGGCGGCGAGCGCGCCGCAGAGCACGACGAGCACGAGCGGGAGGAGCGCGAGCTGGAGCCACACGCGGTGGGCGTGCGGCAGGAACACCTGCGTCGCGAGCACGAGGACGATCCAGTGCCGCGCCGCGGCGGCCCACTGGAGAAGCGCGAGGTCGCGGCCGGCGTACTCGAGCAGCGGCCCCTCGTGGATCATCGTCAGCTCCAGGTGGGTGTCGGGATTGTCCACCGGTTGCCGCCCGGTTTCGGCGATCACGACGAGCGCGAAGGCGACGGCGCCGAGCGCGAGGGCGGGATTCGACCAGACGGCGGTCCCTGCCGTGCCCGCCACGATGCCGAGCAGGCTCGTCGTCCCGGAGAGCAGCGCGGCGACCGCGACGGCGAGCACGAGCGTCGCCTCTACCGACACGGCGATCGTCAGGTCGCGGCTCGCTCCCATCAGCGAGAAGCCGTTTGCGACGTCCCAGCAGGCGGCCGCGACGACAAAGCGCGCGAGCGCGAGGACACCGACGAGTGCGAGCACGTCGCGCCCGACGCCGAGGCCGGGTGCGCGCGCGGCGACCGGGACGAGCAGCACCGCGACGGCGAGACTCGCGGCCGCCATGGAGGGCGCGAGGCGGTAGACGAGGCCTGTGCCCTCCGGGTCGACGACGCTCTTGTCCCAGAGCCGGCGCAGTTCCCGGTAGGGCTGGAGGGGCGTCGGGCCGCGCCGTCCCTGGAGCCGCGCCTTCCAGTGCTGGACGAGCCCGGGGAGGAGCGGTGCGAGTAGGAAGCCGCCGACGAGCTGCACCGCTGCCGAGGCGAGCGAGGTGGCGCTCATCCGATCAGCCCGGTCTTCGCGGCGGTGAGCAGGACGAGCACGAGTGCGATCAGATACGCGACGTAGGTGCCGAGCCGTCCCGTCTGGAGCCGGCGGGCGTGCCTCGCGCCGGCGAGCGCGAACTGGACGGCGGGGGCGAAGACCCGCTCCTCGAGCAGCTGCGGGATCCGGCCGCTGTAGGAGACCTCCTGCACGACGCCGTGCTCCGTGCGCACGGCGATCTCCCGCTGCGGACGGAGCACCGTCTCGAGCACGAGGCGGAGCGGCTTCGTGAATCCGGCGCTCGTCAAGCGGAGCTGCGCCTCGACGAGTTGCCCCGACGTCCAGGTGGGCGCCGGCGCTGCGACCCTGTGACCGCGCAACGCGACGAGCGCGGCCGTCAGCCCGAGGAGCGCGACGGCGAAGCCCGCGGTCGGGAGCCCGCCCGTTCCCGGCAGGTGCAGACCGACGTTCGTCGCGACCGCCGCGTGCCACGGAGCCAGCCCGACGAGTCGGCCGAAGAGCAGGCCGGGTGCGATGCCGAGCACGACGCAGGCTCCTGCCAGCAGGAGCACTGCCGAACGCATTGCGACCGGCGCCTCCGTCGCCGCGGCGGCCGCGGCGGTTCGCGGCGGGCCGAGGAGCACGAGGCCGACCACCTTGACGAAGCAGAGGACCGCGAGCGCTGCTGTCGCGGCGAGCGCCGCCAGCGCCACCGCCCCCACGAGCCCGTCGCCGATGCCCCCGGCAGCGGGGACGTGGATCAGCGCCTGCAACGTCAGCCACTCCGAGGCGAAGCCGTTCAGCGGCGGCAGCCCCGCGATCGCCAGCGCGCCGACGAGGAACGCGCCTCCGGTCCACGGCATCCGCCGCAAGAGGCCCCCGAGCCGGTCGATCTCGAGCGACCCGGCGGAGCGCTCGAACGAGCCGGCACCGAGGAAGAGCAGCGACTTGAAGACCGCGTGGTTCAGCGTGTGGAGAAGCGCGGCCGCGAGCGCGAACGCGGCCCAGGTGTCGGAGCCGCGCGCGCGCAGAAGCAGGCATGCCCCGATGCCGAGCACGATGATCCCGATGTTCTCGATCGAGTGGAAGGCGAGCAGGCGCTTCAGATCGTGCTGGAAGAGGGCGTAGACGACGCCGCCGACGGCCGAGAGCGCGCCGAGGCAGATGACGATCACCCCGATCCAGAGCGGAAGCACGCCGAGCCATTCGACGAGCACACGGATGAGCCCGTAGACCGCGACCTTGATCATCACGCCGCTCATCAGCGCCGAGACGGGTGCGGGCGCGATCGGATGGGCGCGCGGCAGCCAGCTGTGGAGCGGCATGACGCCGGCCTTCGTTCCCATGCCGACGAGTGCCGTCAGCGCGATCGCGATCTGGAGGCCTGAGCCGCGGGCGATCACCGTCCCTCCTCCGAACGCTCCCGCGTGCGCGGCGAGCAGCACGGCGACCCAGGTGCCTGCGCCCGCCAGATGAGTGACTGCCACGTAGACGAAGACGGTGCGCCGCGCGTCACGGTCGGACCGGGAGACGAGGATCATCGCGGCCGGGATCAGCGTCATCAGCTCCCAGCCGGCAAGGAACGTCAGCGGGTCGCGAGCGCAGAGCACGTCGGCGAGCATCAGGACGAAGAGGCCGATCAAGACGGCGATCGCCCGTCCGCGTGGGCCGGGCTCGAGGTACCGCGACGCGAACGCGAGCGTGGGCGCGCCGACGAGGCCGAGCATCGCAAGGAAGAAGGCCGTCAGACCGTCGATGCCGAACCGGGGCTCGAGGCCGTTGCTGAAGCTCGCGCCGTAGGTGTCTCCTCCGGCCAAGGCCAAGAATCCCACCACGCCGAGCACCGCAAGCCCTGCCGCCTGAACGCGCAGGAGCGTTGTCGTCACGGAGCCTACGCTACGTGTTCAGACACGTTCTTCGAGCGCGCTGCTGCCACCGGGTAACTCATGAACCAGGGTGTCGTTCGGAACCTGGTTCGTTCGTTGAACCAGGTTCATGAGTTTCTCGGCAGCCAGGCGCGCACGTCGGCCAGGAAGCCCGGGTCGAGCGTGTGCGGGAGCGGGTACTCCCGGTAGAGCACCTCGCCGCCCGCGCGTTCCAGCGTCTCGCGTGCCGCGCGGCTGCAGGCGACGTCGATGATCGGGTCGTGCGTTCCATGCCCGATCGCCACCGGCGGCAGCGGACGCTCGAGGTCGAGCTCCCACCCGTCGACCTGTGGGATGAACCCCGAGAACGCCGCGATCGCCGCCGGTCGCGGGCGATCCTCGCCGAGGCCGAGCGCGAACGACATGACCGCACCCTGCGAGAACCCGGCGAGCACGACGTGTGAGTGCGGCAGCGAGTCGAGCCAGTCCGAAACCTCGCGGTAGGACGCGGCGAAGGTCGCCGGATCGGGGAAGCCGACACGCGGCACCACGTACCAGTGCGCGCCGCCCGGCGGCAGCGAGAGCGGGCCGCGCGGGCAGAAGCCGTCGAGCCGTCGCTCCGGGTCGAGCACGTCGAGCAACGGGAAGAGATCGTGCTCGTCGGCGCCGCGACCGTGGAAGAGCACCAGTGCACCCTCCGCAACGCCCTCTGCCGGGCGCTCGCGGACGATCACCGGCGAGCGGCGCGCGGGTTCGGCAGGGGGGTCAGCACCTTCTCCACCTGCGCGCGGTACTGCTCGAAGCTCGGCGGCAAAGACAGCTTCTCGCCGAGCGACTCGAGCGGCTCGTCGGTCGCAAAACCGGGACCGATCGTCGCGATCTCGAAGAGCACGCCGCTCGGCTCGCGGAAGTAGATCGACTTGAAGTAGAAGCGGTCGATCACCGGTGTCGGCTGCCCGCCGCCCTCGATCACTTTCGCCCGCCACGCCTCGTGCTCCTCCGGCGGCGAGGCCCACGCGACATGGTGGACGGTGCCGCCCGTCGGGAGCCCGCGCTCCTTCGGCGGCGCGTCGTAAATGTACAAGCCGCTCCGATGCTCGCCGCGTGCCGTCCACCCGGGCTCGAACGCGAGCGCCTCGAGCAGCCCCGCGCTCCGCTCGGGCTGCGACGCGTATGCGCGCACGCCGGCGAACCCGCGGATGCGGTGCTCCTCTGGGATGTCGGGCGCGTCGGCCGTCAGTGGGGCCTCGCCCGAGCTGTCGACGAGCAGCTCGAGCGAGAGCCCCTCGTTGTCGGAGAAGACGAGCGAGCCCACGGAGCGCTCGCCGCCGACGCGTTGCTCCCAGAAGTCGAGCGACTCCTCGGAGCCGACCCGGAAGCAGATGCGGTGCACCATCCCGTCGCCCGCGCGGCCGGGCGGGGCGCCGGGATACTCGAAGAACGTGATGTCGGAGCCGGCGGACCCCTTCTCGTCGGCGTAGAAGAGGTGGTAGACGGTCGGGTCGTCCTGATTGACCGACTTCTTCACCATCCGCAGGCCGAGCTCGCCCGCGTAGAACTCGACGTTCGCCGGAGCATCGCCGGTGATGCAAGTGACGTGGTGGACGCCTTCGAGCCGCACGCCCGTAGCATGCCGAAATGCGCGCGGTCGTCATCAGGGAACGGCGCCTCGAGATCGAGGAGCGCCCCGATCCCGTCCCGGCGGGCGGCGAGATCCTGATCCGCGTCCGCGCCGCCGGCGTCAACGCCGCCGACCTGATGCAGCGCGCCGGCCATTACCCGGCGCCTGCCGGTGCGCCTGCCGACATCCCCGGTCTCGAGTGCGCGGGCGAGGTGCTGCAGGGCAGCTCCCGGTTCCGGCCCGGCGACCGCGTGATGGCGCTGCTTGGGGGCGGCGGCCAGGCCGAGCTCGTGACCGTGCACGAAACGCACGTGCTGCCGGTCCCGTTGAACGTCGACTGGCCGCAAGCCGGTGGCTTCATGGAGGTGTTCGCGACGGCGCATGACGCGCTCTTCACGCAGGCCGAGCTGAAGCCCGGCGAGCGCCTGCTGGTGAACGGCGCCAGCGGCGGCGTGGGAGTCGCCGGGGTGCAGCTGGGTGTCGCAGCGGGCGCTCACGTCACCGGTACGGTGCGCCATCACCACGCAGAGCTCCGCGAGCTCGGCGCCGACACCGAGCCGAGCGGCGTCTACGACGTCGTGCTCGAGCTCGTCGGCGGCGACAACCTGCGCACCGATGTCGAGCAGCTCGCGACGCGAGGACGCATCGCCGTGATCGGCGCCGGCGCGGGCTCGACCGCCGAGGTGAACTTCTACCTCCTGATGCGCGCTCGCGGCCGCATTCACGGCTCGACGCTGCGGGCGCGCTCGCGCGAGGAGAAGGAAGACGTCGTGCGCCGGCTCGAAGGTCACGTCGGCCACCTGCTCGCGACCGGGCTCGTACACGTCCCGATGGAAGAGACGTTCCCGCTCGAGCGGGCGCAGGAGGCCTACGAGCGGTTCGCGGCGGGCGGCAAGTTCGGGAAGATCGTGATCTGCCCGTAGCCGAAGCGTTGAACGACCGTGCGGCGCTACCATCGCGGCCGGAAACCGAAGACTGAGGAGCTGACATGGAAGTCGACGTCGCCGTCCTGGGCGGAGGGCCCGGGGGCTACACCGCAGCGATCCGCGCAGCCCAGCTGGGCGCGAAGGTCGCCTGCATCGAGAAGGAGCCGGAGCTCGGCGGCACGTGCCTCCGCGTGGGCTGCATTCCGACCAAGGCGTGGGTGCAGACCGCTCATTTCCTGCATCAGGCAAACGAGAACTTCGCGAAGCTCGGCGTGAAGGTCGACGGCACGCAGCTCGACTTCGCCGCTGCGAACGAGTGGAAGGCCGGCGTCGTCAAGCAGATGACCGGCGGCGTCGCGGGCCTGCTGAAGGCAGCCGGCGTCGAGTGGGTGAAGGGCGTCGGCAAGTTCAAGGACGCGAACACGATCTCGGTCGAGGGCGGGGAGGACGTGACGTTCAAATCGGCGGTCATCGCCACCAGCTCGTTCCCGTTGCGCACGCCGATTCCGGGCCTCGAATCAGATCTCTGCGTCGACTCGACCGGCCTGCTCGCGCAGACCGAGGTGCCGAAGCGCCTGGTCATCCTCGGCGGCGGCATCATCGGCTCCGAGTTCGCGTCGATCTTCAACCGCTTCGGCTCCGAGGTGACGATCGTCGAGATGCTCGACACGCTGATCCCGCAGGAGGATGCGGACGCGGCCAAAGAGCTCGCGAAGGCGTTCGGCAAGCGCAACATCGCGCTTCAGCTCGGCAAGCAGTGCGCGAAGGTCGAGCAGAAGGGCAACGCGCTGACGGTGCACTTCGGCGACGGCGAGACGGTCGAGTGCGACCTGATGCTCGTGTCGGTCGGCCGCGGGCCGCTCGTCGAGGGCATCGGCCTGGAGGCTGCGGGCGTCGAGTTCGACAAGCGCAAGGGGATCGCCGCCGACGAGCACCGCCGCACGAGGGTGCCGCACATCTATGCGGTGGGCGACTGCGCCGGCTATTGGCAGCTCGCGCACACGGCGTTCCGCGAGGGCGAGGTCGCAGCGGAGAACGCATGCGGCCACGACGCGATCGTCGACAACCGCGGAGTGCCGCGCCCGATCTACACCGACCCGGAGATCGCCGGCGTCGGCCTCACCGAGGAGCAGGCCCGCGAGCAGTACGGCGACGATGTTGCGGTCGGCGTCTTCCCGTGGGTGGCAAACGCCCGCGCGGTGATGCAGGCCGAAACCGTCGGCTGGGTGAAGTCGATCCACGAGACGAAGTACGGCGAGCTGCTCGGGTTGATCATGGTCGGTCCGCACGTCACCGACCTGATCGAGGTGGGGACCGTCGCGATCGACGCCGAGTCGACGGTCGAGACGGTTGCCGACGGCATGGCGGCGCACCCGACGCTCAGCGAAGCGATCAAGGAGGCGGGCCTCGTCGCGCTCGGCCGCGCGATCCACCTGCCGAACAAGAAGAGGAAGGCGGCCGCGAAGGCTTAGGCGGCGCGGGGGGTTGCGAGCGGCACGACGGTACCGTCGTCGGTGACCGCTCGCACGCCGGGCACGAGTGCGACCGCAAGGCTCGTGGCCGCCGCGACGCCTGCTGCCGTGAGGAGCGTCGTCTCGACGCCGACCGCCTTCGCGATCAGCGGGAACGCGACGAACCCGATCGGCATGAAGACGAAGGAGGCGAGGATGTCGTAGGAGCGCACGCGCGCGAAGATACTCGCCGGGATCCGCCGCTGGAGCGCGGTGTCCCAGTAGGTGTTGCTGAGCGCGACCGAGGCCATGCCGACGCCCCAAGCTGCGGCGATCGCGAGGGTCGGCAGCGGGGGTGCGAGCGCCGCGATCGGGACACCGATCAGGATCGTCGCGACAAAGCCGAAGCTGAGTGGCCGGTGCGGGCGCAGCCGCACCGAGGCGAGCCTGCCGAGGATCGCTCCGATCGCGCCGCACGCCGAGACGATGCCCCAGTTGCGCGCGCCGCCGAGGTGATCGCGGAAGATCCCGGGCCCGAGAACGATGAACGCAGCGAAGCAGAAGTTCGAGATCGCGAACCCGACGATCGGGGCGCGCACCCAGGCGCGCGAAGTCACCTCGTGGAAGCCCTCGCGTAGCTCGCGGAGGAAGTGGCCGTGCGCCGCGCGCACGTGTGCGGGCAGGGGGAGTTGAATGAGGAAGAACGCGCTGGCGACGAAGGTGCAGGCGTCGATCGCGAAGACCCAGCCCGTGCCCGCAGCCGCGATCAGCACGCCGGAGACGGCGGGACCGAAGATGTTCATCGTGTTCTGCGACAGGCCAAGCAGCGCATTCGCGGGCTGGAGGTTCGCGTCCGAGACCGTCTGCGGGACGAGTCCGTCGGAGGCCGGGCCGAAGAAGGCGGACGCCGCGCCGAAGAGCGCCATCGTCACGAAGAACAGGGGCAGCGTCATCTGGTTGGTCAGGAGCATCGTCGCGGTGAACGCCTCGACGACCGCGCGTACGCCGTCGCACGCGAGCATCACCGCTCGGCGCGGAAGGCGATCGGCGACGACCCCGCCGACGAGGGTGAACGCCACGCGCGTGACCATGAACGCCGCGAGTACCCCGCCGAGCGCCGTGGGCGAGCCGACGGAGAGCACCGCGAAGGCGAGCGCGACGGGGACGAGCGAGTCTCCGACCGCCGACGAGACGCGCCCGAGCCAAAGCAGCCGAAACCGGTGCTCATGAAGCGGAGCGAACGCTTCTGCCAGATCCACGGAGCCGCACCTTAGTCCGAATCTGCGGTGTGATCTAGCGGAAGCACTGTCGTAACTGGGAAAGTAAGTCTTCCGTAAAGGGGCAAGGAGCCCACACAAGTTTTTCGCGGGAGGAACTGTCTCACTGTTGGACGTGCCCTCGTCCCGCCGGGAAGCTTCGCCCGCCCGCAGGTTTCCCGGCAATCTCCCGGGGTCCCGCCCTTGCCGCAGGGGGCGGGGCCCCCTCTTTTTTGCGCTCGGGCCGATCATGGGTAGAGTCGTGCCGTGGGTATTTTCAATCGTCGTAATGCAGCGGTCGGCTGGCTGAACTGGGCCGTCGGCAAGCGGGTGCTCAAGAAGAAGGCGAAGGGCGCGGTGCCGGCGATCGACACCGACTCGAAGAAGCCGAACAAGAGCGCGATCGCGCTCGCGGTCGCAGGCTTCGTGGGCGCTCTGACCTTCTGGCGCAAGCGCTCCGGCGACGATCCGCCGGCCGGCGCTTAGCCTCGAACCTGGTTCGCTCTTTGAGCCAGGCTCGTGAGTTTCGAGCTGCCGCTAGCCCGAGAGTCCGAAGGGGCTGCCTTCGGAGTCCCGGCAGATCGCCCAGCGCTCGCCCGGGTGGACGACGCTGCCGCCGAGCTCGACGACGCGCTCGAGCGCGCCCGCCAGGTCGGCGACCCGGAAGTAGGGGAGCGAGAAGCGGCCGCCCGGCCCGCGCCCGCGCGCGTGCAGCCCGAACGCCGGCCCGGCGCCGTGGGTCTGGATCCCCTCGCCTTCCCCGGCGACGCGCTCCTTCAGTGAGAGGTCGAGTAGCCCCTCCCAGAAGCCCTGCGCGCGGCCGAGGTCGTCGGCGGGAAACTCGATCAGGTCGATCGGCATCACCCCTTCAGCCTATTCCGCGGTGTCCGGTTGCGGCGGTAGCGTCGGGAGCCAATGAGCCCTTTCGACGTGCGTGAGCTCGTCCGGCGCCTGCGCGCCGCCTATCCGGATCCGCCGCT
>Ga0105854_1000836_pt1 | contig 13167 bp, 9 predicted proteins | sample OrgsoiDNA_201058_FD_89679 | JGI IMG/M metagenome (GOLD analysis project Ga0105854, IMG submission 89679) | Permafrost soil microbial communities from the Arctic, to analyse light accelerated degradation of dissolved organic matter (DOM) -... | ecosystem: Environmental > Terrestrial > Soil >... | reverse complement strand
GCCGGCAGCGGCATTGCGCTGACGATACCGACCATCACCAATGCAACCCTGGCGGCTGTTCCCAATACGCAGGCCGGTATTGCTTCGGGCCTGTTGAACGCGGCGCGCCAGCTTGGTGGCGTGATCGGCGTGGCCATCTTCGGATTTTTTGTCAGGCAGGGGGAAACAACGCTATTCATGCATGGCATGCATCTGGCGCTATACACTGCCGTGGCATTGCTACTAACCGGTGCAGCCGTGGGATTGGGGGGATTCAAGCGGCGCCAGCAAATTCCATCGCTGTAAGCCCATCAAAACTTTATCGGACACTTCGACATGCTAGCCTGGCCAAACCCGGCCCACCCCGCCTTGGCGGAACCGTTCTCGGCAATACTGGCCTTGTCAGCAAAAAACACGCAATACTCGCCCATTGCCGTTGTCACACGATAGATGCGCTTGGGGTCGTTGGGGGCACTGAACAACTCGATGCGGGCGGCCTCGTTCCACTTGGGGCCCACTGCCGCATGCGCCTCTGCAAATCCTCTGGCCAGGCGCGAACTGGCCGTGTCTGGTGGCGCAGTAAATTCTTGTTTATGTTCCGCACGCAACTGGCGGTCTATCGCGCCAACTGCCTTCAAAGCCCGCTGCAGCATATCGGCAGGCGGTGTACTGGCTGCCGCTGGCTGCGCACGCTCGTCAAGGCCATCTGCTATCGATGCTGGCGTCGTCTGTACGGAAGGCGTTACAAGCGGGCTGGCTGACTGAGGTGTGGCGATGGAAGGCGCTGGAGTATGCTGAGGAACAGGCCTGGGCTCCGGGAGCGGATCAAGCTTAGGCTCAACAACGATCTTCCTGGGAATAAATACGGGCGATGTTGGCTGCAGTAATTGCAGCCACACCCGATTGTCGGGCACTGCGGGTATCTGTGACGGCCGGGTGAATATCCAAAGCAGCCCCAGATGCAGCAATACAACGACTGCGATACGGAACACGGCCTGACGCGGCCAGCCTTCTCCTCTATCGCCAAATACGACCGGGCTTACCGTGGAGAACAGCTTCATTAATGGTCCGGGTTTGACTGAAGATGATGCTGGATAGTATGGCATTTTCATTGAGGAAATACTATCCAATTATCACCTTCAAACTGTGAGGAGACAGTGCCATACCTGATATCAAGCAGGTCGAACTTCAACTGACGCCCCTTATCAATTGCGCTATAGTTGCATCCCATAACGCCATTGTCCGGAAACAGCCTGTCGTCTTGTGGCTACACGCACTCTGGCCTCGTGGAATTTTTTATTCATGCACGTACTTATGGTGCTTACCTCCTCACACCAAGGGAAATTATGAAGTTTGCAGTCCAAGCCATACTGGGTTTATCGCTGGCCTTCACCGCCCCCGCATTTGCCGCCAACACGGCGCCCGCAGCACCGCTTGTGGCATCCAACCACGCCCACGTTCAAGCCGTGCAGGATCTGCTGGCTGCGATGCAGATTGAAAAGATATTAAAAGGCGTGGCCGCCCGCAGCCGCTACCCGACTGAAGCACAGAAGCAGGCCATATTCGCCAAGCTCGACAAAATTCCGCCGGCAGAGGTTTATCAGCGTCTGGCGCCAAAGTTGACGAGTGCCATTTCCGTGGACACCGCAACCGAGATGTCCCGTTTCTATAACACCGCTTACGGCAAGCAAGTCATCTACAAGAAGTACAACTCCGGCGCGCAGATCATGATGCCGGGCATGACGGTGGCCGTTGCACCGGAAGAAAAGAAGGAGCGCAAGCGCGCCGCCTATGTCAAGGCAAGCAAGGAACTGGCCGATGCAGAACCGGCAATCGAGCACGAAGCGTTCAAGCTGCTGCAAGTGATTAACAAGGAAAAGCGGTAAAGCGACCGGCCGATGCGTCTTCCTCTAGCGCATCGGCAGCTACATGCAGTTCACGGACTGAATTTTTATGCAACAATGGAATGGTATATCTGATCCTGGCTCAGCGCGCACCCATCACTGCTGACATCTACCGGCTTTATATAAACTGCACGCGTCTCGATTAACTTTCCTTCACTCAAAGTTACTACACGATCGGCCGAATCAATTGTTTCTTTACGATGAGCTATCATGATACGCATTAGTTTCTGTTGCTGCAGCACTTGATTCACTTTTTGTTCGTTATCTACATCGAGATGACTCGTTGCCTCGTCTAATGCGAGTATCTTCGGTTTTTTATAGAGTGCCCGGGCCAATAAAACACGTTGTTTTTGCCCACCAGAAAGACTAGTCCCCATATCTCCGACCAAGGTATGATACCCCATCGGCATGGCTATAATTTCGTCGTGTATTGCAGCTAGTCTAGAACAGCTTTCCACCTTTTCCTGCGTCATTTGTGGATCAAAGAAACTGATATTATCCCGTATCGATCCAGCCAGTAATACATCATCTTGCATGACAGTTCCCACAAGCTGGCGATATGAACGCAAAGATAGCTGGCTCAAAGGTAATCCCCCGACTAAAACTTCACCTTCGGTTGCCGCGAGCAAACCCAGAATAATTTTACAAAGAGTCGTTTTTCCACTGCCACTAGGACCAACAATTGCAATACTTTGGCCTGCTGGAATCGTAAGGTTTACCCCATCAAGAACATAAGGTTCTCCTTCTGCATACCTGAAGCGAATATCTTTTAAAGTTATTGTCGCATCAATGCCTGACAAATCACTTTCAGGTGCAGTTTCCACTTCGGATCTCTCAAGAACAATATCAGCAAGCCGCTCTGTATGCATCTCAAGTACTTTAACATTAAAGAAAAGATCAATCAGGTTAAAAATCCTTCCAGAAAATGTCGATGAATAACTTGCAAACGCCATTAGCATACCAATTGTTAGTGTATTAGATATTACCTGTCCAGCCCCAAAATAAAATACACCCAGACTTTGAGCACCGAATATGGCAGTATTACTTAATTTAAAAAAAACTGCGAGTTTTTGTGTCTTGATATCCCGATTTTGAATATCCATTTTCAGATTAAGCCAATTAGCCAGACGTTGTTCCTCTCGTCCAAAAAGTTTAAGCGGCGTAATGGCACGTAATGTTTCTATGAAATGGCTATTTTCTTTTGAGGACAAAATAAGGCGTTCCTGTGAAGCTTCACGAAACGGAAGATAAAATACCCACCGCAAGGTGGCGTATATCACAATGGTTGCAATAATGAATGAAGATAGTAAAGGGCTATACAAGAGCATCATCACCATGGCAAGAAGAGCCATGACACTATCCAGTAAGCTCTCTACTAACAGATTGGTAAGCGTATTCTGTATTGTTCCCATACTGCCGAAACGGGAAACGATCTCGCCCAGATAGCGTTTTTCAAAATATGAAACTGGTAAGTTAGCAAGATGAGAGAAAACTCGGGCTCCCCATTGGAAACTAATGTCCATACTCCAACGCATCAAGAACCAACTTCGTGCTAGGGATATACCCGTTTGAATTACTATCATCAAGTTAAACCCGATGACTAGTACAGTCAATAACTCTCGATCAGCACTAAGAATAACATCATCGATAACGAACTGATTAAATATCGGTGCTGCAAGAACAAACATTTCAAGAGCAATCGCCAAAATAACAGCCTGTACAACTGCCCGACGTAATCCCATAAAGGGTCCACATAATACTCGAATAGCAATTTTTTTTGGAACAGGCTTCTGAGAAAAACTGGGCGTAGGAGTTAACTCCAGCGCAACCCCAGTGAAATGTTGCGATGCATCATCAAGAAAAATACAGCGCTCACCTACCGCTGGGTCGAGCAAAACAAGATTAATATTACCCCGAAAGTCTTTTGTTATTTTTTTCAATACTACAAAGTGATTGAGATCCCAGTGGAGTATGCAAGGTAGTTTTATTTTCGGAATTTCCGCCAGCTCGGCACGCAGGGGTCTGATAGATAAACTCAAAGCACTTGCATGCCTCATCAATTGAGCAAGAGTTATACCTTTTAAACTGACTGAAAATTTCTGACGAAGATCCGTAAGACTGGTGTGATGACCATAATAACTGGCAATCATGGCCAAGCAAGCTAGTCCACATTCGCTTGCCTCAGACTGCAACTGTATCCTCATTTGTTATTTTTCTTAATTAATTTAAACAAAATTGACTATTTTTAAAATCAAAAGTGAAATTATGGCCAGCAAAGAATTTTATTCCTAGTGTAACTTTAAAAGTATCATGAGAAAAAGGAGTTCGAACAATCGTATGAGGGGATGTTACTTTACTCAAGGAAATATTACCTTCGAATTCTTCTAGCGGTGTAGTGTTACCAGCCGTATCGATCGCGAGAATATTTAACATTTTTCCATTTTTCCATGGCATGATATCTTTCCCATGCAACAAGACATCGACATTGGCGCCGGTATCTATACGGGCTTTAAACCATTCATTATCAATCATGATATCCACTACCAATCCGGCGGGTATCCGATTTTTATCAAGCTCCATTTCCATGGTAGAGCAGTTATCTTTTTTATAATTTGATGAGTTAAACTTTATTACGCCTGAATGCAAATCGACGTTGACGGTGTCAAATCTGAGTAAAAAATCATAGCCAAATAATCCGACCGCATTGATATCTAATTTAGGCAATCCTTCTTTTCTCTTTGCCATCAAATTATTTATTTTAATATCTCCAATAGAAACTTCTTTTGCCGTCGAAAATGCAACAACATCGTTCTTCCCCAATGCCGAAGGACTATTAGCTGGAATATCCAATACATCCAATGTATCTGCCGCAACACTTCCCGCCGGTAAGCTCAGCGTGGCGCCAGTGTCAAAAATAACATCGACAGGCGCGTCATTAACAAGAATCCCAATAAAGACACGTGATTCGACAGCCATGTCTTTTGGTTCATTTTTTGTTCTGGAAGATTTATTTTTTATCTGAATTTGATATTTTTTATTAAAATGCCATGGATTTGTCGGCTTGAGTGATTCTAGTTTTTTTACCGCATCAAAATTTTGGCTTATACCATTTTTATTCGCATATTCTTGCATCCCATCTGCTTTCACCCTATGAGCATAAACTCCCGCATCCCCCAGGCCCATCGCCGGCGCTGCCCAAATAAGACGGCATTCTAAAGAGGGACATGGTGGTACTTCCTCCAATACATTGGACCATTGAAATTTTTTCAATCGCGACAATAATTGCTCTTCTTCTTTAGCGGCAAATGAAAAATTTGAAAAAACAAACAAAAATAAAAACAACAACGCCGACGTTTTATTTTTTATCATTTATTAATTTGTTTGAAAAATTACTTTAAAGTAAAAAATGAAAATCATATTGAAATATAAGACATATTTGGTGCTCAAGAAAAATCACACTCGAGCACCATCTCAATCACTTTTTAATCACGTTATTCATCGTCATCCGTTGTTATGAACATCTTTTTCTGATTGCCACCGCTGCCACCGCTGCCGCTGCCGCTGCCGCTGCCGGTGTCACTGCTATTATTTCCGCCATTGTTATTTCCGCCATTACTGCCACCATTATTAATAGTTATACAAGATGCCAATCCCCCGTTAGTAGTGACCTGAACACCGGCAATTGTTGCAGTAACATTACCACTGACCGCAATCGGAATTGTACCTGGAGGGCAGTTAGCCGACGAACCAGTCGGGCCCGAAGTTGCGCTTCCACCGCCCTTTACTGGCGTAGGAGCTGTCGGTCCACCACCACCAATCAGATCAAAAATTTCATTTTCGATTACATACATAATATCTAACCCCTTTACATTTTAAATATTGACATACCATTCGGCATGGATGATTTTCCGTCCTTGACTCAATTAACGGCACGGCCTTCGCATTCCTGGTTCAATAATTCCTGAACCTTCTCATTACGAATCTTTATATATTTTCCCTGATTTTTATTTTAGAAAAATAATTTTATATTACAATTGCGAATTTATTATTTTTAATGGAGCAAAAAAAATACCACAATATACGGTCGCAAAAATATGGCTATCTTTTTGCAATCGCAAGAATTGGCTCCGCAATCCATTCCCAAATTTTTCGCCGCTCTTGAACAATATCTGCTTCCAATGTCATCGCAGGCTTTAAATCTTGGATTTTTCCATATGCCAAGACGCCCTGCTGTTCCAACTTCACTTTAACTCGGTACAAACCCTCAGCGCCGCCGTATCCAGATGTGTTTCTTGATGCGTTACTTAATATGGTACTAGCCAAACTAGGGGGTAATTCATTTGGAGCAAATGGCGTCTTACTAATATCACCTACTATTCCCTTATAGAGGCCGAATTTTTCATAAGGAAATGCATGAAAACGTATTAACACAGTTTTCCCTGGCGAGATGAAACCTGCAGTACGACTTGGAACATAAAGTTGGGCTTCTAATAGCGACTTCCCCGATGAAGATGGAATAAGCATTGCTAGTGTTTGTCCAGTATTAACTACTTGACCGTGCTGACAAATAATTGTGGCTACAATACCTGTTTCTGGGGCTGTAATAAAATTAGACTTGCGATCATTGTTTTCTACGATCTGCTGCTCAAGATTCGCCAAGCTCCCCTCAAACTGAGCCTGTTCGCTTCCAATCGTGCGTGCCAGTGTCCGATCTTCATTAGCCAAATCCTGTATATTCTCTTGAATCTGTAAACGATCGCGCTTTAAACTAGAAAGATGTGAAACTGCATCAATCATATCTCCTTCTTTTTGTTGCAATTGAAGTCCTGAAATAAATCCATCGGTCTGCAATGTTTTATATTTTGACATGCTGGACTGTGCGAGATAAACGCGGCGTTCAGCCAATGTTATTTCCTGTTGAATCTGCGACATCTCAGATTCCAGTGTTTTTATTTTTTTTTGGATTGAATCTCGTTTTTCACTTAAATTAAGTAATGTGAGTCGAAGTTCTGCCTGCAGACTTATTTTTCGGCTGGATAATTGCTGAGCTACCAAAGCAGAGACCTCACCATGATCACTTTGTCGCTCCGTCGAAATCTCAAACAATGGTTGACCAGCCTTGACTTGTTCGCCTTCATTAACTAGAAATTTCATTACAACACCGCTACTTAATGCAAAAACACCAATATTTCCACCGACAGGTACAGTAATTCCTGTTACTCGATCTTTTCTTGTAACACTGCCACACGTTACATAAATAATAAATAAAAAAATAATTAATAAGGATATAGCTGTGGCTAGCCAACCCGAAATAGGTTGTGAAAGCCTGATTGCACCACGGCTGAGCTGATTCTGAGAAGAAGTTACCTCTGGCCTAAAAAAGAATATTTCCTGCTTTTTTTGATGCATGTAACTTATGCCCAAGAAAAAAATTTAATATATCAACTTAATAAGATATGAACATGGTGATATTTTTCAAATCTATTCTGATTGAAGTATTGCAAATAGAAACCCAATTTGACAATGAACAAAATATTACAAATTGGCAATGTCATATTTTTACACGCACCGAAATTGTTAATTACGAAATTTAATTGATATTATGACCATTATTTTTTTAGATATACAAATGTGAAAAACTTAAAACTTAAAATTTTATTTAGCAAAAACAAATGAACCATCGAAGATTCCAATAGTTTTTTTAATTTACCTAATTTTTTATTCTCAAGCCCACGTTTCCCCTGGAACCAATTAAAGAACAAACTATCAGGCCATTGTCTAAGCCGTTAAACGTTGTTTTTTGGGGATGGGAGCGATGCATTCGACTTAGAACGTCTAACAGCCGACCTTGCCGTGATCGGTGGAATTGGGTCTTGAGGACGAACGGGATGCAGATAAAGGCGGCACGCTCGTCAGTGCGAGCACGTCCGCCTTTGGGGAAGGGACTTGTGCTGGTAGCAAAGGTTGAATCAGCGCCCACAAGTCGTCAGGAAGAAGTGCTTTGGCCATGGTGCGGCTCCCGAAAACAATGTCAGGTGGGTTTGACCAGCTTCGGGGCCGTTTGTTTCTCTGAAATACGTTTTGTTAGGCGTTTTAAAAGGAACGCTAAGGCTACTGCACTTTCGCTCACCAGCCCCTAGAAAACATACCTTGCACTAATAAGAAAATTTAGTGCGGATTTCAAGTCGCTGGTATCAATATCAAAGTCCGATATCGCCTGCGGATTTATTCGACCACACCATTAAGCTATAGGGAAAACACAAGCCGCGGCATCGCGATGTGGAAGTCGAGTGGCCTGCTCGAGTAGAAAGCTACGGAAATTGCTGGTCAAGCTGCCAGAGTGCGCAGCGGGTACATTCATGGAGATGCATGCCAATACAACTAAGATAGAAGCCATATGCACGCATCTTCGTCCGGTATAGAGCAGTGATGCAGAAAGTCGGAAGAGCTGCTGGTTTTCCCCAAGAGAGGCGCTTAAGACAGCGTTACTGACCGATTTCCCGCAAGCCCTCACTATTAAATCAAAGCTCACATGCCTTCAACACCAGCCCCGCATATCGCTCACCCATACGCCGGTGCGTGGCCGCATCCGGGTGCAAATTATCCGGCAGCGGCAATTCTTGCGCGTCAGCCTCGCCATACAGTTCACGGCCATCGAGGTAAAACAGATGCGCATCGTCCACCGCGCGTAGCTTGACGATTTTTTCCAGCTCGGCGCGGATCACGTTGAGGGTCAGTTTGCCTGCTGCCCGTTCGGCCGGGTTTCCGGCGGCGTAGAAACTTAGTTTGCCGCTGCTGAGCGCGCTCATATCGGGCAGGCTGGGGCCCGGCGTGTCTTCGTGGACCGGGCACAGGATAGGCGAAATGATATGCAGCGGCGTGTTTGGGTGGCCTTCGCGGATGGTGTCGATGAAGCCATGCACGGCCGGGCCGAAGGCGCGCAAGCGCATCACGTCCAGGTTGACCAGGTTGATGCCGAGCTTGATGCTGATCAGGTCAGCCCTGGTATCGCGGATCACGCGGGCGACAAAAGGGTCGAGCAGCGCGCTGCCGCCGAAGCCCAGGTTGATCAGCTCCACCTTGCTTTGCGCGGCCGCAATCGCTGGCCAGGTGGTGCTGGGGCTGGCTGCGTCCGTACCATGGCTGATCGAGCTGCCGTGGTGCAGCCAGACCTTGCGGCCGTCGTCCGCGATCGGTGCTATCGGCGCATCGGTGCGCAGCGCCAGCAGCTCCGTCGCCTCGTTATAAGGCAGCCAGAGTTCGATGCGCTTTTCATAGTTCGGCAAACCGTCAAAGCGCACTGTGCCGGCCGGGCCGGTCTCCGTTTTCATGGAACCGGCTGACATGTCGATGGTCATGACCTTGCCACCGCTGACGCTCTGTTGCGCCACCAGCTGACCATCGACGATCAAGTCATACAGGCCATCCGGGCGCGCAGGCGCGCCCACATACACGCGGCGCGTACAGACGGCATCGAGTTCGATCACGGTCGCTTCGCTGCGAAACACGAGGCGCACGCCGGCTGGCTGGGCTTCCACCATCGCCAGTTGCGGGTCGCTGCACTGCTGGCGCGCCCATGCAGGCAAGCGATGCGGCAGCACGCCCTGTGCGGTCGTTTCCAGCTCGATGGCGCCGCGTAAGATATCGGTGGTGATGGGATGGTTTTGCATGCTGCCTGCCTGTGAAAAATCAAATAAAAAAAATGCCTGCGATTGCGCAGGCATTATAACTTTCCATCGGCAGGCCAGCTGGCAGCCTCAATAATCAAGCGAATACGTCAGGCCGATGCTGCGCCCACGGCCACGGTAGTCGAGCGCCTGGGCGGCGATCAGGCTGCCGTACAGGATTTTGGAACGCTGGCCCCAGGTCGTCGTATAGTCGCGGTCCAGCAGGTTTTGCACACCAAAACTCAATGCCCCTTTCGGCAGCTGGTAGGCTCCCAGCAAGTCGAACAGGGCATAACCGGTCAGACGCTTGCCGCTGGCGTCAGCCACTGCGAATACCTGCGTGCCCTGCAGGCGCAGCGCCAGCGATGACTGCTTCCAGCCCACATAGGAAGTCAGTTTCGATGGGCTCGACACCGTCACGTCGCGCTTGTTCCAGTCGCCATTGCTTTGCTGCTGCGTAATGATGGCCAGCCAGTTGGCGCCGGCATCCCAGTGTTCATCCAGCGTGTAATTGAGCTGGCCTTCCAGGCCGATATTGCGCACCTTCTGATTGACCACGCTGATGTCGAACGTGCTGCGGTTGACTTCGATCGCCTTGTCCGACTGCGAATAAAACAGCGCTACCTGGGCCGACAAAGGCCCGCCGCGATGGCGCCAGCCTGCTTCCAGCTGGCGCGTCTTGATGCCGCTCATGGGCGAGCCGCTGACGTTGATGGAGTTGAGCAGATTCCAGCTGCCGGCCGCACCGCCCACCAGCGCGTAATTGCCCTGGCCGTAGTATTTGGCCGGGTCGGCCAGTTCAAAGCCTTCCGAATAATTGGTCCACAACTGCTGTTGCGGCGACAGCTTGTACAGCAGCCCGCCATTGAACAGGGTGACGTCGTAGTGGTTTTTACCACCGGGGATGGCTTGCGCCGAACGGCCGATGCCGACAGCGATCAGGCGCTGCTGCGCCGCCTGCACGAAGTCATCGACTTCAATATTGGCGCGCTGGTGGCGCAGACCAGCCGACAGCGACAACACGTCGCTGATGCGCCAGTCAAGCTGGCCATACAGCGCATAGATATCCGTCTTGAAGCCAGGGTAGCGGCCCAGCTCTGCAATCTGGTTGAACACCAGGCCACCGCTTTGCAGCGCTTGCGCCGTGTTGAACAAGACTTGATTGCCTTCGAATTTCTCGTGGTCGTAATCGAGACCATACGTCAGTTTTACCGCATCGAACTGCTTGGCTAAGACGGCTTTCAAGCCCGAAGTATCCGTATTCTGGCGCGAGGCGGCATAGTTCAGCGAGCGGCCAGGCACGCCACCGGCCACAAAATTGTCGATGCCGGGGAACGGGTAAAAGTCCAGATTTTCACTGCGCGTATAGGCTTGCAGATAAAAGTCCTGGCCGCCCGGCACATTGGCCGCATGGTAGTCCACCGACAGCATATGACGCTTGGTGCGCGGTTTGACTCTAGACGAAAAACCATCGCGGATATCGAGCAGCGCCGGATTGACGGGCGCCGCCGTCAGCTGGATCGCGCCGCCCAGATTCGGTCCCAGGTAGAGAGCCTTGCCCGGCTGGAAACCCGAGTCGTACACCTGCGCCAGCAGTTTCAAATCCTGGCCGGGGGCCAGCTTGATATCGAGGTTGCCCAGCAGGTCGATCGACTGGTTGTATTGCAAATCGGTCTGGGTGATGTCCGGGATCACGGCCTTGCCATTGCCATCGTAGCTGGCGCCCGTCTTGCCATACACGAAACCGAGGCGGCCAAATACGCTGTCATTGCCGCCTGCGACCGATTGCGCCACATGCCAGTCCAGGTCATCGCCATTGTGCAAGCCACTGCGCGTACTCGCTTCGCTGGTGAAGGCCAGCGCGCCCGATGCTGCGCGCTTGGTGACGATGTTGATCACGCCACCGGTAGCATTGCCGCCATACAGGGCGCTGGCGCCAGACAGCACTTCGATACGCTCGATATTGAAGGGATCGATGGAGTCGAACTGGCGGCTCAGTGCGCGCGAGCCATTGAGCGATACGCCATCGATCATCACCAGCGCGCTGCGGCCGCGCAGGTTCTGGCCAAACGCCGTGCGGCCTTGCGGGCCGATATCGAGACCTGGCACCAGGTTGCCCAGCATTTCCTTCAGCGGTACGCCGGCGCGCGCCTGGGCGGCGATACTGTCGCTGCCGATGATCCAGGCCGTGCTGGGAATTTCCGTGATCTGGGTCGGCGTGCGCGCCCCCACTACCAGCACTTCGCTCAGCACGGGCGCGGCCACCACATGCGTCTGCGTTGCAGATGTAGCAGATGCAGCAGCGGCGCGCTGGATCAGGAAACTGCCACTGCCCTGCACCGCGGCGGCCAGGCCACTGCCTTGCAATATCGTCTCGAAACCCGATTGCAAGCTATGGCTGCCATTCAAGCCTGCCGATACCTGGCCCTGCGCCAGCGCCGGATCGAAGGCGACGATGACGTCGGCCTGCTGCGCGAATTTATTCAGTACGCTGCTCAAAGGACCGGCAGCGATGTTGTATTGCCTGTGTGCCGCTGCGGCAGCGACTGGCGCTTGCGCGTGGGCTGCCGGCGCCATGAAGAGCGTGGCGCCGGCGGCGCACAGCAGTGTGAGTCTGGCCGCCAGGCGCAGCGGGTGGAGGGTGTTTTTCGAGGTCATGTCGGTTCCTGTCGTTTCCTGTGGATGAGTGCATGCAATTGGCTCGCTACAGTAACCATGACGAAGCAGAACGGCGTAAGGACAGTACTGCGGTAAAAATAGTTGAATTATTTTTTCGGTTTCACGGCTACCACCGTCAGCAGCGGCGTGTAATGCTCGACCGTGATCGGCAGCAGCGCCTGCAAGGTCGTCAGGGTGCGGTCGCCATCGTCGAGCGCAAATACGCCGGAGACGCGCACTGCCTCCATTTGCGCCGCGTCGTAACGGAGCAGGCCACGGCGGTAGCGCGACAACTCGGCCAGCACTTCGGACAACGGCGCGTTGTCGGCCACCAGGCGGCCACGCACCCAGCTGGCAGCCTGCCCGGCATCGACAGCTTGCGGGGCACTGACGGCATCGGCGGTGATGCGCACGCGCTGGTCCGGCAAAACGGTGCGCGACACCTTGCCGTCGGTGCTGCCGACCCGCACCGACGATTCCAGCACCGTCACCACGGTGGCGCCAGCTTCCCGCCGCACCAGGTAGCGCGTGCCGAGCGCACGCGCCTCGCCGTCTGGCGTATGCACGGAGAACGGTTGCGATGCTGGGTCGGCAATGTGCGCCACTTGCACCAGCACTTCGCCGGCCAGCAAGTCAACGCGGCGCGCATGGCCGTCATAGCGGATGTTCACAGCGCTGCCGCTGTTCAAGGTCAGCGTGCTATGGTCGGCCAGTTCCACCACGCGCCGTTCGCCTGCCGCCGTGCGGTAATCGGCGTTCCAGTATCGGGCCTGCGGCCATTGCTCCAACATGCCACTGCCGGCCAGCAGCAGCGCTACGGTCAAGGCCAGCTTGATGACCTTGCGCCGTGGCCTGCGCTGGCCTTCCAGCGCAGCACGTGCAGGTTCGGCCGGCAAGCCGTCGAAACGCGCAAAGATGCCTTCCATACGGTGCGCCGCCAGCGCGTTTTGCGGATGCTG
>Ga0105854_1000835_pt1 | contig 13170 bp, 14 predicted proteins | sample OrgsoiDNA_201058_FD_89679 | JGI IMG/M metagenome (GOLD analysis project Ga0105854, IMG submission 89679) | Permafrost soil microbial communities from the Arctic, to analyse light accelerated degradation of dissolved organic matter (DOM) -... | ecosystem: Environmental > Terrestrial > Soil >... | reverse complement strand
CTCTTATCAAACAAGATTTAATTCGTTGATTTACCTGATTATTTATGGCGACGAAAAACTACTGTAGGAGCGGACTCGTCCGCGAAAGCGATGTCTCAGGCACGGAAGATATCGCCTGTGCCGTCGTCTTCGCGGACAAGTCCGCTCCTACAGAGGGCCGTGTTTGCTACGCGACAGCGCGGCGTCTGGACGACGGGGAATCTCCCAAGGAACGCGCCGAGCAGATAGGGTTGCTCCGAATACCAAATCCGCCGCTTTTTTCTTGCGTAAATCGAGGTCGCCAAATTTGTAGGAAGGAGATAAAGCGAAGAGCGGATTCGGTCGGGCGATGCGCATAACCAATCCATGACATTCGATGCATAGTATATCGCTACCAATAGCTAAATGAATTAACCGCTCAAGCCACTCGTGAATACGCACGGCGTCCTTGCTTGCCATCATCGATCTACCGAACTTTAGCGTACCCAATATTAAAGTTTGCACCGTTCCGGACTGAGGCTGGATGACCAACTGCATCTAATGATATGTATTTTTTGTCTAATCTAATTTATTTCAGTTGATTACCATGGCGACGCCCCCCTCTATTATTGATCTGAACTGGAGTTTTTCATGAGCGCTTTCAGCCCGACGCCCACCAATAGCGTCGACACTATATTGTCTTACCCGCGACTTGCCCTGCTGGGGCTACAGCATGTACTTGTCATGTATGCCAACGCCGTCGCACTTCCACTGATAATCGGGGGAGCTCTACATCTTTCAAAAGAGCAAATTGCCTTTCTTATCAACGCTGATCTGTTTGCATGTGGGATTGCGACCCTGATTCAAAGTGTAGGATGGGGACCGTTCGGCATTCGCTTACCTGTGATTATGGGTGTTACGGCGATTGCGATTCAACCACTACTCTCGATTGCTGGCATGCCTGATGTGGGGATCACGGGGTTGTACGGAGCGGTGATAGCCGGTGGAGTTTACGGGCTCCTTGTCGCGCCGTTTGTACATCGAGTAATCCGATTTTTTCCGCCTGTAGTCACTGGCACTATCTTGACAATGATTGGCATCGCCCTCATTCGTGTCGCGGTGGGTTGGGCAGGCGGCGGAGCGGGAAATGCAAATTTTGGAGCTCCCGCTACTGTAGCAGTTGCAGCTATTGTACTTTTGGCGGTACTGCTATTTGCACGTTTTGGTCGCGGACTGTTCGCTAATATCGCGGTGCTGTTGGGTATTGTTGTGGGTTATGCAATCAGTAGTTGGATGGGCTGGACTAGCCTACAAGGCCTGGGAGATGAACCGTGGGTGCGCTTGGTTACTCCATTGGCATTCGGCTGGCCGACCTTCCACCTCGTGCCTTGTCTAATCATGTGCCTGGTCATGACTGTCGTGTTCGTAGAAGCAACAGGGATGTTCTTCGCGCTCTCGGTTATGACGGGTAGACCTATCGACTCCATTGATATTAAGCGGGGGTTGCGTGCCGACGCTCTGGGCACGGTAATAGGTGGGCTGTTCAACACCTTCCCATACTTGTCGTACTCTCAGAACGTTGGGCTAGTAGCCCTGACTGGCGTACATAGCCGTTGGGTGTGTGCAAGTGCCGGAGTAATAATGTTGGTATTGGGACTGATTCCAAAAGTGGCTTTCATTGCGGCCTCAATTCCGCAGGTGGTTTTGGGTGGCGCATCGTTAGTGATGTTTGGTATGGTCGCAGCGACGGGAATACGGATCCTTTCTCAGGTTAAATACGATGGTGCCGGCAACCGCAACGCACTTATTGTCGCAGTCGCCCTCGGCGTTGGTCTGATTCCTATCGTCCAGCCCGGTTTCTTCAGTGCTATACCAGTCTCCCTGCAGCCTGTCTTCAAAGATCCGATCCTTCTTTCCGCGATTGCAGCGATAGTGTTGAATGCGTTAATGACCGGCCGGTCGAAGCCATCCGTTTTAGTCAGTGAGGAACGCAGTTCGACCTGAAACAATAGCCGCCTCGAGCATATCGAGGCGGTCCTGCCCCCAGAACGGTTCCTCTTTGTAGAAATAGAAAGGCGCTCCGAACAGTTGTCGGTTTATAGCCTCGGTCGTGAGCGACAGTTCACGGTCCTTCAATTCCTGCTCGTCAACCCTATCAAGTAAACGACGGCCATCAAGACCCGTTCTATTCGCTAAATCTATTAGCGTTTCAGAGTTAGCGATGTCTAACTCATCAGCCCAAACTGCCTTGAGCGCTGCATGCACGAACGGGCCAACATCTGCGCCTTCATCTAAAGCTGCGAGTAACAGTCGGTGCCCAACCGTGGGATCAGCCGGGTAGTGTTTTGGATGCAGCACGAGCGGGATATTGCGCCATTGTCGCCATCGTTGCATTTCTATCAGGCGGTATGATTGACGTTGAGTGGGTCGTTCTTTTACTGGCTTTCCGCCGCCCGCTGCGAAGACTGCCAGCAAATCAACAGGCTTGTAAATTATTTGGGCATTCGTTCGATTGGTCAGTGCTTGGAGCTCCAGGCTGCCGACGTAAGACCATAAGGAAATGAAGCTGAAGTAGTATTCAATGGTTGGTGTCTGCGATGTCATACCTAAGTCCTCGTGTCGGAATTCGCAAGACGAATTTCTTCTGGCTGAAGAGTTTGGTCAAGCGTTAAAGTATAGCTTTGCCTAGTCCAGGATGGGCCGTCGCAATATTGCGAACCTGGCGGAGTGCCGTAGGGGCCGCAAAATGATAACTCTGGATGCTTCCTCTCATATTGAACCTGGCTTTGATCTCAACTTTAAAGCCTCCACGTTAATCAACCGGATAGTTCCCACCCAGTCTCTGGGCTGCCATGCGAAGCATTTCAATTACGCGCTGCTTGGTTGCGGTAGTAAAACGGATAGCCGGCATTGCGACATTCAGTGCACCGATAGGGTAGCCGCTTTGTGAAAGAAGAGGCACGGCCACCCCAATTATTCCAGGGGTAAACTCTTCGTACGAGAAAGCAATTCCGGTTTTCCGCACTTCGTCCAATTGCACCGTTAAATCTTCAATGCTTTTTATCGTATTAGGTGTATGAGCTACGAACTGCGCAGTGCTCAGGTACTGCTCAAGGGCGGTGCTCGGCAAATGCGCGAGAATAGCTTTGCCGCCAGAGACTGCGTACAGAGGGGCCACGTCGCCTAATCGAAGGTGGTACATAAGTCGTTGTTCGCTGGAGACTGCCGCAACAACCTCCAGTTGATCCACCCTCAGTTGGTTGAGCGCACTGCTTTCCGCGGTTTGCGCCGTAAGCCATTGCAGAATAGGTTCCGCCTGCAATACCAGATCGCGAGCCTGGATTGATCGGCTAGCCAATCGGCCCAACGCAGACCCCAGGCAATAACCCTTGGACTGTGGGCGATACTCGACATAATTTCGAGTGATGAGATTTTTCATCAGTTTGGACAAACTCCCCTTCGGAATATCAAGCGCCTGTGCGATTTCCGCGTGCGACATCTCCCGCCCCCACCCCGCCAACAACTCAAACAGATCCAGCACTCGATCAGCCGACTTCACGACTCCAGCCTCTGGATTGACGCCCTCAATAATTGCTTTCATACGGCCTCCTGTTTCCATACGGAAATAGTATTGCCATTCCGTTCCCAATCGTCAACAACCAGTTGACTCAAATCGGAGACCTAAATACAAATGGAAACACGTTTCTAGATGACAACAAAAGCGAGCCACCCATGAATCAGCAATTACTTGATCGACTGACCATTCGCGAAACCCTGGATAACTGGGTCGTTTGGCGTGACTCGGGGGACTGGTCCCGATTCGCCACCGTATGGCATCCAGAAGGGAAAATGATGGCGACCTGGTTTCAGGGCTCGGCGACAGAGTTCATCCGGGTCAGCCAGGAAGGCTGGGCAAAAGGCGTCAGCATCCTGCATTTTCTTGGAGGTAGTTCGATTGACTTAAGTCCGTGCGGAACCCGAGCGATCGCCCAAACCAAAATGACCATATCCCAACGCGGGGATGTGGAAGGTGTTCTCTGCGATGTCGTATGCACGGGTCGCTTTTATGACTTTTTTCAAAAGGTGGGAGATCAGTGGCTGGTGCTGTTGCGCCAGCCGATTTATGAAAAAGATCGGGTCGATCCGGTGGCACCCGGCATTCGTCTGGAGTTGGAGCAAGACCTGCTTAACGCGTTCCCCGAAGGCTATCGTCACCTGGCCTACATCCAGACCCGCATCGGTTACACGGTCAAGCCTGACATGCCTGGCTTGCGTGGCGCCGAAGTCGAAGCGCTGTACCAGCGCGGCGCCAACTGGCTCGACGCGGCTGTTTTGTGATGAACCGTTTTATTTTCCAAGGGCAGCCAAACCGAGTGCTGTTCGGCCAAGGTGCACGACGCGAGATTCGTCAGGAACTCGAACGCATCGGTTGTCATACACCATTAATTCTTTGCACCCCTGGCCAGCTAGGCATGGCCCAGGAGGCTGCAAGCATCTTCGAAGGTAGCGCCCGCATTTTTAGTCAGGCGCAAATGCATACACCGGTGACCGTCACCGAACAGGCAATGCAGTTAATTGAAGAAAATACGTTTGATTGTCTTATCGCCGTCGGTGGAGGCTCGGCCATAGGGCTGGCCAAGGCAATCGCTTTGCGCACAGATTTACCCCAACTTGCGTTGCCTACGACCTATGCCGGTTCAGAAGTAACATCGGTCATTGGTGAAACATATGAAGGGCAAAAGCGTACTCAAAAAAGTCCAAAGATACTGCCGGAAATCGTTATTTATGACGCGGAGTTGACACTGGGGCTACCGATAGACTTCACCTTTACCAGTGCAATGAACGCGATTGCCCACGCGGTTGAAGCGCTTTACTCAATCAACGGTAATCCTGTTGTTTCATTGCTCGCGGAAGAAGGCATAAAAGCGTTCCTCAATGCGCTGCCAGTATTGATGAAAAATCCCGAAGATGTTGATGCCCGCGCCGAAGCACAGTACGGCGCTTGGCTCTGCGGTACTTGTTTGGGCAGTGTCGGAATGGCTTTGCACCATAAGGTGTGCCATGTGCTGGGAGGAACCTTCGGCCTACCTCACGCGCCTACTCACTCCGTCATGCTACCTCATGCATTGGCTTATACCGCGCCGGCCATACCGGAGGCCATCAGGCGGCTCCAGCGCTGCCTGAATCACGAAGAACCATGGACGGCGCTTTACCAACTGAATTTGGCATGGGCATCCCCCACTTCATTGGCCCAGTTAGGAATGCCCGAGTCAGGTATTCAACGAGCGGTAGAGCTAATAGAACAGGATGCCTATCAAAACCCGCAGCCAATGAACACAGAGGCGCTCACATGCATGTTGCTTCGTGCCTACACCGGCGCAGCACCTGTCATAGCCTGAGGACGTAGCGATGCGAAATTTCAACAACGAAAACCTGACCGGTGCAGTACTGGAGCGTTTGGATAACTGCACTACCCCTCGGGTCCGAGCCATCAGTGATGCGGTTGTCAGACACTTGCATGCGTTGGTACGCGAGGTGCGTCCTACTCAGGAGGAATGGCGTCAAGCAATAGACTTTTTGACTGACACCGGACACATGTGCTCTTCGACCCGGCAAGAGTTCATCCTTCTTTCGGACTCACTGGGCGTCTCAATGTTAGTAGATGCCCTCACCCACGCAACTTCCGACAGCAGCACTCCCACCACGGTCCTTGGTCCCTTCTATTTAAACGACAGTGAGAGATTACCCCTGGGAAGTGATATTGCCCGCACAGGTTCGGGTGAGCTTATGCATGTCGAAGGATCGGTCAGCAATGGGAACGGCGAACCCATTGCCAACGCGCAAGTTGAAGTTTGGCACGCTGATGGCGAAGGGTTTTACGACGTACAACTGTCAGAAGAGGAACATGCAAGAGATCGCCGGGCGATATTCCATACCGACGAGCATGGACGTTTCTGGTTTCGATCGCGAGTCCCGCTTTATTACCCTATTCCGTCGGACGGGCCGGTGGGGCGCATGCTCAAAGCACAAGGCCGTCACCCTTTTCGGCCCGCACATGTTCATTTCATGATCAGTGCGCCACACAGCGAGACACTGGTCACGCATCTGTTTCTTGATGCTGATCCGTTCCTGGATTCAGACGTTGTGTTCGGCGTTAAGGACGCGCTGATCAAGAAATTGCAATGGTACCCCGCGGGGCTCTCTCCCGCTGGACATCGCTTAGATGTCCCCATGCAGGTGCTGCATTACGATTTTGCATTAGCGAACGCCGTCGCAGAACGAACTTCAAGCGGACCTCGAGCAGCTGATTCGCAAAAAGCATCCACCACCGATGGCAGCATACCGTCGACGAACCAATGACCCACCCCTGACCTCCAGCCAACTAAAACAAAAGAGGGTCGAAAGTCATGAACACCACCTCACTGCTTGCCAGTGATAACACGATACCTACGAACGCAAACTGCAAGGATCACGCGAATTATCTGGACGTGCAGTGTTTTATCAATTCGCAACCTCTGAGCCGGTATCAGTGGCGAATCATGCTGTTGTGTTTTCTCATCGTTTTTCTTGACGGGCTGGATACAGCCGCGATGGGATTCATCATTCCAGCACTGAGTCAGGAGTGGGGCATTGATCGAGCCAGCCTGGGACCGGTCATGAGCGCTGCGCTGGTGGGCATGATCTTCGGAGCCTTGGGCTCCGGCCCATTGGCTGACCGTTTTGGACGCAAACATGTACTGGTACTGGCAACATTCATGTTCGGGGCGTTCAGCGTGGCGGCGGCATTCAGTACCTCTTTCAATCAGCTCGTAGCCTGGCGACTTCTGGCGGGTCTGGGATTAGGTGCAGCAATGCCCAATGCCACCACCCTATTATCGGAGTACACCCCCCAGCGCCTTCGTTCGCTGCTGGTTACCAGCATGTTTTGCGGGTTCAACTTGGGGATGGCGAGCGGCGGGCTCTTTTCTGCCTGGCTGATCCCCGCCTACGGCTGGCACAGTTTGCTGCTGGTAGGAGGACTGCTGCCGTTAGCGTTGACCGTAGTGCTTTGGTTGGCACTCCCTGAGTCAGCGAGTTACCTGGCGGTGCAAAACAAATCCACTGAACTGATTCGCAAAGTGTTGCTTCCCATTGGCGATGCAGTCCGTACGGCCAAAGGATTCTGTGTGGCGCAATCAGCCGGCGACAAAGGCCATGGAATGCTCAGGTTAGTGATGAGTGGACGCTATCGTGCGGGAACCTTGCTGCTGTGGTTCTCGAACTTCATGGGCCTGATGATCATTTACTTACTGACGTCGTGGTTACCGACACTGATGCGCGATAGCGGCTCCAGTGTGGAGCAGTCTGCAGTGATAGGGGCGTTGTTCCAACTGGGCGGCGTGTTCAGCGCAGTGGGTGTGGGTTGGGCAATAGATCGATATAACCCGCATAAGGTCATCGGGGCTTTTTATCTAATGGCCGGGGGCTTTGTCTGGCTTGTCGGACAAAGCATTCAGCAGTTACCTATGCTGGCAACCCTCGTGCTGGTGGCAGGCATGTGTGTTAATGGCGCTCAGTCGGCCATGCCATCGTTGGCGGCCCGTTTTTACCCCACCCAGGGACGTGCCACCGGGGTTTCCTGGATGCTGGGCATCGGTCGTTTTGGAGGCGTTACAGGAGCCTGGGCCGGGGCCACTCTGCTCGGTGCCGGGTGGGGATTCGAGCAGGTTCTCACCGCTCTTGTCGTGCCTGCCACACTCGCAACCATCGCCATCTTGATAAAGGGGCTCGTCAGCCACAGCGACGTGACGGAATGATCCGGTTGCGCTATCGAGTTGATGAGTCTGAAGTACTCAATTAACAAGCACTATAACCTCCTAAACTATCCCATAGGTGACAGACATGTTTTCAGATAATTTAGATTCACGCTTAAGGCAGGATGATATAGGTAAGTTAATTCTACGTCTTACCGTCGCCGGTCTGACGCTTATGCACGGAATATTCAAACTACAGAATGGAGTCTCTAATGTCGCCGACATGCTAGCCCATGATAACCTGCCAACGGCGATGGCCTATTTGGTGTACATCGGTGAAGTCTTCGGCCCGCTTCTGGTGATAGCCGGTTTTTATGCCCGCGTAGGCGCATTGCTAATGACCATCAGCATGCTGTTCGCGTTCGCATTGGCACATCCGGATCAGATCCTGAAACTCACTCCGATGGGTGGCTGGGCTATGGAACTCCAAGGGTTGCTGCTGTTCGGTTCTATGGCGATTGTTGCGCTGGGTGCTGGCCGCTTCAGCATAGGAGGGACAAAGGGCCGACTCAACTGATCGGTTCGCAAGTTTCGTAAAAACACACTAATACCTTCCTCCGTATCCACTTCTTTTTCTGCTCGGTAAAGCGGAGGGAGCTTTCTCATCTCAAAAAAGCAATCTTCAACAAGGAAAATAAAAAATGAAGAAAGTAATTTGCTTCTATCGTTGCTCTTTCTTAATTGTCCTCGGCGTGGTGGGGGGCGTGATGAGCAGCACTGTGCAGGCGGAGTTCCTCGATGACGCCTCGGGTAAACTCACCTTGCGTAACTTTTACCTGGACCGCAATTATGTAGGCGACACGGAACAAGCCAGAGCCTCTGGGTGGACTCAGAGTTTTCTCCTCGATACCAAATCAGGTTTTACCGATGGGACGGTTGGGTTTGGTTTGGACGCACTGGGCTTACTGTCCGTTAAGCTGGATGGTGGCCGTGGCATGGGTGTCACTCAACTTCTGCCCGTCGATGCTGATAATGGTGCGCCCTCAACTTTTGGTCGTTTGGCATTGGCAGCCAAAGTTAAATTCTCAGAAACTGAACTCAAAGTAGGTGAATGGTCTCCGGTGCTGCCCATTCTCAGCAGTGACGATGGACGATCACTACCACAGACATTTCGAGGTGCCATGATCACATCAAAGGAAATCAATAACCTGACGCTATTTGGCGGACAGGTTCAGCGCAATAGCCAGCGTAACGACAGTAGCATGGAACCCTTGGCACTAAATGCGCTGCCTTCTATTGCTTCAGGCCGCTTCGACTTTGTTGGGGCTGAATATGCACTGGGCCCCAAAACCCGAATTGGGGCCTGGCATGCTAGCCTCGAGGATATCTATTACCAGAACTATGTACATCTATCGCATAGCCAAACCTTAAGTGAACTCAGTACCTTCACCACGGAACTGAACTATTACAGCGGGGGCGAGGCGGGTAGCGCCAAAGCGGGTAATCTCGACAATCGAACGGTTTCTGGATTGTTCGGACTTCATGTCGGACCACAAGGCATTTCCGTGGGGTTGCAAAAAGTCAGCGGCGACTCTGCGTGGATGAGGATCGCGGGTACGAACGGGAGCTTCCTGGCGAACAGCAGCTATCAAGGGTATTACGACAATCCTAATGAGCGGTCCTGGCAACTGCGTTATGACTTTAACTTTGTCGCTGTTGGCTTACCAGGATTTACGTTCATGACCCGCTACCTTGCGGGTGACGGGGTGAAGAGCGCGGCCACCGTAAACGGAACAGAGCGCCAACGCGACAGCGAACTGGCGTATGTTGTCCAGTCAGGAGCACTCAAGGGTCTCGACCTACGCTGGCGAAACTCGACGCTTCGGCGCAACTGGGGTAATACCGACAGCTACGATGAGAATCGTTTGATAGTGAGCTACCCGATTTCACTGTTCTAGCCATCCGAGGTTAGTAGCTCGTCCAATGTTTCTGCAAGAACAAGTTTTATCGTTCACGGGCCAAACGTTAAGGCAGCAAAGCGACTGACCGCTGTTGGCAAACGGGCGCTATACCAACGGACAAGGCTTGCTTCAGGGCGCCGCTTCAGATCGAACTGATCAGGTGTCGCCCACCGCCCCCTGCCAACCATCCGGCGCTGGGTAGTTTATTACGTTGATCACCGGGGCACTGGATCTGGCATTAATGCACTGCATTAGAGATCGGTAAGAATAGAGAGACCCAGAATCTGCGAGCGTATAACAGGAGCAGCATGATTAATTAAACCGTTCCGTCAAACAGGCGTCATTTTCACAATAATTGGCTTCTAAAAAATGCTCGCCTCAGCCGGCATATTAGAAGTCAGTTATTCCACCCCGGAGGTATACCATGTTCAACAGAGCTCTCAAAAACGAGTTGGCTGCTAGGACCACGGAGGTCGAAAATTACAAATCCTTGATCAATGCGCTTGATCGCTCCATGGCTGTGGTGGAGCTCAGCTTAGATGGCAAAGTTCTGAGGGTGAACCAGAATTTCCTAGCGACCATGGGGCATAGCGCTGAGCATATAGTTGGTATGTCCCACCGAGACTTTTGCTCCCCAGAGCTGGTACGCAGTAGCGAATATAGCGATTTCTGGAACGATCTACGGGCGGGTAAGTTTGTTTCCGGCACCTTTCAGCGGGTCAATGGACAAGGCCATAACGTGTGGCTTGAGGCAAGCTACAATCCTGTGCTCAATGAAGCCGGCCGCGTTCACAAGGTGGTCAAATACGCCTTGGACGTGACGGAGCAGATCATCAAAGACGCGGAATCAAGGGAAAAGCTGTCCGCGATTGACCGTGCAATGGCGGTAATCGAGTTCAACCTGGATGGGAGTGTTCTCACCGCAAACGAAAATTTTCTCACCGTCATGGGTTATTCCTTGAACGATTTGAAAGGCAAGTCTCACCGCATTTTCTGTGAACCGAGCTTAGTCAATAGCAGCGAATATATTAACTTCTGGCAACGCCTCAACGCAGGCGAGTTTTTCAGCGGGCAGTTCAAGCGCATTGGCAAAAATGGTCGAACCGTATGGCTGGAGGCGTCTTATAATCCAGTGTACGACGCGGAAGGTAAGCTTGCGAAGATCGTCAAATTCGCCAGCAACATCACCAAGCGGATCGAGAAAATAGAGGAGGATTCCTGTAGCGCTTCAAGGGCATACCACATCTCCGCGGAAACCGAGAGGGTCGCCGAACAGGGCGCCGAGGTTATTCAACAAACAGCCCGGGAAATGCGGATCATTGCAGATAACATTGGTACGTCCGCCCGACTGGTTGGCCACCTGGGGGATCGCTCTGAGCAGATCACTGCCATCGTCAACACCATCCGTGCTATCGCTGATCAGACCAACCTGCTGGCACTTAACGCAGCGATCGAGGCGGCAAGAGCAGGCGACCAAGGAAGGGGGTTCGCCGTGGTCGCCGACGAGGTACGCCAACTTGCCGGCCGCACCAGCCGCTCGACGGCGGAAATCGCCGAGATGATTGGCAAAGTTCTTTCGGAAACCAGGGATGCCGTATCCAGTATGAACACAACGCAGGATGTCGCTCAACGCGGCGTCACCCTTGCGGATCAGGCCGGGTTGGTGATACGGCAGATTCGAACTGGCACCAGTGATGCCGTCGAGGCAGTCAGCATGTTCGCTTCGAAACTGGATGAGTCCGAAGTCATACCTAAAACCATCAGCTAGGTTGGCGGATCTAGCGTGCGGCTTGTAACCGTCAAACGGGTTGCAAGCTATGCACTCGTTTAATGACGCAAGGCGTATTCCTCGAACGCTAACGCAGAATCTCAACGTTGATATTCGAGGAAGATGGCCGATGACCAGCACGCTGAACAAGAATCAGGTGGTCCGACGGCTGCCGCTGAATCTGCGGCGGGAACCCGTTTATCTTCTCGCCTGAGGAAAGCAGTGAGGCAAACCCTGCTAAATTCATTCGTTCCTCCGGCCGACCTGTAATCCGACTCGAACGAGAAGCGTCTATCAGCACAGCTTCCAGCTAATTCCCTGGCTGCGGTGCCGACGAATAGCAACAGGGTCATGCCCCCACCTTGCTTCTCTACTCTCCCTTTACTTCGCAGAAGGGGATGATTTCTATTGGCGGCGTCACCGTACAAAGTGGTTTGCGCCAGTAACCCACGCTATGCCATTGGCCGTGTTTGTACCCAACCTCGGGGTACGTACCAATATGGGTAAAGCCGAGCGTCTCATGGATACCTATGCTTCCTGCATTGGGTAAGGCGATGCCAGCATAGGCCGCATGAAAACCCTGTTTCTCAAGGAGCGGTAAAAGCCGCTGATAAAGCGCACGACCAATCCCTTTTCGGTGTAAGGCTGGATCGATATAAACGGTGACATCTACTGACCAGCGATAGGCCTCCCTGGCTCGATGCTGACTTGCGTAAGCGTATCCAACTACCTTGCCACCCATCTCTGCTACCAGATAGGGGTACGTTCGCAGTGTTACTGCAATTCGCTCCGCCATCTCGTCGATTGTCGGTGGTGCCAGCTCAAACGAGATGACGGTGTCCAAAACCATTGGCTCGTAGATAGCCTGGATGGCAGAGGCATCAGCAGGTGTTGCAACCCTTATGTTGTAATTCATGTTTTTCCTTGCTGTTCCCCGTAATGAACCGCGGCTAGTCTGGGCTGAACCATGCAAGGCATCAACCGAGATCAGAATTTCGCGTTAGATTCGTATATCACCATCTTGAAAAGCTTCACCACATCCGCGAATGGCAGCAAAGGTCGCGAGCGAAGAACCATTCATTGTTTTGAATATCGCTGCCAGCAGGAATACCCCAACCAAAATATGCGTGGTGCTGCCCGACGCGCTGAATGCCTGCTGGATCAGATCCTTGGGCAGCACCAAACCGAGGGCTTGGCCCGGCGCTGACGCACAGCCGATCGTGAACAGTAACGAACTGGTTCTACGCATCGCTTTGGACAGCAGATCTTGAACCTCCCCAGGCTTGCAGCTAACTGCGATCCACAGCGATGTGGCGATTAGGGCACCGGCTGGAGTAGTGAAAAACTCGATTACGGAGTGCTGGTTTTGGGGAATGACGTAGCCAGTAATCAGGAGTACGACAAATACAGCCAGAGGCAGAACTACCCTGATACCCTCATGCAAAGTGCACGAAACCTAAGCTTTTCCAAGGCAGATCAGATTTTTAACGTAAACCGTTTTTTCTCGCACTACCGCAGCAAGGTGATGAACGTAGGTCAGGTTGAGGCCATGTATAAAAAGCTGATTTTTAAACACAGGCATTCGAATGGCTCCGCATCGCTTCCAGCACACGATTGCAAACGATCTGATGAGATGGCTTTTATAGGAAAGTTTTTGGATTGGCTGAGATATCGCGGCGTCGACGACGGCCCCCAACTGCTCCTGGACAGGAAAAGCAGCATTTCGGAACAGCTGCAAAGCTCAAAAGGT
>Ga0105854_1000833_pt1 | contig 13188 bp, 11 predicted proteins | sample OrgsoiDNA_201058_FD_89679 | JGI IMG/M metagenome (GOLD analysis project Ga0105854, IMG submission 89679) | Permafrost soil microbial communities from the Arctic, to analyse light accelerated degradation of dissolved organic matter (DOM) -... | ecosystem: Environmental > Terrestrial > Soil >... | reverse complement strand
TGACGAGGCCCATCGCCTCGCGCACTTCCTCGTCGAGGATGTCGAGATACTCGCCCTCGGCGACGCGGACGAACTCCTCGTGATCGTGGTAGCCCTCCACCACTTCCTGCTGCAGGAACTCGTAGACCGACTTGTCGCGGGTCAGGGCCTCCAGCTCTTCGAGGACCGCTTGCGGCGTGAGGCAGCGATAGCTGTCGTTCTGCGCGGCGTTGCTGATGACCGTCTTGAGCTCTCGCGCAGAGGCGCCGCTCCGGCCTTCGTAGTTGGGATAGACGTCCGACTCGCGCCACAGATCTTGCAGATGCTTTTTCAGCTCGCGGGATTGATTTCCACCCAGCCGGTCGGGTGCGCGGCCATTGTCGTAGAGCCGCGCCTTTTCCAAGGGAGTGAGGTGGTCTGCGATCTTGCGCAGGTCGCCCTTGTAACGATCGCCGACGGGCTTCTTCAAGCGCGTGAGAACGGCCCACAGCGCGGCCACCCAGGTTGCATGGGGCGCGACGTGCTTTCCCACCGTCTCGCGCAACCGATGACAATAGACGCGCTCTTCTTCCTCCACTCTTCGCAGATAAGGAACGCGCACGAGCTCGATGCGGCCCTTGAAGGAAGCGAAGTCGCCCATCTCCTTGAAGGCCGAGAGGTGCTTTTCGTTGCTGCTGGAGAGCAGGATGGAATCCAGATGCAGCAGGAAGTGACTCATCCGGGCAATGCCGGTCTCGACGGTGCCCAAGAGATATTTGTAGTGCTCCAAAGGCCGCTTGAGCAGGTCGCTGAATTCAATTACGCCGCGATTGCCGGCAACCAATGGCCCGTAAGGCTCATAGAGTGACAAGTTCTGCAGGGCACCGGGCAATGCACCGTGGCTCTTGTCGGAAGTGACTTGCCGGTAGTCTGCGTCGACGGCCATCTGCGGCTCGACCGTGACCGCGCCGATCATGTACCTGCGTGAGACGTAGAAACGCTCGACCTGCACGTGCCGTAGAACTTTGAGCGCGTCGCCGTTGTAGCTCTGCAAAAGCGCGGCATAGATCTGGCGGCACTTGTGGCACAGCTCGCCTTCGAGCACGCCGGCGGCTAACTGAAACTCAGCCCCGGGCCTGCAGTGTTCGACCAGCAGCCGCTGGCGCTCTCCGCGCGGAATGAGGAAGAGCGGGTGGTCTTTCATCTCGCAAGCAATGCGCGCGTCGATCTGCTCGCCCTCGAGGTGCGCGCAACTCTCCACTTCGCCTGCGACCTGTTCGCCGAAGCCGATCGAACCTTTGATCAGCCGTTCGTTGGGGAAGATCCAGTTGAAGCGATAGACCGCGCCTTCCGGCTTGCGCGAATAGTCTTCCAGGGCGCGCTGCACGGCGCCCACAATCGAGCTCTTTGCCGAGCCATTCGGGCCATGCAGCAGGATGAGCTTGTTCACCCTGCCCGCTCGGACGAAAGAGTTCAGGACCCGATAGATGGCGTTCTGGACATCTTCCTGGCCAACGACCGGCGCCCCACCCTCGCCCTCCTGCAGGGCCGCAGCCGATTGATCGAACGGCCGGTCGAAGAGCTTGAAGCGCCGGACCGAGCCGGACGGTGCCGCAATCATCTCGGTGCCGTAGTGGTCGAAACAATCGCGGACGTATTGAGCTGAATCGCGCGCGTGCACCCGCGGCGCCTCGAAGAACGCCTCGACGTACTCCTGGAAGGTCAGGATCGTCTTGTTGCCCAGGAACGAGCGCTGCGCTTGCTCGCCAACGGACTTCAAGTAGCGGAGGGAATCCACCATGGTAGTCTAACACTCCGTGAGCAAGATCATCGGCATCGATCTCGGAACGACCAACAGCTGCGCCGCCATCGTCGAAAATGGCGCGGTGAAGCTGATCCCCTACAAGGGCGGTGACTTCATCATTCCGTCGATCTTTGCCATCGACGAAAAGGGAAACGAGCTGATCGGCCATGAGGCCAAGCGCCAGTGGCAGTTGAATCCGCGCAACACCGTGTATGCGGCCAAGCGGCTCGTCGGACGCGCCTACAACAGCGACGTCGTCGAATTGATGAAGAAGCAGGTCGCCTACGTGCTCAAGCCGGGCGAGCGCAACGACGTGGTGCTGGACGTCGGCAAGAAGAACTTCCGGCTGGCCGAGATCAGCGCGAAGATTTTGAACAAGATCCGCGTCGTCGCGCAGGACTACCTGCAAGAAAAGGTCTCGCGGGCGGTGGTGACGGTGCCTGCTTACTTCACCGATCGGCAGCGGCAGGCGGTGAAGGACGCCGGCAAGATGATCCAGCTGGAGGTGGTGCGGATCATCAACGAGCCCACCGCGGCCGCGCTGGCGTACGGCATCGGCAAGGGACTGCACGAGACCACGGTCATCTACGACCTGGGCGGCGGAACCTTCGACGTCTCGATCATTGAAATCCGCGACCGCGTCTTCGAGGTGAAGGCCACGGGCGGCGACATCTTCCTGGGCGGGCTCGATTTCGACCAGGCGATGATCGGGCACGTGCTCAAGGACTTCGAGAAGAAGCACGGCATCGATTTGTCGAGCGACCCGGTGGCCATGCAGCGCATCAAGGATCTGGCCGAGCGGGTCAAGATCGATCTTTCGTCGCGCGAGCAGGCGCCGTTCAGCATTCCGTTCGTGACCATGACGCCGCAGGGGCAGCCGCTCAACATCGACTTCGTCTTCACCCGCAAGCTGCTCGAGGAGCTGACGAAAGACTTGGTCGACCGCACGGTGACGATTCTCCAGCGGGTGATGCAAGACGCGGGACTCGACCCCAAGCAGGTGGATGAATTGCTGCTGGTGGGCGGCCAGACGCGCATGCCGTCGGTGCAGAAGCGGCTCACGGAGATCTTCGGCAAGGCGCCCAGCAAAGGCGTTCATCCCGACGAAGCGGTGGCCATCGGCGCGGCGCTCTATGCGAACTCGCTGGAGGACAACTCGGACCTCCGGCTGCAACTCCTCGACGTGATCCCGATGGCGATTGGACTGGAGAAGGCAGGCGGCGAGCTCCACACCGTCTTTACCCGCAATGCGGCCATCCCCAACGCCAAAGCGGTCGAGGCGACCACCAGCTACGACGGCCAGACCGAAGTGGCGATGCGCATCTTCCAGGGCGATGCGCCGCAGGTGGCGCAGAACGAGCTGCTGGGCGACTTTCTCTTCAGCGGCCTCAAGCCCGGGCCGGCAGGCTCGGCGCGGCTGGAGATCACCTTCGACGTCAACATCGAGGGCATCCTCACCATGTCGGCGCGGGACCTCGACACCGGCAAGCAGATGAAGACGACTGTCAGGGTCACGCAGCACTAGGTGCTCGTCTTCCGGCCGCAGGTCGAACGGATCGATGCCGCGGCGGTGCATGCGGCGGCGCCGGTGGCCGATCTGCACGTGCATCCGGCCCTGAACGCGTATTACTTGCGCCGCGATCTGGGGCGACAGCATCAGGGGCCGCGCGGCTGGAATCCTCTGCGCCAGCAGCTCGATCTGCCGCGCGCGCGGGCTGGCGGACTGCGGGTCTTGACCAACTGCGCCTATGCCCCGACGGTGCTGCCGGTGGGCCCGTTCCGCGCGGCGATGGGCGCGTTCGATGCGCTGGAGCAGCTCTGCGCCCGCAATCCGACGCTCGCGCAAGTCGCGGTCCGGCGGGGCGAGTTGGCGGGGATCTTGAGCAGCGGCAGGCTCGCCGTCATCCACGCGGCCGAAGGCGGACATCATCTGGAGCATTCGCTCGAGCGGCTCGAGCAGCTGGCCGCGCGTGGTCTGCGCTACCTGACGCTGACCCACTTCATCCACAACGGCATCGCTCAGCCGGCAAAGCTCCGTGGACGGTTCTTCTTCACCTTGCTGCGCGGACCGCCGGGCCTGACGAAGTTTGGCGCTCAGGTCGTCCGGCGCTGCGAAGAGCTGGGCGTGCTCGTGGACGTCACGCACTGTTCAGACCGCTCGTTCGCCGACGTGCTCGCGCTTGCCACGAAGCCGGTGCTCGCCACCCACACCGGCTTTCGCAAGTTCGCGCCGCTCGAGCGCAACCTCTCGGACGAGCAGCTGCGCCTCGTTGCCCGCAGCGGCGGCATGGTGGGTGTCATCTCCTGGCGGGATCTGCTGGGCGGACCTTCACTCGAGGCGATGATCGACTCCATCGTCCACGGCGCGCTCATCGCCGGAGTCGAGCATGTCGGCATCGGCACCGACTTCGACGGCTGGGTCTACAGCGCGGAAGGGATCCGCGACGCGCGCCACTATCCGGGCGTGACGGAGAAGCTGGCGCTGCGCGGATTCAGCGAGAGCGAGATGGTGGGGATTCTCGGCGGAAACTACCTGCGCGTGCTCGGCGAGTCTTTTCAAGCCTCGCGCAGCTGACGGGCGGGCTGGCGCAAGAACGAGAGCATCACCCTGCCGAGCGCGAGCCAGACACAGATGCGCGCGGCCCCTAGCGGTGCTCTTCTTCGTGATGATCCTTGTCTTCGCGATGCTCCGGATGCGGCTGAACCACAGGCTTCGGCGGCTGGCGCTGCGGCGTGACGACACGTTGCCGCTGCGGCTGCGTCACCACGCGCGGAGGCTGCGGTTGGGTCACGACCCGCGGCGGCTGCTCCTGCGGACGCGCCACTTCGCGCTGCGGCTGCTGGCCAGGGCGCTCGTTCCAGCGCTCTTGCGGAGCATCGGTGTGCACGGTCGGGCGTTGCGGCTGCCCATACGGCTGCACATAACGGTGCTCGCCCTCGGGCCTGTGCACCTCAACCGGACGAGTTACGACGACGGGAGCGGTGCGCGGCCTGAAGAACTGTACCGAGCCGCCGTTGACCTGCGTCCGCCGCGAGCCGCCGTCGGTGATGACCAAAGGCCGCACCGTGGTGCCCGTCACCCGGCCGATCGCGAGGGGCGCCGGACCCGCGCGCGGACCGCGATAGACCTGCGCGCTGTAAATGATTTCCTGCCGCCGCTGGAACGGCACCACATAGACGTGCGCCGGCTCCAAGAAGTGGCGCGTGTCGACCGCCACCCACTGCCGCGGCTGCTCGTAGACGAGGCCGCGCGGACCGAGCGGGCACCACGCCGCGTAGCCGTCGTTGTAGCGCCACGCGACCCACGCCGGCGCCCAGACCCGCCCCGGCAGCCAGCCCCAACCGCCGTCGTCGAGAACTGCCCAGCGCCCGTAGTGGTAGGTCGCCCAGCCAAAGGGCTCTTCGCTGATCCAGGCCCAGCCTGCGTCGGTCCAGGCCCAGCGGCCGTACAGGTACGGCTGCCATCCGGGCTGCACTCGCGTGGGGCGCCAGACGCGGCCGTACTGGGCGGTGTCTACCCAGACTCCGGAAGATGCGAGCGCCTGGTCGCCTTGGAAGTCATCAATGGTCGGACCCTGCTGTGGCTGGGGCGGCGGCTGGCCGTGGGTCGGATCGTACTGCGGCTGCGGGGGCTGACCGTATGGCTGCTGCGCGGGAGGCTGACCGCCATAAGGCTGCTGTTGGGGCGGAGGCTGTCCGTAAGGCTGCTGCGCGCCGGTGTTACCGTAGCCGTAGTCTTCGCCCTGTGGAGCCGGCGGCGCTTGGGGCGGCGGCTGCTGCTGGTTCCACGAATCGTCGTCGTCGCCCGGATATCTTTGGGCAAATGCAGGCGCTGCGAGGAGCAAGGCTGCGGCGGCGATAACGATGCGCTTCATGGTGAGCCTCCTACCAGTTGGACTACGGACTTTCGTCCGTGTTCAATTGAAGGTAGCGAGACCCACCGTCAAGCGCTCTTGCGATCCTTCTCGAAGGAGAGCGTCGGCTCCTCACCGCGAGCGATGACACCCTCGGTGATTTTGCACTCCTTGATGCTCTCCCGGTACGGAACGTCGTACTGGATGTCGAGCATGGAGTTCTCCATGATGGCGCGCAGGCCGCGGGCTCCGGCCTTGCGCCGCATCGCCTCGTGGGCGATGGCGCGCAGCGCTTCCTTGGTGAAGCTGAGCTTCACCCGCTCCATCTCGAAGAGCTTCTGGTACTGCTTGACCAGCGCGTTCTTCGGCTGGGTGAGGATGGTGACCAGATCCTCCTCGGTGAGATCGTCGAGCGTGGCCAGCATGGGCAAGCGGCCGACGAACTCCGGGATCATGCCAAACTTGATCAGGTCCGAAGGCTCGATCATGGTCAGCATCTCGCCGACGCCGCGGTTGTCCTTCGCTTGGATACTGGCGCCGAAGCCGAGGCCCTTCTCGCCCGCGCGGCGCTTGATGATGTTTTCGATGCCGTAGAACGCGCCTCCGCAGATGAAGAGGATGTTCGAGGTGTCGACCTGGACGTACTCCTGCTGGTTGTACTTCTTGCCGCCGCGCGGAGTGACGTTGGCGCGCGTGCCCTCGATGATCTTGAGCAGCGCCTGCTGCACTCCTTCGCCGCCGACATCGCGGGTGGGCGACGGGGTGTCTCCCTTGCGGGCGATCTTGTCGATCTCGTCGATGTAGACGATGCCGCGCGAGGCCTTCTCCACGTCGTAATCGGCGGCGTGGAGCAGGTTCTGGATGATGTTCTCGACGTCCTCTCCGACATAGCCTGCCTCGGTGAGCGAGGTGGCGTCAGCGATGCAGAAGGGCACGTTCAGGAAGCGTGCGAGCGATTGCGCGAGCAGCGTCTTGCCGGAGCCGGTGGGCCCGATGAGCAGGATGTTCGACTTCTGCAGCTCGACGTCGGCGTCGCCCTGCTGCCTTGCGGCCTGCATGCCGGGCCGCTGCCGCGCGGGCTTCTTCGAGTAGATGCGCTTGTAGTGGTTGTAGACCGCGACCGCGAGGATCTTCTTCGCGCGCTCCTGGCCGACCACGTAATCGTCGAGGAAGGTCTTGATCTCCATCGGCGCGGGCAGCGCGACCGCGGGACGGTTCTCCTCGCGCTCGCTCTCCTCAGCGATGATGTCGTTGCACAGCTTGATGCACTCGTCGCAGATGTAGACGGTGGGGCCAGCAATGAGCTTGCGGACTTCCCTCTGCCCCTTCCCGCAGAACGAGCATGAGAGATTGCCGTGGTGGCTGTCCTTGCGGCTCATGTCACCTCCTCCAAAAACAGAGTCTACTTGCGGGAGCGCCTGGCCGGCAACCGGCAAACCTGCGCTTTCGTACGCAAATCTATAGACCGGCCCTCTGACACGCCAAGAATCTCGCGCAAAAATCGACCGCGAGTGGCTGGTTGGACGCTGATCGAGGAGGAATGGTTGCCAAAGTACACTCTTCACGACACGATCTCCAACCATGGAACTCGATCTCCTCGTCGTGGGGGCTGGACCTGCCGGAATCTCCACCGCCGTCGAGGCTCGGGAGGCCGGGATCGGGGCAGATCGTATCGTCGTACTCGAGAAAGGGCCTGAGCACTCCTACGCAATCCGCAAGTTCTACCCGGACGGCAAGCGGGTGGACGCGGTCTACAAGGGCATTCCCGCCATCTCCGAAGGGCGTATCACGCTAGCCGACGGCAGCAAGCAGCAGACGCTCGATTTCCTTGGCGACACCATCCGCCAGTTCGAGCTCAACGTCCGCTACGACGAAGGCGTCGAGTACATCCGCAAGGTCTCTGGCGAGCAGAAGTTCGACATCAGCACCCCCAAGGGCGCCTATAGCGCGAAGGTGGCGGTCATCGCCATCGGCATCCTCGGCAAGCCGAACCTGCCGGACTACAAGATCCCCAGGAGCGAGCTGCGCGGCCGGGTGCACTGGGACGTGACCAGCGAAGCGCTTGCGGGCGAGCGAGCGCTCGTGGTGGGCGGCGGCGATTCGGCTGCGGACTTCGCGCACTACCTGGTCGCTCGCGGGTTCAAGGTCGACCTCTCCTACCGCAAGGCGGAGATCGCGCGCATGAACCAGATCAACCTCGCCGACATTCAAGGAATGGCCAAGGCCGGACGGCTCGAATTGCTCCTGCCGAGCGATGTCGTCCGCCTGGAAACCGCAGAAGGTTTTCCTGTCGCCGTGTTCGCGCAGGAGAATCTAGTAAAGCGGAGGTACGATCACATCGTTTATGCGCTGGGCGGCTCTACTCCCGGGGGCTTTCTGCAGGCGACCGGTCTCGAGCTTCAAGGCGGCGAGCCGACCTTGCGCGAAGGCGGGGAGACCTCAGTGCCGGGACTCTTTCTCGCGGGCGATCTGACGGCCGGCAAAAAGGGCGGCTCGATCATCAGCGCCTTCAACTCCGGGGTGGCGGCGATGCGGGTCATCTGCCGCGACTATCTAGACTGCCCGATTCCGCCTCGCCCCAAAGCCAGTTGAACTTCGCGCTCCTGCTCGCCTACGACGGGGCGGCTTTTCGCGGCTGGCAGAAGCAGCCCGGGCTGGAGACGGTGCAAGGGGCGCTCGAGGGCGCGCTGCGGGTGCTGCTCGAGAAGAAGCTGGTGGTGCACGGAGCGTCGCGGACTGACGCGGGAGTGCACGCGCTGGGACAGGTTTGTTCCTTTCGAACCTCGTCAGTCGATCCTTCGCAGCTCGTCTTGCCGGCTGGATTGCGCCTTCTGCGCTGGACGAAGGCGCCCGACTCGTTTCATGCGCGCGCGACTTCGGTGGGCAAGCGCTACCGCTACGAGATGGGACAGTTTGTACAGAAGGGCGATTGGGAGAGAGCCCGCGTCGCGCTGCAGGGTCTGGACGGCCTGGGTTCGCTGAGCGGGCTCGCCTCGCCTTCGAAGGATCATCGCCCTGCTCCTCCTCTGACTCGCTGGAGCCTGGACGACTCTGGGTCGCTCTTCGTGGAAGGAGCTGCGTTTCGCAAGCACCAGGTGCGAAACCTCGCCGGACATCTGGGAGCGGTGGCCTTGGGATACTCGACGCCCGAGAGCCTGCGCGAGCTGGCGCAGCTGCGGCGGCCGTGGAGGGGAGCGCGGGCTCCAGCGGGCAGCCTTATGCTGCTGGAAGTGCTCTACCCGGAAGGGAAGAATCCGTTCACGGAGCCCGCAGCTTCACCAAGCCAGCAGCCTCGTTGAGGCGGCCGGAGCGGAACGGCTCCAGGTCGAGCGCCACATATTGAAAACCTGCTTCTTGCAGCGCCCGCACCGCATCGCTTCGAACGCGCACCAGCTGCGCGAGCTCCGCCTCGCCAACTTCGATGCGCGCGATCTGACCGTGAAAGCGCACGCGAAACTCGCGCAGGCCCAGCGCGCGCAGCGCCATCTCGCTGCGAGCAAGTTGGATGAGCCGCTCGGCGGTGACTTCGGTTCCGTACGGAATGCGCGAGGAGAGGCACGGCTGCTGCGGCTTGTCCCAGGTGGCGAGGCCGATGGCGCGGCTCAGTTCGCGAATCTCGGCCTTGGTCAACCCTGCCTCCGCGAGCGGCTGCACCACTTGATGCTCGCCGGCAGCTGCAAGTCCCGGGCGGTAGTCTGTGAGCTCGTCGGCGTTGGTGCCCGAAACCACCGCGTTCAGTCCCAGCGCGCGCGCCTCGGCTTCGGCCAGCGTGTAGAGCTCGGTCTTGCAGTAGTAGCAGCGGTTGACCGGGTTCCGGGCGTAGCGCGGATCTTCCAACTCGTTGGAGCGCTTTTCGATGTGCCTCGCGCCGAGCTGCTTCGCCACCGCGCGCGCTCCTTCCAGCTCGTCAGGAGCGACGGCCGGTGAGAGCGCGGTGAAGGCAACGGCATTGTTGCCCAAGGCTTCGACCGCGAGCGCGAGCAGGAAGGCAGAGTCGACGCCCCCCGAGTAGGCTACGAGCGCGCTTTTCAGCCTGCGCAGCCGCTCGACCGCTTTCGCTCGTTTTGCGTGCACTTGACCACTCTAACGCTTGCGCTTGCCGCCGGCCGCGATGCGCGGACGCTCGACACTGGCGGTGCGTGCCGCTGCCGGCTTCTTGCTCGACGGAGCCGAGCGCTGTGCAGACTTGGCGCCCTTGGCCGGAGCAGTCTTCGCGGCCTTGGGCGCCGGCAGCTTCACGATCCGCGGCGTCGCACCCTTGGCTGCGGCTTTCTTCTCTACGGCGAGAGCTTTGGTTGCGGCCACGGCAGGAACTTTGGCAGCACCCTTTGCAGGAGCCTTGGGTGCTTCTGGCGGACGCTTGGACGGATTGGCGCGAGCCTGCACCTTGGGGCGGCCTTTGAGCGCGGCGACGTTGGGATCGAGCAGCCGCTGGGCGACCAACTGACCGAGCACGTGCTCGACCGCTTCATCGACGGTGTACTTGCTGGTGTCGATGACCACTTCGGGGTGCGTGGGCGGCTCGTAAGGCTCGGTGATGCCGACCAGGGTCTTCAGCTCGCCGGCGAGCGCCTTTTTGTACTTGCCGCTCTTGTCGCGGGCGATGAGCGTCTCAGTGGGGCACTCGACGAAGACTTCGGCAAAGCGGCCAATCTGCCGGCGCGCTTCATCGCGTGCCTCGCGATACGGACTCTCCACCGCCGATTGAACGATGATTCCGCCGCCCCGCGTCACCAAACGGCACAGCCAGGCCAGCTTGCGCACTTCGGCGTTGCGCTCATCCTTGGTGCCGGCGCGACCGACGCCGAGCATCTGTTCGACCTCCGCGCCGTCCAGGACGTCGAGCGTTTTACCGAGCCTTTTCATCCGGTTGGCGAGCCCTTGAGCGAGCGTCGACTTGCCCGCGCCGCTCATACCGGTGAACCAGACGGTGAATCCGCTCGATGGCGTCCCAAGGGTCATGGTTTGTGCGCGCTCCTGGAAAGGTGGCGCAAGATACTCGCGGGATGCCGATCTAGCAAGAAATATAAATGAGGGCGAAAATCACAAAGCAATTGATTAGCCTAATATGCTGTTATTTCTAATATTTCTTCTTCAAGGAAATTGTGGGACGACTCGTCCCAAGTATATAAACGCGCCGCGTCAGTGACTCCTTTGCGTATAGAGACGACCAGATAGCGGACGCCCGGCCAGAGCGGCTCGTCTGCGCCACCTAGTGCCATATCCCTGTCTTCCTTGGAAAAATAGGCGCCGACATCAGGGTGCGAGTGGACGATGGCGTAGAGCGTCCCACCCAGGCGTTCGTTTTCGTCCAGGGTGGAGAGCAGCGCTTTGGAATCCATAACATAACCATCTGCTTGGCTCCGCGAGCTTGTTTCCCGGCCCGTCGGCGATCCAGCGACATTTTCAATCGGCGCAAAGCGAAATGCGCCCTGCGCGTCTTGCAGCAGGAGGCCGCAGCACTCCGCGGGGTAGGCCTTTCGCGCGTGGGCCACGATGGCCGGAAGGGCTGCTTTCATGGCTTGCCCGGCGAAGGCGGCAGGTAGCGATCGGCGCGATCGGGAAAGAGCGTGACCACCACGCCTTCACGAAGCTCGCTCGCCACGCGCAGCGCTCCCTCGGCCGCGGCGCCGGCGCTGTGCCCGGCGAGCAAGCCTTCGTCGCGGATGAGCCGCTCCGCCATGTCCAAGCCTGCGTCGGTGTCGATCGCCAGCTTCTGCGTCAGCTCCTCTTCCTTATAGATGCGCGGAACGATGCTCGACGGCATGTGCTTGAGACCCTCCAGCCCGTGCATGGGTTCGGCGGGCTCGACCGCGATGACTTTGATATCCGGATTTTTCGCCCGCAGACCGCGGCCGGTGCCCATCACCGTGCCGCCGGTCCCGATGCCGAGCACCACGTGCGTCACGCGGCCTTCCGTCTGCCGCCAGATTTCTTCGGCCGTCCCGAGCAGGTGAGCGCGCGGGTTGGCTTCATTCGAGTATTGGTCGGCGTAGAACCACTTCGAAGGTTCTTCCTGCGCGAGCTTCCTCGCGAGGCGGATGGCGCCGTCCGACTGCTCCATCGGATCGCTGAAGATGACCTGTGCTCCAAAGGCCCGAGCGATGCGCTTGCGGGCCTCGCTCACGTTCGAGGGCATGACCAGCGCAACGGGAATCTGCAGCGCCGCGCCAATCCAGGCGTAGGCGATGCCGGTGTTGCCCGAGGTCGAGTCCAGAAGCGTGCGGCCGGGCAGGTCGCCGCGAGCGAGGGCCTCGCGAATGATCTGCAGCGCGGCACGGTCCTTCACGCTGCCGCCGGGATTGAACCACTCCAGCTTGGCGTGGATCTCCACTCCCGGCGGCTCGATGGTGCGCAGCCGCACGAGCGGCGTGTTGCCGACGGCTTGAACGAGCGAATCGAGGATCACGTCGCGAGCACCCGGCGCAGGACATCGATGGCGGCAAGCGCCCCGCCAGCAGCGCCTTCAGCGGCTGGAGAACAGACCATCTCGGCACGGTCCACCAGCTGCAGCCACGGTCCGAGAGCGAGCAGCTCGGCGCTCCAGGCGGGCTCGTCGACCTGCAGCCGCCCTACTCCGCTCGCCGCCAGATAGCATGCGGCCCAATGCGCGGCCGTGTCAGTGCCCTGGACCGTCACCGAGGCTTGCAGGACCTTCTCCTGATCGAAGCTGTCGAGCAGCAGGTGCCGCGAGTATCGCTCCTGCTGCGCGGGGCTTAGATGCACCCGCCGGCGATGGCCGGCACGATGGTCAAGCGATCGCCCTCCTTGAGCGCGGTCGAGAGGCCCTGGCCCGAGCGGACGTCTTCGTCGTTCTTGAAGAGGTTCACGTAGCGGCGCAGGCTGCCTTTGTCGTCGAGCAGCTTGTCCTTGATGCCGGGATACTTGCGCGACAACTCCTCGAGCGCGGCCTGGACAGTGGCGGCGTTCTCGACGGCAATCTCGGCAAGATTGGCGGTCAGGGGCCGCAGCGGCGCGGGGATCTTCACGGTTATGGGCATGTCGCTCTCCTTCTTCAGTACCTGCGCGGCGCGGGCCGCGCGTGGGGCTTGGATGCACGCGGGGCAATGAGGGTCGCGTGAAAATCGAAAAGGTCTGACGGAGCCGCTCCGGGCATCCCAGCGTTGCAGAACGCCGGTTTCAGGCCGGCCCTGCGAGACCAGCAGCGCCGCGCGCGCCATCTCGGCTCCGATCAGGCCGCAGAGCGGTGCCAGCACGCCAGCCTGGGCGCAAGTCGGGCCGTCCCGCGGGGGAGCCTCGAAGAGACAGCGCAAGCACGCGCTGCCCGTGACGACCGTGAGCAGCTGGCCCGTCCAGCCGACGGCCGCGCCATGGACGAGCGGAATGCCGCGGCGGACGCACTCGTCGTTGGCGAAGAAGCGAGTCGCGGCGTCGTCGGTGCCGTCCAGCATCAGATCGATGCCTTGCAGCAGCTCATTGGCGGTGGACTCCTCGAAGCGCGTCACTCGCGCCTCGGCATTGGAGATCTTGCGGGCCGCGGCGAGAGCCTTGGGTTGGCCGACGTCCGCGTCGTTGAAGAGGATCTGCCGGGGCAGGTTCGAACGCTCCACG
>Ga0105854_1000832_pt1 | contig 13191 bp, 11 predicted proteins | sample OrgsoiDNA_201058_FD_89679 | JGI IMG/M metagenome (GOLD analysis project Ga0105854, IMG submission 89679) | Permafrost soil microbial communities from the Arctic, to analyse light accelerated degradation of dissolved organic matter (DOM) -... | ecosystem: Environmental > Terrestrial > Soil >... | reverse complement strand
GGCCTGCTCATGCCGCAGCCGCTGCTGCTGGCCGATGAGCCGTTCGACGGCCTCGACCTGCGCCAGAGCCGCGACGTCGCCGCGGCGCTCCGCTCCTACGCGTCGGGCGGCCGGACGATGATCCTCTCGATTCATCAGCTGACGGACGCGGCGCGCGTGTGCGATCGCTTCGTCCTGCTGAGCGGCGGCGCCATTCGCGGCGAGGGCACGCTCGACCAGCTCTCGGCGCTGGCGACCGCACGCGGCGGCGCGGCGACGAGCGATCTCGAAGAGGTGTTCCTTGCGCTCACGTAAAGAAGGAACCGCGCCCTCCGCGGTTTCTTCTTTTTCGTGGCTGGTCGCGAAGGAGTATCGCGAGCTGGTGTCGTCGCGCGCGTGGTGGGTGCTGCTCCTCGCGATGGGACCGCTGGTCGGCGTCACCTTCATCAGCGCCGTGCGGACGTACGGCGAAGCGAGCGGGTTGAACGGGACGACGGCCGGCGTCGGCGAAGCGTTCTCGCCGCTCATCGGCATCTGGGCGCCGACGTTCAGCGCGTGCGAGGTCGCGGCGGTGTTCCTGCTGCCGTTCGTGGCGATCCGGCTGGTGGCCGGCGACCGCCAGAGCGGCGCGCTGAAAATCGAGATGCAGCACCCGATGTCCGCGTTCGCGCGCATGAGCGCGAAGGCGATCGTGCTGCTGGCCGGCTGGCTGGTGGCCTCGCTCGCGCCGCTCGCGGCTGTCGCGCTCTGGAAAAGCTACGGCGGCAGCGTGTACGCGCCGGAGCTGGCGACGGTGGCGTTCGGCCACGTGCTCAACGCCTGTCTGACGATTGCGCTCGCGTGCGCGGCCGCGGCCGTCACCGAGCATCCGTCGACGGCCGCGATCCTCACGCTCAGTGCGACCGTCGGCACCTGGATCCTCAACTTCGTCGCGGCGGTGGAAGGCGGCATCTGGGAACGCGCGGCCGGCTACACGCCGCCGGCGATGGTCGCCGGCTTCCAGCACGGCCTCATCCGCCTCGACGTCGTCCTCATCGCGTCGGTGTTCGCCATGGCGGGGCTCGCGCTGGCGGCGGTGTGGCTGCGGCTCGGCGTGCCGGTGCGGCGCCGCGTGCGCGAGTCGATCGCGCTCGGCGCGCTCGCCACCGGCGTGGTGTTCGCGTGCGCGTTCGTGTCGCCGAGCTGGGACACGTCGGAGAGCCGCACGAATTCGTTTCCCGAAGCGGACGAGGCGGTGCTCGGCCGCATTCGCGCGCCGCTGCGGATCGAAGTGCATCTGGCCCCCGAGGATCCGCGGCGCGCGGATCTGGACCGCAAGGCGATCGCGAAGCTCCGCCGCGTGATGCCGGTGGTGCAGGTGCAGTACATCTCGGCGACGTCGATCGGCCTCTTCGAACAGACGGCCCCGCACTACGGCGAAATCTGGTACGAGCTCGGCGGCCGCCGCGAGATGAGCCGCGTGACGACGGCCGAAGGCGCGCTCGAGACGATCTACGACCTGGCGGGCATCACGCCGCCGATCGAAAAGGACGAGGACATCTTTCGCGGGCACCCGCTCGCCGTCGCGCCGAAAGGCGCCGCTGCCGTGTTCTATGGCATCTGGCCGGCATTCATCGTCGTCAGCGCATTTCTCATACGCAGGAGACAGATATGACATTCACAGACGCCGGGTCCAAAAGGACCCGGCCTACGCTTGTCCTCGCGGTGCTGCTGGTCGCGTCGCTGCATGCGGCCGACGTCAAGGTCGATCTCAGCAAGGAAACGGTCGGCAAGCCGCCGGCGGCGTTCGAGCCGATGGTGGGCACGTGGCTCGTCGCGCAGGACGGCGCCGACAAGGTGATCATGGTCGACGGCCGCCCGTGGGTCGCGAGCAAGGACAACCCGACGAAGCTCCTGATCGAGAGCGCGCGCAAGTTGTACGGCACGTCGAACGAAGAGCTGATGGACAACGCGAAGCAGTTCGCGTACTTCCCGGTCGCGGTCCTGCGCAGCGTGGCGAACTTCACCAACGGCACCATCAGCGTGAAGTTCAAGACGATTGCCGGCGACGCCGATCGCGCGTCCGGCATCCTCTTCAACGTCAAGCCGAACGGCGACTGGCTGGCCGTCCGCTACAACGACACGGAGAACAACGTCGCGCTCTGGGAGTTCCACAACGGCATGCGGCGCAACATGCGCTTCAGCGATCGCGCCCACAAGTTCATGCTCGACCGCGCGGCGTGGCACGAGCTGAAGCTGACCATCGACGGCACCGACCTGAAGACCACGCTCGACGGAGAGCTCGCGCTCTCCTATACCCTCGGCAGCGAGCCCGGTCCCGGGCGTAACAACGCGCCGCCGAATCCGGATCTCGTGCCCGCGAACAACGCCGTCCTGCGCCCGCCCGTCATGGGCAAAGTGGGCGTGTGGGCCAAGACGGATACCACCAGCTATTTCAAAGACTACGTGGTGAGCCCGAAGTGAAAACACTAATCGCTCGGCTGAAGCCTTCGCGCTACATACTCGCGGCCCTGTTCATGGCCGGCGCCGTGCCGGCCCACGCGCAGTCGCCGAACACCTCGACGATTGTCGTCCTCGTCACCGACCAGTCGGGTGCGATGGTCACCGACGCGGCCGTCGTGGTGACGAACACCCAGACCGGTTCGGTGCGCGCAACGGTTTCCGGAAATGACGGCAGCGCCTCGATTCCGGCGTTGTCGCTGACCGGAACCTACACGGTCGGCGTGTCGAAGCAGGGATTCGGCAGCGAGGAGCGCGACGGCGTCTCGTTGCGCGCCGGCGAAACGGCGACGCTGCGGGTGAAGCTGCTCGTCGGATCGGAGAAGTCCGAGGTCACGGTCTATGGCACGGCGCAGGGCGTGCGCGCGGACGCGCAGATCGGCAAGGGTCTCGACAGCGCGCAGATCGACGAGACGCCGATCCTCGGCCGCAAGGTCAGCTCACTGCCGCTGCTGAACTCCGCGTTCCGGTCCGCCAAGGGCACCGGCGACCTCTTTGTCAACGCCACCTATTTCGCCACCGGCGCCGGCAGCCGGCGCACGACGACGTTCACGATCGACGGCGTGAACAACGACGAAGGCTGGGGCCGCCAGACGATGATGTCGACCGTGCCGCTCGGCGCGGTCCAGGAAATGACGACGTTGTCCAACGCGTTCTCCGCCGAGTTCGGCTGGACCGCCGGCCCTGCGGTGAGCATCGTCACCAAGTCGGGCACGAACCACGTGCACGGCGAGGGACTGTATATGGCCCGGCCCAGTGGCTGGCAGTCGAAGACGTTCGGGACCGACGGCTTCTGCGCACCGTCCGTTGCGACGTGTGTCACGCCGGCGACGCTCACGGCGATCAATCCCGCGGACGTGCCGGACGTGCTGAACCAGGTCTCCGGCACGATCGGCGCGCCGATCGTCAAGGACAAGACCTTCTTCTTCGCCACGGCCGACTACACGCGGCAGGACCGGACGACGTTCCTCTCGAACACGCTGCCGGCGTTCCTGCTGCCGCCGGACGGCAACCTCGCCTACACCGGCAACTACCGGCAGGGGCTCGTCAACGCGCGCATGGATCACAAGATCTCGCCCAGCCAGACGCTGATGCTGCGGATGAACGTCGATCACTTCTACGACACGAATCCGAATGACGCCGTCGGCGGCACGAGCGCGCCGAACGTCGCGCGGAAGTACACGCGCGGCGCCGTGACCGGCCAGGGCAATCTCACGTCGATCGTCGGACCGAATCTCGTCAACGAGGCGCGGCTCGCCTACCTGGACGGCGATCCGGTCACGCGCTGGGAGGCGCAGACGCTGTCGACCGCGTACACGCGCGCCGGGTCCGTGCCGTTCACGATCGGCCAGTCCCGCCTGACCGACACGTTCAGCCGGCAGGCGCAGTTCTCGGACACGCTGTCGTGGTCGCGCGGCAATCAGACCGTTCGCCTGGGCGGCAGCGTCGCGCGTCACATGTCGGGCGGCCAGGGCAACGAGCCCGGGTTCGCGGTGCTCGGCACGTTCACCTTCCTCAACACGACGACGGCGCCGTTCGATCAGCTGACGCTGGCCAACGTGCAGCAGTACACGCAGCCGATCAGCTACGGCATCACCACCTACAAGCTCAATCAGTGGCTGGCCGCCGGGTTCGCGCAGGACAGCATCCGCGTGAACAACGACCTCACGCTCGATCTCGGCCTCCGCTACGACGTGCAGACGTTGACCGACGCGAAAAACAACGTCGCGCCGCGTGTCGGCTTCGGCTGGCACCCCAACGGCGACGCGCGCACGGCGATCCGCGGCGGCTACGGGATGTACTACACGCAGATTCAATCCAACCTGGTCGCGGATTCGCTGACGAGCGGGCTCGACGGCTACACGAGCTATACGGCGACGCCGGGGCAGCTCGGCTTTCCGACCTGCCTGACGGGGTCCTGCCTGCCGCTCGCCTTCGATCCGCGGACGCTGCCGGCGTCGGAGCTGCCGGCCCGCAACATCACGCTCAGGGCCGGCGACGCGGCGTTCTACCGGACGCAGTTCGCGCAGTACGGATTGAACTTCGATCTGCTGCCGAACTATCCCGACAAGCTCGTGAACCCGCGCAGCCAGGTGGTCTCGATCGGCGCGGAGCGCGAAATCGCGAAGGGATGGTTCATCGGATCGGACTATGTGAAGCAGCACTGGACCGATCTCGATCGCACGATCGATCTGAACGCGCCGTCGATCTTCGATCGCACCGCTCCCGGCCAGGTCCGGAGCGTGGCGGCGGCCAATGCGACCCGTCCCATCCTGCCGGTCAACGGCGGCGTGCGCTCGGTCAACATGTTGATGAACCTCGGCGTCGCCGACTACGACGGCCTGCAGACGCAGTTCAGCTACCGCGGCAACTCGAAGATCTACGCGGCGGTCAGCTACACGCTGTCCAAGGCGACGAACACCACCGAGCCGGACGGCAACGGCATCGCGTCGAACGAGAGCATCATCTCGAGGCTGGGCGAGGTCGAACGCGGGCCGAGCGTGCTCGACCAGCGTCATCGGGCGGTGATCACGTTCACGTATCAGTTTCCGTACACCATCACGGCCGGCACCGTGACGCAGCTCGCGTCCTCCCGTCCGTTCAACGCGACGACGGGCGTGGACAACAACGGCGACGGTTCCAACAACGATCGTCCGGTGGTCGACGGTGTCGTCATCGGCAAGTCGACGTTCCGCGGCACGCCGACGCAGGATGTCGGGCTGTTCGTTGAGGGCCGGATCAAGCTGAGCGGCCGATCGGTCCTTCTCCGCCTGGAAGGATTCAACCTCCTCAACCATGCGAACCTGCTCGGGCGCGCGCAGACGACGTATGGCGATACCGGGACGGTGAACCCGACGTTTGGTCAGCTGGTCGCCGCGGGCACCGCGACCAACGCGCTCCCGGCGCTCGCGAACATCGATCCGCCGAGGATGTTCCAGTTCCAGGTACGGTTTGGGTTCTAGGAGCGGAGGGGACGGAGACAACGGGATCACACGGAGGAACAGAGGAACGGAGAAGAAAACAACAGAGAAGAAACAATTCTTTTCTGTTCCGCCTCCGTTGCTTCGTTTCTCTGTGTTAACCCGTTGACTCTGTACTCTCCGTCCGTCTCTTCGTCGAACGAGGATTGATCAGCCTTTTCACGCCATCCATCAAGCGCGGCACATTAAAGTTGATCAGCAGCCCCGCGGGACACTCTGTGAGGCCCATGTAGGTCAAGAGTTGCGCCTGGTGCACGGGTAAGATCGCCGCCACCGACTTCATTTCGACAACCACGAGATCTTCGACGATCAGATCGATCCGATAGCACGCCTCCATCGACATTCCTTTGTAGACAATTGGAATCGGTCGCTGCGCGACGAAGCGCAGCTTCCTTGCCGTCAACTCGTAGTGAAAGCAGTGCGTGTAAATCGACTCGAGCAGTCCTGGCCCCAGGTTTCGATGCACCTCGATGGCGGCGGCAATGATCCGGTGGGTGATGTCATTGAACTCTGAGGGATCGACTCGCATCTCGAGCGACGGTGCAAAAGGAAAGCCGAACAGAATCTCGAACGAATCAAAGTCTTACGGGCGATCGTGTTGCAGATTCTGCGACGACGCCAAACACCGGGATCGCGGTTGCTGCGACGCGCGGCGCAGCGTGCCAAACGGGCTGCAAGTTCATTGTTGACGCCGCGTCGCACCGGTTGGCACCGCAGCGGCAGTCAGACAGCAGCCGGCGTCCTGGTTGCTACGAAGCCTCCCGGTCTTTCGACGAACGTTGTCAGTCCGAACTCTTCGAACGCCCTACGAAGATGCAGCGTCAACTGGGCTCCAAAGATCTCCACCGCACTGTACGGAGGGTCGTGCGAATGCGAGCCCTGATGAAGATCAACGTCAGCGAGGATACTCGCTAGCCAAACCTCCGCGGTTGAGGACGCATCGACCTTGAAGGTCGTGACTCCATTCAGGTGCGTCTGTCCGGGATGCGCCGCCCAAACCTTCTTCGCTGCCGCTCGGTTTGGAGGAGTGTCAGCGATCCAGACGGGCATACGGTTCGCAAGTTCATCGAGCTGTTCCGCAAAATCGACACAGACCACCACGGCGACGACGTACGGGGATGACATGACCGTGTTATACGCCGATCCCATATGCCTGCGCGTTGTCTTGGGTGGTGTAAGACCGATTTCCGTTCGCCTTCGTTCCTTCGTTTTTCTGTGTGAACCCGTTCCCTCCGTAACCTCCGTTCCCGTTACCTCCGTCCCCTCCGTCCCCTCCGTCTGAACCGCATCACCGTCGCCCCCACCACCAGGAGCGCGCACGCCTCTACGTAAACCTTCTCCGCGTCGATGTAGTCGGGCGGATTGTTCTTTAACAGTGGATCGGCGGCAACGCCGTGGAAGAAGAAGACGGCCGCGGCGGCGTACGCCACGTAATGCAGCTGCTTCCAGCGATGCCGTCCGAAGACGCGGCGGAAATACGACGTCAGCACGACGAACGCGATCAAGTAGAACGCGATCGCGCCGAGCGTGCTCGGGAACGGCTGCACCGGCGACCAGATCGGCACGAAGACGTCGAACAGGCGGAAACGGACCTCCGAGGAGGTCAGCAGAATCAGCGGGTGCGTGAGGGCGGTGGCAAGCCCGAGATAGCCGAGCCAGTTGTGAAACGTGAACAGCTTGATCCATCGCTGCCGCGGCCACTGGCGGATCGGGTTGTAGCCGACCGACAACAGCAGGCCCATCAGAATCTGCGCCGTGAACATCCCCAGCGCGGTGAGGCCGACGACGGAGGAGATGTCGATCGCGGTAGGCACGGCGCGATTTTACTTGAACAGCCGTCCGGCTTCTTCCGCCGTCATGCTGCCGCCCGCGAGCGCGACGGCGTGCGCCAGCACCGGATCACGGCCGGCCGCCAGATCCGACGGCGTCGGCAGCACGATCTCGTCCGGCTCGACGCCGATCTTCTCGAGGCTCGCGCCGTCCGACATCCTCACGTCGCCGACCGTAATCTGCGTCGCGTAGAACACCATCGCGCCGACGCCCACCCTGTGCGGAAACACCCGCGACGTCATCACCGCGCCGGCGGTGCGATCCCCGAGGACGCTGCCGCGTCGTTCGATCTGCACGATGCGCGCGAACATCTCCGCCGCCGACGCGGAACGGCTGTCCACGAGCACGATCAACCGTCCCGCGAAGCCGCCCTTCGCCGGCTTCGCCACCTCGCGCGCCTCCTTGTCGCGGCGCCGTTCGTTCGCGACCACGACCTCGCGGTCGAAACAGCGGCTGACGAGCTCCCGCAGCGCGACGACCGCGCCGCCCCCGTTGCCGCGGAGATCGAGCACCAGCGTCTTGTAGCCGCGGGCCTTCTTGATCATCTCGTCCACGCGATCGGGATTGCCGAACATCGACATCCGCCACACCAGCGTGTCGGTGTCGACCGCCGCGCCGACGTCCCGCATCCGGTAGAAGAGCTCCTCGAACTCGGCGACGAGATCGCCGATCTCGGTCACCGGTTTGTTCTCCACGCGCGAGACGACGTCGAGCGTGCGCGTGGAACCGTCCGGCTTCATCACCGAGACGCGCTGCTGCGCCTGCGGCCGGATGAAGCGATAGAAATACGTGAGGCGCGAGAGATTGACGCGCCTGGGCGCGAACGTGTTCAGGAGCAGCACGCGATCGCCGACCGCCAGTCCCTTGGCTGCCGCGTCGCTTCGCGGATCCACTGACGTGACGAGCGGCACGTCGCCCACGATCGCCATCTGCCAGCCGTAGTCCGTCCGGGTCCTGCGGCTGGGCGGGATGAAGACGGTATGCGAGTCGTCGAACTGAAACAGGAGGTCGGAGAGGATCGCGAACGCGTCGGTGAGCGTGGAGGCGGTCTTGAGGTTCAGCTCGGCGCCGGCGAACGCCGACTTGAGATCGATGCCGTGGAAGGCGGGATCGTAGTAGTGCCTCTCGACATCCTCGCGCACCTGCTTGAGGATCGAGAAGAGGATCTCGCGGTCGCGAGAGGGAAGGCCAGGCTGCGCGACGAGTGAGACGAAACACAACCACGAAACCACGAAAACACGAAAGAGAACCAACCCGGCTCTCTGTTTCGTGTTTTCGTGTTTTCGTGGCGGCTGTTCTTTATCGCTGCGCGTCCGTCGTCCCTCGCGCACCGGCGTTCTTCACGTATTTGTCGAACCAGTTCAGCCGCTCCGCGATCACGTGGAGCAGCGTTTCGCGCGCCGCGTAGCAATGCGCCTCGTTCGGCAGGAGCACGAACCGGACCGTCGCGCCATGCCCCTTGAGCGCGGCGTAGAGGCGCTCCGAGTTGATCGGGAACGTGCCCGTGTTGTCGTCGACCTCGCCGTGCACGAGCTCGATCGGATCCTTGATCTTGTCCGCGTACCAGAACGGCGACATCTTCGCGTACAGATCCGGCACCTCCCAGAACGTGCGGCGCTCGCTCTGGAAACCGAACGGCGTCAGCGATCGGTTGTACGCGCCGCTCTCGGCGAAGCCGGCGCGAAAGAGACGCGAGTGGGCGAGCAGGTTCGCCGTCATGAACCCGCCGTAGCTGTGGCCGCCGACGCCGATGCGATCGCGATCGGCCACGCCCATCTCGACCACCTTGTCGATCGCCGCCTGTGCGCTGGCGACGAGCTGCTCGACGTACGTGTCGTTCGCCGTTTCCCCGGGCCCGATGATCGGCATCGTCGGGTTGTCGAAGATCGCGTAGCCCGAGAGCAGCAGGAACATGTGCGAGCCGCCGCGGATCGTCGTGAACTGATTCGGCGAGCCGGACACCTGGCTCGCGGAGTCGGCGTCGCCGAACTCGCGCGGATACGCCCACATGATCACCGGCACGTGCGTGCCCTGCTTGTAGCCCGGCGGAAGGTACAGCGTGCCCGAGAGCGTGACGCCGTCGTTGCGCTTGTACGTGACGTACTGCCGGAGGATGTCGCGCACCTGCGGCTGCGGATCCGTGAACGTCGTCACCGCCTTCTTCGCGTCCTTGCCGACGTCGCGTGAGTAGAAGTTCGGTGCATCCTTCTGCGTCTCGTAGCGCGTCAGGAACTTCGTCATCTCGTCGTTGAGCGGCGCGACGAACGACTCGAGCGATTCCGAGGAGGAGCGGAAAATCCGCTCGCTCTTCAGCGTCTTGATGTTCAGCTTGTCGAGGAACGGCCGGTCGCCTTCCGCCGACGCGCCCTCGCCGGCGACGTAGATGTAGTCGCCGGTCTGGATGATCGCGCCGCCACCACCGCCGCCGCGTCCGCCGCCGCCGCCGCGCCCGGCTGACCTCCCGCGCGTGATCGGCGAGCCCGGATCGTCGTACGCCGCATCCTGCTTGCGGTCCCACACCTTCCGCGGCGCCGCGCCCGGTTCCATGATCCAGGTGCGCGTCCGGCGCGAGGCGCGCTCGTTTTCGCTCAGCAGCGCGATGCCGGTGTCGGTGTAGGAGATGCCGCCGTAGCGCCACTCCGTCTTGGCGACCTCCGCCGGCTGACCGGTGAACGGCGCGGTGAGCGACACGACCTTGTCGCGGAACGGCACCTTGTTCTTGAGATCGCCACCGTCCAGCGCTTCGACCCAGAGGATCGTCGCCGGCTGATCGGGGCGCCAGCGGTAGCCGCGCGGGCCCGGCTCGACGCCCGTGAGCCCCGTGCCTTCACGCGACGGCTGATCCGCGATCTTTTTCGCGACGTCGCCCGCGCGCGTCCAGATCTCGACGTCCTCCGCGAACCCGTTCATCGGCACGGTGTGCGAGAACGGCTTCTTGACCCGCGTGAGCAGAAGGTACTGGCCGCCCGGCGCGGGCGTCACGTTGCCGAAGATCGCCGGCTTGCCGATGTTCGTCTTCGCGCCCGTCGCCGTGTTGATCGCGGCGAGCTGGCTCGTGAAGTAGTACTCGAACAGCGCGTCGTCGTGCGGCGACTTGAGGAGATCCTCGTACGTCGGCGCGGGCGCCGCCTTGCCGTAGTTCTCGTGGACGTCCGGCCCTGAGGGGATCATCGGTTCCACGGGCGCCGGTCCGCGTCCCGCTGGCACGAGCTCGCACACCATCGTCGCGTTGTCCTTGAGCCAGTCGCACGGGTCGCCGGTCGTCTCGTTGATCCGATCCGTGCCGGTGACAACCGCCCTGGCCGCGCCGGTCAGGCCGTCGGCGATCCACAACTCGATCGCTTCGTCCTTCGTGTTGAGGAACGAGAGGCGCGAGCCGTCGGGCGAGAAAGTGATGTGCGAGAGCCGCGCCTGCGGCGGCATCGTCACGCTCACTTCGCCGCCGCCGTCGAGCTTCTTCAGCGTGATCGAGTAAATGCCCGTGCCTGGCAGACCCGACGCGCGGTGCGGGCCGTTCGTCTTCGGGTTCACGCGCGAGCCGGCGAGCCGGTACATCGGCTGCGACAGCTCCGCGATCGTCGGGTAATTCCGCGCTTTCGTCAGCGCGACGACCTGCTTGTTGGGGCTGAGCAGCGTTTGCGGCAGCGGCTCGGCGTCAAACGCGTCGACGATCGCCTTTGGCGGCAGCACGTATTTCGGCGGATCGGACGCGGCCGGCACCTGCGCCAGGACGGCCGGGGCGGCGATGAGAGCCGAAAGCACGAGGACGCGGAATGGGCGGGTGAACATAAGACGCTCCTGACCGCGGATTGTAACCCCGCGCGTCAGCCGCTGTTCGAGATTGATTGCACGATGAGCTGGGCCGTGTCCGAACCAGATTTGCTCGCGGCGACCGCGAGGCGATGGCGCGGGGTCGGAGTGAACAGGCCGAATTGCCACGTTTTTGTATCGAGAGCCGGCGCGTCGAGAGAGACGCCGCCGTCCGGATCGATCGTGAAGGCGAGCGAGCTGAGCGACATCGCCATGCCGGCGCCGAGCGCCTTCACGAGCGCTTCTTTCAGCGTCCAGAGGTCGAAGAAGTAATCGCGCCGCGCGTCGGCGTGGAGCTGCGCCAGATGCGCGGCTTCCGCGGGCGCGAAGAAGCGCGCTGCGATGTCGGCGGTGTTCACGTCGCGATCCACGCACTCGACGTCGACGCCGACGTCACCTCCCGTCGTCACCGCGCACGCGACGCAGCCGCGCGTGTGCGACAGGCTGAACGATGCCTGGAAATCGCCCGCGTCGATCAGGAACGGTTTGCCGTTCGCGGTCTTGTCGAAGCGCCAGCCTTCGGGCGCGCGGCCGCCGTGGCGCGAGAGCGTGTGGCGCAACAGCGCGTGCGCGGCGGCGTAGTCGCGCGCGTCGCGCGCAAAGTGGAACCGGCCGTACTGCGCGCGCTCCTCGTCGGACAGCACGGACGCGGCGGCGGCGATCGCCGCGTCGTCGAGCGACGCAGTCCGCCGGAACCAGATGTGAACGTCGTGCGGCGATAGCAACGGAGCCATGTTAACCGGTCACTGTTTGGCTGCGGTCGACTCCTGCTGAAACACCGCCATCCATGTGCCGCCGTGGTTCGCCCAGACGGTCGTCGCGTCGACGACGGGCGGAAACGGCAGGCCCATGAACGAGCCTTTTTCGTCGAGCTTGTAGGTAACGAGCGCGGCGTTCGCGTCGATGGTGGCCACCTTCATGTCGGTCATCGTGTAGCTCTCCCACGAGAAGTTCGACTTCGGATCGGCGACCATCTTCACGAAGTCGTCCACGTTCATCGGCCGCTCGCCGATCGGCAGCGTCAGCGCGCGAACGGCGCCTCGGAGTTGTACGACACGTCCGCGATCCGGCCGTCGCCCAGGTCGAGCGCGGTGAGCGACTGCAGTACGTCGTTGAGCTGGGCCGTGTTGAAGTCGATGACGACCGACTGGCTGCCGCGTACGCGCCCGACGTGCTCGAAGTACCCGACGCCGTTCTTGTAGAGCACGACGCGGCGGACGGGGAGCTTCGTCAGCGGCCGACGCCGTCGCCGGAATGGCGGCACGCACCTGCGGGGCCGGCCCTTGCGCGCGCGACTTGGAGCAGGGCGATCGTGCAGACGAGGACGCTCAGTGCACATCGACGCTCTCAGACACCTCCAGAGAAACACACCGTATCGTCCGACTTGGAGCCGTGGGCTGCGGAAGAGCAAGCGAGGTGCCGGACGAGCCGGTTCGGTATCGACCTGAGCGGGTCAATGGCGACGCGAACGGTCAGGCGAAGAGACGGGTGTTGAACTTGTCGGCGCGGCTTGCACGGCGCCGGATCGGCGCGGCTCGTGCATAAGGGTCAGAAGGAGGAGCTCATGAAGCTCATCGGTGTCGTGTTAATCGTTCTCGGAGTGCTTGGGCTGGCGTTTGGCGGGTTTAACTACACCACGCGCGAACGGGTCGTCGATCTCGGACCGCTGAAGGTGGACGCCGACAAAGAGCACAGCCTGCCGATCGCGCCGATCGCCGGCGTGGCGGCACTGGTCGGCGGTATCGCGCTGGTGATGGTCGGCGGGAAGAGCCGGGCGTAGACCTTCTTCTTCGTTACGGCTTGGGACCGAAGACCTCGTCGATCGTCATCACCTTGATCGGCCCGAGGTTGAGCGCGCGGATGCCTGGCTCGATCACTTTCAGGTCGCCGACGATGACGACGGCGAGGTGGTCGGGCTTGATGTATTTCTGCGCGACGCGCTGGACGTCGGCGGCGGTGACGCCCTGGATGTTCTGCACGTACTTCGCGAAGTAGTCGTCCGGCAGGTGGAACACGAGCGCCTCTTCGATGCGGCGTGAGATGTCGCCGGTCGTTTCGAATCCGCCCGGGAAGCGCAGCGAGACGTAGTTCT
>Ga0105854_1000829_pt1 | contig 13207 bp, 9 predicted proteins | sample OrgsoiDNA_201058_FD_89679 | JGI IMG/M metagenome (GOLD analysis project Ga0105854, IMG submission 89679) | Permafrost soil microbial communities from the Arctic, to analyse light accelerated degradation of dissolved organic matter (DOM) -... | ecosystem: Environmental > Terrestrial > Soil >... | reverse complement strand
GGTATAGGTGATAGTCTTACCGTAGTTCGACAGGTAAATCAGCTTGTTCTCTTGCTCAAACGTTTCTAGCTGGCTATCCAGTCCGAATTTGGCGAGATACGTGCGTACTAGGACATGGTTTTGCGGCAGGCGCATGGCGCCACCTTCACCGTGCAAGCCCTGGGCAAAGGGCTCGGAAATCGTCTTGACGCGGCCGCCCACGCGCTGTGACGATTCCAGCAGCACAACCTCCATACCAGCGCGCTTCAGTTCGTACGCGGCGCTCAGTCCCGCGGGCCCGGCGCCGACAACCAACACCTTGCCGGACGCCTCGCCGCCCTGAAGACTGGCCAGGCCGTCATTGATGATTTTGGTAAACAGCGCGGCGAGCGGAACTTCCTCGTCTGGAATCTCGTTCGGGTCAATGCTGGCGCTGCGCGCAACGCCGAGCGCGCGGCCCAATGGATAGTGCAAGGCTGCGACAAAATCGTCAGTCGTCAATTTGGGCATTTTTTTCACGGAAATCTCCAGTTGTAAAATGAATATTGTGTTTTTGATTATCTACCGTGATTAGGTCCGGAAGTCTCTCCAAATGTAACTTGTGGTTTACAGACATCGGCAACAATCTGGTTTTGCCGTCGCGGGTGAGCTAATTACAGAACCGAGACGAGCGGTGTGGCACCGCTAAATGGACGCGACCAAGCCTGGTTTAGCCTGCGATAATTGATGCGATGGCGGAAGTGTGCAACCCAAGTAGTAGCCAGCGTTACGCCTTGCCTATGTGGGGATGCTTGCAGCAACTCTCCACTTGACCATAGCAGTATCTAAAGGTCTTTCCGGACTCGCTTAAGAGACCTCTAATACCAGGTACAGCATGAACTGCTCGGCGAAAGCACGCGCCATGTCGAACGGTTTCAGACGGTTCAATTTTTCGTTGGTAAGGTGATGCAACATCGGGCAACCCGGCAAAACAGCCACGTCTCAGTGCTGGGCCAGATATTGGTGGGTTGGGTTGATATCAGGCTCGTAGCACAAGGACTTAGATACGCCACTACGCAGGCTGGCGGGCCCGCACGGTTCCGTGCAACCTCCAAAGAACTCAAGCGTGAGGCAACCCCGTGATTGACCGGCCAAGCTCCGGTCTCGGATGCCATGCGTCGGACGGAGAGGACCGATATCGGTGGTTATATCGACTCCGCCGGAATGGCGCCAAGCTTTAGCGAGTGGGTAGCACCATCGCTGAGTTCAAATCAGGTGTGTACTAGCTACATGCCCGAGTAGAATGGGTTGGCCGACGATGAGGATGCCGGCCGATTGTACATCCGTCGCAGAGACGGTATAGGCGGCTTCGAGGTGGGGCATGACTGTCGCGCCTAAGTCGACGTGGAATAGCAGAGCTTTGGTGTAATTGATATTGCCGGCACTGCTTACGGTAATGATGTCCCCGGTTGGCGGTGTGGTGATAGGCATGGTGCTGTTGTAAGCTGATGCTGGCACAGCCGAGGCCACGCCGAGCGCCGGTGTCGTCGATGTATTTTGATTGCTGACGCTGAGCGTCGGTGTTTCTGCGCTGCCAATGGTGGCAATGTTACTTACTTGCAGAGCGGTGGTTGAGGCGATGGTGGGTGTGACGGAACTGATGGGAACGGCCTTGGGTGGGCCGTTGAAGTGGGCATTCAGCGCTGGCCCTGAGACATAGATTTCCGCAATTGCCTGCTGGAGCGGCGAGCCCGCGATGTGTTCGACTGGGATACTGATGCCGCTGAAATCAGACGAAGCAGCGACTATTGTGTGGACCTCGCGCGATGGACGGCCGGGTGCCAACGTATCGCCGCGGTCCGTCTCGAATTGTTGCGCGAAGCGGCGCATGATCGGTATCGATATCTCTCCGTCCACCGGTTCAGCAGCCAGTGTCACGCCGTGTCTATGTGGTACGACCGTGGCAGCTAAGTGGCCATCGGTCAGTGCTATCGGCGAATGGTCACCGTCGTTATCGGCCTGAAGCGCATCGACGTCGACATCCGGCCCATGTTTGACGAGCGAGTGTTTGTTGATCAACAGCGTGTAGATGGTAAGCAGGAGCAGGGGACTGACCATTTTTCGATAGCGTGCGACGGCGTCAGTGCCGCGCCGCGCAAGTATCGCGTAGTTGGTGTGTAGCGCACGAAGGCTTTCTTCTATGCCAGCATCGGCGCTGTCTCCATCAGCCTGTTCGACCGTCAAATCATAGGCGGCCGGGACGTTCCAGGTACACCAAACCGCCCGCAAAGCCAGAACGACACCGGCGGCCAGCGCGCTTAGCGCGGTGAACGGAAATGGGAAAAGTATATTTGCACTTGATTCAGGTAGCATTTGTGCAGCTACGAACATTCCTGCCGCAGCCCCCGACATCACACACAGCATAGCGAGCAACGCTTGCTGCACGCAGACCAACACCATGTTGCCGCCGAGCACGCGGTATAGCGCGATCGCGGGGCGCTGCGCCAGCAGCCGCGCCTCGCTAGATTTTGTATAGCTTGCACCGGCGGAGACGAGCATTAGCGGCACGGCGATGAAGAGGCACAGCGCCAGGCGTGCTAATGGCTCCGTTACCACATCGGCTGCGCCTGTCCATAGCAAGCCTTCGAGCCAGGCGCATAGCGAGATGGCAAACAAAGCTTCGACCAGGTCGGAGTACGAGCCAGCGACGCGCCGATAACAGGCCGACCAACGCTGAAATTGTCGCATCATGGTCCACATTTTGATTCGCCCTTAATCGCGATGGCGAGCATCTGCGATGATGCGGCCGGCGTCCAGTTGCAGCGTACGAGGCGCGTGTGCGGCCACGATCGCGTCCTGGCTGGCCAGGACCACAGTGGTACCGGCCCGGTGAAGTGTGCTTAACAACCGCATCGTTTGCGCCGTCTGATGCGCGTCGAGGTGTGCTGTCGGTTCATCGGCCAGCACCAAGGGCGGATCAGCAATAACGGCGCGGCAGATGGCGACGCATTGCTGTTGCCCCAGTGACAGTTGTGACGGACGGTGGCTGGCATGGTCCTCAAGACCAAAACGGGCCAGCAGGGCAGTGACACGCTGCTGTCGTTCGGCCGCAAGTAACACGGCGCCGCTCAGGGCCAAGGCTATATTTTCTGCCACTGTATAGCGCTCGATCAGGTGGCAGCGTTGGAATATATAGCCAATCTGGCCGATGCGAGCTTGGTGCCGCTGCGCTTCGCTGGCACCGCTGATAGGCGTGTCGCGCCATCTGTGTTCGCCACCGGTTGCGGTGTCGAGCATCGCGAGTATGTTGAGCAGAGTTGATTTTCCGCTACCCGACGGGCCGGTTAGGGCCAAGTAGTCCCCCGCTTCGATGGTCAGGTAAACGCGATCAATGGCATGCACTGTCCCCTGCGTCATATTGTAACTACGGCTTGCATTGACCAACGTTATCAATGGCATTGTGAAATGAGGTAAATAATTATGAGGCGCATTGTATATCCGTCCGCCAATTTCGGGTATGGGCAAACCAATTTCGGCGCCAATATGGAACGTCGTAATTCCGCGGGCCGTCACTGGAAGCTGCGGTAAATTGTCCGGTTCCGAACAGTTACCGCAGCCGCGGTTGCGATTGCGTGCTTTTGCTTGTAGGCGCTGCTAGAATGCGCTCCGCCGCAGCCAGGCGGCAGCTCGATCCGCAGTGTTTTTTGAAAGGCGTCGCCCCGCATGGATCTATCCGCCAGTCATATCCTTGTGCTTGACGATGACGCCGATGTCATCATTGCGGCGCGGGTTTTCTTGCGTCGCAAATACCAACGTGTGCAAACCGTATCCACGCCGGCAGCCTTGCGTACTGTGCTTGAGCGCGATGTTCCCGACGTTGTACTGCTGGACTTAAATTTTACCCATGGCCGCACCGATGGAGCAGAAGGCTTGTCGGTACTCGACATGCTGCGATCGCTGCCAACAGCTCCGGCAGTGATCGCATTGACAGCCTATGCCGATATTGCGCTGGCGGTGTCTGCACTCAAGCGTGGTGCGGTAGATTTCATCACAAAGCCTTGGAATAACGTGCATCTGGAAGCGGCCATTGACGCGGCCTTGAGCCAGCGCGCCGCGCGCCGTAACTCGCTGCAAGTGCCGGCGATGCCTGCGCTGATTAGTGACTCTCCAGCGATGCGGGACATCAAACACCTGATCGCGCGTGTGGCACCGACCGATGCCAACGTCATGATCTTAGGCGAGAACGGGGTCGGCAAGGAACTCGTCGCACGCGCTCTGCATGATGCGTCACGCAGGCGTGCGGGACCGTTCCTGCCTGTAGACATGGGCGTACTACCTATTTCGACGTTCGAAAGTGAGCTGTTCGGCCACGTTGCAGGGGCTTTCACTGACGCGCGTGGCGAGCGTGCCGGTCGTTTTCAAGCTGCACGTGGAGGTTCGCTGTTTCTTGATGAAGTCGGCAATATGCCGCTCGCGGCACAGGCCAAGTTGCTGGCGGCACTAGAGCGGCGCCAGATCACACCGATGGGTAGCGACCGCGCCGAGAAGGTCGATGTGCGAATCATCAGTGCCACCAATCTGAGCGAGACCCAGCTCTATGATCCAACCCTGTTCCGCGCCGATCTGATGTTCCGTCTAAATACCATTGTGATCCGTGTGCCGCCGCTGCGCGAACGGCCGCAAGACATTGCGCCGCTGTGGCGGCACTATCTGAGCCACTACGAGCGCCACTACGAGCTCCCGGTGCGTCAGCCATCGGCTGATGCTGCTGACCGCTTGAGGCGTTTCCCCTGGCCGGGCAACGTACGTTCGCTGCGTCACGCCTGCGAGCGTGCCGTCATAGTCGGCCAGCGCAGCGAATACAGCTGGGAGGATTTTGGCCTGGCAGTTGGCACCACTGTGGCGCCTGACGAACCGGGAGCTGTCATGCAAACGGCGACCAGTCTGGAATTGCAGGTGCTGGAGCGCGAGGCTATCGAGACCGCTATGGCCAGGGCGGGTGGCAACATTACCCGAGCCGCACGATTGCTTGGAGTGAGCCGAGCTGCGCTTTACCGCAAGCTTGAACGCCATGCTCTCTGAGCGCAAGCTCAAGGCGCGTCTTCTGGTTAGCGCCATGGTTATGGCGCTGGCGTCGGGCGAGGCCGGTGTGGACTGGTGCCTGCAGCAGCGTTGGTCTATTTGGTTGCTGGCCGCCGTGCTGGCTGCGCTGGAGTTGCTGCGCAACCTGAGTATGCTCACGGTACGTGGCGTGGAGCGGCGCCACGCGGTGTCATCACTGTCGGCACCGGCCGATCCTGCCGCCACCTGGCTACGTTACGCGCCGATTGCGCTGTTCCGCATCGATCTCGATGACGCAACGGCGCCGGCGGTAGCTCTCAACGCAAGTGCGCAACGGGTCCTGGCGCATGGCCGCGCAACTGATCGCAATACCCTGCACGAAATATTGCGGCGACAGGAGGTGGGCCAGCGCACACTAGTCTGGTTCGAAAGCGAGCATGGTGCCGAGCGCGTGCTGCTGACAGCCGCCGCGCTAACCACAGGCGAGGGCCGCCAACAACTCCTGGCCTGGATGCCGGTTGAGAACGAGCTTGAGGCAGAAACCTTGAGCGCTTGGCGCGAGCTGACCCACGTACTCACGCACGAGATCATGAATTCTCTGACACCGGTTGTATCTCTGTCGCGTTCGGCGCAGGAACTATTAGAGACGGTGCACGCCTTGTTACCGGAAGATGTCAACGAGGATTTATCGATCGCCTTCGCCACTATCGAGCGGCGGGCCATGAGCTTACACGCATTTGTTGATAGTTACCGCACGCTCTCGGCGATGCCAGCGCCTCAGCCAGAGACGATGTTGTTGACCCAGGTCTTTGGGCGTTTAGCAGCGCTAATCAGCGCCGACTGGTTGGCACGCGGAGGCCGCGCAGAGTTCGTCGTCGAGCCCGATTCGCTGACGCTGGAGGCAGACCCCGGCCAGTTCGAGCAGGCGATGATCAATCTACTCGCCAACGCCGCTGATGCTACTGCGGGCGGCATCAGTCCCTTGGTGCGCGTGACGGCGCGCCAGCACCGCGGTGGACGCGTGCAGATCGACGTCTGGGACAATGGCCCCGGGATTCCCGACGAGCTGGCAGCACAGATCTTCGTTCCGTTTTTCTCCACCAAAGAGCGCGGCAGCGGAGTTGGACTGGCGGTTGTGCGTCAACTTTTGCACTCCAATGGAGGAGCGGTTCGCTATATCAAGCCAGTGCGCGGAGGAGCGCAGTTCAGTGTGACGTTCTGACCACGCGTGTACTGGGTTGCATTGCGCCAGCATCGCTGTCCGTATTCGGACGATAAACTTGGTTCGTATCCGTTCAATTGTTCACATGCGGGCAGAGCATGCTTTTCATAAATAATTGATTTCATTGAGTTTTCTCGCTGGCACTCATATTGCTCTACTAGTCTAGCCCTTGTACCTTTCGGGCATAAATTAAATACGAGATGCGGGCTTAGAGGGATAGACCATGAAAAATAGTGTAACAACGTTGATGACACAAGCGGTGGGCGTCATGCGGCGCGACGCGGCGAGCTATATGCTGCTGAGGGCTGTGCTGGTCGGCGGGGCGGTTTTGTTGAGCGCTTGCGGCAGCTCGAACAGCGAGTCGGCTGGTCAGCAACAGGCGGCGCCGCTGGCCAGTGGTGCCACGATACTACAACTGGGCTCCGGTGATGTGCCGCCCGACGTCGCACAGCAAGTCTTGCAGCCGGCGTTCCATGTTGCCCCCGTGTTGCTGGCGGCTCCCGATGAGGTCAGCGCGGGCGATGCCTTGCGGCCTGTCGCACGGACCCAGGTACCGACTGACCTTCAGCGCTTGTCGCCAAGGCGCTTGACGGTGCAAATGCTGCAGGCTCGTCACGCGGAGGCGATGCGCAGCTTGTCGCCCGACGCGGCGGCAGCGCCCCGGGCAGCTGGCGGCATGGTGACCACCTACACACCGGCGCAAATTCGCTCCGCCTACGGTATGCCGATCCTGCCGGCGGCCACCAGTCTAACCAGCGCCCAAGCGGCCGCGCAGGGGGCAGGCCAGACCATTTATGTTATCGACGCCCAGCACGACCCGAACTTGGTCGCAGAGCTGACTGCCTTCAATCAGAAATTCGCGCTGCCAATGTGCACCACCAAAGTCATCGCCAGCAATACAAGCCTTCCACTGCCTAGTGCTCCGTCCAGCAACTGCGAACTGTCGGTAGTCTATAGCACAGCTGGCGGTGCAATGACGAGCCTCCCTCCAGGCTACGATGCTGGCTGGGCCACCGAGATCACGCTTGACGTCCAGTGGGCGCACGCAACGGCACCGCTCGCGCGTATTGTGCTGATCGAGGCACCCGATTCGAGCATTAACAGCTTGCTGGCCGCCGTCGGGCTGGCCGATGCGATGGGACCGGGAGTGGTGTCCATGAGCTTCGGCGGCAGCGAAGGCAACTGGACAGCATCGGCTGATACCGCCTTCACGACCGCCAACATGAGCTATCTGGCGGCCACCGGCGACGCCGGAGCCGGCGTGTCTTGGCCGGCTGTTTCGTCGCGCGTGCTGGCTGTAGGGGGGACCACGTTGTCGTATGGCGGCATGGGGGCACGGTCGGAGCAGGTCTGGTCTGGCACTGGAGGCGGCGTCAGCCAGTACACTCCGACGCCGGGCTACCAGAGCAGCTCTGTGCCCGGCATGGGTAGCGCGGCCGGCCGCAGCGTGGCCGACGTCGCGTTCAATGCCGATCCGTACACAGGCCAATATGTCGCTGTCATCCCGGCTGGTGGTTCTGCCGTCAGTTGGATCAGCGCCGGTGGTACCAGCTTATCGACGCCGCAATGGGCCGGCTTGATGGCCATAGCCAACGCCACTCGCGCGCTGGCCGGCAAGGCCGCTCTGGGGGAGCCGCACGCTGTGCTATACGGACAAATCGCGACTGCGCCGGACAGTTATGTCAGCGCCTTCGACGACATCGTTAGTGGCAACGACGGCCTATGCGCAGCCTGCTCGGCCAAGCCAGGCTATGACCAGCCTAGCGGCCTAGGCACGCCGAACGCAGCGAACCTGCTCGGCGCACTGAGCGGAGTAACGCCGGTGTCCGCTCCAGTGGTGACATCGGCGACGATCAGAGGCCAAGTCGGTACGCCGCTGTCGTTCAGCGTATCAGTGTCATCTGTCAATCCGGTAAGCTTTGCGGTGAGCGGGGCGCCTACAGGCATGAGCATCAACGGCGCTGGCGCAGTGTCGTGGCCGGTACCGGTGGCCGGCAGCTATGCCATCACCGTGACCGCCACCGACAGCAAGAACGGCTTGAGCGGGCAGGGGGTATACACCGTCGTCATCGCGGCGCCGACGGCGCCGGTGCTGACGGGAGCGACGATCAATGGCAAAGTCGGCGTGCCACTGTCGTTCGCTGTGCCGGTGACCAGCGTCAATCCGGTCAGCTTCGCCTTGAACGGTGCACCGTCCGGTATGGTAATCGGTAGCAGTGGCGTGATCAGCTGGAACAAGCCTGTACTAGGCAACTACACGGTGACGGTGGTAGCACGCGATGCGAAGACCGGCTTGAGCGGGCAGGCAGTGTACGCAGTGAAGATTGCAGCGGGCCAAGCGGGGCCGGTGATCACTGTGCCGTTCCTGACAGGTTTGACCGGGCGGCCAATGGTTGGCGCGATCGGCATCTCGGACCCAGGGGGCGGCGCGATTTCGGTATCGATTTCGGGTGCTCCGATGGGCATGATGTTCTGGGTCAACGGCATGAATATCATGGCATCCTGGTCCTTCCCACTGCCTGGTAATTATCAGTTGAAGATCACGGCAACGGACTCGTCAGGTGCCACAGCGCAAGCGACGATGCCGATCACCATTTTCTCAAAATAGCCTTATTAGGATGAGAGACCAAACTGCTCACCCGAGGGCTTGTCACCGATTGCTGCGGAAGCTCGCGTAATGATTTCGCCACCGCGATGCCGGTGGCCGTCATCTGTGCAGTAGGATGAGGCATTCACGGTCCGGTCGAAACTTTCGCCGGACCGTGTACCAAACCACGAATGAATTTATTGTTGTGCCCCCTCATTACTTGATCAGATCTTATTGGCACTGTCTGGCGGACTCCATCTTAAGGCCGGCTCTAATAACCCGTTTTTGACGATATGAGATGGTACGCGATCCGCTCGCGGCGGGTTCCGGCGGTCGTACAGACCGAGCCGGCGATATGACGGAAATTGCGTTGTAAAGAACAAATTTGGCGATCTGCGGACTGACTTGGTGTGCATTTTTCTTTGAGTGGACAGTCCTTGCAGTTTGAACTCCAGTAACGGTGGTTCTTCATGCACTTCTCAAGTGTCGCGAAACGCCAGATCAGCGCTTCTCCAACCAGACAGAGACACTCGTTCTTCTGCGGTCGTAGATGAAATCGGCTTTATCGAATTGACCTTCGGCCTTGGCGTTCGACGTCGTCGTTACTGGCACCAAGGGTGCAATGCTGGCTTCCCGGCAGGCCAGGATTTCCGCATCTTTCAAATAGCCACGGTCGGCTACGACGATCAGCGTAGCGCCGCCGATTGCACTGCGGGCGTTCTTTTGTCCATGCCGGATAGTTGATCGCTGTCGCAGCCGACATTGGTTACCTCGTGCTCAACGATTAGATGATGCCTTACGTCGACAGCAGTCTGCACCTTGTAGCGAACGATCCGCGCACCGCGTGCCATCATCGTGTGTGCACAGGATCGGTGAGTGATATCTGCGCTTCCTAGGTCGCTTCAATTTCCTTGAGCGCAGTCATCTGCGACTTCAGCGCTGCAATCTTGTCGTTGAGCCGGGCACTGCGGACTTGCGCCGCCGTTGGTTCGTGCCTGTCAGCCGTGTTGAGTTCCACCAGGTAGCGGCTGATGTTGGCCTCTATCTCGACCATTCTGCGCTTGAGCTTGACATTGGTGAGGTTGCGGTCGCGGCTGTTGACGGCATTGAACTTACTACCGTCAATCGCAACAACTGTGTCCGAGAAGAGGTTCAGTTGCTGGCCGAGAACGACGAATTGGCGGCAGACATTTGTGATGGACTTGCCGCTATCCCTTCAGAAGCAGGATCCGTTTGCACAGGCTACGTTTTTACACGGCCTGGGCCGGTAGGTTCGCGGTGGCTCCCGACGCGATGCTGACGATTGTCGCTTTCGCAGAGACGTTAGAGACTTTGGTGCCGGACACATCATCCTTTATGGGTTCGATTGGCATGCGGCCTGGCCGGCACCACTCTCGTATATTAATGGCGGAAGCCGGAACATTGAGTATCCTGACTGGGCCGATTAGGTCGAGTTATATTTGCGCCCTACCACCATCAACAAACAATTCGATGCCAGTGACGAAGCTAGAATCGTCCGAGGCAAGAAAGAGTGCTGCTTTGGCAACCTCGTCAGCCTTTCCAATCCGCCCCATCGGGATACTGGCAACCATTCTGGCAATGTTCTCTTCCGGTAGGCCATTAATGATCGGCGTCTCAATTGGACCAGGGCTAAGCACGTTTGAACGGATGCGGCGATCCTTCAATTCCACCGTCCAGGCGCGTACGAAATTGCGCACGGCCGCCTTGCTTGCCCCATATACGCCAAATGCCGGAGTACCTTTTACCCCGGCGACGGAACCGGTCAGGATGATGGAAGCGCCATCATTGAGCAGTGGCAAAGCCTTCTGCACAGTGAACAGCGTCCCTTTCACATTGATGTCGAAAATCTTGTCGTAATGCGCTTCGGTGACATTCTCGAGCGTACTGAATTCACCCACACCTGCATTGGCAACGAGAACGTCGATGCGCCCCTTGGCTTTGACGGTTTCATAGAGCCCGTCGAGATCGCTGAGGTTGGCAATATCGCCGCGTACGCCGGTGACATTACTACCGATCGCCAGCACCGCTTCGTCGAGTTCCTTTTGGCGGCGGCCGGTAATGAACACATAGGCGCCCTCCGCAACGAATTGCTTGGCTGTCGCCAGTCCTATTCCTGTCGTACCGCCAGTGACGACTGCTATCTTCCCTTGTAACTTGTTCATGGTTGCAACTCCTGTTGATCCGATTTCGCAGGACACATGTCAAGTGTGCCAACTGGACTCCGGCTACCACAATTACCGGAATTGGTCCGGTGCCATTTGCCTAAGAGGCACTACGCTGGCAAACCGGTTGCATCCTGTTCGCCACGCTTCAATACGTTTTCTTGCGTCAACTCGATATTGATCGCAGCAACGCCAATTGCTGGTGCCGCAACAGTAAGAGGCTAAAGCCTATGCATGCGAACATCAACAGCGCGTTGACGGCGAGGCCACCCTGGAAGGCATGCGCATAGGCGTCCGATGACCGCCGGCCGCCAAGCACGCTAAAAAACACGCCGCTGATCGCAGCGGTACCGAATGCCGCACCAATCTGCGATGTCGATGTGAGGAGGCCCGATGCCAGTCCTGCTTTCTCCTGCGCGACTTCCTGCAGGACAATGCGCATGATCGACGGCAGTAGCAAACCTTGCCCGATGCCGGCCCATGGCAACCCGCTGTAAAACAGATGGTTTGGAGAAACCGCTTGTGTGGACGCCCAGCCGATGACAATGAAGCCGAACGTCATCATCGAGAATCCGAGCGTCAGCACGTGTCCGCCTAGATACCTGACGACGACAGGGGAAAGCAAAGGACCAATCACAAAGCCCACGGCGAACGGCATGATCGCGGTACCCGAAGCCAGCGGAGTCCAGTGCAACCCAGCTTGCAGGAAGATCCCGTAAGTCAGGAAAAAAGCGCTGTTGCAATAAAACAGGAATGCCAGCACTAGCCCAAGCACGAAAGCACGGTTGTGAAACAGTTGGAGATCGACCAGTGGATGTCCACCTCGCTGAACAACACGCCGTTCGGTGACGACGAACCAAGCAAGCACCGGCACGGCCAGCGCGAACATGGAAAATGTCCAGACTGGCCAACCGGCTTCGCGCCCATGCGTCATCGGATAAATGACTAGTAACAGCAAGGCTGACAACAGTCCGACGCCCTTGAGATCGACGCTGGTTTGCGTGCTCGGCCGATTTTCTGGCACAAACTTCCAAGTGCCAATGAGCGCCAGCAGGCCAACCGGAATGTTGATCAGAAAAATGATGCGCCAATCGAGGCCGAACGGATGGTAGGTGATCAACGCGCCGCCGCCGAGCTGCCCCACGATCGACGCGAGCCCGAAAACGAGACCGTAGAAACTCATTACCTTGGTTTGCTGACGCAGCGGCACAACCGTGCGGATCGTCGCGAGCACTTGCGGCGCCATGATTGCCGCGGATAACCCCTGCAGTACACGAGCCATCACCAGCATGTGGCCGCTGACAGCAACCCCGCATAGCGTCGAGGTTGCTACGAAGGCTGCTATGCCGACCATGAAAATGCGGCGCCGGCCAAAGATATCGCCGAGCCGCCCACCGGTAATCAGCAATACCGCGTAGGCAGAAGCGTAGGCAGAAACCACCAGTTGCACCTGTGCATCGCTGGCGTTCAAGCCTACGCGAATCGACGGCAGCGCCAGATTGACGATGAAGTAATCTAGCGGCGCCAGAAACGCACCTACGAACAGCATGGCCAGTGCAACCCCTAGGCGTCCGAATCGCTGCATGGACGGATCTGCTGCCTGCGACCGTGTCGGGGTTGACGCCGGAACGGGTGGTAAAGTGGAACTAGAGGCATCAGATTTCATGACTAATCATTCAATAAATAAGGAAAAATATTAGGCGAGTGCACTCGTCGCAACGTTGACTATGGCCGCGATCTCATTCTCGTTATGCTGCATGGTTTCGAACACCTAGCTCGCGCTCTTCAGTACCGCACTGATGTCGAACTCGCGCCGGTCTCTTGGGCTGACCGTGCGGTGACTCTTTGAGTAGGCAAATCAATTCATGTAGGCTATTATATGACTGATCGTTCAATAAAGCAAAAGAGGTGACCAAGCGTTAAGACTCAATTGCAATGCTATCGACGCTGTCTTGGTAAAACGCAAGGCATTTCCGAAGATTGCCTATCGCTCGTCGACAAGCTGTCCCCTGGAATGGACGAGGCTAGTGGTCCATCTGCATTTCTGGAGGCTAAGCCCGGAACTGTCGACAGAGCCTTCGTGAGCTGGTCCGCGTGGTGTAACGTTTTCGGATGTACCGGCAGCAGATGGAACACCGGCTGGGAGGCACCGAGATGCGGTACAGCCTTGAGGTTGCTCATCGCGTCTTAGATTGC